>Ga0207790_1000190_pt1 | contig 24336 bp, 26 predicted proteins | sample HigsolmetaGSP14D_FD_184842 | JGI IMG/M metagenome (GOLD analysis project Ga0207790, IMG submission 184842) | High solid enriched microbial communities from the Joint BioEnergy Institute, USA - SP1-4-D (SPAdes) | ecosystem: Engineered > Bioreactor > SSF (Solid state fermentation) > Aerobic >...
CCGCTCTGCGAGCGCAATGGTGGACAAAAAGAGCGTTGTCCACCCTACGCTGGGAACGGCCGCTTCTGCCTTGTAGTTGCCGCTTTTTGCGTATCTCGCTCGCGAGAGCGTGAACAGGCTCTAATCCTCGCTACGCGAAGGCTTGGCCGGCTATAATTCGCGCCTTTCGATTTCGCCACTGCCGAGCTAAGCCTGCCCATGTACAACCTGGCCCGCGAGCTGCTGTTCAAACTGTCCCCGGAAACTTCCCACGAGCTGTCCATCGACCTGATCGGCGCCGCTGGCCGCCTGGGGCTGGCCGGGCGCCTGTGCAAGGCGCCGAGCAGCCTGCCGGTAACGGTCATGGGGCTGCAGTTCGCCAACCCGGTAGGGTTGGCCGCGGGCCTGGACAAGAACGGCGATGCCATCGACGGTTTCGCCGGGCTGGGCTTCGGCTTCGTGGAGATCGGCACCGTCACCCCACGGCCGCAGCCGGGCAACCCCAAGCCGCGCCTGTTCCGCCTGCCGGAGGCCGAGGCGATCATCAACCGCATGGGCTTCAACAACCATGGCGTCGACCACCTGCTGGCCCGCGTGCAGGCAGCCAAGTACCGTGGCGTGCTGGGCATCAACATCGGCAAGAACGTCGATACCCCGGTCGAGCGTGCGGTGGACGATTACCTGATCTGCCTGGACAAGGTCTACGCCCACGCCAGCTACATCACCGTCAACGTCAGCTCGCCGAACACGCCGGGCCTGCGCAGCCTGCAGTTCGGCGATTCGCTCAAGCAACTGCTCGATGCCCTGCACAAGCGCCAGAACCAACTGACCCTCAGCCATGGCCGGCGTGTGCCGCTGGCGATCAAGATCGCCCCGGACATGAGCGACGAGGAAACCGTGCAGGTCGCCACCGCGCTACTGGAAAGCGGCATGGATGCGGTGATCGCCACCAACACCACGCTGAGCCGCGAGGGCGTCGAGAACCTGGCGTTCGCCAATGAGGCCGGTGGGCTTTCCGGTGCGCCGGTGCGTGACAAGAGCACCCACACGGTCAGCGTGTTGGCGAGCGAACTGGGGGGGAGGTTGCCGATCATCGCCGCCGGTGGCATCACCGAGGGCCGGCATGCCGCCGAAAAGATCGCCGCAGGGGCGAGCCTGGTGCAGATCTATTCGGGCTTCATCTACAAGGGGCCGGCGTTGATTCGCGAAGCGGTAGACGCCATTGCCGCGGCGCGGCGCTGAATCACGGGCAATAAAAAGGGCTCCCTAAGGGAGCCCTGGGCTCTCGCCCGCCGCTCGGATGGAGCGTGCTTGGTGAAGTCGGTAGGTCCTTGGCTTTAGCCGACAGCGCGAAGTTCGTTGAGTCGATGGATACCGGCAGTGCCGGTCAAACCGTCCCAGTTGTCACCGCGGCCTTCACGCCAGCCATTGAGCCAGGCTTGACGCACGGACGGAAGAGTGAAAGGACACAGCTCGCGGGATTTACCACTGATACCGTACTGATAGCCGCGCAAAAATGCTTTTTCTAACGGATCACGCTTAAGTCTTCTCATAGGGTGTTGCCCTCACTTGTTGACTGTATGTCCCGTAGACCTTTGGAAGGTCAGGCAGAAGGTCTGCCGTTGGAGTCCGCTGCCGGCGTCGCGAGCCTCCATGTGCCGACGTCATTGCGACGACGGCCTGGGTAGATTTCTATCGAATGTGCGATGCGCTGTGAATGATCGATTTGTCATAAGGACGTAACGCTTTCGAGGGTGAGGCCATAAGCTTTTCAGCTGCTAGCCGCGTTGCTGGCTGAAACCCGCGCTACCAGCGGCTTGTGTGAACGTTGCTGGTGTTTTGCCATCGTGAATGGCTATCGATTGCAGCTGCAATTTATTCAGACGAAGGGTCGCATTGCGACTTCTTGTCACTTATTTTTGGTTGCGCCCACCACTGGGCCAAACCCATTACCGCCTTCGGGCACTGGATTTCTGATGTCGGACGATAACGAACTCTTCCTCACGTGCCCCAAGGGGCTCGAAGGCCTGTTGCTCGAGGAAGCCAAGGCGCTGGGCCTCAACGAGGCCCGCGAGCACACCTCGGCAATTCGCGGCCTGGCCAGCATGGAGACGGCGTATCGCCTGTGCCTGTGGTCACGACTGGCCAACCGGGTGCTGCTGGTGCTGGCGCGCTTCCCGGTGCGCGATGCCGAGAGCCTTTATGAGGGCGTGCTCGATGTCGACTGGTTCGAGCACCTGGAGCCCAGTGGCAGCCTGGCCGTGGAGTTCAGTGGTAATGGCTCGGGGATCGACAACACCCACTTCGGCGCCTTGAAGGTCAAGGACGCCATCGTCGACAAGCTGCGCCAGGCCGACGGCACTCGCCCCTCGGTGGACAAGCTCAACCCGGATCTGCGCGTGCACCTGCGCCTGGATCGTGGCGAAGCGATCCTCTCCCTGGATCTCTCCGGCCACAGCCTGCACCAGCGCGGCTACCGCCTGCAGCAGGGTGCGGCGCCGTTGAAAGAGAACCTGGCCGCTGCCGTGCTGATCCGCGCCGGCTGGCCGCGCATCGCCGCCGAGGGTGGCGCGTTGGCCGACCCGATGTGCGGCGTGGGCACCTTCCTGGTCGAGGCAGCGATGATCGCCGCCGATATCGCGCCGAATCTGACGCGTGAGCAGTGGGGCTTCAGCAACTGGCTGGGCCATGTGCCGGCCACCTGGAGCCGCCTGCGTGCCGAAGCCGAGGAGCGCGCCGCAGCCGGTATGGCCAAGCCGCCGCTGTGGATTCGTGGCTACGAAGCCGACCCGCGACTCATCCAGCCGGCGCGCAACAATATCGACCGCGCCGGTTTGAGCGACTGGATCAAGGTCTACCAGGGCGAAGTGGCGACCTTCGAGCCGCGCCCGGACCAGAACCAGAAGGGGCTGGTGATCAGCAACCCGCCTTACGGCGAGCGCCTGGGCGACGAGGCCAGCCTGCTGTACCTCTACCAGAATCTCGGCGAGCGCCTGCGCCAGGCCTGCATGGGCTGGGAGGCAGCGGTGTTCACCGGTGCGCCCGATCTGGGCAAGCGGATGGGCATCCGCAGCCACAAGCAGTATTCGTTCTGGAACGGCGCCTTGCCGTGCAAACTGCTGCTGATCAAGGTGCAGCCCGAGCAGTTCGTCACCGGCGAGCGGCGCACGCCGGAGCAGCGCGAACGTGAACGCGAGCAGAATGAGTTGCAGGCCGAGGCGCCGCAGCTCAACCGCAACGGCAACCCGATCAAGCCGGCCCCAGCGCCGGTCGAGCAGGCGCGCCTGAGCGAGGGCGGGCAGATGTTCGCCAACCGCCTGCAGAAGAACCTCAAGCAGCTCGGCAAATGGGCGCGCCGCGAAGGCGTCGACTGCTACCGCCTCTACGATGCCGACATGCCCGAGTACGCCCTGGCCATCGACCTGTACCACGACTGGGTGCATGTGCAGGAATACGCGGCGCCGCGTTCGATCGACCCGGAAAAGGCCCAGGCGCGGCTGTTCGATGCCCTGGCGGCGATTCCCCAGGCGCTCGGCATCGACAAGAGCAAGGTGGTGATCAAGCGCCGCGAGCGGCAGAGCGGCAGCAAGCAGTACGAGCGCCAGGCGGTCCAGGGGCAGTTCATGGAGGTGAAGGAGGGCGGCATCAAGCTGCTGGTCAACCTCACCGATTACCTGGATACCGGGCTGTTCCTCGACCACCGCCCGCTGCGCCTGCGCATCCAGAAGGAGGCCGCCGGCAAGCGCTTCCTCAACCTGTTCTGCTACACCGCCACGGCATCCGTGCATGCGGCCAAGGGTGGCGCGCGCAGCACCACCAGCGTCGACCTGTCGAAAACCTACCTGGACTGGGCGCGCCGCAATCTGTCGCTCAATGGTTTCTCGGACAAGAACCGCCTGGAGCAGGGCGACGTGATGAGCTGGCTGGCCGACGACCGTGGCGAGTACGAGCTGATCTTCATCGACCCGCCGACCTTCTCCAATTCCAAGCGCATGGAAGGCGTGTTCGACGTGCAGCGCGACCACGTGCAGTTGCTGGACATGGCCATGGCGCGCCTGGCGCCGGGCGGCGTGCTGTATTTCTCCAACAACTTCCGCAAGTTCGCCCTCGACGAGCAGTTGCCGGCGCGTTATCAGGTCGAGGAAATTACCGCCCAGACCATCGATCCGGACTTCGCGCGCAACGCCAAGATCCACCGCGCCTGGAAGGTGATGGCCAAGTAACGCCGCAACGATAGAAAACCGTAGCCTGGGTTGAGCGAAGCGATACCCAGGGCGATCCCCCGGGTGTCGCTAGGCTCGACCCGGGTTACCTCATACCATTATCTGGCGGCGCTCTTCGGCTGCTTATAGAGGTCGAGCAGCACCTGATCGAGAATCACCGAGGCGCCCCAGGGTTTCGGGTCGTTGAGGATGGCCACCACGGCCCAGCTGTTGCCGTTGCTGTCGCGGCTGAAGCCGGCGATGGCGCGCACGTTGTTCAGGGTGCCGGTCTTGATGTGCGCCTGGCCGGCCATCGGCGTGTTGCGCAGGCGTTTGCGCATGGTGCCGTCCAGCGCGACGATCGGCATCGAGCTGATGAACTCGGCGGCATAGGGGCTCTTCCAGGCCGCCTCGAGGATGCGGCCCATTTCCCGAGCGCTGATGCGTTCGGCGCGGGACAGCCCGGAGCCGTTTTCCATCACCAGTTGCGGTGCGGTGATGCCTTTGCGCGCCAGCCAGGCGCGAATCACCCGTTGTGCGGCGTGGGCATCGTCGACATCCGCCTCGTTGCGGTTCTGCGCACCGATGCTGAGGAACAGCTGGCGGGCCATGGTGTTGTTACTGTACTTGTTGATGTCGCGGATGATCTCCACCAGGTCTGGCGAGAAGGCGCGGGCCAGCAGGGTGGCGCTCTTCGGCACGTCGGCCTGGCGGTCCTTGCCCATGATGCTGCCGCCCAGCTCGCCGAAGATCGCCCGTACCGCACCGGCGGCATAAGCCGGGTGATCGAGCAGTGACAGGTAGGTCTGGGCGCTGCAGCCGTCGGTCAGCTGGCCAGTGACGATCACCCGGGTGCCGTCGAATTCCTTGACCGGGTTGTAGCGCACGTCCGGCCAGGCCGGGCATTTGCCGGCCTTGAGCACCTTGACCTGGTTGTCCAGGGTCAACCCGGCCAGGGGCGGTTCGGCGGCCACCGTGACCTTGCCGTTCTCGGCGCGGGCGATGAAGCGCAGCGCCTTGAGGTTGACCAGCAGCGAATCGGGGGTGACCAGATAGGGCTTGTTGGCATCGCCACCATCATCATTGAAGGCCGGCAGATCCGGTTGCACGAAGTGGCTGCGGTCGAGCACCAGGTCGCCGGTCACCTGGCGCACGCCGTTGGCACGCAGGTCACGCAGCATCAGCCAGAGCTTTTCCATGTTCAGCTTGGGATCGCCGCCACCCTTGAGGTACAGGTTGCCGTTGAGCACGCCGTCCTTGAGCTGGCCGTCGGTGTAGAACTCGGTCTTCCACTGGAAGGTCGGGCCAAGTATCTCCAGGGCTGCGAAGGTGGTGATCAGCTTCATGGTCGAGGCCGGGTTCACCGACACATCGGCATTGAAAATGGTGCCATTGCCCGGGCCGTTGAGCGGCAGGGTCACCACCGACAGCGACTGCTGGCCGATCTTGTTGGCCTTCAGGCTCTTGGTCACGCTTTCCGGAAGGTTGGCGCTGATGGCTGCATGGGCAGGCAGGGCCGTGGGCAGGACGAGGCAGGCGAAAGCCAGAGGGCGGAGGATGCGTAGCCTCCGAACAGCGGGTACAACGGAAAATCGCATTACGAGCTCCCACAGCGGTTTGGGACGATGCCGCGCATTATGCCCCATGAGATGGCCGCCAAGGGGCCGTGATTGGGGGATTTTATGGCCGCCGATCCAATGCCGGCCGTCGCCGCAGCAGCACGGGGGATTTTTCGTCGGTCGGCGGGCATCGCCGCCACGAAACTGGTAGAGTGCCGCGCGTTATCACTCTGCAAGGATCTATACCCATGGCTACCAATCGTTCCCGTCGTCTGCGCAAGAAACTCTGTGTGGACGAGTTTCAGGAGCTGGGTTTCGAGCTGAACCTGACTTTCAAGGAAGACCTGAGCGATGAAGCGGTCGACGCCTTCCTCGACGCCTTCCTGAGCGACGCGATGAACGCCAACGGCCTGGGCTATGTTGGCGGTGACGACTACGGCCTGGTGTGTCTGGCCAAGCGTGGTTCGGTCAGCGAAGAACAACGTGCCGCCGTGGAAGCCTGGCTCAAGGGCCGTTCCGAGCTGGTCGATTTCAGCGTCAGCCCGCTGCTGGACGTGTGGTACCCGGAAAAAGAGATCAACTCGGCTTCCTGATCCACCGAGGGCCTCATTCGAGGCCCTTTTCTTTTGTACCGCGCTACGCGGCTCACTCGTCACTCGCTACCTTCGTTTCCGATTGCTGCGCCGGCGCTCGTTCGCTGATCGCCGTGGCGCGTTGCCTGGCGGCTTCGCGGTTATCCAGCCACTGGCGCAGGCCGTGCATCAGCAGGGCGATGAACAGGGTCAGCAGGATACCCAGGGTGACGTTGAACAGGCGTACCTGCGGCAGGTGCCAATCCTTGGCCAGGCTCTCGGCCAGGAGCACGAAACAGACCGTCGTCTGCAGCACGAACAGGCCGTAGTGGTTGGCCTGCAGGGCGCGGCTGAGCATGATCAGCGGCAGCATGATGGCGACCATCAGCGGCGGGCTCTGCAGGCTATGGCCGAACAGGATCAGCAGGCCGGCGGCGGTCAGGCTGGCCATGCTCGCCTGCAGTGCCCGCACCAGGCTGCCGCGGAATTCCAGCTGCAAGGTGGTCACCACCGCCAGGGTCAGCCAGTAGCCGCGCTGCAGGTGCGCCAGGTTGACGATCAAACCGGCCATGGACACCGCCAGCGTGCAGCCCAGCGCGTACAGGCCCCATTGCTGGCGGGACTGGCGCCCGGCGTGGCGGCGCAGCACCTTGAGCAGGCTGATCAGGCGCGGCATGTGTGGCCACATGCGCAAGCCATGCAGGCCGCGCAGGCCGAATGCCAGGAGCATCACCCAGAGCCCGCCGAGCATGAACAGCATGGCGATGGCGTTGGGGTTGTTGAGCATGCTGCTGCCGTATTGGCCCTGGCCCAGGCACAGGCACACCGTCAGGCCGATACCCAGCTTGCCGGCTTCGGTGCCAAAGCGCTGCAGCCAGGCCAGCAGCAGGCCGAAGCCGGCGAACAGCGACAGGCTGATCAGTGGATGGGTGGCCGACCAGAAACCCAGGCCGGCACTGCACGCCCCCAGGCCGGTGAGCAGCAGCATGCGCAGCATGCCGAAGCGGTGCAGCGGATTGGCCTGGGCGGCCTGGAAGGCGCCGACCGACGCCCACAGGAACCCCGGGTGGGCGCTGAACAAACCGAGCAGCAGCGGCAGTGCGCAACCCAGCCCGGCGACCACTGCCGAGCCCCAGGCGGGTGGCCCGGCATGCCAGCTGAACAGCTGCCTGAATACCTGGCGCATGCTCAGACCGGACTCGAGCGACCGGTCATTTCCCGCGCCATTTCGGTGGCGTAGCTGTCGGTCATGCCGGCGATGAAGTCGATCATGCGCAGGAACGAGCGGTACAGCGGCCAGTGCGGGTCGGGCGCGTTATGGCCCAGCAGGTCGAGGATACGACGGTTCTTGAACGACGGCGTGCGCCCGCCGTGTTGTTCCAGCGCCGCACCGCAGAAGGCATTGAGGAGAATTTCCAGGGTGGTGTAGGCACCGATCTCGTGCAGCGTCTTGCGCTTGTCCTGGAAGATCTTCTCGCGGGCCATGGCCTTGGCCGCTTGTACGCAGTGCTTGGCCGGGCCGTGCATGTGCTCGACCAGGTCGCCTTCCAGGCGGCCTGCCAGCAGGCTGGGCTGCTGCTCGACGAAGGCCTGGGCGGCCGAGTTGGTCAGGTGTTCGATGGCCTTGCCACGCAGGATCGCCAGCTTGCGCCGACGCGAGTCCCGGGGGCCGAGCTGGCGGTAGGTTTCCGGCAGGTCGTCGCCGACCAGATCGAGCAGCAGCGACTCCACTTCGGCGTAGTCGAGCAGCTCCATTTCCAGGCCGTCTTCCAGGTCGATCAGGCCGTAGCAGATATCGTCAGCGGCCTCCATCAGGTAAACCAGGGGATGGCGCGCCCAGCGCTGCTCCTCGAGCTGCGGCAGGCCCAGCTTGCTGGCGATCTGTTCGAGCAGCGGCAGTTCGCTCTGGTAGCAGCCGAACTTGTGCTTCTTGTAGCCCAGTGCCTCGGCATGCCGCGAGGTCCAGGGGTACTTCAGGTAGGCGCCAAGGGTGGCGTAGGTGAGCCGCGTGCCGCCATCGAACTGGTGGTACTCCAGCTGAGTGAGCACGCGAAAACCCTGGGCGTTGCCTTCGAAGCTGAGAAAGTCGCCGCGCTCGGCGTCGCTCATGGCGTCCAGCCAGCCACGCCCGGCGGCCTGCTGGAACCAGTGGCGGATGGCGTCTTCGCCGGAGTGACCGAACGGCGGGTTGCCGATGTCGTGGGCCAGGCAGGACGATTGCACCACCATGCCCAGGTCGCTGGGCTCGCACCAGGCCGGCAGCTCGCTGCGCAGCATTTCGCCAACCCGCATGCCCAGCGAGCGGCCCACGCAACTGACTTCCAGCGAGTGGGTCAGGCGGGTGTGGATGTGGTCGTTGCTGGATACCGGATGCACCTGGGTCTTGCGGCCCAGGCGGCGAAAGGCGCCGGAGAAGATGATCCGGTCGTGATCCTTGTGGAAAGGGCTGCGGCCCAGTTCATCGGCGCTGGCCGACGGTTTGCCGAGACGTTCACGGGTGAGCAGTGTTTGCCAGTCCAAGCGTGCTTCCTTTACCGGGTACCGCGGGTCAAAGATGTGCGCTCTTGCCAGCGGAGCCGCACAGGCGAATGCCCGCTAGCTTCCCTGTTCATTCGGGCAACTGCAAGGCCGTATCCACTAAAGTCCACTGGCGTCGATATCGACCAGCAGCAGGCGCGCGCCATCCTCGATGAACTGCCCGGCGGTCAGGCAATACTGGTTGGTCGTGGCGTCGCGGTAGGTGTTGGACAGGATCAGGCGGCGCTCGTCCCAGCCTTCGGCCAGCAACTGATAGAAGTAGGGGCGCCAGGACCAGTTGTGGCCCAGGTAGCGATCATCGGCTTGCCACCTGCCATCGCGCCATTCCAGGTTCGGGGTGATCTGGGTGCCATGCCTGTCGCATTGGTAAAGGCGCAGCAGCCATGGGTAGGTGGCTGGCGTGACTGCGGGCGCGAGCGACTGGGTGTCGCTTTTCAGCTGCGTGAACAGCTCGGCGAGTTGCCTGCGCAACGCCATGAGGCGCAGGCGCTCGGCGAGCTTGTTCTGTACATAGGCGTCGCGCAACCTGGCGAAGTGCTCGACGAACGCATCGCTATCGAAGAACTCCAGCTCCGGTTTCGCGAACAGGTAGCCCTGTACAAAACGGGCGCCGCACTCCAGCGCGAAATGCAGTTCGGCCTCGGTCTCCACACCTTCAGCGATGATCCAGCAGCCGGTCTTTTCTGCCATCAGCGCCAGCGCCTTGACCACCTCTCCACTGGGCCCGCCGCGGGCCGCCTCCTGAAACAGGCGCATGTCGAGTTTGAGAATATCGGGGCGCAGCGCCAGCACACGGTCGAGTTGCGAATAGCCTGCACCGAAATCATCGATGGCAATGCGCACTCCGGCCTCGCGGTAGCGAGCGGCCACGGCGGCAAGCCGTGCACTGGCACCACCCAGCTCGGTTATCTCGAACACCACACGCTGTGCAGCGATGCCGCTGCTTGCCAGTTGCTTGAGGCTTGGCAGCGCCTGTGCGGGGCGCAAGCGGCCGATCCAGCGCGGGGAGATATTCACGCTCAGAAACCAGTGGGCGGGGGCCGCATGAAAGCGCGCGAAGGCCTGCTCGCGAATGGCCCGGTCAAGCCTGCGCAGGGCCGCGGCAGGTGTTTTCGGGTCGGCGAACAAGGGGCCGGCGGAATGCAGGCGCCCCTGCGCATCGCGCAAACGGGCCAGCGCCTCGACGCCGGCGATTTGCCCGTTGGCGGTATCGATGAAAGGTTGGAAGACGGCGACAGGTTGACCGTCGAGCACCGGGCACATCCTTAGTGAGAGCGGGCAGGGAGCCAGGCGTTAGCTGGCGTTGAGCGCCCTATCAAGCAATAAGGTGGCCAGTTTTACCCGTGGTCGGGTTTTTCTGCTGGCTTTTCGCCGGTATCCCGCGGAGCGCGTTTGCGCAGGTCAGGAAAGGCGCCAAGGGCCATGCGTAGCCAGCGGCGCCATTGGCCCCCGCGCATGCCCAGCACCGTCAAGGCGAACACACCGCCGGTGATCCAGATTGGTGCATTGCTTGCCTTGAATTCCTGGCGCCAGTGGCTACCCAGGTCCTTGGCTTTCTGCAGTGGCTGCAGAATGACCAGGGTTTCATGGCGGATTTCCTGGCGATGCATTTCCAGGCGCAGGCGCAGCATGGTCTTGCGCAGTTGCTGAGTGTTCTTGTCGCTCATGGCAGCAGTTGCTCCCGATCACGCGCCAGTTCTTCGAGGCTGGCACTAAAGGGGGGAGGCGCATTGCGCATACGCTGAACGAGATTCCAGCCGCAGCCAAGCAGCCCCAGCGCGTAGAACAGGCAGAGGAGGCTGATGACCAGAATGCGCTGGGTGTCCCAGAAGAGAATCAGCAGGGCGGCCGACACGCCGATGATCAGCATGAGGCCGAACAGCACGCAGAGGCCCGTCAGGATCAGCAGGGTGACGGTGCGCGCCTGCTGTTCCTTGAGCTCTTCGCTGAACAGTGCGACATGCCCATGAACCAGCCCGAGCAGCGCACCGGCCAGGCGCCGCGGCGAGGGGCCGCGGCTGGGAGGTGCTGCTGTCTGGCTGTCATCCATGGGCTGTCCTGATCAACGTCGGCTAATGAGCATGCCGATCAGTATACCAATGCCGGCGGCAATGCCGATGGTCTGCCACGGATGGGTCTGCACGTAGTCTTCGGTCGCGCCGGCCACTGCGCGGCCACGCTGGACCACGGTTTCCTCGGTGTTCTTCAGGGTGGTGCGTGCACGGCCCAGGCTGTCGCGGATCTGCGCGCGCAGCTCTTCGGCCTGGTCGCCGACCAGGCTGGCCGAGTGCTGCAGCAGGGTTTCGGTGTCACGAACCAGTGCCTGGAATTCTTCCAGCAGCTCTTCCTTGTTGGCGGGAGCTGCGGGGCGCGGGGGGAGGGGGCGTGCCATTGATCAATCTCCTGTAGGTATGAGGCGGTGTAAGGGGTTCGAGTGGCGCACCCCGGGCAGGTTCACTCTATCTGCGTACTGGCTGGGAAGGGGGAATAAAGAAGGGCACAGGCATTGCATTGACGAGCCGCGACGTTGGTCGCGATGCATGCTTATGGTGCTGGCCGGCCTTCGAGGCATCTCTCTGGTGCTTAACTAACTAATTGATAATCAAAGAATAAGTTCAGAAAAGAGCGGGCGATGGAGCGCCGAGAGCCTGGTGCGCTCGGAATGGGTGCGTGACGTGACAAGGTGGTGTGCCTGTAAATGGTGCTTCTTGTTGGGTCTGTGTTCTTTTTTGGTGCTTTTCGCTGCGGAGTCTGTGCTTCGATGGAAAACCTCGACAGTGCCGTGCAAACCCTGATTCACGGTTCGAACACGCTGTTCATTCTGCTTGGCGCGATCATGGTGTTGGCCATGCACGCCGGCTTCGCCTTTCTGGAAGTCGGCACCGTCCGGCAGAAGAACCAGGTCAATGCGCTGTCGAAGATCCTCTCGGATTTCGCCATTTCAGCCGTCGCCTATTTCTTCGTCGGTTACTGGATCGCCTACGGGGTCAGCTTCCTGCACCCGGCCAGCGTGCTGGTCGCCGGCAATGGCTATGCGCTGGTGAAGTTCTTCTTCCTGCTGACCTTCGCGGCGGCAATTCCGGCAATCATTTCCGGGGGCATTGCCGAGCGCGCACGGTTCGGCCCGCAGCTGTGCGCCACTGCGCTGATCGTCGCCTTCGTCTACCCGTTTTTCGAAGGCATGATCTGGAACGGCAACTTCGGCTTGCAGGCCTGGCTGCAGGAACGCTTCGGTGCGCCGTTCCACGATTTCGCCGGCTCGGTGGTGGTGCACGGGGTCGGTGGCTGGCTGGCGTTTGCCGCGGTAGTGCTGCTGGGGCGCCGTGATGGACGCTATCGGGACGGCCGCCTGGTGGCCATGGCGCCGTCGAGCATTCCGTTTCTGGCGCTGGGCTCCTGGGTGCTGATCATCGGCTGGTTCGGCTTCAACGTGATGAGCGCCCAGACCCTGGGCAGCATCAGCGGGCTGGTGGCGGTCAACACGCTGATGGCGATGGTCGGCGGCACCCTGGCGGCGCTGATCGTCGGGCGCAACGACCCGGGCTTCCTGCACAACGGCCCGCTGGCCGGGCTGGTTGCCATCTGCGCCGGCTCCGACCTGATGCATCCGGTGGGCGCGCTGGTCACTGGCGCCATCGCCGGTGCGCTGTTCGTCTGGGCGTTCACCGCGACGCAGGTCAAATGGAAAATCGATGATGTGCTGGGCGTCTGGCCTCTGCATGGCCTGTGCGGCGTCTGGGGCGGCATCGCCTGCGGCATCTTTGGCCAACCGCTATGGGGCGGCCTGGGTGGCGTGAGCCTGGCCAGCCAGCTGGCCGGTAGCCTGGCCGGTGTGGCCGTGGCACTGCTCGGCGGGTTTGCGGTGTATGGCCTGCTCAAGGTACTGGTGGGCATTCGCCTGAGCCAGGAGCAGGAGTACTACGGCGCCGATCTGTCGATCCACCGGATTGGTTCGGTCAGTCAGGACTGAGCATTGCCCGCCCTCTGGTCGACTTGTTGCCTGGCGGTCCTAAACTTTTGCCAGGGGCTGCCGTCAACCTTGGACATGCTCCCGTTTCGGTGACTTGCCATGGCTATTTCCATCCCGCTGTCGACTTCCACGACAGGCCGCTCGCCGCAGCTCGGCGGCCAGCCTACCATTCGCAACGCGGCCGATGCCCAGGCCGCGCTGTCCAACCGCCTGGCCGAACGCCTCGGCCTGCCGCCAGGCTCGTTGAATGCCAAGCAGGACGACTTCTCCCCGGAGAAAGTCGCCGATCGCGTGCTGGGTTTCATCGAGCAGCGCCTCAAGAGTGAGGCCGCTTCCGGCGCTGATCCGGAGAAATTGCAGCAGCTTCTCGATCAGGCTCGTTCTGGTGTCCAGAAAGGCTTTGACGAGGCGCGCAAGATGCTCGACGGCATGGGCTTGCTCAAGGACAAGGTCGCCACGGACATCGACGATACCTTCAAGCGCATCGAGCAGGGTTTCGCCGGCCTCGACAAGCTCTACGGTGCCGTGCCGGCCAATGGGGAAAGCAAGGGCGTCACGCCGACCTCCAGCGACCGTTTCGCCGCCGTGGCGGAAAGCTTCGAGCTCAACATCACCACCCGTGACGGCGACCGCTTGCGCGTATCGGTGGCCCAGGCCTCGGCGGCCTGGTCACGTAGCGAAGGCGCGGGCAGCCAGTCCGGCAGCCTGCAGATCGGCGGCTGGCAGGTGGAGGTCGAGGGCGAGCTGGATGATGAGGAAAAGGCCGCCCTGGGGAAGCTCTTCAATCAGGTGCAGGATCTGTCCAATTCCTTCTATTCGGGTGACATGGCCGGGGCTTTCGATCGTGCCATGGCGCTGGACATGGACAGCTCGCAACTGGCCTCCATGTCCCTGCGCCTGACCCAGACCAGCGTGCGCCAGGCCACCGACACCTATGGGGCGGTCTCCAACCAGGGCGGGCAGTCAGCCAGCGCGACCAATGGTGCGCTTACCGATTACGCCCAGGGCCTGCTCGATGCCCTGCGAACGGCCGATGCCTGGGTCAGCGATGGTAAGGGTCTGTTGCAGGATCTGCTCAAGGGCGGCTTCTCGCTGGACGAGCGCTTCGATGCCGGGCGCCTGGAAAAGGCCGAGCAGATCAATGGGCGCCTGCTCGACGGCTTGCAGGGGGTGCTCGACTCGACGCTGGCGCCGCAAGGCAAGCAGGCTGGCGAGAAGACCTGAGCAACCGGGCGGAGGTGATAGACTGCGCGCTCTGTCACCTTGCAGGCTGCGTCGACCATGCTTCCTGAATGCCAGCTGTTGAGCACCCTCGGTTGTCACCTGTGTGATTACGCGGAGGCCGTGCTGATGCCGTTCGTGGAGAACGGCCTGCTGGTCGAGCTGCTGGATATCGCCGAGCAACCCGGGCTGCTGGAGCGCTATGCGCTGGTCATTCCAGTGTTGCGGCGCACCGACACCGGCGCCGAGTTGCACTGGCCGTTCGACGCGCCGCAGGTTGCCGCTTTTCTGGGCTGACCGTCTGCCACTAGAGCAACGAGCCGGGCGCTATGCAGCCAGGCCACTTTTTTCGTTTTGATGGATGGGGAGATGCGGGTATGAATATGGTGCTCGGCGACGCGCTGTCGCTGCTGCTGTTTCGGTTGCATAACGGGCGCCTGTTGGGCATCAACCTGCTCAAGGTCAACGAGATCATTCCCTGTCCCGCGCTGACCAAGATGCCCAGCCGGCATCCCCATGTGCGCGGCGTGGCGACCTTGCGCGGCTCGGCGCTGACGGTCATCGATCTGGCCCGTGCGATTGGCGAACGTGGCGGCAGCGACAGTGGCGAAGGCTGTCTGATCGTCACCGAGCTGAGCCGTTCGCGGCAGGGCCTGCACGTGCACAGTGTCGAACGCATCGTGCAGTGTTCGACCCGGGATGTTCGCCCACCGCCCTCGGGCGCCGGTTCGCGTGCGTTCATCACCGGCGTGACGCAGATCGACGGCAACATCGTGCAGATCCTCGACATCGAGAAGGTGCTGCATGAAATCGCCCCGGCGCCGCTCGAGGAGGTCAGCGAGCAACTGCTGAGCCCGGCCGAGCGGCAGCTCCTGCAGGGCCGCCGGGTGCTGGTGGTCGACGACTCCCAGGTCGCCTTGCAGCAGACGCTGATCACCCTGCGCAAGCTCGACCTCGATTGCCAGGCCGTGCGCAGCGCCGCCAGTGCCCTTGAGGTATTGCAAACGGCGCGGGAGGAGGGGCGGCCCGTCGAGGTGCTGGTCTCGGATATCGAAATGCCGGAAATGGATGGTTATGCCCTGGTTCAGCAGATCCGCAAGGACGCCGAACTCGGCGACACCTATGTGCTGCTGCACACCTCGCTGGACAGCACCATGAACACCGAGAAGGCCCGCGCAGTCGGCGCCAACGACGTGCTCACCAAGTTCTCCAGCGTCGACCTCAGCCACGCGCTGCTGCGTGCCTTTCAGCGCCTGAACGACTAGGGTCGGTTGCCGCACAGCGCGTGCGCTGAAGCGTCCCCGCAGCTCGATCCTATTCGACTCGCTGCTCGCCGGTGAACTGCAGGGTGATCTTGCAGCGCCGGCAGAAGTAGCGGCGCCCCTTTGCCACCAGCGCATGGCGCTGCGCGGAAAACGGAAACTCACCCTGTGGGCACTGGCAGCGGTAGATGAAGCGGCTGACCTGGCGCCGCTTCACGTCGTAGCTATGGCAGCGGTGTGGTGGCAGTTCGTAGACACCACGCATGATCAACTGCCATTCCTCGCCGTGGGGCTGAATGCTCAGGCCGTACAGCTGGTGGGCGATCAGGTGGGCCACTTCGTGGGCGACCGTCTGGCGCAGGAAGTCTTCCTGGTTCTCGCGGTAAAGCTGGGGGTTGAAGCGCAGCTTGTTTTCGGTGAGGTGCGCCACGCCAGCTTTCTGCCCACGCAGCTTGAAGCTCACCTGGGGGCGGGTGAAAGGGCGTTTGAAAAAGCTTTCTGCCTGCTGATAGCAGGCTTCGACGCGGGCGTGAATCTGCTCGGACATGGTCGCTACGAAGGCTGGTAACTGGCCGCGATTATGCCGCAGATCGATCTTTTCTGCAGGGTGAAGCGCCTCAGCGGTAGTAACGCTGCAAGGTTTCCATGGCGCTGTTGATGCGTTGCAGCTGCTGTGTGCACCCGCCGCGATCCGGGTGGTGCAGGCTGACCAACTGGCGATAGCGCTGGCGGATGGCTGCCAGATCCAGCACGCCCTGCTGCTCGTCCAGCTCCAGGGTGGCCAGTGCCTGCTGCTTGTCTTCGCCGCCCTGCATGCGCATCCAGAACGCGCCGAGCATCCGTTCGACATCCTCCGCGCCGGTGTCGCGCAGGTGGCTGAGATCCAGATAATAGTCGCGCAGCGGCTCGCGCTCGCTCAGCGCACTTTCGGCGCCCTGATAAGGCAGCAGGCGAATGCACAGCGGGCTGATCTGCAAGGAGGCCCGGCGCTCGGCATGCAGCTGATCGCGCAGCCGGTACAGCGTATGGAACAGCAGGAAGTGGCTGCGAAACAGCTCCAGGGTGTCGCTGGGCAGGCGCTCGTCACGGCCTTGCCAGCGGCTCAGGCGCAACAGCAGTTCGTATTCGGAGAGCCCGTCGGGCGAGGCCTCCAGCAACTCGAGCAGCCTGCTGCTGGGTAAGGTGTCTTGATTCATCGGCTTTCCTTGGTCGATGAGCTGGCGCGTTGCCGACGGTTAGCCGTTTTGTGGCTGGGGTGCGCCTCGTTTTCTGGGTAAAATGCGCGGCTTCAGTACTTATAGCGGATTCTTGCGCGCCATGGGCACCCTCTCGGTCAATCAGAACAAGCTGCAAAAACGCCTGCGTCGCCAGGCCGGCGAAGCCATCGCCGACTTCAACATGATCGAGGAGGGCGACAAGGTCATGGTCTGCCTGTCCGGTGGCAAGGACAGCTACACCATGCTCGACATCCTGCTGTACCTGCAGAAGGTCGCGCCGATCAACTTCGAGATCGTCGCGGTGAACATGGATCAGAAGCAGCCGGGCTTTCCCGAGCACGTGCTGCCGGCCTACCTGGAGTCCATCGGTGTGGCGTACCACATCGTCGAAAAGGACACCTATTCGGTGGTCAAGGAGAAGATCCCGGAAGGCAAGACCACCTGCTCGCTGTGCTCGCGGCTGCGCCGCGGCACCCTGTACACCTTCGCTGACGAGATCGGCGCGACCAAGATGGCCCTCGGTCACCATCGCGACGATATTCTCGAGACCTTCTTCCTCAACATGTTCTACGGCGGCACCCTCAAGGCCATGCCGCCCAAGCTGCGCGCCGACGACGGGCGCAACGTGGTGATTCGCCCGCTGGCTTATTGCAACGAGGCCGATATCGAGGCCTACAGCAAGCTCAAGGAATTCCCGATCATTCCGTGCAACCTCTGTGGCTCCCAGGAAAACCTGCAGCGCCAGGTGGTCAAGGACATGTTGCAGGAGTGGGAGCGCAAATCGCCGGGCCGCACCGAGATCATGTTCCGCGCCCTGCAGAACGTGGTGCCCTCGCAACTGGCCGACCGCAACCTGTTCGACTTCACCAGCCTGAAGATCGACGAGCAGGCCACGCCGCGCTTTCTCAACGTGATGAATCTGTAATTTCGAGGGCTGACCACGAGCGATGCACGATTATCGATGGCTGCATGAGTACTGTGTGAACCGCTTCGGCTCGGTCGAGGCGCTCGAGGCGCGTCTGCCGCAGCCCGTCCCGGACAAGCAACTGCGCGCGCTGAGCAACGATCGCTACCTGTCGATCATGAGCCTGCGCATCTTCAGGGCCGGCCTCAAGCACAGCCTGGTGGACGCCAAGTGGCCGGCCTTCGAAGAGGTGTTCTTCGGTTTCGATCCGGAGAAAGTCGTGCTGATGGGCGGCGAACGCCTCGAGCGGCTGATGCAGGACGCCCGGCTGATTCGCCACCTCGGCAAGCTCAAGAGCGTGCCGCGCAACGCCCAGTTCATTCTCGATGTGGAGTGTGGTGCGCTGAGCGGGCCTGCCGCTGCGGCGAAGACCGCCACGCCCAAACCCGGCTTCGCCTTTGGTGCGCTGATCGCCGACTGGCCGGTGACCGATATCGTCGGCCTCTGGCACTGGCTGGCCAAGCAGGGCACCCAGCTCGGTGGGCTTTCCGCACCGCGCTTTCTGCGCATGGTTGGCAAGGACACCTTCATTCCCTCCGATGACATGGTCGCCGCGCTCAAGGCGCAGAAGATCGTCGACAAGGTGCCCAGCAGTCAGCGCGACCGCGCAGCGGTTCAGGCGGCGTTCAATCAATGGCATGCGCAAAGTGGCCGGCCCATGTGCCAGCTTTCGGTGATGCTGGCCCACACGGTCAACCACTGATGCGGCCGCAACTGCAGCGCCTGGCGTCGGCGATCATCGAGGCGCAGCGGATCCTGATCATCACCGGGGCAGGCCTTTCCGCCGACTCCGGATTGCCGACCTACCGCGGCCTCAATGGGCTGTACAACGGCCATACCGATGATGGCGTGCCGATCGAGGTGGCGCTGTCGGGCGAGATGCTGCGCAGTGACCCGGCGCTGTGCTGGAAGTACCTGGCGCAGCTTGGCAGCGCCTGTCTGGGTGCCCAGCCGAATGCCGGCCACCAGGCGATAGCCGAACTGCAGGCGCTGAAGCCCGAATGTTGGGTGCTTACCCAGAACATCGATGGTTATCATCGCCTGGCCGGCAGCCCCGAGGATCGCCTGATCGAGATCCATGGTGAGTTGGCGCCACTTTATTGCCGGGCTTGCGGGCTAACCGACGAGCGGTTGGGGGAGCGTCTCCTGCAGCCGTTGCCACCGTTGTGCGAGGCGTGCGGCTGTGTGCTTCGCCCGCCTGTCACCCTGTTTGGCGAGAGGCTGCCAACCGCCGCTGTCGAGCGCCTCTACGAGCAGCTGGGCAAGGGCTTCGACCTGGTGATCAGTGTCGGCACCAGCGCCAGCTTTCCTTATATAGCCGAGCCGTTGGTGCGGGCGCGCCGTTCGGGCGGGGTAACGGTCGAGGTCAATTTGTCGCAGACCGAGGTCAGCGAACTGGCTGACTTCAGGCTGGAAGAACGGGCCTTAGATGTTTTCCCGGAACTACTGAGTCACATTACCGCTCATAATATTTGCAAATGAGCCCGTTCGCGGGCATAGTCGCGGCTGTTCATTTTTCATGCCACGGTCGTGCCCATGCGCAAACGCTTCGCACCCCTCGTGCCTCTCGCACTTACGATGGTTCTCGCCGCCTGCGCGAACCAGGCTCCACTCTCCCAGATTGACGCGCCGTCGGCCCAGGCTTCGATGCCTGCCAGGCCGGTAGTGGCTGCGCCCTTGCTGGACCAAGCTGATGCCGGCGCAGACGATAGCGCCGCCGATTTTGCCGGTCACGCGCCCTACGCACTGCCGCAACTGGCTGACAGCGTGCTGGAAAAAGGCATTTCCCTGATCGGTACCCGCTACCGTTTCGGTGGCAGCTCGGTGAAGACCGGTTTCGATTGCAGTGGCTTCATCGGTTACCTGTTCCGTGAAGAGCTGGGCATGGAACTGCCCCGTTCGACCCGTGACATGATCAACATCGATGCCCCGCTGGTCGAGCGCAAGGCGCTGGAGCCCGGTGATCTGGTGTTCTTCAGCACTGCTGGGCGTGGCCGCGTCAGTCACGCGGGCATTTACCTGGGCGACGATCAGTTCATCCATTCCTCCAGCAGCCGCAGCGGTGGCGTGCGCATCGACAGCCTGGATGATCGCTACTGGAAGCGTACCTTCATCGAAGCCAAGCGCGTTCTGGCACTGGCGCCGACCGAGCATCTGGCCTCTCAGCACTGATGGGCCGCTGCCCGATCTCAATGTTCGGGCAACAATTTGAGTGTTTTCAATCGACTGCAGCGTAAAGCTAAAGCTTGCACTGCAGTTGTGAACACGGCAGAGTAGGGCGCATTCAGGCTCCAGGATCGTCCGTCCATGACTGCCACCGTCCGCATCGCCTTTCTCCTGCTCGCAGCACTGCTCAGTGCCTGTTCCAGCCGAGCGCCCACACCTGCCCCGCAACCCGTCGTGGTCGCGCCTGCACCCGGTGTTTACCAGGGCGGTGCGGACGATGTGCTGTTCCGCGCACTGGGCCTGGTGGGTACGCCCTATCGGTATGGCGGTAATACACCGGACAGCGGTTTCGACTGCAGCGGGCTGATCGGCTACGTATACCGTGACGCGGCCGGCATCAGGCTGCCTCGCTCGACTCGCGAACTGATCAGCATGCGCGCGCCAACCATCGGCCGGGATTCGCTGCGCAGTGGTGACCTGGTGTTCTTCGCCACCAACGGCGGGCGTCAGGTCAGCCATGCCGGTATCTACGTCGGCGAAGGGCGCTTCGTGCATGCGCCGTCCTCGGGCGGCACCGTGCGCCTGGACAGCCTTGGCAACAGTTATTGGCAGCGCACCTACCTCGAAGCCAAGCGCGTGTTTCCGGTGGAGCTGGCCAGCCATCCCTGAGGCAGCGCGACATAACTGACTCTCCGATTGACGCTTATGCCGTCAGTCCTTACCCTTTGCGACCTGCTTCAGGTGCCCCTGGTCTCGGCCAGGGGTGAAACTGGGAAGTCGGTGCGCTGCTGCCAAGCGAGCAATGCCGACGCTGCCCCCGCAACGGTAGACGAGTTCAACCACGCTTCTGGCCACTGTATCGCTGATACGGGAAGGCGCGTTGGTCGCTGTGTCCCAAGGGATACGCGCTCGCAAGCCCGGAGACCGGCCTGTCGCTTTTTCCTAGGTTGCGCGGTGGGCGCGGCCGGTGCGCGGCCTCAGGGCCAGCCCCTGCCTGCTCCTGCGTGATCGTTTTTATCGTCAGGCATCAATGCATGCCTGAGCGTTTCAGCTGCGCAGGCGTGCTGGCACCGAGGAGATCCCATGAGCGAGTCGACCCCATCCCCCAGTCGCGAATCGGCCGAGCGCGATGCGCGCCACAACGCCCGCATGGCGCGCAAGAAGGCGCTGATGGACGACCGGATCGCCCAGGCCCAGGACGAATACGGTTTGTTGCTGGTGCACAGCGGCAACGGCAAGGGCAAGAGCAGTTCGGCCTTCGGCATGGTTGCCCGGGCCCTGGGCCACGGCCTGAAAGTGGGCGTGGTGCAATTCATCAAGGGGGGCATGGCCACCGGCGAGGAGCACTTCTTCCGCCGTTTCCCCGATGAAGTCAGCTACCACGTGATGGGCGAGGGCTACACCTGGGACACCCAGGATCGCCAGCGCGACATCGAGAAGGCCCGCCAGGCCTGGGAGGTCGCCAGGCAACTGCTGGGCGACCCGCAAATCGCCCTGGTGGTGCTCGATGAACTGAACATCGCCCTCAAGCACGGCTATCTGGATCTGGACGTGGTACTGCGCGATATCGAGTCGCGCCCCGAACTGCAGCACGTGGTGGTCACCGGCCGCGGCGCGCCGCCGGCCCTGCTCGAGGCGGCCGACACGGTGACCGAGATGACCCTGGTCAAGCACGCCTTCAAGGCGGGTGTGAAGGCGCAGAAGGGCGTGGAGTTTTGAACACGGCGCAAGCGCTGCCCGTCGAGGCTGGCCAGGCGCGGCTCTGCCCGGCCCTGGTGATTGCCGCACCGGCTTCGGGGCAGGGCAAGACCACCGTCACCGCCGCCCTGGCGCGCCTGCATACCCGCCAGGGCAAGCGGGTGCGGGTGTTCAAGTGCGGGCCGGACTTTCTCGATCCGATGATCCTCTCCCGGGCCAGCGGCAACCCGGTCTACCAGCTGGATCTGTGGATGGTCGGCGAGGCCGAGAGCCGCCGCCTGCTCTGGGAAGCCGCGGGCGAGGCCGACCTGATTCTGATCGAAGGGGTGATGGGGCTGTTCGACGGCTCGCCCTCGGCTGCCGACCTGGCGCGCCGCTTCGGTGTGCCGGTGCTCGGCGTGATCGACGGCTCGGCCATGGCCCAGACTTTCGGGGCCCTAGCCGTCGGGCTGGCCAGCTATCAGCCGGACCTGCCGTTCTCCGGCGTGCTCGGCAACCGCGTCAACCCGGGGCGCCACAATGACCTGATCCGCGACAGCCTGCCAAGCTCGATCCGCTGGTATGGCTCGTTGCCGCGCAGTGCCGCCATCGAGTTGCCAAGCCGGCACCTTGGCCTGGTGCAGGCCGGCGAGCTTGCCGACCTGGACGTGCGCCTGGATACCGCCGCCGACGCCCTCGAGCAGACCGCAACCGTGACCCTGCCGCCGCCCGTGAGCTTCGCCGCGCCGTCGCTAACGCCATTGGCGCCGCTGCTGGCGGGCGTGCGCATCGGTGTGGCGCACGACGCATCCTTCGCCTTCATCTACCAGGCCAATCTCGATCTGCTCGAGCGCATGGGCGCGACCCTGGTGTGCTTCAGCCCGCTGGCGGACGAAGCGCTACCCGAGGTGGACAGCCTCTACCTGCCCGGCGGCTACCCGGAGCTGCACCTGCAGGCACTGGCCGCCAACGGACCGATGATCGCGGCGATCAGGGCGCACCAGCAGGCCGGCAAGCCGATGCTCGCCGAGTGCGGGGGCATGCTGTACCTGCTCGAGTCGCTGAGTGATGTGGCCGGTGAGCGCGCCGAACTGGCCGGCCTGGTGCCTGGCCATGCGCAGATGCAGAAGCGCCTGGTCGCCCTGGCCTTGCAGAGCGTGGCATTGCCCGAGGGCGTGTTGCGCGGGCACAGCTACCACCATTCGCGGCTCGAGTCCGGGCTCGAACCACTGGTTCGTGGCGATTGCCCGAATGACAAACCGGTCTGCGAGGCGGTGTTTCGTATCGGCCGCCTGACCGCCTCTTACATCCATTTTTATCTGCCGTCGAACCCGCCGGCTGCCGCGGCGTTGTTGCTGCCATGAGCGAGCACGCCTTCAGCGCCGCAGAGCGCGCCGCCATCTACCGCGCCATCGCCGAGCGCCGCGACATGCGCCACTTCGCCGGCGGCGAGGTGGCGCCCGAGCTGCTTGCCCGGTTGCTCGAGGCCGCGCACCAGGCGCCCAGCGTCGGCCTGATGCAGCCGTGGCGCTTTATCCGTATCACCCGGCCGGCGCTGCGTGAAGCTATCTATCAGCTGGTCGAGCAGGAGCGCCAGCTGACCGCCGAGGCCCTGGGCGAGCGCTCGGATGAATTCATGCGCCTGAAGGTCGAGGGCGTTCGCGACTGCGCCGAAGTCTTGGTGGCCGCGCTGATGGAGGGCCGCGAGGCCCATGTGTTCGGCCGCCGCACCTTGCCGGAAATGGACATGGCGTCGTTGTCCTGCGCGATCCAGAACCTGTGGCTGGCCGCTCGTGCCGAAGGGCTGGGCATGGGCTGGGTATCGCTGTTCGACCCTGGCGCATTGGCCGAACTGCTGGGCATGCCGCCGGGCAGCAAGCCGGTCGCGGTGCTCTGCCTGGGGCCGGTGCAGGCTTTTTACCCGGCACCGATGCTGGTTCAGGAGGGTTGGGCGCAGGTTCGGCCATTGAGTGAACTGCTGTTCCAGGATCGTTGGGAAAACCATGAATAACGAGAGCCGGCCATGAGCCTGATCCTCAGCGCCTTTGCCGGCGTGGTTCTGGACTCCGCCCTTGGCGAGCCGAAGCGTTGGCACCCGCTGGTGGGCTTCGGCAAGTTGGCCAGTCGCCTGGAGCAACGTTTCAACCCGTCCGGCGGCGGCTGGCGCAGCCACGGGGTGAGTGCCTGGTGCCTGGCGGTGCTGCCGATAACGCTGCTGACCGTGCTGCTGGTGCAACTGCCGTGGGTTGGCTGGCTGGTGCAGATCGTTGCCCTGTATGCTGCCCTGGGGCTGCGCAGCCTGGATCAGCATGCCCAGCCGGTGGCCCAGGCCCTGCGCCTGGGTGACCTGCCCATGGCCCGGCAGCGGGTCGGCTATATGGTCAGCCGCCGCACCGAGGATCTGGACGCCACCGGCGTGGCCCGGGCCGGCACCGAGTCGGTGCTGGAGAATGGCAGCGATGCGGTGTTCGCCGCGCTGTTCTGGTTTCTCGTCGCCGGCGCGCCGGGCGTGGTGCTGTACCGCCTGAGCAATACCCTGGACGCCATGTGGGGCTATCGCAACGCGCGCTTCGAGCGTTTCGGCTGGGCGGCGGCGAAGATCGATGACGGGCTCAATTACCTGCCGGCGCGCCTGGTGGCGCTGACCTATGCGCTGTTGGGGCGTACCGCTCTGGCACTGCGCTGCTGGCAGCGCCAGGCGCCGCAGTGGGACAGCCCCAATGCCGGGCCGGTGATGGCCGCTGGTGCCGGCGCGCTGGGCGTCAGTCTCGGCGGCGCGGCGGTCTATCATGGCGAGCTGCACCAGCGCCCCGGGCTGGGCGAGGGGCCGCCGCCACGGGCACGGGATATCGAGCGGGCGATGAACCTGGTGTGGGGCGGGGTGCTGCTCTGGTTGCTGCTGATGCTGATCGTGGAGGTGTGCCTTGCTTGAGCACGGCGGACGGCTGCGCCGGGCGGCGCTCCGGTATCACATCCCGTTGAACGACTGGCTGGACGTGTCGACCGGTG
>Ga0207790_1000193_pt1 | contig 24189 bp, 21 predicted proteins | sample HigsolmetaGSP14D_FD_184842 | JGI IMG/M metagenome (GOLD analysis project Ga0207790, IMG submission 184842) | High solid enriched microbial communities from the Joint BioEnergy Institute, USA - SP1-4-D (SPAdes) | ecosystem: Engineered > Bioreactor > SSF (Solid state fermentation) > Aerobic >...
CAAGTTGCAACTTGCCCTTTCCGACGCCCAGTCCCTGGCCGTCGGCCACGACCATTCCGCCATCGAGCCGCTGCACCTGATGCAGGCGCTGCTCGATCAACAGGGCGGTTCCATTCGCCCGCTGCTGATGCAGGTGGGCTTCGATGTGAACAGCCTGCGCCAGGCATTGAGCAAAGAGCTCGACCAACTGGCCAAGATCCAGAACCCCACCGGCGACGTCAGCCTGTCCCAGGACCTGGCGCGCCTGCTCAACCAGGCCGACCGCCTGTCGCAGCAGAAGGGCGATCAGTTCATCTCCAGCGAACTGGTGCTGCTCGCCGCCATGGACGAGAACACCAAGCTCGGCAAGCTGCTGCTCGCCCAGGGCGTGAGCCGCAAGGCGCTGGAGAACGCGGTGAACAACCTGCGCGGCGGCGATGCGGTCAATGACCCGAATATCGAGGAGTCGCGCCAGGCGCTCGACAAGTACACCGTCGACCTGACCAAGCGCGCCGAAGAGGGCAAGCTCGATCCGGTGATCGGCCGTGACGACGAGATCCGCCGGACCATTCAGGTGCTGCAGCGCCGCACCAAGAACAACCCGGTGCTGATCGGCGAGCCCGGCGTGGGCAAGACCGCCATCGCCGAAGGCCTGGCCCAGCGCATCGTCAACGGCGAAGTGCCGGACGGCCTCAAGGACAAGCGTCTGCTGTCCCTCGACATGGGTTCGCTGATCGCCGGCGCCAAGTTCCGCGGCGAGTTCGAGGAGCGCCTCAAGGCGGTGCTCAACGAACTGTCCAAGCAGGAAGGCCGGGTGATCCTGTTCATCGACGAGCTGCACACCATGGTCGGCGCCGGCAAGGCCGAGGGCGCCATGGATGCGGGCAACATGCTCAAGCCGTCCCTGGCCCGTGGCGAGCTGCACTGCGTGGGCGCCACCACCCTGAACGAATACCGTCAGTTCATCGAGAAGGATGCCGCCCTGGAGCGTCGCTTCCAGAAGGTGCTGGTCGATGAGCCGAGCGAGGAAGACACCATCGCCATCCTGCGTGGCCTCAAGGAGCGCTACGAGGTGCACCACAAGGTGGCCATCACCGACGGCGCGATCATCGCCGCGGCCAAGCTCAGCCACCGCTATATCACCGATCGCCAGCTGCCGGACAAGGCCATCGACCTGATCGACGAGGCGGCCAGTCGCATCCGCATGGAAATCGACTCCAAGCCGGAAGTGCTCGATCGCCTGGATCGCCGTCTGATTCAGCTCAAGGTCGAAGCCCAGGCGCTGAAAAAAGAGGAGGACGAGGCGGCCAAGAAGCGCTTCGTCAAACTGCAGGAAGACATCGCCAAGCTCGAGAAGGAGTATTCCGACCTCGAAGAAATCTGGAAGTCGGAAAAAGCCGAGGTGCAGGGCTCGGCGCAGATCCAGCAGAAGATCGAGCAGTCGCGTACCGAACTCGAGGCGGCACGCCGCAAGGGTGACCTGAACCGCATGGCCGAGCTGCAGTACGGGGTGATTCCCGATCTGGAGCGCAGCCTGCAGATGGTCGACCAGCACGGCAAGACCGAAAACCAGCTGCTGCGCAGCAAGGTCACCGAGGAGGAAATCGCCGAGGTGGTTTCCAAGTGGACCGGTATTCCGGTGTCGAAGATGCTCGAAGGCGAGCGCGACAAGCTGCTGAAGATGGAAGGCCTGCTGCACCAGCGGGTGATTGGCCAGGACGAGGCCGTGGTCGCCGTGGCCAATGCCGTGCGCCGTTCGCGTGCCGGCTTGGCGGATCCGAACCGGCCCAGCGGTTCGTTCCTGTTCCTCGGCCCGACCGGCGTCGGCAAGACCGAGCTGTGCAAGGCACTGGCCGAGTTCCTCTTCGACACCGAGGACGCGCTGGTGCGCATCGACATGTCCGAGTTCATGGAGAAGCATTCCGTGGCCCGCCTGATCGGTGCGCCACCCGGCTACGTCGGCTACGAGGAGGGCGGTTACCTGACCGAGGCGGTGCGTCGCAAACCCTACTCGGTGGTGCTGATGGACGAGGTGGAAAAAGCCCACCCGGACGTCTTCAACGTGCTGCTGCAAGTGCTCGAGGATGGCCGCCTGACCGACAGCCACGGTCGCACCGTGGACTTCAAGAACACGGTGATCGTGATGACCTCCAACCTGGGCTCGGCGCAGATCCAGGAGCTGGTCGGTGACCGAGAGGCGCAGCGCGCGGCGGTGATGGACGCTGTGGGTAACCACTTCCGGCCGGAGTTCGTGAACCGGATCGACGAGGTGGTGGTGTTCGAGCCGCTGGCCCGTGAGCAGATCGCCGGCATCGCGCGTATCCAGCTGTCGCGCCTGCTGCAGCGCCTGGCCGAGCGCGAGCTGAGCCTGGAACTGTCCGACGAGGCGATGGACAAGCTGATCGCCGTTGGCTACGACCCGGTATACGGCGCACGGCCATTGAAGCGTGCCATCCAGCGCTGGATCGAGAACCCGCTGGCGCAGATGATCCTGGCCGGCAAGTTCAACCCCGGCAGCACGGTGACCGGCAAGGTCGAGAACGACGAGATCGTTTTTGCCTGACGCCAGCAACTGCAGCAAAACGAACGGCCGGTGTGAGCGATCACAGCGGCCGTTTTTATTGCGACAGCGATAACTGTCATCGACCTGTGGGAACGGGCGGGGACGCCTGGGCCGTGCCCGTGACTGTTTCGCGGGCATGGCCCGCTCCCACGATCATCGCCAACTGCCGCTGCTAATGACGCTCAGTTTGTAGGATGGGGCGGGCCTAGAGGTGAAACCCATCGAAATTTTATGGGTTTCACCCATCCAAGCTAAAAGCTGACACCGGCCTTCTCTTTAATGAGCTCCAGCGCCAATCAGGGCTTGCTGCTATTCGGTGCATTACGCCGGCCTTCCTCCACCACCCAATCCATCAACTGGCGCGACAGCTGATCATTGGCCGCGCCGAAGGCTTTCACCACCGACGCCACGGCGGTGTCGCCAGCGATCTGCCGCACTTCGAAGCGGCGGCTGGCGAGGATGCGCTGGTTGCCGGCCTGCACCAGGCGGGCATCGAGCAGGATATGCACTTGCGGCCGGCCATTGCGGTACTCGCTCTGGAAGGCGCGCAGGTCGCTGCTCAACTCCAGGTCGGCCTGCAGGCGGCTGTCGTCGCTGCTGACGGCGCCGACGCGGCCGTCATCAATGAAGGCGCCGATCAGGCGGTCGCGAAACAGCGCCGGCGCGCGATCACTCCAGCGTGCGCCCTGGTAGGCGCTGATTCGGTCGCCTTGCGGCAGCACGGCGATGCGCGGGCTGTCCAGCAACTGGCTGCTCAGCGGGCGATTGACCCGTAACGACCAGCTTTCCCGCGGCGCCTCGGTGGCGCGCACCGGCAGGTTGCTCGGCAGCAGGTACACATCGAGCGCCTCGCCCGTGGGAATGATCGAGCAGGCGCTGAGCAGGCCGGTCAACAGCAGGGCGCCGGCGGTGGCGAATGCCTTCATGGTTGAAACTCCTTGATGCTGTCGCTGCGCAGCAGGTAGCCGGCCGGGTCTTCCTCCAGGCGTCGTGAGAAGGAGCGCAGCGAACCCAGGGTGTCACGCAGCTCGTTGATCGCCGGGCCGAGTTCGCCGATGCCCTGCATGCCGCCGTCGAGGGCCGCGCGGTTGTCCTGCAGCAGTTGTTCGATATTGCTGCTGCTGCGCTCCAGCGAGGCGGCCAGGCGTTCGGCGCTTTCCAGGGTGTTCTGTGCCGGGCCGCTGAACAGCCGGTTGGCGTTGTTCATCAGGGCGCTGGCTTCACGCCCGGCGGCACTCATCTGCGCCAGGGCTTCGCGCAGCGCCTCGCGTTGCTCGGACACGCTGGCGGTGATCTGCTCCAGGTTGCGCAGGGTCTTGGCGATGTTCTCGGTGTTCTCGCGGGAGAACATGGCGTTGGCGCGATCAAGCAGGCGGGTCACGCTGACCATCAGGTCTTCGCCGTTGGCCATCAGCCGCGACAGCGGCGAGCGGTCGGCGATGATCACCGGCGTGCGGCCATCGCGGGCCCTCAACGGCGGGCTTTCAGGCGAGCCGCCGTGCAGCTGGATCACCGCGCCGCCGGTGATGTTGGTGATGGTCAGGCGCGCGCGGGTGTCTTCCTTGATCGGCGTGTTACCCGTGATGCGGATATTGGCGTGCACCTTGCGCGGGTCCTGCGGGTCCAGGGTCAGGCTGGTGACGTCGCCGACGCGAATGCCGCTGTACTGCACCGCGCTGCCCTGGGACAGGCCGCTGACCGCCTCGGTGAAGATCACCTCGTAGTAGGTGAACTGCTTGTCGGCGCTGGACTTGCCCAGCCACAGGGCGAACACCAGCATGGCGCTGACGATCGCCACCGTGAACATGCCGATCAAGACGTGATGGGCGCGTGGTTCCATTCAGCTAATCCTCGCTGCAGCCTGTTCGGCCGCGCGTCCGCGCGGGCCATGAAAATAGTCGTGTATCCAGGGATCGTCGGTGGCGGCGACCACGTCCAGGGTGTCGGCCACCAGCACCCGCTTCTGCGCCAGCACCGCCACGCGGTCGCACAGGGTATAGAGCGTATCCAGGTCGTGGGTGACCAGAAACACGCTGAGCCCGAGGGCGTCGCGCAGGGTGCGGATCAACTGGTCGAAGGCCGCCGCGCCAATCGGGTCGAGGCCAGCGGTGGGCTCGTCGAGAAACAGGATGTCCGGCTCCAGCGCCAGGGCGCGGGCCAGGGCGGCGCGCTTGACCATGCCGCCGGACAGCTCGGTCGGGTACTTGTCGCCGGCGTGGCCCGGCAGGCCGACCAGCGCCACCTTGGATTCGGCCAGGCGTTCGGCCTGGGCGCGGTTGAGGCCGGCGTGCTCGATCAGCGGCAGGGCGATGTTCTCCAGTACGGTAAGCGAGGAGAACAGCGCGCCCCGCTGGTAGAGCACGCCGAAGCGCCGCTCCAGCTCGGAGCGCCGCTGCGTGGGCAGGGTCAGCAGGTCTTCGCCGAATACCCGCACCGTACCGGCGTTGGGCTGGCGCAGGCCGACGATGGTGCGCAGCAGCACCGACTTGCCGGTACCCGAACCACCGACCACGCCGAGCACTTCGCCGCGGTACAGATCCAGATCCAGGTGCTGGTGCACCACCTGCGGGCCGAACTGATTGGTCAGGTCGCGGACCTGGATGATCGCTTCGCCACTCACCAGCCCATCTCCATCAAGAACAGCGCAGCCACGGCGTCGACCACGATGACCACGAAGATCGACTGCACCACGCTCGAGGTGGTGCGCTCGCCCACCGACTGGGCGCTGCCGGTGACCTTGAAGCCTTCCAGGCAGCCGATCACCGCGATCAGGAAGGCGAAGATCGGTGCCTTGCCCATGCCAACCAGGAAGTGATTGAGCGGGATGTTTTCCTGCAACAGGTAGAGGAACATCGGCGGCGAGATATCCAGCGTCAGCAGGCACACCATGGCGCCGCCGAGCATGCCGCAGACCATGGCCACGAAGGTCAGCAGCGGCAGGGCGATGAGCATGGCGAACACCCGCGGCAGCACCAGCAGCTCCATGGGGTTGAGGCCCAGGGTGCGGATGGCGTCGATCTCCTCGTTGGCCTTCATCGAGCCGATCTGTGCGGTGAAGGCGCTGGCAGTGCGGCCGGCCATCAGGATGGCGGTCAGCAGCACGCCGAATTCACGCAGAAAGGAGAACGCCACCAGGTCGACCGTATAGATGGTCGCGCCGAAATCCCTGAGGATGGTGGCGCCGAGAAAGGCCACCACAGCGCCGACCAGAAAGGTCAGCAGGGCAACGATGGGCACGGCGTTGAGGCCGATCTGCTCGAGGTGCGAAGCCAGCGATGTGAGGCGCCAGCGGCGCGGGTTGAGGAGGATCAGCAGCATGCTGCTGAGGGTCAGGCCGACGAAGCCCAGCAGGCCCACCGCCTTGTGCCAGACGCCTTCGACCACTTCGCCGATATGCCCGAAGAACTCGCGGTAGGTGGAGCGGCGCGGGTGCTCGATCACCTGCTGATTCTGCTCCATGGCTGTGGCGACGGTGTGCAGCAGGGCGCGGCGCTCATCACTGAGGGTGCCATCGGGCAGCAGCCTGATCAGCTGTTCGGCACCGAGCAACTCGACCAGCAGGCTGGCGCCGGCGGTGTCCAGGGCGTCGAGGTCGCTGAAGTCTGCGCGACGGTTTTCGCCCAGCACCGGCCGCGCCTCGTCGACCTGCGGCAGCAGCGCGGCGTAGTGGGCGAGCGTCCAGTCGCCGCCCACCTTCAGCGTGTCGGCGTTGGCAGCTGGCAGGGTGATGTAGGGTGAATGGGTCATGGTCGACAGCTTAACGCTCGAGGCTCCGGCTGGGACAGTCGTTAATGGCGTGCATCGGTAGTCGGCGGGCCGGCTTTGTGCGCTGCAGCCAGGCCGTTGCGGGACTGGAGTATCGACCAGTGGCTCGCCGTGTCGGTTCGAATGAATCGTTACAGGCGATGAATTCCATCGGAATACCCCAGTGGCGCTGGCGCTTCGGCTTGCCTAGCATGGCGGTTTTCCATTCCTTTGGAGTTTGCCATGCATATCGATGAAGCCATCCGCAGCCGTCGCGCCATCAAGGGTTACGACGCCGGTTTCACCCTCAGCCGCGAGGAAAAGAACGAGCTGCTGCAACTGGCGCTGCTCGCGCCAACCGCCTTCAACCTGCAGCACGTACGCCTGGTGGAGGTCAGCGACCCGGCCTTGCGTCAGCAGATCCGTGAGGTCGGCTGGGGGCAGGCGCAGATGACCGATGCCGCGATGCTGGTGGTGGTCTGCGCCCAGCTCGATAGCTGGGAAAAGAACGTGAGCCGCGTGTGGGACGGTGCGCCAGTCGAGGTGCAGCAGTTCATGGCCGGTGCCATCGACAACTACTACCGCGACAAGCCTCAGGTGCAGCGCGACGAAACCATGCGCAGCTGCGGGCTGGTGGCGCAGACCCTGATGCTCGCTGCGCGCGGCAAGGGCCTGGATTCCTGCCCCATGGACGGTTTCGACTTCGACGCCGTCGCCAAGCTGATCAACCTGCCGGACAACCATGTGATCGGCCTGATGGTCGCGGTGGGCAAGAAGGCCATCGAGGCCAAGCCGCGGATCGGCAAGCTGCCGTTCGATGAAGTGGTAATCCGCGACCGCTTCTGATCGGCCTTCCGTTGTGTGCCCCGGCTGCGTATGGTGGCTGCAGGGGCATTCAGCAGGAACCTAGTACGGATCTGCTGCCTCCAAGCTTTCAGACCCGTCAGAAGCGAGGAATACCATGCAAGTTCACGTGAACAGCAACCATATCGAAGGCAGTGCGCGGCTCCAGGAATGGGTCGGCGCATCGGTGGCGGATCGGCTGGAGCGCTACGAGGAATTTCTTTCGCGGGTAGAAGTACATGTCAGTGACGAGAACGGCAGCAAGAGCGGCGCCGACGACAAGCGCTGCCAGATCGAGGCCCGCCCCAAGGGCCACCAGCCGCTGTCGGTGACGCACAAGGCCGAATCGCTGGAGCAGGCCATCGAAGGCGCTGCGGAAAAAATGCGCCACGCCTTGGAGCACCTGGTCGGCAAGTTGGAAAGCAAGCCAGTGGGTACCGGGCACTTGGAGCAATCTCTTAATGGCGACGAGTCGGAAAACCCCGATGCGCTGCTGCAGGAAGAATTCCTCGAGCGCCAGGAGGCGCTGGAAAAGGACTGATCGCCAAATAGCGCTCATCTGCTTTGCAGGTGAGCGCCAGCTCAGCAGCAAAACCACCCATAAACCAATCGGGCCCTGAGTAACGTGGTTACTCAGGGCCCGATTGGTTTGTCAGGCGACAAGGCTGCGGCTTATGAAGTCAGGCGATTCGGTCTGGCGATACGTCGAGATCGCCTCGGCTGCCAGCCGCGGGTTGAGCTGAGCGGCGTTGCTCGCCGGCAAGCTGTTGTCTGTCTGTACGCGCTGCCTGGCGAGACTTTCCGGCGATAGCGGATTGAGTGTTTCCAGCCGTTGTTCCTGCAGGTCTTCGAGACGCTGCTCGCGTAGTTGCTCATCAAGTGCCTGGGCCGCCTGCTGGCGCTCGAGGCGCAGCTGCAGGGCACGTTCTTGCTGCTGTTCCTGCAGCGCGATGCGCTCTTCACGCGCTTGCTCGCGTGCCTCGCGCAGCTGCTCCTGGCGCTCCTGATCGAGCTGGCGACGCTCCAGCAGTTGCTGCTGGGCATCTTCCAGGCGCTGGGCAGTGGGCTGTACTCGATTCAGCGCATTGGTTTGCAACGAATTACCGGCAGTGCCAATTGGCCGGTAGCTGTACTGACCTACGTTCATGCCGTCGATAGAAAGGGGCATGTGTCACCTCCGTTTTCCACTTCGATGACTTGAGTCTAAAACGTGCTGTGCACTGGCTTTAGGCAGATATGTCATAACCGCAAGAACGGGATGGACTAGCACTTTTTTCAGGGCCAATTGTCGTCTTCGGCAGCGATCTTCGCGGTTATGCCTGAAAGCCGCGTGATTACTGGCCCGCGCAAGATCGTCCACAGCAAACGCCCGGCAGCCTGGCAAGCGGTCAGCGCGGCATGGGGGCATTGGCTACGGCCAGGCAATCGACGAACGGCCGTTACCTCGCGCTTTTTCGGGCAGATATGGGCTCACGGCCTACTATGAACAGAGGCCTTGCCGGGACGCTGCGAATCCGAGGGTGACAGGGCATGGCCTTTCGCGCGATTGCGCGCCGCATCGAAAGAGGAAAGCGCCATGCAGCCATTCAGTTTCGCTACAGCCGCCCATCTTATCTGCGAGCCAGGGAGCGTTCAGCGGCTGGTGCCGTTATGCCAGGCCTGGGGCGCTCGCTCCGTGGTGCTGGTTACCGATGCCGGCATTGCCCGGCAGGATTTCTTCACGGAGGTGCGCAGCGCCTTTGCCACCAGCGGCGTAGCGCTGCACCTGTTCGACGGCGTGGTCGCCGGCGCGCCGGAGCATGTGATCAGCAACGCTGCACAGTTCGCCAGGGACGTGCAGGCGAATCTGGTCATTGGCCTTGGCGGTGGCAGCTCACTGGATGTGGCCAAGCTGGTCGCGCAGCTGGCGCACCCTGATTGCCGGCAAACGTTGAGTGACCTCTACGGTATCGACAAGGCGCTGGGGCAGCGCCTGCCGCTGATTCAGGTGCCGACCACGGCCGGTAGCGGGTCCGAGGTGACGCCCATTGCCGTGGTGACGACGGAGTACGCGACGCGGGTCGCGGTGGTATCGGCGCGGCTGTTGCCGGATCTGGCGTTGCTCGATGCCGAACTCACCCTGCAGTTGCCGGCGCCGGTGACCGCCGCCTGCGGCATGCTGGCCATGGGGCATGCGGTAGAGGCCTACACCGGGGCACGGCGCAAGAATCCGCTCTCCGACATGCTCGCCCGCGAGGCCTTGCGCCTGCTGGGTGCGAATCTGGACGAAGCCGTGCATAACGGCGGCAATCTCGAGGCGCGACAGGCCATGCTGCTGGGCGCCTGTCTCGCTGGCCAGGCCTACGCCAACGCGCCACTGGCCGCCGTGCATGCGCTGGCCTATCCGCTTGGTGGACATTGCCAGGTTCCTCACGGGGTAAGTGCAGCGGTGTTGCTGCCCCATGTGCTCGGTTTCAACGCCTCGGTGGCGGCGCCGCTCTACGAGGAGCTGGCGCCGCTGTTGCTGGGCGAGCGCCTGCGTGGTGGCGATGCGACGGATCGCACCGAACAGTTCATCATCGAGCTGGCCGACCTCAGCGAGCGCAGCGGTCTGCCGGCACGCCTGCGTGATGTAGGCGTCGAGCAGGCGCTGTTACCACGCCTGGCTAGCGACGCCATGCTGCATGAGCGGCTGCTGGCCAATAATCCACGGCAGATGACCCAGGCCCATGCGCTGGCCATCTACCAGGTGGCGTACTGAGTCAGGCAGGTTGTCAGCGGGCGAGTAGGCCGGCACCATGCCGGCTCTTGTCCTTCTGCGAGATGGCAGCCCATGCAACAGCCGCAGCATGTGCGCGAGCACTACCGGCATTTCCAGCCGATCACCACGCGCTGGCACGACAATGACCTGTATGGCCACGTCAACAACGTCACCTACTACAGCTATTTCGACACGGCGGTGAACAGTTACCTGATCGAAGCCGGCGGCCTGGATATCCATCGCGGTGAAGTCGTGGGGTTCGTGGTCAGCTCCAGCTGCGATTATTTCGAGTCGATCGCCTTTCCCGAGCGCATCGAGGTCGGGCTGCGTGTCGGCAAGCTGGGTAACAGCTCGGTGCAGTACGAGCTGGCAGTGTTCCGGGAGGGGCAGATGCAGGCCTGTGCGGCAGGGCGCTTCGTGCATGTTTTCGTGGATCGGCACAGCAACCAGCCGGTAAGCATTCCGCAGGCGCTGCGCCAGGCAATGGAATTGCTGCTGGCTTGAACGACCAAGGGCGCCTGAGGCGCCCTTGGGGTTTAAGCAGATGATCAACGGTGACGATGCTTGTGATGACGTTTGTGGTGTTTCTTGCCATGGCGATGGCCGTTGTCACGATAGCGGGACTCGTGGCGGTTGCTGTCTGCCACCTCGTTGGCCAGCGCACCGCCGGCAGCGCCACCGAGGCCGGCGCCGATGGTCGAACCGGTGCTGCCGCCAAACTGGTTGCCCAGCACCGAGCCACCTGCTGCGCCCAGGCCACCGCCCAGTGCCGCTTCGGTCTTGTTACGTGAGCTGATGGCGCCGCCTGCGGCGCCGCCCAGGCCGGCGCCGATGGTAGCGCCCGTGCTGCCGCCCAGGTGCTGACCGACGATATTGCCCAGCGCACCGCCCACCCCGCTGCCGATGGCAGTCTTGGTGGTATCGGCATAAGCCAGGGGAGAAACCAGTGCACTGAAGGCCAGTGCGGTAAGGAATGTACGCATCGCGCAACCCTCGAAAATGACCCTTGCGGGCGTAGCCATGGCGCTGCCATGGTTCCAGCGGTCATCGTGCAGTGCCGATGACATCTCCTTAGAGGCTGGGCGCGGAGGAAATTCCCAAGAGGGGATTTAAAGATACACGAATGAATGTATCAGGATGTGTGGGGCGTACTGTTAGTGCTGGAGGTCAAAAAGCGGCAAAGCGTCTAGAACAGCGATCTCGAGGCCTTGATGGAAAACCACCCTTCGCACTCGGTGTTGTGGCCCGAGTAGGCCGAGCAGGCATCACCGCTGAGGCTCGAGTCCGAGTAGGAGAAGTCGAAATCGATGCCCTTCCACGGGCGCGAAAGGCTCAGCGACCAATCATTGAACGAGCTGATCTGGCCGCCGCCGGAAAGCTGCTTGGGATTGTCGAGCAGGTGGTTGCCGTAGCGTACGACGACCGCCATACCCAGTAGGTTGACGCGGCCCAGGTCGGCCAGCACCGTGCTGTTGAAGCGGTTCGGGTCATTGCTGAAGGAGAAACCGAAACGCCGCGCGTCGTAGGTCAGGCCGGCGTAGACGTCCTGGCTGTCGAGGTAGGTGTAGCCCGGATGGCTGTAGCGGATGGTGCCCACTTCGTAGCCCAGCGAGTCGACGAACTGCTGGCGGTAGCCCACGTAGCTGTTGAGCTCCATGCGACTGCCCGGGCTGATGCCCAGGTTGGGCGACCATTGGCCCAGGTACCAGCCGCTTGGGTGGCTGAGGTCGAGCCCGCCGTGGAAGGCTCCGCCGCTCTCGGGCTTGACCAGCCCTTGCGCCATGCTGCGGCTCGGCGTGGTGCCCAGGTTGAGTTCGTAGTCGCCCAGCTCGCGCTCCATGATCGCCGCCTGGGCGTGCACGCTCAGCAGCGCCGCCCCAAGCAGGACGGCAGATGAAAACCGCATGGTATTCCCTCCCGTTGCAGGCCAAGACTTCAGGGCCAGGCGGCTCCGCAGGGGCCTGGGCAGTCAGTGGCACGGTTGTCGCTCGTTTGGCAGAACCCGAAGGGCCACATCGTGGCTTGGGCTGGAACTACGCGCTTCGCTCGAGCGCTTGGTGGGTACGTTAACCGAGATGGGTAACGGCACAGGGACATCAGAGGGGATTTTCGTCGATAAGTAGCACAGTTTCCGACGAACTGCAGGTCAGCAGGGGCGTTAGGAAATGCTTCGCTGCGCGGCTTCGACGGGCCACGACCGTTGTTTGCGGCAAGCCAAGGTGCAGTGCCCGCTGGCGCAAGCGGGCACTGATGACTGACCTGAGGGAGCGGGTAGGCTCGCGAATCGCGAGCATGGACTCGGCGTCCCGCGTGCTCCTAGGACGGATCGAGCGGTGTCATGACCGTCGATCCATCGGCGTTGCGTTCCCAGCCGCAAAGGTCGTGAACAGGCTTTACAGGATGCGTGCGGTTTCCTGGGCAGCGTGCAGGCGGATGGCGACGAACTTCGAGGTCGGCGTGTGGCTGCCAATGCCAACGCTCTGCAGCGGCACCAGTGGGTTGGCTTCCGGGTAGTAGGCAGCAGCCTGACCGGCCGGAATGTCGAAGGCCAGCAGCGTGAAGCCCACCACCTTGCGCTCGACGCCGTCGTCCCACAGCGAGGTGATATCCACCTTCTGCCCAGGCTTGTAGCCCAGGCGGGTGATGTCCGCCTCATTGACGAACAGCACGTCACGCTGGCCGCGAACACCGCGATAGCGGTCGTCCAGGCCATAGATGGTGGTGTTGTACTGGTCGTGGGAGCGCATGGTCTGCAGGATCAGATCCGGCGTCTGGCCGCTATTGCGCACCTGCGGTGGCAGCAGGTCGGCGAGCAGCGCGTTGGATTTGAAGTTGGCCTTGCCGGTGTTGGTCTTCCACTGCCGGGCACCTGCCGAGTTGCCCAGGTAGAAGCCGCCCGGGTGCTGCACGCGGGTGTTGAAGTCCTGGAAGCCGGGGATGGTGTCGGCGATCAGCTCGCGGATGCGGCTGTAGTCGGCAATCATCGCATCCCAGTCGACCGGGTGATTGCCCAGGGTGGCCTTGGCAATGCCGGCGACGATGGCGGGCTCCGAACGCATCTGCTTGGACAGCGGCTCCAACTGACCATTGGAGGCGTGGATCATGCTGAACGAGTCTTCCACGGTGATCGCTTGCGGGCCGGTGGCCTGGACGTCTATATCGGTGCGGCCGAGGCACGGCAGGATCAGCGCATCCTTGCCGGTAGTCAGGTGACTACGGTTGAGCTTGGTGCTGATCTGCACGGTCAGGTCGCAGCTCTGCAGGGCCTGGTGAGTGCGCGGGCTGTCCGGCGTGGCCTGGGCGAAGTTGCCGCCCAGGGCGATGAATACCTTGGCCTGGCCGTCGACCATGGCATTGATCGCTTCCACGGTGTTGTGGCCATTGTCGCGCGGCACCTTGAACTGGAAGCGCTTCTCGAGGTTGTCGAGCAGCAGCACCGGCGGGCGATCGTTGATGCCCATGGTACGGTCGCCCTGCACGTTGCTGTGGCCACGTACCGGGCACAGGCCGGCGCCGGGGCGGCCGAGATTGCCGCGCAACAGCTGCAGGTTGACGATTTCCTGGATGGTGGCCACCGAGTGGACGTGCTGGGTGATGCCCATCGCCCAGCACATGATGACTTTCTCGGCGCGGCGGTACATCAGCGCAGCCTGCTCGATTTCCTCGAGGCTCAGGCCGGACTGCTCGACCAGCGACTCCCAGGAGCTTGCATCGAGCACGGCCAGGTAGGCGTCGACGCCGTCGGTGTGCTCGGCGATGAAGGCATGGTCGAAGACCGGCTGCTCGCCCTTGGCCACCGCTTCGCGCTCCCACTGCAGCAGGAACTTGGCGATACCGCGCAGGGCCGCCATGTCGCCGCCCAGTGCCGGGCGGAAGAACGCGGTGTTGAGGGGCTCGGAGCCGTTGGTGAGCATCTCCAGGGCGTGCTGCGGATGCTGGAAACGCTCCAGGCCACGCTCCTTGAGCGGGTTGAAGGCAACCACCTGGGCGCCACGCTTGACCGCCTCACGCAGCGGCTCGAGCATGCGCGGGTGGTTGGTGCCCGGGTTCTGGCCGAGCACGAAAATGGCGTCGGCGTGCTCGAAGTCGGCGAAGGTCACGCTGCCCTTGCCGATACCGACGCTCTGGGTCAGCGCGACACCGCTGGCCTCGTGGCACATGTTCGAGCAGTCGGGGAAATTGTTGGTGCCGAAGGCGCGCACGAACAGCTGGTAGAGAAACGCCGCTTCGTTGCTGGCGCGCCCCGAGGTGTAGAACTCGGCCTGGTTGGGGCTTGCGAGGTTCTTCAGGTGCTTGGCGATCAGGCTGAAAGCGTCGTCCCAGGAAGTCGGCACGTAGCGATCGGTGGCCGCGTCGTAGCGCATCGGCTCGGTCAGGCGGCCCTGGTACTCCAGCCAGTAGTCGCTCTGCTCGCGCAGCTGGCTGACGGTGTATTTGGCGAAGAACTTGGCGTCGACCCGGCGTTTGGTGGCTTCCCAGTTGACCGCCTTGGCGCCGTTCTCGCAGAACTTGATACGGCCGTCTTCCGGCGAGTCGCCCCAGGCGCAGCCCGGGCAGTCGAAACCGCCGTTCTGGTTGGTCTTGAGCAGTGCGCGCAGGTTCTTGAACGGCTGTTTGCTGTCCAGCCAGAACTGGGTGACGCTGATCAGCGCACCCCAACCGGCGGCAGCGCCTTTGTAGGGTTTGTAACGCGGGTTCACGGGTTGCAGGCTCATGGCTGTTCTTCTCTTGCAGGCGGTGCGGGGCTGTAGACCCGCGGCGCGCTGTGGTGGGGCAAATGGATCAGGTTGAGGTTGTGCCGGCGCGCCCATTGCACGGTCAGGGCGGTCGGGGCCGACAGGCTGACCAGGTTGCCGAGACCGGCTCTGACCGCCTTGTGGATCAGTTCCAGGCTGCAGCGGCTGGTGACCACCGCAAAGCCCTGGCGCACGTCGTGTTTCTCGCGCAGCAGCGCGCCGATCAGCTTGTCCAGCGCGTTGTGCCGGCCGATGTCTTCGCGGCAGGCGCGTATCTCGCCATCACCATCTACGTACAAGGCAGCGTGTAAAGCACCGCTGCGACGGGCCAGATCCTGAACGGCGGCGATGCGCTCGCGCAGGTCGACCAGGTGCGTGGCATCAGGCAGCTCGGTCGGGGCCAGGGTCGCCAGCTGCGGCAGCGCCTGGTCGAGCGCCTCCACACCGCACAGGCCGCAACCACTGGTACCGGCCAGCTGCCTGCGCTGCTGTTTCATCGCCCAGAAGGCGCGGCTGCTGATCTCGACCTCGGCGCTGATGGCCGGGCCAAGGTGGTGCACGCGGATGTCATAAATATCGTCGATGGAGTCGACGATGGCGCTACTCAGGCTGAAGCCGGCGATGAAGTCTTCCACGGCGGTGGGCGACACCATCATCACGGCATGGCTGATGCCGTTGTAGGCGATCGCCAGGGCGCTCTCCTGAGCCAATACGGCTGAGCCCTCGACTGCAGGCTTGCCCAGCTCGGCATAGGCATAGCCTTGCGCCTGCTGGGCGGCAGGTTCGCTATGGCTGGAAATGGCGGAAATCTCGGCTGACCGGGGCACGGCAAGCTCCCCTGCGGCGGATTGACACAGAGAAGCCTAGGCGTTTGCCGGGCAAGCGTCTAATCGCTGTTGCCGATGTCTTGATCGATGCCGTTTATCGGTGGGGCGGGAAACGCGCTGTGACGAGGCTTGAATGCGGGCTGCCTGATCAGCCCATGGCCTGCAACTGCTCGATAAGCCCATGCAGCTTCTGCGCATTGAGCGCGTCTATGTCGATGATGTGATAACCCGCCCAGGACTGCTGGCCAAGCGCCCCCTCACGGCTCCACAGGCAGTCGGCAGTGAAGTGCAGATCCTCCATCGCTTCGCCCGTCAAACGGCATTCAACCAGTCTGTCGGCGGTCTGCGCCGTCGTGCTGCAGAGCATGAAGCCTTCGCCGGACAGGTCGGCGATGCGGCCCAGATAGGTTCCGCTGTGCCGCTCGTAGACCTCGAGCAGCCAGGCGGCCTGATAACGCGGATGCTGGCGACGGTCATCCATGGGCGATCCTCAGGTGGTTCGTCCGGTCAATTGCTGGAGCACACGATAGACGGCCTGCAATGCACGGTCGACCATCGGCGCCGAGCGGTCGGGTCTGCTGCGACGCGCGGTGCCTTGCTGCATCTCCTCGGCCAGTTGCTCCACCGACTTGACCGCGGCGCGCTGGCCGTTACGGTCGACGAACATGTAGTTGTGGGTGGTGGGGCTGTACCAGGACAGCTTCAGGGTTTGTCGCTTGCCGCCGAGGATGAAGTCGAACCAGGTGCCGAATTCGAGCTTCTCCAGTTCGCGAACCAGGTTCTGATCGGTCGGTTGGCGCTGCCCCATGCGGGATGTCGCGAGAAGCGCTGCCTCATCGCCCAGCATGGCCCCTAGTGGGCTGGAGCTCGGCGGCAGGCTCAGCCTGGAGGCGAGTTGCGGCTGGCCGGCCTGCACGGCGTGCTGGCAGGCAACCAGGTCCTGCAGCAGGCGGCGTATATCGTCCTGGTGATAACCGCCCAGCAGCATCAGACCGTTGCGCAACTCATCGAGCATGTCGACGCGCAGGCCCTGCAGGCGATCACGCTGCGCGGCATCGAGCAGGGTTCCGCTCCAGGCCAGGTGCTCGGCCGTTTCACAGGCGCGCTGCCATTCATGGCTGGCGGCGCCGTGGCGTAGCTGGATGAATACCAGAACATCGATCCAGGTGCGCTCGAGAAACTGCCGGATGAGCGGCGGCGGCGAGCGCTTGGCCAACGCTTGGGCGATCGCTTGCGCAGCACTGTGGCGAGCGCCGAGCAGCTTGTCCCGGCCCTTGGCGGTTTCTACGGCGCGGCGCTCCTGAAGCTCCACCCGCTGCTTTATCCCGCGGGTGAATTCATCGAACTCACTGAGCAGCGCCTCGAACAGCAGCAGGTCGCCATTGAAGCGCTGCACCACCTGGCGCACCACCCACTGCACCTTGTTCAACAAACCGTAGGTGTCGTCCTGGGCGCCGTAGAGTACGCCGGCCTGGGCCATGGCGTTGATCAGCCGGCGCGCTGGGTGATGGCGCTGGCTGAACAGGGCCCGGTCCAGCAACGCCACTTTCAGGCAGGGCGTATGCAGGTGGGAGAGGGCGACCTTGTAAGGTTGCGGCAGGCTGTCGTCATCGAGGATGAAGTCGAACAGCATCCCCACCAGGTCGATGACGTCGGTTTCATGGCTGCCCACACGGTGTTGCTGGGGGGCGTCGCTATGGCTGGCCAATTGGCGGTGCAGATCGGTCTTCAGATCGCTGACCTGCAGCGGGCGATCCGGGTGCTGCGTCAGCTCGGCGGCGGAGGCTTGTTGCAGCCGATTGAGGGCGGCGAGCAGTTCGTTTGCCTCATAGGTGCGCTTGGCGCCCTGCGGCGCGAAACTGGCCATGCTCGGTGAGCCGTTCAGCAGGCCGATGGCGTGCTGCTGTTTGCGGTACTCGCTCAGCAACCTGTCGAGCCCCTCGGCCAGGTGTTCGGCATCGGCCGGCGGGCTTGCCGCCAGATCGATTGGCGCTGAGGTGTGGCTGCTGTCTGCGTCGCTGCTGCCGGCAGGTGGCGAGGGCTCCTGGGCGCGCACCGCTGAAAATTTGAGATTGGGCAATACGCCTGCTTCGATCAGCTGTGCGTTGAGGGCGTCATAGAGCCCATCCAGCCCCTGCATCAGCTGCTTGTCGAACAGGCCGTACAGCACCAGCTTGATGCGCAGTGGCAGCTCGCTCGGTTGCAAGGCCGTGAGCAAGGCCTGGGCAATGTTTTGCGGGGAAAGCGGATTGGCCTCGGCAGGCACGGGCTGGCCGTTGTTGAGCAGGGCCAGGCGCTTGTCCAGCGCAAACAGGGCCTGGGTACAGCGCGTTTGCACCCGCTGCGCCATGTTGGTGACCTGCAGCGCTTCCTCGTACGCCTCGTTATCGACCAGCGCCAGGTCTTCGGCCGGGATCTCCGGCGCCTGGCCGGCGACCAGCTTGCCGTCGAGAAAATCGGCGATGCCTTTGGAGATGCTCAGGTGATAGCGGCGTTCGAGCTGCGGCCGCAGTCGACGTACTTCGCGCATGCTGTCGAAGAACATGGCCTGCACCTGATTGTTCTCCGCCTGCTCGGCGCATTGAAAGAGGGTGTCGTCGACCTGGGCGAAGGTGCGTGTCAGGTGATCGGCCAGGTAATTGAGCACCAGCTTGCGGCAGCGCTGTCCCAGCTCGCTGAAGCGCGGCTGGATGCCTCTGCTGGCCAGCGTGCTGGAGCTGCTGGCGGATGACGGCGGCGTGCCCTGAGTGGTCATCGGTGTTCCTGATTAAGGCCCGGCGCGGTGCGCCAGGCTGTGCAGGTATGCCTCGAAGGTAAAGCAAATAGCTACCCGTTCGCAAAGCATTGTCATAAAAGCAATTTAGGGGGTTGACAGCGGTTTGCGAAACCGTAAAATGGCGCGCCTCTGCAGCGGCAACGCAAACAGAGAAAAGAAAGAGCATAGTTCCGCGATAGCTCAGTCGGTAGAGCAAATGACTGTTAATCATTGGGTCCCTGGTTCGAGTCCAGGTCGCGGAGCCAATCTTTCCTCGGGGTGTAGCGCAGTCCGGTAGCGCGCCTGCTTTGGGAGCAGGATGTCAGGAGTTCGAATCCCCTCACCCCGACCATATTTGGGTCGTTAGCTCAGTTGGTAGAGCAGTTGGCTTTTAACCAATTGGTCGTAGGTTCGAATCCTACACGACCCACCATTTCAAGCACTGCTTGAGTAAAGAACCCGCCTAACGGCGGGTTTTTTGCTTTCTGGGCTTTGGTCAGTTCAAGGCCCGCCCCTTATAGGGCCTCGCGCGACAAGGCGCTGGGTTTTCACCCTAGCGGGCTGAAACACCCGGCGTGGCCCGCTCCCACAGGTCGTAGGATGGGTGAAACCCATCAACTACCTGTTCGGCGCCCTGTGGAATTAGTGCAGCTTCAAGCGCGGATCGGTACTACGCCCAATACGGTCGCTGAGCATCAGCAGCAGCGTGCGGAAGGCGCCATACAGCGCCATCTGGTGCATGCGATACAGCGAGATGTAGAACATCCGCGCCAGCCAGCCCTCCAGCTTTACGCTACCCATCAGGTTGCCCATCAGATTGCCGACGGCGCTGAAGCTCGACAGCGAGATCAGCGAGCCGTAATCCTTGTAGGTGTAGCTCGGCAGCGGCTGGTTCTGCAGGCGCAGGGCGAGCGATTTGACCAGCAGCGAAGCCTGTTGGTGAGCGGCCTGGGCGCGGGGCGGCACGTTGCGTTCACTGCCATCACCCATCGGGCAGGCGGCGCAGTCACCAAAGGCGAAGATATTTTCGTCGCGCGTGGTCTGCAGGGTACTGGTGACCACCAGCTGGTTGATGCGGTTGCTTTCCAGCCCATCCAGATCCTTGAGGAAGGCTGGCGCACGAATGCCGGCTGCCCAGACCTTTAGGCTGGCGGCGATGGTCTCGCCGTTGGCCAGCACCAGGCCATCGGCGGTGACCTCTTTCACCGCGGCGCCGGTCATCACGTTCACGCCAAGCTTTTGCAGGGTCTTGTGCACCGGCGCGCTGATGCGCTCCGGCAGGGCCGGCAGCACGCGTGGCCCGGCTTCGACCAGGCTGATGCGCATGTTCTCCGGGCGGATGCGGTCCAGCCCGTAGGCCGCCAGTTCCCGTGCGGCATGGTGCAGCTCGGCGGCCAGCTCGACGCCGGTAGCACCGGCGCCGACGATGGCCACGCTGACCTGGTCGTTGTCACCCTTGCCCGCGTGCGCACGCAGGTAGTGGCTGAGCAGCTTGCGGTGGAAGCGTTCGGCCTGCTCGCGGGTGTCGAGGAATATGCAGTGGTTGGCGGCGCCTTCGGTACCGAAATCGTTGGTGGTGCTGCCCACCGCGAGCACCAGGGTGTCGTAGGGCAGCTCGCGGGCGGGCACCAGTTCGCGGCTGTCTTCGTCCAGGGTGGCGGCCAATTGGATGGTCTTGCGCTCGCGGTCCAGTCCGCTCATGCGACCGAGCTGAAATTCGAAGTGGTTCCACTTCGCCTGGGCCACGTAGTTCAGCTCGTTCTCCGTGGAGTTCAGCGAGCCGGCGGCCACTTCGTGGAGCAGCGGCTTCCAGATATGGGTGAGGTTGGCATCGGCCAGGGTGATGTGCGCCTTGCCGCGCTTGCCGAGCTTTCTGCCCAGACGGGTAGCCAACTCCAGGCCGCCGGCGCCGCCGCCGACAATGACGATTCGATGGGTCATGGATCATTCTCACAAGGCTAGGAAATCGGTGGCGAGTCCGGGCGAGCAAAAGCTCCAGCGCCGGGCGACTCATATGCCAATCCACACAGGCAGTGCCTGCGCGTCAGAAAACGGGTTGTGCTGCGTCGAGGCTGCGTGCCAGACGCCAACTCATCGACAGAAAGCCGGTCGCCTGGGTTCAATTCGTCAGCGTTGCGTTGGCGCATTCTAACAGCGTGGCGGGCGCCGGGAGGGAGCTGGCGTGGCTATTCGAGCTGTTCCAGCGGCTCGACCTCGAGCGGGTCGCCCAGGCGAATGATTCCAGTGTGAATCACCCGTGCGGTAATCCCGCCATGGCCGCGCACCGCCTGAAAGGTGCCGAGGCCCAGGCGCTGTTCCAGCTTGGCGCACGGCTGGCACCAGCCGGTGGTTTCCAGAACCGCCTGGCCGATACGAAAACGCCGGCCCTTGAGGCTGAACAGGTTGATGCCGCTGACGGCGATATTGCGCCTGAGATCTTCGGGCTTTATCGCTTGCTCAGGGTTGCGGCCAAGCAGGGCGCTGATCACCGCCAGGTGCTCCCACTGGATCAGCGTGACCTGGCGTGCATTGCGCGGGCCGGGGCGCGCATGATCGCCGGTCAGGCCTGCTTCGCGGCGGGCCTCGACGGCATCGAGCGTCAGCATCTCGGCAAGGCGTTCAGGCCGCACGCCGATCCAGCGTACTTGGCCCTGTTGCGGCACCGCGGCGATGAGAGTTTGCAAAGGGCTCATGGTGATTCCGTGGGGGCTATATTGCTGCCGATTGTGCTTGGCGGATTACGCCTAGGAACCTGTTCACGATCTTGATGTGCATGAAGCTGCAGCTACAAGGCAAAAGCGGACATCGGGTGCTGACGCTTTTGTAGGGTGGACGACGCTTCTCCCGTCCACCGCTCCGAAACCGTAATGGTGGATGAAAAAAGCGCCATCCACCCTACGTCCGCGTTCGTCACTTAGCTGCCAAAATTGACGAGCCTGGGTAAGGCGTAATCTGAACGGCAGCTCGATCAATGCCGACTGGGCGGCAGGTCATCGGAGAACAGATCATCCTCGAGCGGGTTGCCCGGAATCGCGTGTTCCTCCGCTGCCCAGGCGCCCAGGTCGATCAGCTTGCAACGCTCGGAGCAGAAAGGCCGGCTTGGGCTCTGCGGGCCCCATTCCACGGGGGCTGCGCAGGTAGGGCAGGCGACGAGAGTAGGTGCGGTCATGGTTGGCCTCCGTTCAAGGTCAGGTAAAAGGCATGCAGGCGCTCGACCTCCTGTTTGACCCAGGCCAGGTCGCGGTCGTTGACCAGTACGTCATCGGCATGGCTCAGGCGTGTCTCGCGGGTAGCCTGGGCGGCCATGATGGCCTGCACCTGTTCGGCAGACAACCGATCACGCTGCATGGTGCGTTCGATCTGCAGTTGCTCGGGTACATCCACCACCAGGATGCGCTGCGCCAGCTTGTATTGGCCGGACTCGATCAGCAATGGCGAGACCGTGATGGCGTAGGGCGACCGGGCATTGGCCAGGAACTGCGCCACCTCAATAGCGATCAATGGGTGCAGCAGTCGCTCCAGCCAGCCCCGCTCGGCGGGTGATTCGAAGATCAGTTCACGCAGTGCGGCCCGGTTCAGCTGGCCATCGGTTTGCAGCACCTGATCACCGAAGTGCTCGGCTATCGCTGCCAGTGCCGGGCGGCCGGGCTCGACGACCCAGCGAGCGGCCTGGTCAGAGTCGATCACGTCGACGCCCAGTGCGGCGAATTGTGCGGCGACGGCACTTTTGCCGCTGCCGATACCGCCGGTGAGCCCGAGCGTCCAGGGTTTCATGGTGAGCTGCCCCGCAGAAAATCAGGGGCGGATTGTAAGGGAGTCGGGCGTGTGTGGCGAATCAGGGCGACCGTTGCCCCGGGTGAACGAAGCAATACTCAGGGTGCGCTTGGGAGATTAATTGAATCCCGCGAAGCGCAAGTACCCTTCGGTAATCTGCTTGCCCCACAGCAGCGCGATAAAGCCTGCGATGGCCAGGTAGGGGCCAAAAGGAATCGGCGTGCTGGTGCTGGCATCGCGCAGGCGCAGCATGATCACCCCGAGCACAGCGCCGACTACCGAAGACAGCAGAATGGTCAGCGGCAGAATCTGCCAGCCACCCCAGGCGCCGAGCATGGCCAGCAGCTTGAAGTCGCCATAACCCATGCCTTCCTTGCCGGTCACCAGCTTGAACAGCCAGAACACCGACCAGAGGCTCAGGTAGCCCGCCACAGCGCCCCACAAGGCATCTTCCAGGCTGGTAAACAGCCCGAAGTTGTTGGCGATCAAGCCCAGCCATAGCAGCGGCAGCACCAGCGCGTCCGGGAGCAACTGGTGATCGGCATCGATCAGGCTCATCGCCAGGAGGCCCCACGCCAGCAGCAGCATGCCTGCCGCTTGCCAGCCAAAGCCGAAATGCCAGGCGATATAGGCCGAGAGCAGGCCGCAGCTGAGCTCGACCAGCGGGTAGCGCAGGCTGATCTTCGCCTTACAGCCAGCGCATTTGCCGCGCAACAGGAGATAGCTGATGACCGGGATGTTTTCCCACGGGCGGATTTCATGCTGGCAATGGGGGCAGCTGGAGTGGGGGAGTACCAGATTGTAGGTTTCCCCGGCAGGCTCGGCGGGGAGCTCCAGTACTTCCCGCGCCTGGATTCGCCAGTCACGAAACATCATCTTTGGCAGGCGATGGATCACCACGTTAAGGAAGCTGCCGACCAGCAGGCCGATGATCAGCGCGCAGAAAACAAAGGCCGGCGTATTGCCGGCCAGGAAGTCGAGTATGGTCATGGATCAGACGACGGAGCCCAGTTGGAAGATTGGCAAGTACATGGCGATGATCAGACCGCCGACGAGTACGCCAAGCACAGACATGATCAGAGGCTCCATTAGCGCTGTGAGGCCATCCACAGCGTTGTCCACTTCCGCCTCGTAGTAGCTGGCAACCTTGTCGAGCATGGTATCCAGTGCGCCAGATTCTTCACCAATAGCTGTCATCTGCACGGCCATGGCTGGAAACACGTTGGTCGAACGCATGGAGAAGTTCAGCTGCATGCCACTGGTGACATCCTGCTTGACTTGGTTGACAGCGTTGCGAAATACCACGTTGCCGGTAGCGCCTGCCACGGAATCCAATGCTTCGACTAATGGCACGCCAGCAGCGAAGGTTGTGGAAAGGGTACGGGCGTACCGAGCAACAGACGATTTGTAGACGATATTGCCTACGATTGGTGCTTTGAGGGTCGCTCTATCCAGCGCATCTCTGAATTTCTCCGAGCGCCGCTTGGCTTGCATGAATGCGTAGCCGGAGCCGATTAGGGCAATCAGGAAGATAAACCACCATTCCTGAAGCCCTTCCGAGATGCCGATGACGAAGAGCGTAAAGGCAGGAAGCTCTGCGCCGAAGCTTGAGAAAACATCCTGGAATTGCGGCACGACCTTGATCAACAAAATGCACGAAACGATTACCGCTACTGCAATAACCGCAAGCGGGTAATTCATGGCTTTCTTGATCTTGGCCTTGAGGGCCTCGGTCTTTTCCTTATAGGTGGCGACCCGATCAAGTAAAGTTTCCAACGCGCCAGACTGTTCGCCTGCATCCACCAGGTTGCAGAACAAATCATCGAAGTACTGAGGCTTGGTACGCAGCGCTGCGGCGAAGCTGTTACCTGCAGCCACGTGCTGCTTGATCTCATCTACCAGCTTGCGCATATTGGGGTTGTCGAAACCCTCAGCGATGATGTCGAAGGACTGCAACAACGGTACGCCGGCCTTCATCATGGTTGCCATCTGGCGAGTGAACAACGCAATGTCCTTGGGCTTGATCCTCTTGCCCCCGCGTGTGCGGCGCTTCTTGATCTTGCTGGGCAGCACGCCCTGGCGGCGCAGCATGGCCTGGACCTGGTTGATGCCCCCGGCCCGGGTCTCGCCTCGGATGATCTTGCCGTTGCGATCCTTGCCTTCCCATTCGAAGACAAATTCCTTGATTCCCTTGGACGCGGCTGTGGCCATCGTGCTCCCTCGTTTGT
>Ga0207790_1000195_pt1 | contig 24067 bp, 25 predicted proteins | sample HigsolmetaGSP14D_FD_184842 | JGI IMG/M metagenome (GOLD analysis project Ga0207790, IMG submission 184842) | High solid enriched microbial communities from the Joint BioEnergy Institute, USA - SP1-4-D (SPAdes) | ecosystem: Engineered > Bioreactor > SSF (Solid state fermentation) > Aerobic >...
TCCATGCTCTCGGGCACCGGCAGCACGTTGTAGGCGGGGGCGGCGACCTGTTCGGCGAAACCGCCCCAGCCAGTCAGGGCCATCACCCGGTCGCCGGTTTTCAGGTGCGCGACCTTGTCGCCCGTCGCGCTGACCAGGCCCGCGACTTCAGCGCCGGGCGAGAACGGAAAGGGCGGCTTGAACTGGTACTTGCCTTCGATGATCAGCGTGTCCGGGAAATTCACCCCGGCGGCCTGTACCTCGATGAGCACCTCGTTGCCTTTCGGCCGGGGGCTGTCGATATCTTCCAGAACCAGCGTATCGGCGGGGCCGAAGGCCTTGCAGAGCAGTGCTTTCATCACGAGCTACCTCGAGCGGAGTAGCCCTGCAGTTTAGGCGGGGCGCCCCGTCGGTCAACGAGCATGGCCCCGTCTGATAACCCGCCATAAGCATTGGGCTGCGCGCCGCGCGTTGCTATGCTTGCAAGCACCCCAATGGAGATTGCCCCGTGAAAACCCTCATCACGCTTCTGCTTGCCTGCGCACTGTCGATCCCGGCTCTGGCCAACGAAGAAAACAAGGAAGCTGAGGGAGAAGGTGCCGCCCCCCAGGTGATCTACCACAGCCTGACGCCCGCGCTGGTCGGCAATTTCGGTACCGGGCCGAAGCTCAAGTACTACAAGGCCGATGTGGCGCTGCGTGTCACCGGCGCTGATGCCGAGGCCAAGGTCACCCATCACGAGCCGCTGATCCGCAATCAGCTGGTGATGCTGTTCTCCCAGCAGACCGAAGAGAATCTGGCCACTCCGGACGCCAAGGAAAAGCTGCGCCAGGAAGCCCTCAAGCAGGTCCAGCAGGTGCTGACCGACGAGGAAGGCCAGCCGCTGGTCGAGGATCTGCTGTTCAATAACCTGATCCTGCAGGGCTGATCACTTCAGCAGCAGGATCGCCGTCCACTGCGCCTCGGTGACGGGCATCACCGAGAGGCGGCTGCCTTTGTGCACCAGCGCCAGTTCCGCCAGCGCGCTCTGCGCCTTCAGCTCAGCCAGCGGGATGACCCTCTCGAAGGCCTCGACGAATGCCACGTCGATGGCCGTCCACGGATTCTTCTCGGCGCTGGCCTTGGCGTCGTGGTAGTGGCTGTGCGGATCCAGCGCGGCGGGATCCGGGTACGGCGCCCCTTCGATACGGGCGATGCCGGCCACGCCAGGCAGCGGGCAGCTGGAGTGATAGAAGAGGAATTGATCGCCGGCCTGCATGCTGCGGATGAAGTTGCGTGCCTGGTAGTTGCGCACGCCATCCCAGCGGGTCTTGCCGAGGCGCTGCAGGTCATGGATCGACAGTTCGTCGGGTTCGGATTTCATCAGCCAATAGGGCATGAACTTTGCTCTCTGAGTCGGTGCGCTGCAGGGGCTGCGTGAAGAATGATCTGGCAAGAGGTAAGGGGTATGCGGCGCAAGCCTGATTTGTTGTGGGTACTGGTCTTCGTGTTAGGTCTGGGCATGGTGACCACCGGTTATACGCAAAGCCAGTGGCAGCAGGGTAAACCGCTTGCCGAGGCGGTTCGAGCCACGCTCTGACCCTAGTACCAGCCGCCGTCGGTCACGGTGGCGTCCAGCGCTACGTCCCAATTGGCCATGGCCAATCGGTCCACCTGCTGGCAGCGGTGGGCCAGTCCCAGCAGGGTCGGTTTGTGCCAATTTTTGCGCCGTGCCCGATAGGCCAGGCTGCGATCGTAGAAACCGCCGCCCATGCCGAGCCGGCCGCCGTGCTGATCGAAGCCCACCAGGGGCAAAAGAACCAGGTCCAGCGTCCAGATCTTGCGCTGACGCTGGCCGTTGCGGCGCGGTTCGGGAATGCCGAAGCGATTGGCGGCCAGCTTTTCGTGCGCCTCGATGCGTTGAAAGACCATGCTGGTGCGTGGCCAGGATTTCAGTACCGGCAGGTAGACGCGCTTGCCGCGGGCATGGGCGGCGTTGATCAGCAGCTGCGGGTCGATCTCGCCGTCATTGGCCAGATACAGGGCGACATGGCGTGCGCGGCGAAACAGCGGGTGCTGGGCCAGCTGTCGATACAGCGCCATGGCTGCCTTGCGTTGTGCCGCCCTGGGCAGCTCGCGGCGGGTTTTGCGCAGCGTGCGGCGCAGCTGGGCACGGGTCAGGTTGCTGGCTTCGATCATCGGCCGATCCCCTCGTTTCTCTGGGCTACGCCCGGCGGCCGCTGGCGCCGCCAACAAAAAGCCCGCTGCTGGCCTGGGCCAGCAGCGGGCTGCAATTTGTGACTCCCCAGCATGCCGCTGTCGGTTTAGCCCTTGAACCCGAAAGTTCAAGGTGGAGGTTGCAGGAAACCTTAAGGCTTTCCGTCAAGCGGACATGCACACCGGCCTCAACTGACAACCCCCGGGGTTGTGCGTATCGGCTCAGGGACATCAACCAACTGGCGCACACTCCAGGGAGCTGCGGCCAGTATAACAAAAAAGGCCGACCGTTGGTCAGACGCGGCCATCGCTGTCGTCATGCAGGGCGTTATCCACCCGGCCGAGCAGATCGCGCACGTGGTCGCGGGTGTCCGTGGCCTGCTTGTCGAGGTTCTGCTGCTTGTGCAGCAGATCATGGGTGATGTTCAGGGCAGCCATCACGGCAACGCGGTCGGCGCCGATGACTTTGCCGCCGCTACGGATCTCCCGCATCTTGCCGTCCAGGTAGCGGGCGGCGTTCTGCAGGTTGCTACGCTCATCGGCGGGGCAGGCGATGCAATATTCTTTGTCCAGGATCTGAACGGTAACGGTATTCGATTGGGTCATGAGTCCTGCTCCAGGGCTTTGAGGCGCGAAATCATCGATTCGACCTTGTGCCGAGCCATTTCGTTCTTTTCGATCAGATGAGCGCGTTCTTCGCGCCACGCCTGCTCGCTTTCCAGCAGCAGACGATTTTGTGCCTTGAGTCGCTCGACACGCTGGATCAGCAGCTCCAGCTTTGCCGTCAGGGCGTGTAGATCGGCGTCTTCCATTGGCTCTCGCTTTGGCAGGGTGTACGCAGTGTATAGATTCAGCGGTTCGCCAGCGCAAACCGGCCGATGGTCTTGGCGCGTCTGCCGATGCTAGGATAGAAAGCCTCCATTCTAGTGATTGCGCCGCTTGGCGCCTAGTGATCGATGCCGACTTCCAGTTCTCCCTACGCTGCATTCGCCGCCCTGCTCGCCAGTGGTGGTTCTTCCGTTTCGCCTGCCGAGCTGCATGGCCTGTTGCTGGGCCGCAGCTGCGCCGGTGCCGGCTTCGAAGCCGGCCCCTGGCTGGTCGACGCCACCGAGCTGCTCGGCGTGGAACCGCCGGAAAACATCCGCCAGGCGCTGATCGGCCTGCAGGAGATGGTGCGCGGCGAGCTGACCGGTGACGAGGTTACCGTGGTTCTGCTGCTGCCCTCCGATGACGCGCCGCTGGCCGAGCGCGCCGTGGCACTGGGCCAGTGGTGCCAGGGCTTTCTCGGCGGCTTCGGGCTGACGGTCGGCGATGCTGCCCTGAGCGCCGAAGCCATGGAAGTGCTGCAGGATTTGTCCGCCATCGCCCAGGTGCAGAATGCCCTGGACGAATCCGAGGACGGCGAGAACGATTACATGGAGGTCATGGAGTACCTGCGCGTCGCGCCGCTGCTGCTGTTCAGCGAGTGTGCCAAACCGGCCGCCCCGGCGCCGAAGCCTTCGCTGCACTGATCGCGCCTTTCACCGACCGGAATCGAGCCTGCCCATGACCAGCATCTCCAAAGCGGAATACGCCCGTCGCCGCAAGGCGCTGATGGCGCAGATGGAACCCAACAGCATCGCCATCCTGCCGGCGGCGCCGGTGTTCATCCGTAACCGTGACGTGGAACATATCTACCGTCAGGACAGCGATTTCCAGTACCTCTCCGGCTTCCCCGAGCCGGAAGCGGTGATCGCCTTGATCCCCGGTCGTGAACATGGCGAATACGTGTTGTTCTGCCGTGAGCGCGATCCCCTGCGTGAGCTGTGGGACGGCCTGCGTGCCGGCCAGGAAGGCGCCATCAGCCAGTACGGTGCGGACGATGCGTTCCCGATTGGCGATATCGACGACATCCTCCCCGGGCTGATCGAAGGCCGCGAGCGCGTGTATTACGCGGTGGGCACCAATCCCGAATTCGACCGCCACCTGATGGAGTGGGTCAATGTGATCCGCTCCAAGGCCCGCCAGGGCGCCTCGCCACCCAAGGAATTCGTTGCGCTGAACCATTTCCTCCACGACCTGCGGCTGTACAAGTCGGCCGGTGAAGTGAAGGTCATGCGCGAAGCCGCGCAGATTTCCGCCCGTGCCCATGTCAAGGCCATGCAGGCCAGCCGCGCCGGGCTCCACGAGTATCACCTGGAAGCCGAGCTGGATTACGAATTCCGCAAGGGCGGCTCGAAGATGCCGGCCTACGGCTCCATCGTCGCCGCGGGCAAGAATGCCTGCATCCTGCATTACCGCGAGAACGACGCGCTGCTCAAGGATGGCGACCTGGTGCTGATCGACGCCGGCTGCGAGATCGACTGCTACGCCAGCGACATCACCCGCACCTTTCCGGTCAGCGGCAAATTCTCGCCCGAGCAGAAGGCCATCTACGAGATCGTGCTGGCCGCCAATCTGGAGGCGTTCAAGTTCATCGCCCCGGGCCGCCATTGGAACGAAGCCCATGAGGCCACGGTGCGGGTCATCACCCAGGGCCTGGTGGAGCTGGGGCTGCTGGAAGGCGATGTCGACGAGCTGATCGCGGCCGAGGCCTACAAGCCGTTCTACATGCACCGCGCCGGCCACTGGCTGGGCATGGACGTGCACGATGTGGGCGAATACAAGGTTGGCGGTGAGTGGCGCGTGCTCGAACCAGGCATGGCGATGACCGTCGAGCCGGGCATCTACATTGCGCTGGACAACCAGAACGTCGCCAAGAAATGGCGCGGCATCGGCGTGCGCATCGAGGATGACGTGGTGGTGACCAAGACCGGTTGCGAGATCCTCACGGGTGACGTACCCAAGGCCGTCGACGAGATCGAGGCCCTGATGGCCGCCGCCCGCGCGCAGGTAGCCTGAGGCCATGCTGCGCGTCGACGTGGCGATCATCGGTGGCGGGCTGGTCGGCGCGAGCCTGGCGCTGGCGCTGCAGGGCGAGGCGCGCAAGCGTGGCTGGCGCATCGCGTTGATCGAGCCGTTCGCCCCGGGCGAGGGCTACCAGCCCAGTTACGACGCGCGCTCCACGGCGCTGTCCTACGGTTCGCGGCTGATCTACGAAGGCCTCGGCCTGTGGCCGGCGATTGCCGAACAGGCCACCGCCATCGAACGCATCCACGTCTCCGATCGCGGGCGCTTTGCGGCCGCGCGGCTGAGCGCAGCGCAAGAAGGCGTGCCGGCACTGGGCTACGTGGTGGAGAACGCCTGGCTCGGCCACTGCCTGTGGCAGGCGCTGGACGCCGAGGTGATCCACTGGCGCTGCCCGGCCCAGGTCGAAGGTATGGAAGCCACCGCCGATGGCTATCGCCTGACCCTCGATGACGAAACCCTGATCGACTGCTCGCTGGCCATTCTTGCCGATGGTGGGCGTTCGTCGTTGCGTGAGCAGTTGGGGATTAGCGTCAACCAGCGGCCATACGACCAGACCGCGCTGATCGCCAATATCACCCCTGAGCGGCCCCACGCTGGCGAGGCGTTCGAGCGTTTTACCGAATCCGGCCCGCTGGCGCTGCTGCCGCTTTCCGAGAATCGCTGCGCGCTGGTATGGACGCACCCGAGCCGCGACGTCGAACGCCTGCTCAAACTCGATGAGCGCACGTTCCTTGCCGAGTTGCAGCAGGCCTTTGGTTATCGCCTTGGCGCACTCAAACAGGTCGGCGCGCGCGTGCCGTATCCGCTGGTGCTGATCGAGGCCGCCGAGCAGGTGCGCGCCAACCTGGTGGTGCTGGGCAATGCCGCCCACAGCCTGCACCCGATTGCCGGGCAGGGCTTCAACCTGTCGTTGCGCGATGTGCGCGCGCTGGCCGACACCTTGCTGGCGAGTACGGCGCCGTTAGGCGATCTGGCCACCCTGCAACGCTACGCCGGCATTCAAGCCGGTGATCAGGCGCGTACCGTGGCGTTCTCCGATCAGGTCACCCGCTTGTTCAGCACCGACCAGCCGTTGCTCGCTGCCGGTCGCAACCTGGGCCTGCTGGGCCTGGAACTGCTGCCGCCGGCCAAACGCTGGTTCGCGCGCCAGGCCATGGGCATGGGTACCCGCGGTAACCCGCAATGAATGCACGCCAGCTGGCGCGCAAGGCCCGTATGCTGCGCTGGATCATGAACCTCTATCCGCCCTATCTGGGCGCCGGTGTATGGATCAGGCGCATTGCCCCGGACTTTCGCGAGGTCGACGTACGGATGGCGCTGCGCTGGTACAACCGCAATTACGTCGGTACCCAGTTCGGCGGCAGCCTGTATTCGATGACCGACCCCTTCTACATGTTGATGCTGATGGAGAACCTCGGCCGCGACTACGTGGTCTGGGACAAGGCCGCCAGCATCGATTTCATCGCACCCGGCCGCGGCCCGGTGTTCGCCTCGTTCGCCATCGACCAGGCGTTCATCGACCAGGTGCGCGAGCGCACCGCTGGCGGTGACAAGTACCTGCCCGAACTTCAGGTGGAGGTGCGCGATGGCAGCGGCACCCTGGTGGCGCGGGTCAACAAGACGCTTTACGTGCGGCTCAAGCCGCGCGGGCGACAGGCAGCCTGAGGATATGAACGAGATGCGTGCAGACCTGATCATCGTCGGTGCCGGAATGGTTGGCAGTGCCCTGGCCCTCGCCCTGCGCAAGCAGGGGCTGGAATGCCTGGTGCTCGACGGCGGGCCGATGACTGTCGAGCCCTTCGACGCCACTGCCGGCTACGAGCCGCGGGTCAGCGCCCTGTCGATGGCCAGCCAGCGCATCCTCGAGCGCCTTGGCGCCTGGCCCGGCGTGCTGGCGCGGCGCAGCTGCCCCTACAGCGAGATGCATGTGTGGGACGGCAGCGGCACCGGCAATATCCATTTCAGCGCTGGCAGCGTGCATGCGCTGACCCTGGGGCATATCGTCGAGAACCGGGTAGTGCAGGACGCCCTTGTCGAGCGCCTGCATGACAGCGATGTCGGCGTGCTCGCCAATGCGCGCCTGGAGCGCATGCGCCACTCCGGTGATGACTGGTTGCTGACCCTGGCCGATGGCCGCGAGCTGCGCACCCCGCTGGTGATCGCCGCCGATGGTGCCAACTCGGCGGTGCGTCGCCTGGCTGGCTGCGAAACCCGCGAGTGGGATTACCTGCACCACGCCATCGTCACCAGCGTGCGCTGCGCTGAGGCCCATCACGCCACGGCCTGGCAGCGCTTCACCGACGAAGGCCCGCTGGCCTTCCTGCCACTGGGCGAGCGCGATGGCGAGCACTGGTGCTCGATCGTCTGGTCAACCACGCCGGATCACGCCAGCGGGCTGATGGCGCTGGATGACCAGGCGTTTTCCACGGCCCTCGGGCAGGCGTTCGAACATCGGCTGGGCCAGGTGCTGCAGGTGGATCGCCGCCTGTGCATTCCGCTGCGCCAGCGCCACGCCAAGCGCTACGTCGAACCTGGCCTGGCGCTGATCGGCGACGCCGCCCACACCATCCACCCGCTGGCCGGGCAGGGCGTCAACCTCGGCTTTCTCGATGCGGCGGTGCTGGCCGAGGTGCTGGGGCAGGCCGCCGCCCGTGGTGAGCGGCTGGCCGGCGAGCCTGTGCTGAGCCGCTACGAGCGCCGGCGCATGCCCCACAACCTGGCGATGATGGCCGCGATGGAAGGCTTTCAGCGGCTGTTCCAGAGTGATTCACTGACGCTGCGCCTGGCGCGCAACGCCGGCCTCGATCTGGTCGATGGCCTGGATCAAGCCAAGGCGTTGTTCGTACGTCAGGCCCTGGGTTTGAGCGGCGACCTGCCGGCGCTGGCCAGGCCATGATGGCGCTGTAATATCTGGCAATGACGTGCCGGTGTGCGATGCAGATGCGAGTCACTATCATCCTGGCTCTCTCATCTCTCGCAAGGTCTCTGTCATGTCGGTACGTCGCGCGCTTCTCGCCGTTTTCACCCTCAGTACCCTGGCCAGTGCAGTGCAGGCCGCTGACGAGGTCGTGGTCTATTCCTCGCGTATCGACGAGCTGATCAAGCCGGTTTTCGATGCCTACACCGCCAAGAGCGGCGTTGCGGTGAAGTTCATCACCGACAAGGAAGCGCCGTTGATGGCGCGTATCAAGGCCGAAGGCGAGAACACCCCGGCGGATCTGCTGATCACCGTCGACGCCGGCAACCTCTGGCAGGCCGAGCAGATGGGCATTCTGCAGCCGATGAAATCCAGCGTCGTCGACGCCAATATTCCTGCCCAGTATCGCGCTGCCAGCGGCGCCTGGACCGGCCTGTCGCTGCGCGCCCGGACCATCGTCTACTCGCCGGAGCGGGTCAAGGACGGCGAACTGACCACCTACGAAGCATTGGCCGACAAGAACTGGGAAGGTCGTCTGTGCCTGCGCACCAGCAAGAAGGTCTACAACCAGTCGCTCACCGCGACCCTGATCGAGACCCACGGCGAAGCCAAGACCGAAGAGATCGTCAAGGGTTGGGTGAATAACCTGGCCACCGACGTGTTCCCGGACGACAACTCGGTGATCAACGCCGTGGCCGCCGGCCAGTGCGACGTGGGCATCGTCAACACCTACTACTTCGGCCGCCTGCACGAGCAGAACCCGGATCTGAAAGCCAAGCTGTTCTGGCCGAACCAGCAGGACCGCGGCGTGCACGTCAATTTGTCCGGTGTTGGCCTGACCAAGCATGCGCCGAACCCGGAGGCTGCACAGAAGCTCGTCGAGTGGATGACCAGCGCCGAGGCGCAGAACATCTTCGCCGACGCCAACAAGGAATTTCCGGCCAACCCGAAGGTGAAGCCCTCGGCGGAAGTCGCCTCCTGGGGTGAGTTCAAGGCCGACAGCATCGCCGTGGAAGTGGCCGGCAAGCGCCAGGCCGAAGCCATCCGCCTGATGGACCGTGCCGGCTGGAATTGATCGACGATCACTGCGCCTGAACGAGCCACCAGCAGCTCGTCAGACGCGTGCAAGCGACGCCCCGGCATTGTCCGGGGCGTCGTGCTTTGGGTTTATTGGAGCCTGTTGATGATCCGTGGCATCAACTTCGCCAAGTTTGGCTGCAACGTTAGATCAGTGGCCTTTTGTAGGCTGGGCGACGCGTTATCCGCCCACCATTTCGCAATCGCAAGGGTGGACAAGAAGAGCGTTGTCCACCCTACGTCTAAAGATCGTTAACAGGTTCTTAGGAGTTTGCTTGGCCCATCCCGCCCAGCGTCGCTGGTATCCGATCGCCTTTGCCGTGGCCCTGCTGGTGCTTATGCCACTGCTGGTATTGCTGGCCAGCTGGCACGAGGTCGACCGGCAGATCTGGTCGCACCTGTGGCAGACCCAGCTGCCGCGGCTGCTCGGCAATACCTTGACGCTGGTAGTCGGCGTCGGCGTCGGGGTGACGCTGCTGGGGGTGAGCCTGGCCTGGTTGACCAGCCTCTGCGAGTTTCCCGGCCGGCGCTGGCTGGATTGGGCGCTGATGCTACCGTTCGCCATTCCCGCCTATGTGCTGGCCTTCGTGTTCGTCGGCCTGCTGGATTTCTCCGGGCCGGTGCAGAGCGCATTGCGCGAGTGGCTGGGCAGCGGTGTGCGCTTTCCCAGGGTGCGCTCCACGGGCGGGGTGATCATCGTCCTGGTCCTGGTGTTCTACCCCTATGTCTACCTGCTGGCGCGCAATGCCTTTCTGGCCCAGGGCAAAGGGCTGATGGAAGCGGCGCGTACCCTTGGTCACTCGCCCTGGCAGGCGTTCTGGCGGGTGGCCTTGCCGGTGGCGTGGCCAGCGATCGGCGCCGGTTTGGCGCTGGCGTTGATGGAGACCCTGGCCGATTTCGGTGCGGTCTCGGTATTCAACTTCGACACCTTCACCACCGCCATCTACAAGACCTGGTACGGTTTCTACAGCCTCGGCAGTGCGGCGCAACTGGCCTGCCTGCTGCTGTTCGCGGTGATGCTGGTGCTCTATGGCGAGCGCCGTGCCCGTGGCGCCGTGCGGCCCGCCGTGGAGCGGCCGCGCAGTGACGCGCTGTATCGCCTGAGCGGCCTGCGCGCGGCGCTGGCCAGTGCCTGGTGCCTGTTGGTATTCGCCTGTGCCTTCGTGATCCCGATGCTGCAGTTGCTGGTGTGGTTCTGGCAGCGTGGGCGCTTCGATCTCGATGAGCGCTACCTGGGGTTGATCCTGCACACCCTGTACCTGGGCGCCATGGCGGCGCTGATCACCGTGTCGGTCGCCCTGGTGCTGGCGTTTGCCCGGCGCCAGGCACCGACCCGCGTGATGGGCGCTACCGTTGGCCTGGCCAACCTCGGCTACGCACTGCCGGGCTCGATGCTGGCGGTGGCGATCATGCTGGCCTTCAGTACCCTGGACAACGGCCTGGTGATTCCCCTGTCGACATGGCTCGGCGGCGCCGGCAAGGCGCTGTTGCTGGGCAGCCTGGGCGCACTGCTGCTGGCCTACCTGATCCGCTTTCTGGCGGTGGCCTACGGGCCGCTGGAAACCAGCCTGGCACGCATTCGCCCGTCGCTGGCCCAGGCGTCGCGTAGCCTGGGTGTCGGCGGCGTGCCAATGTTCCTGCGCCTGTACCTGCCACTGTTGATGCCGGGTGTGTTGTCGGCGGCCTTGCTGGTCTTCGTCGATGTGCTCAAGGAAATGCCGGCCACGCTGCTGATGCGCCCATTCGGCTGGGACACCCTGGCCGTGCGCATCTTCGAAATGACCAGTGAAGGCGAGTGGGCGCGCGCCGCGCTGCCGGCGCTGACCCTGGTGCTGGTCGGGCTGCTGCCGGTGATTGTGCTGATCCGCCGCTCGGCCCGGCGAATCGGATAAGCGGTCATCTGGCGGTTCCAGAGCCGCGCACCGATGCCTGCCGGGCGCTTTGTTACACCGCCTGCCAATGTGCGAGATGACCCGCCCCGACCATGCCGCTACAATGCGCGCCATTCGCTGCGGCCCGCCATGCAGCCAGGTCCGAATTCATCCGGAATGGCCCGTTCTACGCGCGTCCCAGCCTTGCAACGCCCGGAAGGAGATCCCATGGGACAGCGCACACCTCTTTACGACCTGCACCTGGCGCTCGGCGCCAAGATGGTCGATTTCGGCGGCTGGGACATGCCGCTGCACTACGGCTCCCAGGTCGAGGAGCACCACCAGGTACGCCGCGACTGCGGGGTGTTCGACGTCTCCCACATGACCGTGGTCGACGTGCAGGGCGCCGATGCCAGGCCTTACCTGCAGCGCCTGCTGGCCAACGACGTGGCGCGTCTGCAAACCCCGGGCAAGGCGCTCTACAGCGCCATGCTCAATGAACAGGGCGGGGTGATCGACGACCTGATCGTGTACCTGCTCGGTACCGTCGAGGTGCCGGCCTATCGGCTGGTGGTCAACGCCGCCACCCGTGACAAGGACCTGGCCTGGATGCGCGCCCACAGCACCGAGTTCGATGTCGAGCTGCGCGAGCGCAGCGACTTTGCGCTGTTCGCCGTGCAGGGCCCGAAGGCCCGCGCCAGAACCGCCGAGCTGGTCAGCCAGTCACGCGCCAGCCTGATACACGAGCTCAAGCCGTTTCAGGGCCTGCCAGACGGCGAGTGGTTCATCGCCCGTACCGGTTACACCGGCGAAGACGGTCTGGAAATCATGCTGCCGGCCGGCGAGGCCGTGGCCTTCTTCAACGATCTGGTCGGTGCCGGTATTTCCACCATCGGTCTGGGTGCGCGCGATACCTTGCGCCTGGAAGCCGGCCTGAACCTCTACGGCCAGGACATGGACGAGCAGTCCTCGCCATTGGCCTGCAACCTCGCCTGGACGGTGGCCTGGGAGCCAAGCGAGCGCGCATTCATCGGTCGCGAGGCGCTGCAACGGCAACACCAGGCTGGCGGACACCCGCGTCTGGTCGGTGTGGTGCTCGAGGAGCGTGGCGTGTTGCGCGCTCATCAGGTGGTGCGTGTCGACGGCATCGGCGAAGGCGAGATCACCAGCGGCAGCTTCTCGCCGACCCTCGGTAAATCCATCGCCCTGGCGCGTGTACCGGCAGACACCAGGGATCGCGCCGAGGTGGAGATCCGCGGCAAGTGGTACCCGCTGCGCGTGGTGCAGCCGAGTTTCGTGCGCCATGGCAAGGTGTTGATCTAACGTCCACGCTGACGCGTCCGTGCGCGCCTGCTAAATTCCCCGGACGGCGCGGTCGCCGTCCTGTCTGATGAGGAACGACAACATGAGCTCTATCCCCGCCGATCTGCGTTACGCCACCAGCCACGAATGGGCACGCCTGGAAGCCGATGGCAGCGTGACCGTGGGCATCTCCGACCATGCTCAGCAAGCGCTGGGCGATGTGGTGTTTATCGAGCTGCCGGAAATCGGCAAGGTGCTCGACGCGGGCCAGGAGGCTGGTGTGGTCGAGTCGGTGAAGGCTGCTTCCGACATCTACGCGCCAGTCGGTGGCGAAGTGATCGCCATCAACGAAGCCCTGGCCGACAGCCCGGAAAGCGTCAACAACGACCCGTACGGCAGCTGGTTCTTCAAGCTGCAGCCTAGCGACGCCTCGCAGCTGCAGAAGCTGCTGGACAGCGCGGGCTACCAGGCGAGCATCGACGGCTGAGCCGTGATGCATGAAAAAGCCGGCCCAAGGGCCGGCTTTTTCATTACTGCTGGGCGCTGCGCGTTCTGACTACTGCTGGGCAGTGAGAATCGCGGTGGCCAGCTCCATGTCGCTGGCTTGCAGATCCGGGTTGTCGGTGCGGATCTTGTGCAGTGCCGCTTCCAGATAGGGGCCGCGGATTTCGCCGTTGCTGGCGATATAGCTGCTGGCGTCATCCTGGGCGGGGACGATCATCTTGTTGTCCTTGAACGTCAGGTAGGTCGAGGCGGTGGTCGCCCCCGACGACAAGACGTCGCGCAGGTTGACGGCATGGACCTGGGTGGCAGCGGCCAGAAAAAGGCCGGCGAGCAACAGCGAACTTGAACGGCGCATGGCAATGACTCCTGTGGGTTTTTCCTCTCATTGAGAGTCACGCCGCACGCCACAGGTTCCACTGCCTTGATGGGCCGCCAGGCTGGCGGCCGTAGCCGTTCGCCCTAGAGTTCGAAGCGCTTGACCGAGGCCTGCATGGTCTGCGCGGAGTTGTCCATCTGCACCAGCATCTGCGCCAGTTCCTGCATGGCCCTGTTGTTGCGCTGGGCCACCTCGCTGATCATTTCCACCCGCTCGGCGACTTCATTGCTGGCCTTGGACTGCTCGGTGATGGTGTGGGCGATTTCGTCGACCATCTGCGCCGAGCGCTGCACGCCCTGGCGAATTTCGGTGATCGAGGCATTGGCCTGCCGGGCCATGCCTACGCCATCGGAAACCCGGCTGACCCCGGCGTCCATGCTCTTCACCGCCTGGGCAGTGGCTTCGCGGATGCGCTGGATCATCGCGGTGATTTCCTGGGTCGACTGCGCGGTACGGGCCGCCAGGCCGCGCACCTCGTCGGCCACCACGGCAAAGCCGCGGCCCGCTTCGCCGGCACGCGCCGCCTCGATGGCGGCGTTGAGCGCCAGCAGGTTGGTCTGTTCGGCAATGCCGCGGATCACCTGGATGATCGAGTCGATTTCCTCGGACGACTGGCCCAGCACGGTGACGATCTGCGATGACTGATTGACCGCTTCGGCAATGTGGTTCATGCCATCGACCACGCCGACGATCACTTGCCCGCCGCTGGTGGTGAGTTGTTCGGATTGCTCGGAAATATCCCGGGCGCTGCGGGTGTGCTCGGCGATCTGGGCGATATTGCCAATCATCTGCTCCATCGCCGCCGCCATGCTGGTGGCGCCTTCGGCCTGATCGCTGGCGCCGTGCGCCACTTCGCTGGAGGTCTGGCTGAGCTGCTGGGAGGCGCGGCGCAACTCCTCGCTTTCCGAACGGATGGTTTCGATCATCTGCCGCAAGCTGGCCTGCATGTCGGCAAGGCTTTGCTGCAGCTGGCCGGCTTCGTCATTGCTGTCGACGCTGATGGGCGTGCGCAGATTACCCTGAGCCATGGCCCGTGCGGCCTGGATGATCTTGGCCAGGGGGCGCAGTACCGAGCTCAGCAACTGCCGGGTGATCGCCAGGATCAGCAGGCAGGCGACGGCCAGGCTGCCCCATTGCCACCAGGAGGCCTGCTGCACCACGGCTTCGGTTCGTTCACGGGTATGCGCGACGCTGGCCTCGATCTGCTCGCTGATCGCCTCGTTGCGCTCTTCCAGTTCGCCGAAGCTGCGCGAGAAATCGGGCATCAGCGCGCGTGCCGCCAGCGGGTCGGCAAGGGCCTGTTCGACGATGTGGCTGGCCGACTGGATGTAGGCTTCCAGCACCGGGCCGACGCCATCGATGGCCTGGCGGATCTCGGGCGCCAGTGGCAGGGCGGCATTTTCCGCCATGGCCTTGCGGAAGCGCTCGCTGTGCTCCTTGAGGTCGTCGCGCACCTGGGTGGCGGCTGCCGCCTCGCCTGGCGTGGTGAGAAAGGCGGCAAGCACGTCGGCGCGCAGGGCGTCGTGCATCATGTCGCCATCCATGTGGTTACGCAGGGCGTTGGCGTTGGTTTCGTTGGCGGCCAGGGCATCGCTGAGCTGCGCCTGGCCCCAGAGGCCGATGCCTCCGACCAGGAGGGTGGCAGCGATACTGACGGCTCCACAGGCGAGCATCTTCTGGCGAATATTCATGGCGCCGCTCCTGGCATGAGCAGGCTGCTCCCGAGCCCGCGTTCGTTCAGATTAGCGCTGCTCGCTTTGCGGTGTCACGCGCAATACTTCCTCGATGGTGGTCTGCCCTGCAGCGATCTTTTGCGCACCGGAAAGGCGCAGGCTGCGCATGCCATCCTTGAAGGCCTGGCGCCGCAATGGCGTGAGGTCGGTGTCGGCGCTGATCAGCGGCTTCAGGCTGTCGCCCAGCAGCATGATCTCGTACACCCCGGCGCGCCCGCGGTAGCCGGTTTCCCGGCATTCGACGCAGCCTACGGCGCGGTGTGCACCGGTCGGCAGCGGGGCGTTCCAGGGGCGGGTGAGCTCCTGCCAGTCGGCTTCGTCGAGCTCGACCGGCGCCTTGCAGTGCGGACACAGGGTGCGCACCAGGCGCTGGGCCATGACGCCCAGCAAGGTGGCCTTGAGCAGGTAATGCGGCACGCCCAGTTCGAGCAGGCGGGTGATGGCGCTCGGCGCGTCGTTGGTGTGCAGGGTGGAGAGCACCAGGTGGCCGGTCAGCGCTGCCTGGATGGCCATCTCGGCGGTTTCCAGGTCGCGGATTTCGCCGACCATGATGATGTCCGGGTCCTGGCGCATCAGGGCGCGCACGCCGCTGGCGAAGGTCAGGTCGATGTTGTGCTGCACCTGCATCTGGTTGAAGGCGCCTTCGATCATCTCGATGGGGTCTTCGATGGTGCACACGTTCACTTCCTCGGTGGCCAGCTGCTTGAGGGTGGTGTACAGCGTGGTGGTCTTGCCCGAGCCGGTGGGGCCGGTGACCAGGATGATGCCGTTGGGCTGGCCGGTCATGCTTTCCCAGCGCTTGAGGTCATCCGGGCTGAAGCCCAGCTGGTCGAAGCCGCGCAGCAGCACGTCCGGGTCGAAGATGCGCATCACCATCTTCTCGCCAAAGGCGGTGGGCAGGGTCGACAGGCGCAGCTCGACCTCGTTGCCGGCCGGCGTCTTGGTCTTCACCCGGCCGTCCTGGGGTTTGCGTTTCTCGGCGACGTTCATCCGCCCCAGGGTTTTCAGGCGGCTGACGATGGCCATGGTGACCTGGGCGGGAAACTGGTAGACGGTGTGCAGCACGCCGTCGATGCGAAAGCGCACGCTGCCCTGCTCGCGGCGCGGCTCGATATGGATGTCACTGGCGCGCTGCTGGAAGGCGTACTGGAACAGCCAGTCGACGATGTTCACCACGTGGGCATCGTTGGCGTCCGGCTCCTGATCCTGGGCGCCGAGGTTGAGCAGTTGCTCGAAGTTGCCGACGTTGCTGATCTTCGCATCGCTGTTGGTGGCGCCGCTGACCGAGCGGGCCAGGCGGTAGAACTCCACGGTGAAGCGCTGGATATCCGCCGGGTTGGCCACCACGCGCTTGATCGGGCGCTTGAGCACATGCACCAGGTTGGCTTCCCAGCTGTGCATGAACGGCTGGGCACTGGCGATGGTGACTGCCTCGGCATTCACCGCCACGGCGAGGATCTTGTGGCGCTGGGCGAAGGCGTAGGACATCAGCGGGGTGACCGCCGCGGCGTCGATCTTCAGCGGGTCGATGCGCAGGTACGGCTGCCCGGCCAGTTGCGCCAGCCAGAGGGTCAGGCTTTCCAGGTCGAGGGTACGGCCCGGGCGCGACTGATCCTCGAGCTGCTGGGCGGCCAGGAATTCCAGCGGGTGCAGGTCGGTGTTGGCGCCACTGCGGCGGATCGCCAGGCATTGCTCGGCGCTTTCCTGGGCGATACGACCCTGGCCGACCAGCTCGCGCAACAACTCGTTGAGGTCCAGCAGGCGGTCGGCGGCGGCAGGCGAAAGGCTGGACATGCAGGCTCCTGATTAACCTAGTTGGGTGGCATCCCTTGCGGGAGGCCAGCATGCCTGATTATGCCGGCGCCGACTAAGCGCCGGTTCATGGTTCGCCGATCAGGGTTGTACCCTGGGTGGCGGCTCGCCTGCTGGCGGCAGTTGTTCCGGGGTTGTTGGCGCTTCGCCTGCGCGGGCGTCTTCCAGGCTCTGTGGCGGCAGCGCGGGTGGTGGGGTAAGGCCCATGGATACATAGATGCTGGTCAGCGCATCGACCCCCATATTGGCGGGCTTGACCCACTCCGCCGGCACGTAGAGCAGGCCGCCGCCGACCGGAATCGGCGCGGTGGGCACCAGGATCGCCAGGTGTGGACGGCCTTCCAGCTCCACCGGTTCCGAGGTCGGCTGCAGGGCCAGCACCGCCACCCCATCGCCACCGCCGAAAAAGCACCACACCGGGCGCATGCTGGTGATGTCGGTGTTCTTCTTGTCGAGCAGGCCGACGAAGCGGTCGGCCAGGTTGTAGAAGTTGCCGATCAGCGGGGTACGCCGCAGGGTCACGTCGATCAGCCAGCCCAGCGGGCGGCGCAGGCCCAGCTTGACTGCCAGGCCGAGGGGATAGAGGCTGATCAGCAGCACCAGGGTGCCGAGCAGGTAGGCCAGGTAGGGGTTGCTGGCGAACGGCGTGCCGAGGGCGGCGAACAGCCGGCCGATGGCCGTGGACGGGCCGATCAGGTTGTTGAGCAGGCTGACCAGCCAGGCCAGCACCACCATGGTCAGGGCCAGGGGCAGCAGCGCCAGCAGGCCGGTCAGCCAGGTGGCAGCGATGGATTTCAGGCTGAGTTTGAACATCGAGAGGCATCCTGTCGTCGAGCGGGGCAGGTGGGGGAGCCACCTGCCGTGCGCATCAGCCGTTCTTCAGCAGCGCTTTCCAGGGTTTGAGACTCATGATGATCTGCGCCTGGGTCATGCGCGCTTCCAGTTCTTCTGGACTCAGCGGGCGCTTGGCCAGTTCAGCCAGTTTGTTGAGCTCGCCGAACAGCCGGTCGGCCTCGGCGATCTCCAGCGTGCCGCGGGCCAGGTGCAGCCAGAGCAGCAGGCGCTCCAGGCGCGGCAGTTGCTCGGCCAGGTCCTCGGGTTGCTGCTGGTAGCGCTTGAGTTGCAGGTCGCGGCCTTCCTCGGCGAAGAAGGTCGGCAGCCAGCTTTGCAGCGCCGCAGCGCCCTGGCGATCGCCACGCTTGGTGCGCGCGCTGGTCCAGGTACGGGCCAGCAGCCAGCGCGAGGTGTTCAGTGAGAACAGGCCCCAGCGGGTCTGCTCCAGTTCGGCGGCGAACCGGGCCGGTGCCTCCTGGCGCGCAGCCTCGTCCTGCTGGCCGGCCTGTACCCGTGGGCGCCACTCGTCGAGCAGGGCGTCGAGCACCTGGCGCAGTTCGCTGGTGCTGGCGCGCGGGGCGGCCTGACCGAGGCTGCTGAACAGGGCGCGCAGCTCCACCAGGGCGTCCAGCCAGTCGACCAGCAGGCGCCAGTGGCCGTTATGGCGGTACTGTTCAGCCAGGCGCTGGCTGCTGCCGAGCAGGAACCAGCCGATGCTGGCCACGGCGTCGTCCAGGCTTTGCTCGGCATCCAGTTGCGGTGTGGGCAACTGCAGGCCGTAGCTGGCCTCGTCGAACAGGCGGTAACCGCGTTCGGCCTTGCTGATGTCGCAGGGCATCAGCGGCAGATCGGCGGCCAGTTCGGCGGCCAGCTCCAGCAGCGCCTCGGGCTCGCCCTGGCGCAGTTCCAGTTCCAGCTCGCAGATTTCTTCCTGGTGCTTGCCGGCGATCACCTTGCCCAGGTCCAGCGCCGCCTCGATGACCACCCGTGCCTTGCCGCGGCCCCAGGCGATTTCGGCGCGCTGACGGACGAAGTCGGTGGTGAAGATCGGTTTGAGCTGCTTCTTGTCGAGTTCGGCCAGGGCGGCCGGCCAGCAGCTGTCGTCGAGCTTCTTGAGATCCAGCTTGGCCTTGCTCAGGTACCAGTCCCACTCGTTGCGCTCGGACAAGCCAGCCACGCTCTGGCCGCGGCTCTTGAGGGTCTGGATGATCTGTTCGCCATCCTTGCGCAGCCGCAGGGCAACCTTGGCGCCAGCAAGGTCGCGGGCCTCGGTGTCGAAATACTGGTTGAACAGCTCGCTTGTCTCCCAGCCGGCCTTGCTGCGTTTCTTCAGCAGGGGATGGGTTTGCAGGGCGGCCAGGGTTTCGCGGCTGGCGCGCAGTTTGATTTCGGTTTCTTTATTCATTGCGAGGGCTCGGTGAAGCGGCGGCGGCGGGGGTTGCACGGTACGAGGCGTTGCCCCGCACGTCAGGCCGTACAGGGTAGAGGAAAAGCGCGGCGGATGCAGGTTGGCGAGCGCCGTTGGCGGCTGTACAGGCCAGGGGAAAAACATTCATGTCTGTATTTTTCCTGATTTTTATCTGCTTTTCGCATTAAATCAGTGACGAAATACGACTTTATGACGAAGCGATGACACGCGCTGGCGAGCCTGGAACGTGATCCGTATACTTGCCGCCTTCTTAAAGCCGGGGTTCACCCTATGCCAGTCAATCCGTTTGCCAGCCTGTTTGGCCGTTCACCCATCGGACCGATGCAAAAGCACTTTGCCAAGGCCCACGAGTGCGCGGCGAATCTTGTGCCGTTCTTCGAAGCCGTGATGGCTCAGGACTGGGCCAAGGTTGAACAGGTACAACAGGAAATGGCCAGCCTCGAATATGAGGCCGACAAGCTCAAGAAAAGCGTGCGTCAGCACCTGCCCAAGAGCCTGTTTCTGCCCGTGCCGCGCTCGGATTTGCTTGAGTTGCTGAGTGTGCAGGACAAGGTTGCCAACCGCGCCAAGGACATCGCCGGCCTGATGCTGGGCCGTGAAATGGCCATTCCGCAGGCGCTGCAGCCGCTGATGCGCAGCTTCGTGCAGCGCACCGTGGATGCCAGCGCCCAGGCGCTGAAGGCCATGAATGAGCTCGATGAATTGCTGGAAACCGGCTTTGGTGGCCGCGAGGCGGCCCTGGTCGAAGCCATGGTGCTGGAGCTGGAGCAAATCGAACGCGACACCGACAAGATGCAAATCGAAGTCCGCCGTGCGCTGTTCAAGCTGGAAAAGGATCTCCCTGCTGTCGATGTGATGTTTCTCTACAAGATCATCGAATGGATCGGCGACGTAGCCGATCGTGCAGAACGTGTCGGCAACCGACTGGAACAACTGCTGGCGCGCTAGGCGCCAGTGTCCTTTCTGGAATCTACGGATTAACTACTTATGTCTCTGATTGCGGACTACGGCCTCGTATTGCTGCTGCTCGCCTGTCTCTTCGGCTTTTTCATGGCCTGGGGGGTGGGCGCCAATGACGTGGCCAACGCCATGGGCACATCGGTGGGCTCGCGCGCCTTGACCATCAAGCAGGCGATCCTGATCGCCATGGTATTCGAGTTCGCTGGCGCCTACCTGGCCGGTGGCGAGGTGACCGAAACCATCAAGAGCGGGATTGTCGATGCATCGATGATCTCCCCGGATCTGATGGTGCTGGGCATGATGTCGGCCCTGCTGGCGGCCGGCACCTGGCTGCTGATCGCATCGACCAAGGGCTGGCCAGTGTCCACCACCCATTCCATCGTCGGTGCGGTGATCGGCTTTGCCGCCGTTGGCGTGTCGATGGACGCCGTGCACTGGAGTGGTGTCGGCCCGATCGTGGCCAGCTGGGTGGTGTCGCCGGTGTTGTCCGGCTTCGTCGCGTTCGGTCTGTTCGTCAGCGTGCAGCGGCTCATCATCGACACCGACAATCCCTTCCTCAACGCCAAGCGTTTCGTGCCGCTGTACATGTTCGCTACCGGTTTCATGGTCAGCATCATGACCCTGACCAAAGGCCTCAAGCACATTGGCCTGAACCTCTCCACCACTGAAGGGTTCTTCCTTTCCGCGGGCGTTGGGGCTTTGATCATGCTGCTCGGCATCGCCTTGCTCAGCCGCATCAAGGTCGACGTCGAAGCGGACAAGGCGTTTCATTACGCCAGCGTCGAGAAGGTCTTCGCCGTTCTGATGATCTTCACCGCGTGTGCCATGGCCTTCGCCCACGGCTCCAACGACGTGGCCAACGCCGTCGGCCCGCTGGCGGCCATTGCCGGGGTGATTCAATCCAACGGTGATATGGTCGTTGGTGCCAAGTCCGCGGTGCCAGGCTGGGTGCTGCTGCTCGGTGCGGTGGGTATCGTGATCGGCCTCGCCACCTACGGCTACAAGGTGATCGCCACCATCGGCAAGGAAATCACCGAGCTGACCCCAAGCCGTGGTTTTGCGGCCGAACTGGCCACCGCCACCACCGTGGTCGGCGCCTCGGCCATCGGCCTGCCCGTCTCCACCACCCATACGCTGGTCGGTGCGGTACTGGGGGTCGGCCTGGCGCGTGGCATTGGTGCATTGAACCTGGGGGTAATCGGGAAAATCTTCATGTCCTGGCTGGTTACCTTGCCGGTCGGTGCGGCGCTGTCGATCTTCTTCTTCTTTATCCTGCGCGGCATTTTCCTCTAGGAAATCCCCTGGCGGTTTCATCTCGGCGGGCGATGCCTCTATCATGGGGCCTCGCCCGCGGAGACCGCTTATGCCCCTGCCTTCCTTGAAAGATCAGTTCGCTGCGCTGATCGCCACGCCTTCGGTGAGCTGCACCCAGGCTGACTGGGACCAGAGCAACGGCCCGGTGATCGAGTTGCTCGCCGGCTGGCTGAGCGACCTTGGTTTCAGCTGCGAGATCCAGACCATCGAACCCGGCAAGTTCAACCTGCTGGCCAGTTATGGCAGCGGGCCGGGCGGGCTGGTGCTCGCCGGCCACAGTGATACCGTGCCCTTCGATGCCGCACTGTGGCAGACCGACCCGCTGAAACTCACCGAGGTGGACGGCCGCTGGGTTGGTCTGGGGGCTTGTGACATGAAGGGCTTCTTCGCCCTGATGATCGAGGCGGTCCGCCCGTTGCTCGAGCAGCCGTTCAAGCAGCCGCTGATCATCCTCGCCACCTGCGACGAAGAAAGCTCGATGTCCGGCGCCCGCGCGCTGGCCGAAGCCGGGCGGCCGCTGGGGCGCGCCGCGGTGATCGGCGAGCCGACCGGGCTCAAACCGATCCGCCTGCACAAGGGCGTGATGATGGAGCGCATCGACATACTCGGGCAGAGCGGCCACTCCTCCAACCCGGCCCTGGGCCGCAGCGCCCTGGACGCCATGCACGAGGCCATGGGCGAGCTGATGCAGCTACGCCGGCAGTGGCAGCAGGAGTACCGTAACCCGCAGTTCAGCGTGCCACAGCCGACCCTCAATTTCGGCTGCATCCACGGCGGCGACAACCCCAACCGCATCTGCGGGCAGTGCTCCCTGGAGTTCGACCTGCGCCCGTTGCCGGGCATGCAGCCCGAAGCGCTGCGTGCGGCGATCCGCCAGAAGCTGCAACCGCTGGCCGAGCGCCATGAGGTGAGCATCGATTTCGCGCCGCTGTTCCCCGCCGTTCCGCCGTTCGAGCAGGTTGCCGATGCCGAGCTGGTGCGCCTCGCCGAACGGCTGACCGGGCACACCGCCCAGGCGGTGGCCTTTGGCACCGAGGCGCCGTATTTCCAGCAACTGGGTTGTGAAACCCTGGTGCTTGGCCCCGGCGACATCGACTGCGCCCACCAGCCGGGCGAGTACCTGGATACCGACCGGCTGATGCCCACGGTGCAGCTGCTGCGCCAACTGATTCAGCACTATTGCCTGAGCCCACGCTGACATGAGGAGCACTGCGCTGATGCCATTGCGACGACGATAACGCACCGAATCTGCGAGGCCGGACGCTTCGCGCCCATTGCTGCTTCTTTCGTTCTCCCAAGGGTTTCGCTGCATGTACGACTACGTCAACTGGCTTCGCCACGCTTCGCCCTACATCAACGCCCACCGTGACTGCACCTTCGTGGTCATGTTGCCGGGCGAGGGTGTCGCCCATCCGAATTTCGGCAATATCGTCCACGACCTGGTGTTGTTGCACAGCCTTGGCGTGCGCCTGGTGCTGGTGCATGGCTCGCGCCCGCAGATCGAAGCGCGCCTGCAGAGCCGTGGGCAGGCGCCGATCTATCACCGTGGCCTGCGGGTGACCGACAGCGCGACACTGGAGTGTGTGATCGATGCTGTTGGGTCGCTGCGCATCGCCATCGAAGCCCGACTGTCGATGGATATCGCTGCCTCGCCCATGCAAGGTTCACGGCTGCGGGTCAGCAGCGGTAACTACGTCACCGCGCGGCCGATCGGCGTGGTCGATGGCGTCGACTACCACCATACCGGCGAAGTGCGGCGCATCGACCGCAAGGGCATCAACCGCCAGCTCGACGAGCGCAACATCGTGCTGCTGTCGCCGCTCGGTTATTCGCCCACCGGCGAGATCTTCAACCTGGCCTGCGAAGACGTGGCCATGCGTGCGGCCATCGACCTGGCCGCCGACAAGCTGATCCTGTTCAGCAGCCAGCAGGGCCTGCTCGACGATGACGGCAAGCTGATCCGCGAACTGCGCCCGCAGCAGGTGCCGGCCCACGTGCAGCGCCTGGGCAGCGACTACCAGGGCGAGTTGCTGGACGCCGCCGCCCAGGCCTGCCGCGGTGGCGTCAAACGCAGCCATATCGTCAGCTACACCGGCGATGGCTCGTTGCTCACCGAGTTGTTCACCCGTGATGGTGGCGGCACCCTGGTCGACCCCGAGCAGTTCGAGTCGCTGCGCGAGGCGGATATCAACGATGTCGGTGGGCTGATCGACCTGATCACCCCGCTGGAGGAACAGGGCATTCTGGTGCGCCGTTCGCGGGAGGTGCTGGAGCGTGAGATCGGCCAGTTCAGCATCGTCGAGCGCGACGGCATGATCATCGCCTGCGCCGCGCTGTATCCGATCGCCGACTCCACCTGTGGTGAGCTGGCGTGCCTGGCGGTCAACCCGGAGTACCGCCATGGCGGCCGCGGCGACGAACTGCTCGAGCGCATCGAAGAGCGCGCCCGGGCCAAGGGCATCAACACCCTGTTCGTGCTCACCACCCGCACCGCTCACTGGTTCAGGGAGCGCGGCTTCGAGCCGAGCAGCGTCGATCGCCTGCCGGCGGCGCGCGCCTCGCTGTACAACTTCCAGCGCAATTCGAAAATCTTCGAAAAGAGCATCTGACCCTCAGCCTGCTTGAGCCAGGCGATACCCCGGGGCGAGAAAGCCACCCCGGGTGTCGCTGCGCTCGACGCCAGGCTACCGGCGGGCTGTTGAGCGGGGCAGCGAGCTTAATCGATGCCATCGGGTGGCGCGGTGGCCCATATTGGTCAAGGCTGCAGTGACACCCTATCGATAAAGGACTGCGCATGCCCATTCGACGCTCACCGATCACCGCTGCCATCGCACTCTCATTGCTGGCGTTTTCTGCGCTCGCCGCTGACCTGGC
>Ga0207790_1000196_pt1 | contig 24061 bp, 22 predicted proteins | sample HigsolmetaGSP14D_FD_184842 | JGI IMG/M metagenome (GOLD analysis project Ga0207790, IMG submission 184842) | High solid enriched microbial communities from the Joint BioEnergy Institute, USA - SP1-4-D (SPAdes) | ecosystem: Engineered > Bioreactor > SSF (Solid state fermentation) > Aerobic >...
GTGCGGCCCAGTACCGCGACCTGGACGGCATCCGCTTCTGCGAAACCCCCTGGCTGCTGGATGCCAACGACCCGCTGCGCCAGCAGGTCAACAGCCAATGGCCACAAGCCGGCGGCAGCCTGGGGCGCCTGTACGCCATGGGCGTCGACGCTTTCCGCCTGGCACCGCGCCTCGACCAGCTCAAGGCGCTGCCTGATAGCCGCGTCGAGGGCCTGTCCGGCAACCTGAGCCTGAACGCCGCGCAGCGTGTCGAGCGCCGGCTGCCCTGGGCGCAGTTCAGCAATGGCCAGGTTCAGCGCCTGCCTGAAAGCAACATTGAGTGACGATCCGCGCCATGTCAGCGGGCGAGCGGCCGAAGCCCTCGCCTGTGAGCACCTGCAAAGCCATGGCCTGCGCCTGATCTGCCAGAACTGGCGCGGTCAGCGTGGCGAACTCGATCTGGTCATGCTCGATGGCGATACAGTAGTATTCGCCGAAGTGCGCTACCGCAAGCACAGTGCCTGGGGTGGTGCGGTCGAAAGCGTCGACAGGCGCAAGCGTGACAAGCTGATCGCCACCGCCATGCAATTTCTGCAACAGGAGAAGCGCTGGGCCAAACATCCCTGCCGTTTCGATGTCATAGCCGTAGGCCATGGCAGACCCGCATCACTGGAATGGATCAGAAACGCCTTCGACAGTTGAAGCACTTGCTCACTGAGACGCCCTGATTCACCGCCCTTTCCAACGACAGTGCCACGCGCCCACGGGCCGCGGCCTCGTTATAGTCAAGGTCAAAGCTCTACATGGACATGCAAGCCCGTATTCGCCAGCTGTTTCAAGCCAGCATCGAAACCAAGCACCACGCCATGGAGGTCCTGCCTCCATTCATCGAGCACGCCAGCCAGGTGATGGTTCAGGCACTGCTCAGCGAAGGCAAGATTCTCTCCTGCGGCAATGGTGGCTCAGCCGGTGACGCGCAGCATTTCTCGTCCGAACTGCTCAACCGTTTCGAGCGCGAGCGCCCCAGCCTGCCGGCGATCGCCCTGACCACCGACAGCTCGACGATCACCTCGATCGCCAACGATTACAGCTACAACGAAGTCTTTTCCAAGCAGATCCGCGCCCTGGGCCAGCCGGGCGATGTATTGCTGGCGATTTCCACCAGCGGCAACTCGGCCAACGTGATTCAAGCCATCCAGGCCGCCCATGATCGGGAAATGACCGTGGTGGCCCTCACCGGCCGCGACGGCGGCGGCATGGCCTCGCTGCTGCTGCCCGAAGACGTCGAGATTCGCGTGCCGTCAAAGGTCACGGCGCGCATCCAGGAAGTTCATCTGTTGGCCATACACTGCTTGTGCGACCTTATCGACAGTCAACTGTTTGGGAGTGAAGAATGACCCGTTCACCACTGATCTTCGCCGTTTTGGCCCTGAGCCTGATCCTCGGCGGTTGCGGCAGCCGCAGCATCGGCAACAAGATCGACGACCAGTTCGTCGGCCCCGATGTGGCCAACGCCATCACCCGCGCCCACGCCGACCTCGCCAGCCCCACCTCACGCATCGTGGTGACCAGCTACAACGGCGTGATCCTGATCGCCGGGCAGACGCCGCGCGCCGAACTGAAGAGCATGGCCGAGCAGGCCGCACGCACCGTGCAAGGCGTACGCAAGGTGCACAATGAGCTGCAGGTGCAGCAGCCCACCTCGCTGCTGGCACGCAGCAACGATTCGCTGCTGACCACCAAGATCAAGACCCAGATGCTCGCCGACAGTGGCGTGCCTGGCAGCCGCATCAAGGTGATCACCGAGAACGGTATCGTCTACCTGCTCGGCGTGGTCAGCCGCCAGGAAGCCAACGCCGCGAGCAACGTGGTGCAGAGCACCTCGGGCGTACAGAAGATCATCAAGCTGTTCCAGTACACCGACTGATCACGACGCGCCACGAAAAACGCCAGCCAGGCAGCGCCTGACTGGCGTTTTTTTATAGCTGCCGCTCAGGCAGACAGCGCAATATCGCTTCCCTGCCAGCCATCCGCCTGCCTGGAAACCACCAGCAGACGGTTGCCTACCCCCAGCGTAGAGGCGACGCAACGCCCCTGCTCATCCCACAACGCACTGCGCCCTGCTGCAGCCCAGCCGCCCGTAGGGCCGCCATGATTGGCCATCAGCACCGCCATGCCGTGACGCTGCGCGTAGCCCTGCAACAGCGAGCTGTCATGGGGATAACCGCCCTCGCCGACCAGCACACTGGCCGCATACACCTGGGCGCCACGCTCTGCTGCCTTCGCGGGGTGCTCGGCATGAGCGAACTCGGCGCACACCGACAACGCCACCGACATGCCCCCGACAAGCAGCAACTCGCCGCCCTGGCCAGCGCTGAAAAACCGCTCTTCACCCGCGTGCAGATACTGTTTGGTGTAGATGGCCCGCGAGCCATCGGGGTGAAGAATGCAGGCCGCGATTTGCGGCCTGTCGTACCCTGGAACACGCAATGGCAAACCGACCACCGTGGTCATTCCCGCAGCCACGGTCAGGCTGCACAGTGGCTCGAGCAACGGACTGTCGGCAGGCTGTGCCAGCGTATCGGCCAGTGCCGGCTCATAGCCACTGAGTGACAGCTCCGGGAAGATGATCAACCCCGCACCCAGCTCACTGGCGTGGCGCATGAAATTCAGATGCAGCGCGAGATTGGCAGCGAGATCGCCAGCCTGCACCGCACATTGAGCCGCTACCAGAACAGGTGATGCCATGAGCTTCTCCGCGCAAAGCACAACGTTAACGCAACCTCTGCAATGCGAAAACGAGCGGCAATAAAAAAGCCAGTCAGGTCACCCTGACTGGCTTTCTTGTAGCAGCGGCGTTAGCCCGGATCAGACACCCGAAGCTTTGGCAGCGGCAACGTCCTTGATGGACAGCTTGATGCGGCCGCGGTTGTCGACGTCCAGTACCAGCACTTCGACCTCCTCGCCTTCCTTCAGGATGTCGGTGACCTTCTCTACGCGCGCATCGCTGAGCATGGAGATGTGCACCAGACCGTCCTTGCCCGGCAGGATGTTGACGAATGCGCCGAAGTCGACGATGCGCTCAACCTTGCCGACGTAGATCTTGCCGATCTCGGCTTCTGCGGTGATACCCAGAACGCGCTGACGCGCGGCTTCTGCAGCATCCTTGGTTTCGCCGAAGATCTTGATCGAGCCGTCGTCTTCGATATCGATCGACGCCTTGGTCTCTTCGCAGATGGCGCGGATGGTGGCGCCGCCTTTACCGATGACGTCGCGAATCTTGTCCTGATCGATCTTCATGGCGATCATGGTCGGTGCGTTTTCCGACAGTTCGCTACGCGATTGAGCAATGACCTGATTCATCTGGCCGAGGATATTCAGGCGCGCTTCCAGGGCCTGGCCCAGGGCGATTTCCATGATTTCTTCGGTGATGCCCTGGATCTTGATGTCCATCTGCAGCGCGGTGACGCCATTGGCGGTACCGGCAACCTTGAAGTCCATGTCGCCCAGGTGATCTTCGTCACCGAGGATGTCGGTCAGCACGGCGAACTTCTCGCCTTCCTTGACCAGGCCCATGGCGATACCGGCAACCGGTGCCTTCATCGGTACACCGGCGTCCATCAGGGCCAGGGAAGCGCCGCACACGGAAGCCATCGAAGACGAACCGTTGGATTCGGTGATTTCCGATACCACACGGATGGTGTACGGGAACACGTCGGCGGCCGGCAGCATGGCCTGCACCGAACGACGCGCCAGACGGCCGTGACCGATCTCGCGACGACCCGTGGCGCCCATGCGACCACACTCGCCCACCGAGTACGGCGGGAAGTTGTAGTGCAGCATGAAGGGGTCTTTCTTCTCGCCTTCGAGGGTGTCGAGCAGCTGTGCGTCACGGGCGGTACCGAGGGTGGCAACCACCAGCGCCTGGGTTTCGCCACGGGTGAACAGCGCCGAACCGTGAGTCTTGTCGAGAACACCGACTTCGATGTTCAGGCCACGCACGGTACGGGTGTCACGGCCATCGATACGCGGCTTGCCGTTGACGATGTTCTCGCGCACGGTGCGGTATTCGATTTCGCCGAAGGCTTCTTTGACTTCGCCAGCAGAAGGCTGGCCTTCTTCCCCGGAGAACCTGGCAACCACCTGATCTTTCAGCTCGCCAAGGCGCGCGTAACGATCCTGCTTGATGGTGATGGTGTACGCCTGGGAGATCGCATCGCCGAACTCGCTACGGATAGCCGACAGCAGTGCGGTGTTTTCCGCTTTTGGCTTCCAGTCCCAGGTCGGCTTGGCAGCTTCGGCGGCCAGCTCGGTAACGGCCTGGATAACGGCCTGGAATTCATCATGGGCGAACAGTACGGCGCCCAGCATCTGGTCTTCGGTCAGCTCTTTGGCTTCCGATTCGACCATCAGCACGGCGTCTTTGGTACCGGCCACGACCATGTCCAGGCTGGACGCCTTGAGCTGCTCGTAAGTCGGGTTGAGCAGGTAGCCGGTTTCCGGGTGGAAGGCTACGCGGGCGGCGCCGATCGGGCCGTTGAACGGGATGCCGGAGATCGCCAGAGCAGCCGAGGTACCGATCATCGCCGCGATGTCCGGGTCGGTCTTCTTGCTGGTGGAAACCACGGTGCAGATGACCTGCACTTCGTTCTGGAAGCCTTCCGGGAACAGCGGACGGATCGGGCGATCGATCAGGCGCGAGGTCAGGGTTTCTTTCTCGCTCGGGCGCGCTTCACGCTTGAAGAAGCCGCCTGGGATCTTGCCCGCTGCGTAGGTTTTTTCCTGGTAGTGGACCGACAGCGGGAAGAAGCCCTTGCTCGGGTCGGCGGTCTTGGCACCGGTAACGGCAACCAGCACGCTGACGTCGTTATCGACGGTGACCAGCACGGCGCCGGAGGCTTGACGGGCGATACGGCCAGTCTCGAGGGTTACGGTCGACTGACCGAATTGAAATTTCTTGATTACCGGGTTCACGGTGTTTTCCTTCTCTCTGTTGCCTTTGGGGAAACGGTTTCTTGCGAATTCGTGGGCAGTGGCTTCGGGAGTCGGCCCGGCGCTGTCCAAGCGGGTGAAGCGATTGAAGCGTTAAAACGGGTGCAGCATAAACGCAAAAGCTGGAAGCGGGGCGAGCCCACTTCCAGCTTTTGCAGTCAACGGCGCATAAGCATTGCTTAGCGACGCAGACCCAGGCGACCGATCAGGGCGCTGTAACGGCTGGTGTCTTTACCCTTCAGGTAGTCCAGCAGCTTGCGGCGCTGGTTAACCATACGGATCAGGCCACGACGCGAGTGGTGGTCTTTGCCGTTGGCCTTGAAGTGGCCTTGCAGCTTGTTGATGTTGGCGGACAGCAGAGCAACCTGAACTTCCGGGCTACCGGTATCGCCTTCGGCTTGCTTGTAGTCGTTAACGATCTGAGCTTTTTCTTCAACGCTGAGTGCCATGTGGGCATCCTCTCATCTGGAGATTGTCGCGAACGACAGTCTCAATAGGCCGGGAATCGCTTCCCGTGTTTTAAAAGGAGGTATGACCGTGCCTATTGACAGCCACCCTCGATACGAGCCGCCTGAGCGGCTCGCCACGGTCACGCAGACCGAATAAGGCGACGCGGCGCAATGCGCCCGTCTTCGCTCACTTCACCGATACCGATGAAGCGACCGTTGTGATCCTGTACCCGCACCATGCCGAACTTCGGCGCATCCGCGGCGCGGACGGGCTGCCCTTGCAGCCAATAGAACGCACTGTGCTCCGAGAAGCTCAGCAGCGGCCAGTGTTCCAGGCCGCTGTCCACCGGGTGCAGGAAACGATCTACCGCTTCGTTGCCGCCATCGGCGTGCACCTGCTCCAGCTCTTCCAGGGTAACGGTCTGCGGCAAGCCGAACGGTCCGGCCTTGACCCGACGCAGCTCGGCGACATGCGCGCCACACCCCAGCAGGTGACCAATATCCTCGACCAGCGTACGGATATAGGTGCCCTTGCTGCAATCCACCGCCAGGCTCGCCTTGTCGGCGGCGCAGCTGAGTAGTTCCAGGCGCGCAATAGTAACAGAACGCGCCTCGCGCTCCACTACTTCTCCTGCGCGCGCCAGCTTGTACAGCGGCTGACCGTCGCGCTTGAGCGCCGAGTACATCGGCGGCACCTGGCTGATGTCGCCACGAAAGCGCGGCAGCAGCGCTTCGATGTCGCCCGCCGCAACGTTGACGTCACGCCGCTCGATAACCTCGCCCTCGGCATCGGCCGTGGTGGTGGTGACGCCCAGCTGCATGACCGTCTCGTAACCCTTGTCGGCATCGAGCAGGTACTGGGAAAACTTGGTCGCCTCGCCGAAGCACAACGGCAACACGCCGGTTGCCAAGGGGTCGAGGCTACCGGTGTGCCCGGCCTTCTCGGCGTTGAGCAACCAGCGCACCTTCTGCAGCGCGGCGTTGGAGCTGAAGCCCTTGGGCTTGTCGAGCAGGATGATGCCGTCGACCTTGCGACGAATACGCTTTACCTGGGCCACGTACTTACTCCTTGGCCTCGGTATTGTTGTCGCCGTGCTTGCTGTCCTCGGTTACCGCGCGCTCGATCAGCGCCGACAATTGAGCACCACGAATCACGCTCTCATCGTAGTGAAAACGCAGGTTCGGCACGCTACGCAGCTTCATCGCCTTGCCCAGCTGCATACGCAGAAAGCCGCTGGCGTCGTTGAGCACCTTGAGGCTTTGCGCGATAGGGTCGACGCCCTCTTCCGGCTCGGCCCCCATGACGGTGACGAATACCTTGGCGTGGCTGGCGTCACGGCTGACATCCACCGCCGTGACGGTCACCAGCCCACCCAGGCGCGGGTCTTTGACTTCGGTGCGAATCAGCTGCGCCAACTCGCGTTGAATCTGGTCGCCGATGCGCTGGGCACGGCTATAGTCTTTGGCCATCGTTGCTACCTTCCACTCGTCTCGATGCCTGCAAAAGCACCGGACTCAAAAGCGGCAAACGCCCGGCCGCGCAAAAGCGGGGCCGGGCGTTGCGTGTTGCGACTCGCGATTACAGGCTGCGAGCCACCTGGACTTTCTCGAACACTTCGATCTTGTCGCCGACCTTGACGTCGTTGTAGCTCTTCACCGCGATACCGCACTCCATGCCGTTACGCACTTCGGCCATATCGTCCTTGAAGCGACGCAGGGACTCCAGCTCGCCTTCGAAGATCACCACGTCGTCGCGCAGTACGCGGATCGGGCGGTTACGGTAAACCGTACCCTCGACCACCATACAACCGGCGACCGCACCGAACTTCGGCGAACGGAACACGTCACGGACTTCGGCGATACCCAGGATGTTCTCGCGAACATCGCTGCCGAGCATACCGGTGAGCGCCTTCTTGACGTCCTCGATGATGTCGTAGATGACGTTGTAGTAGCGCATGTCCAGGCCTTCGGCCTCGACGATCTTGCGCGCCCCCGCATCGGCACGAACGTTGAAGCCGAACAGCACGGCGTTGGACGCCAGCGCCAGGTTGGCATCGGACTCGGTGATACCACCGACACCGCCGCCGACGACGCGCACTTGCACTTCGTCGTTACCCAGGCTGCCGAGCGAGCCCTGCAGGGCTTCCAGGGAACCACGGACGTCGGATTTGAGGACGATGTTGAGCGTCTTCTTCTCTTCCTGGCCCATGTTCTCGAAGATGTTTTCCAGCTTGCCTGCGTGAGCACGCGCCAGTTTCACTTCGCGGAACTTGCCCTGACGGAACAGCGCGACTTCACGTGCCTTCTTCTCGTCGGCGACGACAGTCATGTCGTCACCGGCTTCAGGCGTGCCGTCGAGACCGAGGATCTCGACCGGGATCGCCGGACCGGCTTCCTTGATCGGCTTGCCGTTCTCGTCGAGCATGGCGCGGATGCGGCCATAGTTCGAACCGACCAGCACCATGTCGCCCTGACGCAGGGTACCGTCCTGAACCAGCACGGTAGCGACCGGACCACGACCCTTGTCGAGACGCGACTCGACCACCACACCACGGCCTGGGGCCGACGGGGTTGCCTTGAGCTCGAGCACTTCGGCTTGCAGCAGAACGGCTTCGAGCAGTTCGTCGACACCGGTACCGACCTTGGCCGAAACAGGTACGAACGGCGTATCACCACCCCACTCTTCCGACGTCACGCCGTGTACCGACAGTTCGCTACGGATGCGATCCAGATCAGCGCCCGGCTTGTCGATCTTGTTCACCGCCACCACCAGCGGCACGCCAGCAGCGACAGCGTGCTGAACGGCTTCGATGGTCTGCGGCATCACGCCGTCGTCCGCCGCCACCACCAGAATCACGATGTCGGTGGCCTTGGCACCACGGGCACGCATTGCGGTAAACGCGGCGTGACCCGGGGTGTCGAGGAAGGTCACCATGCCGCGCTCGGTTTCCACGTGGTAGGCGCCGATGTGCTGGGTGATACCACCCGCCTCACCGGAAGCGACCTTGGCACGACGGATGTAGTCGAGCAGCGAGGTCTTACCGTGGTCAACGTGGCCCATGACGGTCACGACCGGCGCACGGGAGAACTCTTCACCTTCGTACTTCAGCGACTCGGCCAGGGAGTCTTCCAGGGCCGTGTCACTGACCAGGGTCACCTTGTGGCCCAGCTCTTCCGCGACCAGCTGGGCAGTTTCCTGATCCAGAACCTGGTTGATGGTGGCTGGCGTGCCCAGCTTGAACATGAACTTGATGATTTCCGCAGCCTTGACCGACATCTGCTGGGCGAGATCGCCCACCGTGATGGTCTCGCCGATTTTCACTTCGCGCACGATAGGGCCGGTCGGGCTCTGGAAACCGTGGGCGTTGCGCTTCTTCAGCTTGGCCTTGCCACGGCCACCACGACGGAAGCCATCGCTTTCTTCGTCGGTGGTACGTGGAGCAACACGCGGAGCAGGCGCCTTTTCCTTGACGGTCGGGCGATGCTGAGTCGTCTTGCGGTCACCGCCACGGCGATCGGCGTCGTCATTACGGGCCTTGTCTGGGCGACGCGGCTCGTCTTTCTTGCGCTCATCGGCGGCAGGCGCAGCAACCGGAGTGCTCACCGGCGCAGGCGCTGCTTCAACCGGAGCAGCTGCTGCAGCGGCAGGCGAAGAAGTCTGGCGCTTGGCCTCATCTTCGGCTTTACGCTTGGCTTCTTCCTCGGCCTTCAGGCGAGCGGCTTCCGCAGCGGCGCGCTGCTCTTCGAGCGCACGCTGCTTCTCGGCCTCGATCTCTTCGTTGCTGCGCTCGACGAAGGTCTTCTTCTTGCGCACTTCAACGCTGATGGTCTTGCTGCCAGCGACCCGCAGGGTGCTGGTGGTCTTGCGCTGCAAGGTAATCTTGCGCGGCGCTTCGGCTTTCTTCTCGCCGTGGCTGCTTTTCAGATGAGCAAGCAGGGCCTGCTTCTCATTGTCGGTGACAACTTGCTCGGCACTGCTGTGCGGCAAACCCGCCTCTCGCATCTGCTGCAGCAGGCGCTCTACCGGTGTGTCGACCACTTGGGCCAGTTCTTTCACCGTGACTTGCGTCATGCACTTCTCTCCTCAGGCCGTAAAACTTACTCGAACCAATGGGCTCGGGCGGCCATGATCAGCTTGCCGGCACGCTCTTGGTCGATGCCGTCGATGTCGAGCAGGTCGTCAATAGACTGCTCGGCCAGGTCTTCGCGGGTAACCACACCGCGCACTGCCAGTTCCTGCGCCAGGCCTTTGTCCATACCCTCGACTTCGAGGAGGTCTTCGGCCGGCTGGGCGTCTGCCAGCTTTTCTTCTGTGGCGATGGCTTTGGTCAGCAAACGATCCTTCGCTCGCGAGCGCAGTTCATTGACGATTTCTTCATCGAAACCATCGATGCTGAGCATCTCTTCCATCGGCACGTAAGCGATTTCTTCCAGGCTGGTAAAGCCTTCTTCGACCAGCACCTGCGCCAGCTCTTCGTCGACTTCCAACTCGTCGATGAAGCCCTGCAGGATGTCGCCGGTCTCAGCTTGCTGCTTGGCCTGGATGTCCGCTTCGGTCATCACGTTCAGCGTCCAGCCAGTCAGCTGGCTAGCCAGGCGAACGTTCTGACCGCCACGGCCAATCGCTTGCGCCAGGTTGTCTTCGCCTACGGCGATGTCCATGGCGTGAGCATCTTCATCAACGATGATCGCCGCGACTTCAGCCGGCGACATGGCGTTGATGACGAACTGCGCCGGGTTGTCGTCCCACAGCACGATGTCCACACGTTCGCCGACCAGTTCGCCGGAGACCGCTTGCACACGCGAGCCGCGCATACCGATGCAGGCGCCCTGCGGGTCGATACGCTTGTCCTTGGAACGCACGGCAATCTTGGCGCGCGAACCTGGATCGCGGGAAGCAGCCTTGACCTCGATGAGGCCTTCGGCAATTTCCGGCACTTCGATGCGGAACAGCTCGATCAGCATTTCCGGCGCGGTACGCGACAGGATCAGCTGCGGGCCGCGGTTCTCGGTGCGGATTTCCTTGAGCAGTGCACGCAAGCGCACACCCACACGGAAAGTCTCACGCGGGATAATGTCTTCGCGAGCCAGCAACGCTTCAGCGTTGGCACCCAGATCGACGATCACATTGTCACGGGTAACCTTTTTCACGGTGCCGGCGATGATCTCGCCCAGACGCTCGCGGTAGGCTTCAACCACCTGGGCACGCTCGGCCTCGCGCACCTTCTGCACGATGACCTGCTTGGCGGTCTGCGCGGCGATACGGCCGAACTCGATGGACTCGACCTTTTCTTCGAGCACATCACCGACCTTGGCGTTCGCCTCGACGGCACGCGGCATGTCGGTCGTTACCTGGTGAGCCGGGTCATCGAAGTCTTCTTCTTCGACCACGGTCCAGCAACGGAAAGTCTCATAGCTGCCGGTCTGGCGATTGATCGCCACGCGCAGCTCGACTTCGTCTTCAAAACGTTTCTTGGTCGCCGTGGCCAGAGCCAGTTCGAGCGCCTCGAAAATAACAGCGGCCGGCACACCCTTTTCATTGGATACCGACTCAACAACCAGCAGTACTTCTTTGCTCATCGTACGCCTCGCCTTTCGCAATCCATTGGGATCCACGCATTCCGCGAATCCCGCGGGATCCGTGTCTCAATCAAACCGGGGGATAATATTGGCCTTGTCGATCAGATCGATCGGCAAAAGGAACTCGTGGTCATCCACCTGCACCACCACGTCTTCCTCCTCCACACCGCGGAGCAGACCCTGGAAGTTGCGGCGCCCTTCGAACGGCGAGCGCAACTTGATTTTTACCTGCTCGCCGGCGTGACTGGCGAACTGCGTCAATGTGAACAGCGGCCGATCCATGCCAGGCGACGACACCTCGAGGGTGTACTCGGCGGCGATGGGGTCCTCAACATCGAGAACACCACTGATCTGGCGGCTGACCTTTTCGCAATCATCGATAAGGATGCCATCGGCATGATCGATGTAGATACGCAGCAAGGAATGCCGACCCTGAGACAGGAACTCGATACCCCAGCACTCGTAACCAAGCGCCTCGACGACCGGGGCCACCAAGGCCTGCAACTGTTCTAGCTTGCTCGACACCTGAACCCCTCGCGCATGCTGTGCAAATGAAAAATGGGCGAAACGCCCATCCATAAAACCGTCCGTGCGACGGCAAAACTGTCTTCCAGCTAGCAAAAAGCCCCTTGAAAGGGGCTCTATTGCTAACCGATCGCGAGAACTGGAGCTAACCGACAACCTTCGGGGCACAAGCCCGACGAGCTACCGGACTACCCAATCCCGCTGCAAAACTGGGAGCGGATTATACGACCTAACCCTCTAACGGGTCAACCAAACCCCCAGAAACAGAAAAGCCCGCATGCAGCGAGCTCTTCTGTTCAATTGGTACCGAGAAGGGGACTCGAACCCCTACAGCCTATGGCCACTACCACCTCAAGGTAGCGTGTCTACCAATTCCACCACCTCGGCAATTTGACACTTACTTCTCTTCGGGAGCCTGAGGTACATCTTGCTCGCTCGAAGTTGGCGCCTGCTGTTGCTCAAGCACCGGTACATCCTCTGCAGGCTTGTTACCCTGCGGCACTTCCATCACTGCCGGATCAGGCAAACCAGCCTGGCCCAGTGTATCAGACTTTTGATTAGCAAAATACGCTAACCCCAAGCTGGTAATGAAAAAACTGGCCGCGAGTATAGCAGTAACTCGGCTCAGAAAGGTAGTGCTTCCTTGACTACCGAAAACGGTATTCGAAGCACCCGCACCGAACGAAGCACCTGCATCGGCACCTTTACCCTGCTGCAGCAGAACCAGCACAACCACACCGATCGCAGCCAGCAGATGAAGAACTACAACGCCTGTTTCCAGCATATTCTTAGTTTCCTGCAGCGCGACAGATCGCGCCGAACTCATCCGCATTCAGAGAGGCTCCACCCACAAGCCCCCCATCGATATCAGGCATGCCGAAAAGCTCGGCTGCATTGGCGGCCTTGACGCTGCCGCCATAAAGAATTCTCAAACCACTTGCCACTTGCGGGTCTTTCGCAGCGACCTGCGCACGAATCGCCGCATGCACATCCTGCGCTTGCTGAGGCGTCGCCGTCAGCCCGGTACCAATGGCCCAGACCGGCTCATACGCCACCACCGCACGCGAAAGCACTGCAACCCCCAGCGCCTCGATCACGCTGTCGAGCTGAGCGGCAACCACCTTGAGGGTTTCGCCCGCTTCGCGCTGCTCCAGGGTCTCCCCGACGCACAGCACCGGCACCAGCCCCTTGAGCTGAGCCGCCGCGAACTTGCGCACCACCTGCTCGTCGCTGTCACCCAGAATCAGGCGACGCTCGGAGTGACCGACCAGCACCAGCTGGCAACCGGCATCGCGCAATTGCTCGCTCGACACCTCTCCGGTCAATGCACCCTGCTCAGCCTCGACCGCACAGTCCTGCGCACCTACCGACAGCGCAACACCCTTGAGCCCCTCGACAACCTGACCGAGGTGAACACTGACAGGAAACACCGCAACCTCGACGTCAGCAGGCAGTGCCTGCCGATTCAGACCATCGATCAGCTCTGCGACACTGGCGCGGGTACCGTGCATTTTCCAGTTACCAGCAACCATTGAGCGACGCATGCTTTACCTCGTTGGTCAAAGAGGGCGCAGATGTTACCCAACCGCTTGTGGACTGGCAAGCCGAATCAAGCACAGACACGCGAGACAACTTCAGCCAATTCATCGGCATAGGCTCGAACCTGAATTTCGTCCTCGCCTTCGACCATTACCCGCACCAGCGGCTCGGTACCGGACTTGCGCAACAGCACGCGGCCACGGCCGGCCATGCGCTCGGTGACGCTGTCGCTGGCAGCCTGCACGTCCGGATGCTTGAGCGGGTCGATACCGCCGCCGAAGCGCACGTTGACCAGCACCTGCGGGCACTTGCGCAGCCCCTGGCGCGCCTGCGCCAGGCTCTGGTCGCGGCGACGAATGGCCAGCAGCACCTGCAGCGCGGCGACGATGGCATCACCGGTCGTCACATGCTGGAAGCACACCAGGTGCCCGGAGTTTTCCCCGCCCAGCTGCCAGCCACGCTCGAGCAGCTCGGCGATCACATAACGGTCGCCGACATTGGCGCGCACGAACGGAATGTCCAGCTCCTTGAGAGCGAGTTCGAGCCCCAGATTGCTCATCAGGGTGCCCACCACGCCGCCCTGCAGCTTGCCACGGGCCTGCAGATCCCTGGCAATGATGAACAGCAGCTCGTCGCCGTCCACCACCGCACCGGTGTGATCGACCATCAACACCCGATCGGCATCGCCATCGAAGGCAATCCCCAGGTCGGCGTGGCGCGCCGCCACCTCGGCCTGCAGGTTCTCGATATGGGTCGAGCCACAATCGGCATTGATGTTCAGCCCGTTGGGCTGGGCCGACAGCACCGTCACCTCGGCGCCCAGCTCCTGGAATACCGCGGGGGCCACCTTGTAGGCCGCACCATGAGCGCAATCGAGCACGATCTTCAGGCCCGAGAAGTCGGTACTGGTCGGCACGCTGCTCTTGCAGAATTCGATATAGCGGCCGGCCGCGTCATTGATCCGCGACACCTTGCCAAGCTGCTCGGATTCGACCACGGTCATCGGCGAGTCGAGCAGTTCCTCGATCATCAACTCGACTTCGTCGGGCAGTTTGGTGCCCTGCCCCGAGAAGAACTTGATGCCGTTGTCATGGTGCGGATTGTGCGAGGCACTGATGACGATGCCCGCCTCGGCATGGAAGGTACGCGTCAGGTAGGCGATGGCCGGGGTCGGCATCGGGCCGAGCAGCATGACGTCAGCACCGGCAGCGGAAAGACCGGCTTCCAGCGCCGACTCGAACATATAGCCGGAAATGCGCGTGTCCTTGCCGATCAGAATGCGGCATTTGCCCTGCTTGCGGAAGGCCATGCCCGCGGCCCAACCGAGCTTGAGCATGAAATCGGGGGTGATCGGGTAATGACCCACGCGCCCACGAATACCGTCGGTGCCAAAATACTTGCGACTCAAAACGACAACTCCTTTGTTTATTTACTGCGCCGCCTCGACCGCGGCGACCATGCGCACCACGTCGACGGTTTCCGCCACATCGTGCACGCGCAGGATATGCGCCCCCTTGGCAACCGCCAGGGCCGCCAGGGCCAGGCTGCCATACAGGCGATCACCCACTTCGCGCCCCAGCACGGCGCCAATCATACTCTTGCGCGAGACACCGACCAGCAGCGGCAGACCGAAAGCCTGCAACGCCGGCATGCGCCGAAACAGGCTGAGGTTGTGCTCCAGGGTCTTGGCGAAGCCGAACCCCGGGTCGAGCACGATGCGCTGCGCCGGTATGCCAGCCGCCTCGCAGACGGCCAGCCGCTCGCGCAGAAAGTCGGCCACGGCCTCCAGCACATCATCGTATTGCGGGCTCTGCTGCATGGTCGTGGGCTCGCCACGCATGTGCATCAGGCACACCGGCAAACCGCTCTCGGCCGCCGCCTGTAGCGCTCCGTCACGCTGCAGCGAGCGCACGTCGTTGATCAGCCCGGCGCCCAGCCTGGCCGACTCGCGCATCACCTCGGGCGTGGAGGTATCCACCGAGATGATCACGTCCAGCTCGGCCGCGACCGCCTCCACCATCGGTGCAACGCGCTCCAGCTCCTGCTCGACAGAAACCGGCGATGCACCCGGCCGGGTGGACTCGCCGCCGATATCGATCAATGTCGCGCCGGCGCGCACCATACCCTCGGCATGGCGCAGCGCCGCATCGCGCAGGGCGAAACGGCCACCGTCGGAAAAGGAGTCGGGGGTTACGTTGAGGATACCCATCACGTGCGGATGGCTTAAATCAAGAAACCGGCTGCCACAGGGCAGCCGGTTGTTTGTTTGCACTAGAGACATGTGACGGTTTTATACCTCGGCAGCAGGCCCGCCGATCGGTTTCTCGGGGCGATCCGCTTCGTCCGGTTTGGCGGACGGCGTACCGGCATCGTTGCCACCGCCGGTCCAGTCCTTCGGCTCACGCGCCGGGCGGCCGCTCATGATGTCGTTGATCTGATCGAGGTCGATGGTCTCGAACTTCATCAAGGCTTCAGCCATGGCATCGAGCTTGTCGCGGTTGTCGGTCAGAATCTGCTTGGCGGTGTTGTAGCAGCCATCGATGATCGCCCGTACTTCGGAGTCGATCAGCTTGGCCGTCTCACCGGAAACGCTGGCACCAGAGGAACCGCCACCGCCGCGCAGAAACGGCTGATCATCATCTTCTGCGTACAGCAGCGGGCCGAGCTTCTCGGACAGGCCCCACTTGGTGACCATGTTGCGGGCGATCTGGCTGGCTCGCATGATGTCGTTGGAGGCACCGGTGGTGACGCCATCGAAGCCCAGGGTCATTTCCTCGGCGATACGGCCGCCGTACAGTGAGCAGATCTGGCTGGTCAACGCGCGCTTGCTGAGGCTGTAGCGATCCTCCTCGGGCAGGAACATGGTCACCCCCAGGGCGCGACCGCGCGGGATGATGGTGACCTTGTACACCGGGTCGTGCTCGGGAACCAGGCGACCGACGATGGCGTGACCGGCCTCGTGATAGGCGGTGTTGAGCTTTTCCTTGTCGGACATGACCATGGTCTTGCGCTCGGCGCCCATCATGATCTTGTCCTTGGCCAGCTCGAACTCCTTCATTTCCACCAGGCGCTTACCGGCACGGGCGGCGAACAGCGACGCTTCGTTGACCAGGTTGGCCAGGTCGGCACCGGAGAAGCCAGGCGTACCACGGGCAATCACCGACGCCTTGACGTCCTCGCCCATTGGAATCTTGCGCATGTGCACGTTGAGGATCTGCTCACGACCGCGGATGTCCGGCAGGCCGACCACCACCTGGCGGTCGAAACGGCCAGGGCGCAGCAGCGCCTGGTCGAGCACGTCCGGGCGGTTGGTGGCAGCGATGACGATGATGCCATCGTTCATCTCGAAGCCATCCATCTCGACCAGCAACTGGTTGAGGGTCTGCTCACGCTCGTCGTGACCGCCGCCCATGCCGGCGCCACGGTGGCGACCGACGGCGTCGATCTCGTCGATGAAGATGATGCACGGTGCGTGCTTCTTGGCCTGCTCGAACATGTCGCGCACGCGGGAGGCACCGACACCGACGAACATCTCGACGAAGTCGGAACCGGAAATGGTGAAGAACGGCACCTTGGCCTCGCCGGCAACGGCCTTGGCGAGCAGGGTCTTGCCGGTACCCGGCGAGCCGACCATCAGCACGCCGCGAGGAATGCGGCCGCCGAGACGCTGGAACTTGCCCGGGTCACGCAGGAACTCGACCAGCTCGCTGACTTCTTCTTTCGCTTCGTCGCAACCGGCAACGTCGGCAAAGGTGGTCTTGACCTGATCTTCGGAAAGCAATCGCGCCTTGGACTTGCCGAAACTCATCGGCCCGCCCTTGCCACCGGCACCGCCCTGCATCTGGCGCATGAAGAACATGAACACCGCGATGATCACCAGGATCGGGAAGCTGGCGACCAGCAGCTGGGTCCAGATGCTCTGCTGCTCGGGCTGCTTGCCAACGATCTCGACATTGTTGTCCATCAGATCCTTGATCAGGCCGTTGTCCTGGATCGCCGGGCGCACGGTCTCGAACGACGTGCCGTCGGAGCGCAGGCCGCTGATGGTGTAGCCATCGACGGTGACGCGCTTGACCCCGCCACTCTGAACCTGCTGGATGAACTCCGAGTAGTTGAGCTTGTTGGTCTCGCTCGGGCTGGAGAAGTTGTTCATCACCGTAACCAGGACGGCGGCGATGATCAGCCACAGGATCAGATTCTTTGCCATGTCGTTCAATTAGCTACCCTCTGAAGCAGGCCCCGTGCAGAACGTGCCTCGCATGACGACCAGTTATAAACCGATCTAACTTACTACAAACGCCCGCTCGTGGCTGACACCGTCTGTAACCCTTTATGAGACATCTGCCCATTACGATGCGCGTCTTGGCTTGGACTGACAACCACGCCAATGGTTTTACTCGAGCCGCTGCCCCTTGAAGCCGCGGGCCAGCAAATACTGCTCACGGGAGCGACCGCGCGACGACAAGGGCTTGCGCATCTGCACCTTTTCGAACAGACCGCGCACCTGCTTGTGGTACTCGTCGAAGCCTTCGCCCTGGAAAATCTTGATCAGGAAGTCGCCACCCGGGCGCAATACCCGGGTCGCCAGATCCAGCGCCAGCTCGCACAGGTACATGGCGCGCGGCTGATCCGACTCCCTGACTCCACTCATATTGGGGGCCATATCGGAAATCACAAGGTCGACCGGCTGATTGTCGATGGCCTCGAGAATCCGCGCGAACACGGCATCCTCGGTGAAGTCGCCCTGGATGAAGGTCACGTCCGGGATGCTGTCCATCTCCAGGATGTCGGAGGCGATCAGTCGTCCCTTGTCGCCAATCACCCGGCTGGTGACCTGGGACCAGCCACCCGGGGCGGCGCCGAGGTCGACCACGGTCATGCCGGGGCGCAGGATGCGATCCTTCTCCTGCACCTCCAAAAGCTTGTAACTGGCACGTGAACGGTAGCCGTCCTTTTGCGCCATTTTGACGTACGGATCGTCGAAATGCTCTTTCAGCCAACGCTGGCTGGTCTTGGAACGGGCCACACAACACCTCGAGAGAACAGAATGAATAACTGGGCGGGCCTCGGGCGGCTCGGTTAAAATAGCCCGCTTTCCCAGATTAATACGCAGGGTTCAGATTATGCCGCTCACTCAAGAGCAGAAGAAACAGTTCAAATCTATCGGCCACCACCTGAAACCGGTATTGATCGTCGCCGACAACGGTGTTACCGAGGGCGTATTGGCCGAGCTCGAGCGCGCCCTGAACGACCATGAACTGATCAAGATCCAGGTACGCATCACCGAACGTGACGACCGCCTGGCGGTTATCGATGAGCTGTGCAAGGCCAGCAAGGCCGAACTGGCGCAGATCATCGGCAAGATGGCGCTGCTGTATCGCAAGAACCCCAAGGCCAACCGCAACCTGTCCAACATCAGCCGCCATCAGGGCTGATTCAGATGCTCAGCCGACCTGCGGGTCGGCTGCCACGCGCTTGCGCGGCACCGGCTGCAATACCAGCAGCACGCCGAAAAACGCCAGCAACAGGTAGCTGAACAGCTGCCAGCGCGGCGCCTGCGGCCAGACCAGCAGCGAAGCCAGAAACGCCGCCGACAAGGCCAGCACGGCGAGCAGCAACTGCCCGCGGCGCTCGCGCCACAGCGCCGAAGCGCCGCGCTGCCTGAGCAGCAGCACAAGCTGCAGCAGCGCTGCCCCCAGCGCAACGCCAACCATCTGCGGCACCAGCGTGCGTGCCACTTCCTCGATCAGCAGGGGCGCCAGGCCGACCTTGGCCAGGCCCGGCAGCAGCAGAAAATGCAATGCCCAGATGCCGCCGACCCAGAGGGTTTGCAGCAGCACCCAGGCACTGGCTGCGCGGTCACGCGCAGCCACTCGATCAGACGTGGCGAACTTCGACAATCTCGTACTCGACCAGTCCGCTGGGCGTCTTCACGCCAACCACGTCCCCTTCGCTCTTGCCCACCAGGGCACGGGCGATGGGCGAACCCACGGAAAGCTTGCCCTGCTTGATGTCGGCTTCGTCTTCGCCAACGATCTGGTAGGTCACGCTTTCGTCGGTCTCGACGTTGGCGATCTCCACGGTGGTGCCGAAGATCACCTTGCCGGTGGGCTCGATGGTGGTGACGTCGATGATCACCGCATTCTGCAGGCGACCTTCGATGTCACGCACGCGCGCCTCGACCATGCCCTGCTCCTCGCGGGCGGCATGGTATTCGGCGTTTTCCTTGAGGTCACCCAGCTCACGGGCCTCGGCAATCGCCTGGCTGAGGGCCGGGCGACGCACCTTGGTCAGGTGCGCCAGCTCTTCTTCCAGGGCGCGAGCGCCCTGGACGGTCATGGGGTATTTGTTCATGCCTGGATTCCTGCATGCAGATCCTGCAGACGACGCACGGTCTTCTCGGGACCAAACTTGAGCGCCTCACAGACCGCCTGCCCCGCCGCGATGGTGGTGGTGCAGTAGATCTTGTGCTGCAGAGCGTTACGACGGATGGAGTAGGAGTCAGCGATGGACTGACGGCCTTCGGTGGTGTTGATGATCAGGGTGACTTCGTCATTCTTGATCATGTCGACCACGTGCGGACGGCCCTCGGTCACCTTGTTCACCCGGCGAACCGGCAAGCCGGCGGCCTCGATCACCCTGGCGGTACCGGCAGTGGCGACCACTTCGAAGCCCAGGGCGACCAGATCACGAGCGACCTGAATGGCTTCCGGCTTGTCGTCTTCGCGCACGCTGATGAAGGCAACGCCTGCGTTCGGCAGGATCTCGCTGGCCCCCATCTGCGCCTTGGCGAAGGCTTCGCCGAAGCTGTCGCCGACGCCCATCACTTCACCGGTGGACTTCATCTCCGGGCCGAGAATCGGGTCGACACCCGGGAATTTGTTGAACGGGAACACCGCTTCCTTGACGCTGAAGAACGGCGGGATGATTTCCTTGGTGAAGCCCAGCTCGGTCAGGGTCTTGCCGGCCATCACACGGGCCGCGACCTTGGCCAGCGACTCGCCGATGCACTTGGACACGAACGGCACGGTACGCGAGGCACGCGGGTTGACCTCGATGACGTAGATGTCCTCGCCCTGCACGGCCATCTGCACGTTCATCAGGCCGACCACACCCAGCTCCAGGGCCATCTTCTTGACCTGGTCACGGATCTCGTCCTGGATGTGCGCCGGCAGCGAGTACGGCGGCAGCGAACAGGCGGAGTCACCGGAGTGCACGCCGGCCTGTTCGATGTGCTGCATGATCGCGCCGATCACCACGACTTCGCCGTCGCTCACCGCATCCACGTCCACTTCGATGGCGCAGTTGAGGAAGCGGTCGAGCAGCACCGGGCTGTCGTTGGAGACCTTCACCGCTTCGCGCATGTAGCGCTTGAGCTCTTCTTCCTGGTAGACGATTTCCATCGCCCGGCCGCCCAGCACGTAGGACGGACGCACCACCATCGGGTAACCGATGTTCTTGGACAGGGTCAGCGCTTCTTCTTCGCTGCGCGCGGTGGCGTTGGCCGGCTGACGCAGGCCGAGGCGCTGCACCATCTGCTGGAAGCGCTCGCGGTCTTCGGCGCGATCGATGGCATCCGGGCTGGTACCGATGATCGGCACGCCGGCCTCTTCCAGAGCGCGGCACAGCTTCAGCGGGGTCTGGCCGCCGTACTGGACGATCACGCCCTTGGGCTGCTCGACGCGGACGATTTCCAGCACGTCTTCCAGGGTCACTGGCTCGAAGTACAGGCGATCGGAGGTGTCGTAGTCGGTGGAGACGGTTTCCGGGTTGCAGTTGACCATGATGGTCTCGTAACCGTCTTCACGCATGGCCAGCGCGGCGTGCACGCAGCAGTAGTCGAACTCGATACCCTGGCCGATGCGGTTCGGGCCGCCACCGAGAATCATGATCTTGTCGCGGCTGCTCGGGTTGGCCTCGCACTCTTCCTCGTAGGTCGAGTACATGTACGCGGTGTCGGTGGCGAACTCGGCGGCGCAGGTGTCGACGCGCTTGTAGACCGGCAGCACCTTCAGCTTGTGGCGATGGCTGCGCAGGTTCTTCTCGGTGACTCCCAGCAGCGTGGCCAGGCGAGCATCGGAGAAGCCCTTGCGCTTGAGGCTGAACATCAGGTCGCGGTCGATGCTGGCCAGGCCCAGGGTCTGGACGCGCTGCTCGTCCTTGATCAGATCTTCGATCTGCACCAGGAACCACTCATCGATGTTGGTCAGGGCGAACACTTCCTCGACCGTCTTGCCGGCACGGAAGGCGTCGCCCACGTACCAGATACGATCGGCGCCGGGCACGATCAGCTCGCGCTTGAGGGTGCTTTCCACTTCAGGATCGGCCGGGTCCAGTTTCGGATCGAACCCCGCCACGCCGACCTCCAGACCGCGCAGGGCTTTCTGCAGGGATTCCTGGAAGGTACGACCGATGGCCATGACCTCACCGACGGACTTCATCTGGGTGGTCAGGCGGGCGTCGGCGTTGGGGAATTTCTCGAAGGCGAAACGCGGGATCTTGGTTACCACGTAGTCGATCGCCGGCTCGAAGGAGGCTGGCGTGCGACCACCAGTGATGTCGTTGCTCAGCTCGTCGAGGGTGTAACCAACGGCCAGCTTGGCGGCGATCTTGGCGATCGGGAAGCCGGTGGCCTTGGAGGCCAGCGCCGAGGAACGCGATACCCGCGGGTTCATCTCGATGACCACCATACGGCCGGTGTTCGGGCAGATGCCGAACTGCACGTTGGAGCCGCCGGTTTCCACGCCGATCTCGCGCAGCACCGCCAGGGAGGCGTTGCGCAGGATCTGGTATTCCTTGTCGGTCAGGGTCTGGGCTGGTGCCACGGTGATCGAGTCACCGGTGTGCACGCCCATCGGGTCGAAGTTCTCGATGGCGCAGACGATGATGCAGTTGTCCTTCTTGTCGCGGACCACCTCCATCTCGTATTCCTTCCAGCCGATCAGCGACTCGTCGATCAGCAGCTCGTTGGTCGGCGACAGGTCCAGCCCCCGGGTGCAGATTTCTTCGAATTCTTCACGGTTGTAGGCGATGCCGCCACCGGTGCCGCCCATGGTGAAGCTCGGCCGGATGATGCACGGGAAGCCGACCTTCTCGAGCACCCCGTAGGCTTCTTCCATGCTGTGGGCGATACCCGATACCGGGCAGGCCAGGCCGATGTCCTTCATGGCCTTGTCGAAGCGCGAGCGGTCTTCGGCCTTGTCGATGGTGTCGGCGTTGGCACCGATCATCTCGACGCCGAACTTTTCCAGCACGCCGTGGCGCTCCAGATCCAGGGCACAGTTCAGTGCGGTCTGGCCACCCATGGTCGGCAGCAGGGCATCCGGGCGCTCCTTCTCGATGATCTTGGCCACGGTGGCCCACTTGATCGGCTCGATGTAGGTGGCGTCGGCCATGGCCGGGTCGGTCATGATGGTCGCCGGGTTGGAGTTCACCAGGATGACGCGGAAACCTTCCTCGCGCAGGGCCTTGCAGGCCTGGGCGCCGGAATAGTCGAACTCGCACGCCTGGCCGATGACGATGGGGCCGGCGCCGAGGATCAGGATACTTTTGATGTCTGTACGTTTTGGCATGTTCTCTCTCGAATCCTTAGGTCAGTCGGCAGGCTTAGCGGCGCTTGGCCATGGCTTCGATGAAGCGGTCGAACAGCGGAGCGACATCGTTGGGGCCCGGGCTGGCTTCGGGGTGACCCTGGAAGCTGAAGGCGTCCTTGTCGGTACGCTCGATGCCCTGCAGGGTGCCGTCGAACAGCGACTTGTGGATCGGCCGCAGATTGCCTGGCAGGCTGTTCTCGTCCACGGCAAAACCGTGGTTCTGGCTGGTGATCATCACCACACCGGTGTCGAGATCCTGCACCGGGTGGTTGGCACCGTGGTGGCCATGGCCCATTTTCAGGGTCTTGGCGCCGGAGGCCAGGGCCAGCAGCTGGTGGCCGAGGCAGATGCCGAATACCGGAATGTCGGTTTCCAGAACATCCTTGATCGCGGCGATGGCGTAGTCGCACGGCTCGGGGTCGCCAGGGCCGTTGGACAGGAACACGCCGTCCGGGTTGAGCGCCAGTACTTCGCTGGCCGGGGTTTGTGCCGGCACCACGGTCAGGCGGCAGCCACGCGCGACCAGCATGCGCAGGATGTTCAGCTTGACACCGTAGTCGTAGGCAACCACGTGATAAGGCAGCTCGCTGGCGGCGATTTCCGGGTGGCTGTCGTCCTTCAGGTTCCACACGCTGGAGCGCCACTCGTAGCGCTCGGTGCAGCTGACTTCCTTGGCCAGGTCCATGCCTTTCAGGCCTGGGAAGCCGCGTGCCAGCTCGAGGGCTTTTTCCTCGGTGGCGTCGGCACCGACCAGGATGCAGCCGTTCTGCGAGCCTTTCTCGCGCAGGATGCGGGTCAGGCGGCGGGTATCGATGCCGGCGATGGCGACGGTGCCGTTTTCCTTGAGGTAATCAGGCAGCGACTGCTTGTTACGCCAGTTGCTGGCGATCAGCGGCAGATCACGAATGATCAGGCCCGCAGCCCAGACGCGATCCGACTCGGCATCTTGCGGCGTGGTGCCGGTATTGCCGATATGTGGATAGGTCAGGGTAACGATCTGCTGGGCATAAGACGGATCGGTAAGAATTTCCTGATAGCCGGTCATGGCAGTGTTGAACACCACCTCCCCGACAGTTTGGCCGTCGGCCCCGATGGCCTCGCCGCGAAAAATGCTGCCGTCAGCAAGGGCGAGTATGGCTGGCTTACTCAAGAAGACCTCCCGTAGATCGTGGAGCAAACGCAGATTGTAAAAAAGCGGGATGACGTGTGAAGGTCATCCCGCTTTTTTGATTGATTCATTCTGCGCAACTTTTAGTGGACACACTAAAGCGGAAAGCTTACAGGAAAAGTGCTTTTTTCGAAAGGCATGCAGGTGCAAAAACCTGAAATCAGCTCCACGGCGGCCAGACAGCACATCCATGCCTCCCCGCCACAACTGCCGAGGGCGCCATTGGCGCCCTCGTC
>Ga0207790_1000199_pt1 | contig 23544 bp, 21 predicted proteins | sample HigsolmetaGSP14D_FD_184842 | JGI IMG/M metagenome (GOLD analysis project Ga0207790, IMG submission 184842) | High solid enriched microbial communities from the Joint BioEnergy Institute, USA - SP1-4-D (SPAdes) | ecosystem: Engineered > Bioreactor > SSF (Solid state fermentation) > Aerobic >...
TCGAGTCGATCAGCAGAGGATTCAAGTCATGACGGTGGTCAGCGTTGAACATGCGCTTGCCGGGAAGATCCCGGAAGGCGGCGAAGTCACGGTACGCGGCTGGGTACGCACGGTGCGCGGCTCGGCGAACCTGGCCTTCATCAACGTGTCCGACGGCTCCTGCTTCGCCCCCATCCAGGTGGTGGCGACCGACACGCTGTCCAACTACGACGAGATCAAGCGGCTCAGCTCGGGCTGCTCGCTGACCGCCACCGGCACGCTGGTGAAGTCGCAGGGCAAGGGCCAGTCCTTCGAGATCCAGGCCAGCGCGGTGGAGGTGGTGGGCTGGGTGGAAGACCCGCTCACCTACCCGATCCAGCCCAAGCCGATGTCGCCGGAGTTCCTGCGCGAAGTGGCGCACCTGCGTCCCCGCACGAACCTGTTCGGCGCGGTCACCCGCATCCGCAACTGTCTGGCCCAGGCCGTGCACCGGTTCTTCCACGAGAACGGCTTCAACTGGATCAGCACCCCCATCATCACCACGTCCGACGCCGAAGGCGCCGGGCAGATGTTCCGCGTGTCCACGCTGGACATGGTGAACCTGCCGCGCGACGGCCAGGGCGGCATTGACTTCAGCCGCGATTTCTTCGGCAAGGAAACCTTCCTGACCGTGTCCGGCCAGCTCAACGTGGAGGCGTACTGCCTGGCGCTGAGCAAGGTGTACACGTTCGGCCCGACCTTCCGCGCCGAAAACAGCCACACCACGCGCCACCTGGCCGAATTCTGGATGATCGAGCCGGAAATCGCCTTCGCCGACCTGGCCGAAGATGCGCGCCTGGCCGAGCAGTTCCTGAAGTACCTGTTCCGCGCCGTGCTCGATGAGCGCAGCGACGACCTGGCCTTCCTGGCCGAGCGCGTGGACAAGAACGCCATCACCAAGCTGGAAGATTTCATCAACGCCCCCTTCGAGCGCATCGACTACACCGATGCGGTGGCGCTGCTGCAGAAGGCCGACCGCAAATTCGAGTTCCCGGTGGAATGGGGCCTGGACCTGCAGACCGAACACGAGCGCTGGCTGACCGAGGAACATGTCGGCCGCCCGGTGGTGGTGACCAACTACCCCGAGCACATCAAGGCGTTCTACATGCGCCTGAACGATGATGGCCGCACCGTGGCGGCGATGGACGTGCTGGCCCCGGGCATCGGCGAGATCATCGGCGGCAGCCAGCGCGAAGAGCGCCTGGATGTGCTGGATGCGCGCATGGCGCAGTTCGGTCTGGACCGTGAGCACTACAGCTGGTACCGCGACTTCCGCCGCTACGGCTCGGTGCCGCACGCCGGTTTCGGCCTGGGCTTTGAACGCCTGGTGGTCTACGTGTGCGGTCTGTCGAACATCCGCGATGCCATCCCCTACCCGCGCGCGCCCGGCAGCGCGGACTTCTAAGCCGCGACGATCCCGGAGGCACTCCCCCGCATGACCCTGTTCTTCGCCCTGTGTTTCGTGGGAGTCGCAGTGGCCGGGTTCAGTGCCTTCGTGATCTTCTGGCCGCTGACCCTGGTGCACCTGCGCGACCGCCATCCGGCGCTTGCGCAGCGCTTCGGCAGCGGCGCTTTCCTGAAGCCGGACGCCCTGGGCTGGCTGCTGCGCCGCGATTACCGGCAGCACCCGGACCGGTCGCTGTCCGGCCTGGCGACACCGGCCTGGGTGTCGCTGTTGACTCTGCTGGCGGGTCTGGGCATGGCCGCCCTGCTCTGGCTGGCCTCGCTCTGGTGATCCCCGCATGACCTCTTCTCCCGAAACGCGCGACAGCTGGTGGCTGGCCAGCCTCGGCAACACCCTGATCTGGGCCCGGCTGCGCGTGCGCGAAGCCGGCACCGCCGAAGTGCTCGACAGCGACGGCAACACGCTGAGCTATGACAGCGAGGACACCGCCCGTTCGCAGCTGTTCGATGCCGAGTTCGTCGAATACGACGGGCTGGACGAGGAAGACGCGCTGGTGCGCGGCTTCACCCTGCACGAAGTGCAGCCGCCGCGCGCCGACAGTGACGAGGCGCTGCGCGGGCGCATGGTGCAGTCGCTGGGCGCGCGCGCCTGAGGCACCCCGGATGTTCACCCCGCGCGCTTTCGCCGAAACCGACCTGCGCTGGCTGGACCGGCTGCTGGCGCGTGATCCGTTCGTCACCGTGCTGACCACCGGTGCGGATGGCCTGCCGGAGCTGACGCGGCTGCCGGTGCTCTACCAGCGCGACGGTACGCAGGTGCAACTGTTCGGCCACTGGGCGCGCGCCAACCCGCAGGCCGGCCACCAGGGCAGCGCGAAGGTCCTGGTGGATGGCCCGCACGGCTATGTCTCCGCCAGCTGGTATCCGGACAAGGAAACCGCCTCGCGCGTACCCACCTGGAACTACGCCGCCGCCGAACTGCGCGGGCAGTTGCATCCCATCACCGGGCCGGACGCGCTTGCGCAGCTGGTGGCACGCACCAGCGACCATTTCGAGCGGCAGGTCGGCCAGGCATGGCAGTTCGAGCCCGCACGCCCGGCCCATCGCGCCCTGCTGGGTGGCATCGTGGGGTTCCGCTTCGACGTGGAACAGGTGCAACTGAAGCTCAAGCTGGGCCAGAACCACCCGCCCGCCAATCCATTGGCCGTAATCGCCGCGCTACGCGACCTGCAGCAGCCGGCGGCCGATGAACTGGCGCAGTGGATGCGCTGGCAGCACGACACCGCCGACCCCGACGGCTCCCCTTTTCCCTGCGACGAGGCAGCCGCTGCGGCGGCGCCTTGCTCTCCCTCCCACGTCACGGAAACGCGCCCATGAAAGACATTCACAAGCTGCTGCAGAACAACCGCCAGTGGGCGGACCGGATCGAGAAGGAAGACCCCGAGTTCTTCCACCAGCTGGCCAAGCAGCAGCACCCGGAATACCTGTGGATCGGCTGCTCCGACTCGCGCGTGCCGGCCAACCAGATCATCGGCATGGCCCCGGGCGAGGTGTTCGTGCACCGCAACGTGGCCAACGTGGTGGCCCATACCGACCTGAACTGCCTGAGCGTGGTGCAGTACGCGGTGGACCAGCTGAAGGTCAAGCACATCCTGATCGTCGGCCATTACGGCTGCGGCGGCGTGCATGCCTGCCTGCACAACACCCGGGTCGGCCTGGCCGACAACTGGCTGCGCCACGTGGGCGATGTGGCACAGAAGCATGCCGCCCTGCTCGATGCGCTGGACAGTGACGAGCTTCGGCACGCGCGCCTGTGCGAACTGAACGTGATCGAGCAGGTGGCCAACCTGTGCCGGTCCACGATCGTGCAGGATGCCTGGTCGCGCGGACAGAAGCTGATGGTGCATGGCTGGGTCTACAGCCTGAAGGATGGCCGCGTGCGCGAGATGGGCATCGATGTCGGCGGCCCCGACGAGCTGCAGTCCGCCTACGCCAACGCGCTGGCTTACGTTCCGCGCACCGGCAAGCGCGACTGACCCGGCCGGAGCCGCACATGCTCGCACCCCCGCTCAACCTGCAGGCCTGGATCGAGGAACACCGCCACCTGCTCAAGCCGCCGGTCGGCAACCGGATGATCGAGAACGGCGAGTTCATCATCATGGTGGTGGGCGGACCGAACTCGCGCACGGATTACCACTACGACGAAGGTCCGGAGTGGTTCTACCAGCTGGAAGGCGAGATGGTGCTGAAGGTGCAGGAAGATGGCGCGGTGCGTGACATCCCGATCCGCGCCGGCGAGATCTTCCTGCTGCCGGGCAAGGTGCCGCACTCACCGCGGCGCCCGCCCGGCGGCATCGGCCTGGTGGTGGAACGGCGGCGGCTGGCGCACGAACGCGACGGGGTGATGTGGCACTGCGAACGCTGCAACCACAAGCTGTACGAAGAGTACTTCACCCTGCAGAACATCGAGAGCGATCTGCCCAAGGTGTTCGCCCGTTACGAAGCCAGCATCGCGCTGCGCACCTGCGGACAGTGCGGGCATGTGGACCCGCTGCCGGCGCCTGCTGGCAGCTGAGCCGGCGCCCACCGGGCTGCGTTAACAGTCCCGGTGCAGGCGCTACACTGGCAGCCCCGTTGCAGCCGCTGCCTGACCATGTCCGAACTGCTCGACCGCACCCATGCCATCGCCCTGGACGCCGCCGATCCGCTGCGTGCGCTGCGCCAGGAATTCCTGATTCCCCGCCACAACGGCGCCGAGCAGACCTACTTCGTCGGCAACTCGCTCGGCCTGCAGCCGCGCGGTGCCCAGGCCGCGGTGCAGGAAGTGATGAAGCAGTGGGCCGATCTGGCGGTGGAAGGCCACTTCACCGGCCCCACCCGGTGGCTGGGCTATCACCGGCTGGTCAGCGAACAGCTCGCCCGCGTGGTCGGCGCGCTGCCCAGCGAAGTGGTGGCGATGAACACGCTCAGCGTGAACCTGCACCTGATGATGGTGAGCTTCTACCGCCCCACGGCGCAGCGGCCGGTGATCGTGATGGAGGCCGGTGCGTTCCCGACCGATCGCCACGCGGTGGAGGCGCAGATCCGCTTCCATGGCTTCGACCCGGCCGACTGCCTGGTGGAAGTGCAGCCGGACGAACCCAACGGCACGATTTCCATGGCGGCCATCGAGCGGGCCATTACCACGCACGGCGCACGGCTGGCGCTGGTGCTGTGGCCGGGTGTGCAGTACCGCAGCGGCCAGGCGTTCGATCTGGACGCCATCACCCGTCTGGCACGCCAGCAGGGCGCGCGCATCGGCTTCGACCTGGCCCATTCGGTCGGCAACCTGCCGCTGCAGCTGCACGAGGTGGCACCGGATTTCGCGGTGTGGTGCCACTACAAGTACCTCAACAGCGGGCCGGGTGCGGTTGCCGGCGCGTTCGTGCACGAACGCCACCATCACGACCGCACGCTGCCGCGTTTTGCCGGCTGGTGGGGACACGAGGAAGCCACGCGCTTCCAGATGGCGCCCCAGTTCGTGCCCGCCGCCGGTGCCGAAGGCTGGCAGCTGAGCAACCCGCCGATTCTCGGGCTGGCACCGCTGCGTGCGTCGCTGGACCTGTTCGAGCGGGCCGGCATGGAGGCGCTGCGGGCCAAATCGCTGCGCCTCACCGGCATGCTGGAAGCGCTGGTGCGCGCGCGCCTGCCGCAGGTGCTGGAGGTGGTCACCCCGGCCGATCCCGCGCAGCGGGGCTGCCAGTTGTCGCTGCGCGTGGCCGGCGGCCGCGAGCGCGGCCGCGCCCTGTTCGAACACCTGCGCTCGGTGGGCGTGCTGGGCGACTGGCGCGAACCGGACGTCATCCGCATTTCGCCCACGCCGCTGTACAACCGCTACCTGGACCTGCACCACTTCGTTGATGAAGTGGATGCATGGGCCGGCCCGTAAGCCGATCACGGAACCGATCTTGAGCGCATCCGCTTCCCCTTCGCTGAGCATCATCGGTGCCGGCCTGGCCGGCTCGCTGCTGGCCATCCTGCTGTCCCGCCAGGGCTGGAACATCACCGTCTACGAACGCCGCGGCGACCCGCGGGTGAGCGACTACGAAAGTGGCCGTTCGATCAACCTGGCGCTGGCCGAGCGCGGGCGCAACGCGCTGCGCCAGGCCGGGGCCGGCGTGGAGGCGGCGGTGATGGCCCGCGCGGTGATGATGCGCGGCCGCATGGTGCACCCGCGCCACGGCGCGCCGCAGCTGCAGCGCTATGGCCGCGACGACAGCGAGGTGATCTGGTCGATCCACCGCCGCGAGCTCAACGTGACCCTGCTGGAACTGGCCGAACAGGCCGGCGCCACGGTGCACTTCCACCGGCGCCTGCACACGGTGGACTTCGACAGCGGCCAGGCGCGCTTCATCGACGACCGCACCGACACGCCGCACGATCTGCGCATCGGCCCGCTGGTGGGCGCCGACGGTGCCGGCTCGGCGCTGCGCGCGCTGATGAACCGGCGTGCCCCGCTCGGTGAGCGCACCGAGTTCCTGGACCACTCCTACAAGGAGCTGGAGATTCCGCCGGGTGAAGGCGGTACGTTCCGCATTGAAGCCAATGCCCTGCATGTGTGGCCACGCGGGCGCTTCATGTGCATCGCCCTGCCCAACCACGAGGGCACGTTCACGGTGACGCTGTTCCTGCCCAACCAGGGCGACCCGGGCTTCTCCACCGTCACCGATGGCGAACAGGCGCACGCCCTGTTCGCCCGCGAGTTCCCCGATGCGCTGGCGCTGATTCCCGACCTGCAGCAGGACTGGGACGCCCACCCACCCGGCCTGCTGGGCACGCTCTACCTGGAACGCTGGCGGCAGGGCGGACAGGCGGTGCTGCTGGGCGATGCCGCGCACGCGATGGTGCCGTTCCACGGCCAGGGCATGAACTGCGCCTTCGAAGACTGCGTGGCCCTGGCCCGCCATCTGCAGCAGACACCGGACCTGGCGCGCGCCTTCGCTGCATTCGAAGCCGAACGCGCTCCCAACGCCTGGGCCATCCAGCAGATGGCGCTGGAAAACTATCTGGAAATGCGCGACCAGGTGGCCGACCCCGGCTTCCTGCTGCAGCGCGAGCTGGAGCAGGCGCTGCAGCAGCGCTGGCCGACCCGCTTCGTGCCGCACTACACGATGGTCACGTTTCTCCACACCCCCTACGCGCTGGCCCTGGAGCGCACCCGCATCCAGCGGCGCATCCTGCAGCAGGCCACCGCCGGCCAGACCGACCTGCAGCGGATCGACTGGGACGCCCTGGCGCTGGAGGTCCATGCCAAGCTGCCCGTACTTGAAGGAGCCCATTGATGGCCGACAGCTTTCTGTTCTACGACCTGGAAACCTTCGGCCAGGATCCCCGCCGCACCCGTATCGCCCAGTTCGCCGCCATCCGCACCGATAGCGCGCTCAACCCCATCGACACGCCGGTCAGCTTCCACGTCCGCCCGGCCGATGACCTGCTGCCCTCGCCGGTCGCCACGCTGATCACCGGCATCACGCCCCAGCATGCGCTGGCCCACGGCGTCAGCGAGGCGGAGGCGTTCGCGCGCATCCAGGAGCTGATGGGGCAGCCGGGAACCTGTTCGCTGGGCTACAACACCCTGCGCTTCGACGACGAATTCATCCGCCACGGCCTGTTCCGCAATTTCCATGACCCGTACGAGCGGGAATGGCGCAACGGCAACTCGCGCTGGGATCTGCTGGACATGCTGCGGCTGATGCATGCCCTGCGACCGGAGGGGATCGTATGGCCGGCACGCGAGGACGGCGCCACCTCGTTCAAGCTGGAACACCTGGCCACCGCCAACGGCGTGCGCGTGGGCGATGCGCACGAAGCGCTGTCCGATGTGCATGCCACCATCAGCATGGCCCGTCTGTTCCGCCAGGCGCAGCCGCGCCTGTGGGACTACGCGCTGCGCCTGCGCGACAAGCGCTTCGTGGCCAGCCTGCTCGATGTCACCGCGTTCGCCCCTGTGCTGCACGTGTCCATGCGCTACCCGGCCAGCCGGTTGTGCGCGGCACCGGTGCTGCCCCTGGCCATGCACCCGCACATCAACAACCGGGTGATCGTGTTCGATCTGGAAGGCGACATTGATGACCTGCTGAGCCTGCCGCCGGAGGAAATCCATCGCCGCCTGTACCTGCGGGCCAGCGAACTGCCTGAAGGCAGCGCGCGGGTGCCGCTGAAGGAAGTCACCCTGAACAAGGTGCCGGCGCTGGTGGCCTGGAACCACCTGCGCGGCGAGGACCACCAGCGGCTCGGGCTGGACGTGCCGGCGATCGAGGCCAAGGTGGCGCTGCTGCGCGCGCATGCGCCGCAGCTGGCCGAGATCGCCCGGCGTGTGTATGCCAAAGCGCCGGAGCGCGCACCCGGTGACGTGGACGCTTCGCTGTACGATGGCTTCCTCAGCGCCGGTGACAAACCGCTGCTGGCGCAGGTGCGCACGCGCGCGCCGGCGCAGTTGGCCGAGCTGGAAGGCAGGTTCAACGATCCGCGGCTGCCGGAACTGCTGTTCCGCTACCGCGCGCGCAATTACCCCGACAGCCTGACCGCCGAGGAACGCGAACGCTGGCGTACCTACCGGCGCGAGCGGCTGCTCGGCGATACCGGCCTGGGCGAGTTCACCCTGGCACAGTACCAGCAGCAGCTGGAAACACTGGCCGCCGAACCCTCCGACGACGCCCGCCGCCCTGCCCTGCTGCAGGCGCTGCGCGAGTGGAGCCTTCAGTTGCAGGAGACCCTGTGAGCGCCTATTTTTCCGCCGCCAGCTTCGCCTTCCTGCGCAGCCTGGCCACCCACAACGACAAAGCCTGGTTCAACGAACACCGTGCGGAGTACGAAGAACACGTGCGGCAGCCGTTCCTGCGCCTGATCGGTGACCTGCAGCCGGCGCTGGCTGAGGTCAGCCTGAAGTTCCGCGCCGACACGCGCGGCGTCGGCGGCTCACTGTTCCGCATCCACCGCGATGCACGCTTCTCGCACGACAAGTCCCCCTACAAGACCTGGCAGGGCGCGCGGTTGTTCCATGAGCGCCGGCGCGAAGTGCCCGCGCCCTCGTTCTATATCCATCTGCAGCCCGGGGCCAGTTTCGTCGGCGCAGGGCTGTGGCACCCGGAGCCGGACACGCAGCGGCGCATCCGCCATTTCATCCTGGACAACCCGGGCAGCTGGAAGGCCGCCGCGCATGCACCGGCACTGCGCCGGCGCTTCGAGCTGGACCAGAGCGAGAAGCTGGTGCGCCCACCGCGCGGTTTCCCGGCCGATTTCGAGTTCATCGAGGACCTCAAGCACCGCAACTGGGTGCTGTGGCGCCCTGTGGACGATGCCACCATGACCGGCCCGCGCCTGCTGTCCACGGTGTCCAAGGACCTGGCCGCACTCGGCCCGTTCGTGGATTACCTGTGCGCGGCGCTGGACCTGGAGTTCTGACGGCCGTGGCGCTGCCCCTGCCGCAGCAGCGGCGCACGCTGGGCCGTACCGGCCTGCAGGTGTCGCCGGTCGGACTGGGCTGTTCGGGCTTCTGGGGACACCGGCGGATGCCCGAGGCCGACGCCGCGCGGGTGGTGGAACAGGCGCTCGAGCATGGGGTCAACCTGCTCGATACCGGCCACAACTATGCCGGCTTCCACGCCGAGCCGCGGCTGGGCCGCATCCTGGCGCCGCTGCTCAAGCGGTTCGCCCGCCAGGACCTGGTGATCTCCAGCAAGGGCGGCACCCTCAGTGGCCAGGCCGGTCTGGGCGGCGGCGAGCAGCGTGATTTCTCGCCGGCCGCCATCACCGCCAGCTGCGAGGCCTCGCTGCGCAACCTGCGGCTGGACCATCTGGATGTGTACCAGCTGCATGGCATCGGCGAACAGCAGATCACCGACGCGCTGCTCGACGCGCTGCAGCGCCTGCGTCAACGCGGCCTGTTCCGTTACCTGGGCATCAACACGCACTCGGCCGGCACCCTGCGCTGGCTGCAGGCCCATCCGCAGGTCTTCGATGTGGTGCTGCTGGACTACAACGCCCTGCAGCAGGACCGCGCCGCGCCGGTGGCCGCGCTGCATGCGGCGGGCATGGGCGTTCTGGCCGGCACGGTGCTGGCGCAGGGCCATCTGCTGCCGCGCCGCCTGCATCGCCCCGGGCTGGCCGATGCCTGGTACCTGGCCCGCGCCTGGCTGAAGCCGAGCAGCCGCCAGCTGATGCGCAGCGCCGCGCGGATGCGCGCCACGGTGGCCGGCATCACCTCGCAGCGGCCGGCGCAGACCGCGTTGTCCTATGTGCTGCAGGACCCGGCAGTGGCCGCCGGCATCATCGGCACCACGCGGGTGGCGAGCCTGCTGGAACTGCTGGCAACCGAGCCAGACCGGTTGAGCGGGCCTGAACGCGCACGCCTGCAGGCCGCCTTCGGCGATGGCCGCGGCTCGCCCAGCCAATGAGCCGCGCCGGTCTTTCACCTGCGCTGCGCTGCCGCTGCGGCACGCTGGCCCCCTGTTTACTCCCGTCTGCCCGCCCATGAAAAAACTCATTGCCGTTGCCGTGCTGGTGCTGCTGATCGTCCTGGGGGGGTGGTTCGGCGGCCCCTACCTGACCGTGCGCGGCCTGTCCCAGGCGCTGGAACAGCGCGACACTGCGCAGCTGCAGCGCTACGTGGATTTCCCCCGGGTGCGTGCCAGCCTGCGGGTGCAGCTGAACGACTACCTGGTGCGGCAGGCCGGGCCGGAACTGGCCAGCAGCCCGTTCGGCAGCCTGCTGTATGGCCTGGGCGACCAGCTCGGCGGTGCCGCCGTGGACGCGCTGGTGACCCCGGCAGGGATCGGCGCCGTACTGGAAGGGCATGTGCTGTGGAACCGCGGGCGCAACCAGCTGCAGGGCCCGGACACCGGCTATGCGGTGCAACCGGCGCAACCGCTGCGGCAGGCACAGCACCGGTTCGAGCGGCTGGACCGCTTCGTGGTGGAGGTGCCGCGCGACGGCGGCCAGCCCCCGCTGCAGGTGGTGCTGGAACCGCAGGGCCTGCGCTGGAAAGTGGTGGAGCTGCGCCAGGTGTTCGCACCGCTGCCGCGCTGAGCAGCGCGGCGCGGCGTTTCAGCCTTCGTTGGCGACCCCATGCGGGACATGACCGGCGGCCACGTGTTCGCGTGCGCTGTCGATGTTGTGCTGCGAATCGTCGAAGAAGATGTCGGCCCCGAACGCCTGCAGGAACGGGCCCTTGTGGCGGCCGCCGAGGAACAGCGCCTCGTCCAGGCGCACGCCCCACTCACGCAGGGTGCGGATGACCCGTTCGTGCGCCGGCGCCGAGCGCGCGGTGACCAGCGCGGTCCGGATGGGCGCATCCTCGCCGGGCGGGAAGACCTCCTGCAGGGTATGCAGAGCGGACAGGAACCCGCGGAACGGGCCGCCACTGAGCGGCTCACGCGCGCGCTCGCGCTCGTGCCGGCCAAACGCTTCCACGCCCTGCTCGCGGGAGATGCGCTCGCTCTCATCGCCGAAGATCACCGCATCGCCATCGAAGGCGATGCGCAGCTGGCCGGCATCACGGTCGCTGGCCACCACCTGGTCCACCGCGGCGGCAGCGGTTTCGCCGGGCGGCTTGGGCAGGATGGTTGCCGCGGCGATGCCATGGCGCAGCGCGCTGCGCACGGATTCGGGGTTGGCCGACAGGAACAGATCGGTACCGAAGGGCTTCACGTACGGCCAGGTCGGTTCGCCGGCGGTGAAGGTGGCGCGGATGATGCCCAGGCCGTAGTGCTGGATCGAATTGAAGATGCGCAGGCCGGTATCGGCCGAATTGCGCGACAGCAGGATCACCTCCACCCGCGGGTTTTCCGGACCGGCGCCCTGGTTCAGCGCCAGCAGCTTGCGCACCACCGGAAACGCTACCCCCGGTCCCAGCACATCATCCTCGTGCTGGCGCTGGAAATCGGCGTAGGCGGCCACGCCTTCGCGCTCGAACAGCGCGTGGCTTTCTTCCAGATCGAACAGCGCGCGTGAGGTCACCGCGACGGTCAGAAGACGGGGGGAGTTGTCACCCATGGCGGGTCCTTGGTCAGCGGCGGGCCATTGTCGCTCAGAACACGAACTGTTCGCTGAGGATGCGGTCTTCCAGGTTGTGTTCGGGGTCGAACAACAGGGTCACCTGGCGCTCGCGCGATTCGCGGATGGTCACTTCCACCACGTCACGGATCTCGTGCGAGTCGGCGGTGACGCTCACCGGACGCTTGTACGGATCCAGCACGCGGAAGCGCACCTCGGTGTCGGCCTTGAGGATGGCACCGCGCCAACGGCGCGGCCGGTACGGGGCCAGCGGCGTCAGTGCGATGGTGCTGGAGCCCAGCGGCAGCACCGGACCGTGCGCGGAATAATTGTAGGCGGTGCTGCCGGCCGGGGTGGCCACCAGCACGCCATCGCCGATCAGCTCGGCCACGCGTTCCTGGCCGTTCAGATCGATGCCCACATGGGCGGCCTGCCGGGTCTGCCGCAGCAGCGACACATCGTTGTAGGCCAGCGAGCCGGTGCGGGCGCCGGATTCGGTCAGCGCCACCATCTCCAACGGGCGCAGATGGGCCGGCTCGGCGCGGGCCAGGCGCGCATGCACGTCCTCATCGCCCCGGTACTGGTTCATCAGAAAGCCCACGGTGCCCAGCTTCATGCCGAACACCGGCTTGCCCAGGTGACCCAGGCGGTGCAGCGTCTGCAGCATGAAGCCGTCACCGCCCAGCGGGCAGAGCACATCGGCCTGCTCGGGCGGATGGTCGCCGAAGCGCGCCACCATGGCCGCACGCGCCTGCTGGGCGGTGTCGATGTTGCTGGCGAGAAAGGCGATACGGGGGGTGTCGCTCATCGATGGATCCGCGGGAAAAGCCTGCCGTGCAGCATAACCGAGCGGTGCATGGCCGGCGCGCGCGCTCACCGGTTCACGTCCACCACGGTACGCCCGCGCACCTGCCCCTGCAGGATCTTTCCGGCAACCGCCGGGACCTCGGCCAGGCCGACCACCTGGGACGTCTGCTGCAGCTTCTGCAGGTCCAGGTCGGTGGCCAGCCGCGACCATGCCTGCTGCCGCACCTCGCGCGGCGCATTGACCGAGTCGATGCCGGCCAGGGTCACGTTGCGCAGGATGAACGGCAGCACCGAACCGGGCAGATCCGCGCCCTGGGCCAGGCCGAAGGCGGCCACGACGCCGCGGTAGCGCGTCTGCGCCAGGGCGTTGGCCAGCGTGTGGCTGCCGACCGAATCGATCACGCCCGCCCACCGCTCCTTGCTGATCGGCGCCCCCGGCGCCGACAGGGTCTGCCGGTCGATGATCTCCGCCGCGCCCAGGCTGCGCAGGTACGCCTCCTCGTCCAGCCGCCCGGTAGAGGCCACCACCCGGTAGCCGAGCCCGGACAGCAGGGCGATCGCCACCGACCCCGCCCCGCCATTGGCGCCGGTCACCAGGATGTCGCCGTGCTCCGGGGTCAGCCCGCCGTGTTCCAGCGCCAGTACCGACAGCGCCGCCGTGTAGCCGGCGGTGCCGATCGCCATCGCCTGCTGCGTGGTGAACGCCGCGGGCACCTTGACCAGCCAGTCGGCCGGCACGCGCGCCTTCTGCGCGAAGCCGCCGTGGTGGGTCTGGCTCAGGCCCCAGCCGTTCACCAGCACGCGGTCGCCGGCGGCGAAGCCGGGGTCGCTGGACTGCGTGACCGTGCCGGCGAAGTCGATGCCCGGAATCAGCGGGAACTGGCGGATGACCGGCGAACGACCGCTCAGTGCGAGCGCGTCCTTGTAGTTGACTGTGGAATATTCGACAGCAACGGTCACCTCGCCGTCGAACAGGTCAGCCTCCTGGAAATCGACCAGGCGCGTGGACAGCGTCTCGCCGTCCTTGTCGGTCAGCAATGCCTTGAATGTCATGTCGGTTCTCCGTGTGGGGACGCCCCGGCAGGTGGGGGCATGTCGTGGGAATCTTCAGCCAGGACGGCCATGCAGGCGTCCAGCAGCGCGTGCAACTGGATTATCCGCGCCTCACCCAGGCGTGCGCTCAAGGCGTCCTGGGCCTGTTTCCAGGCGCGCTGGGCCTCGGCGCGGCGGGCCACGCCCGCCTCCGTGGCCTGCACCAGGCGGCTGCGCGCATCGGCACCGGCGCCGATGGTCAGCAGCCCCTGGGCCGCCAATGGCTGCAGGTTGCGGGTCAGCGTCGAGGCATCCATCTGCAGCTGGCGCGCCAGCTCGCCCGGACGCACGGGTCCCAGCCTGACCACGTACGACAGCAGCGCGTACTGGGTGTTCTTCAGGCCGGTGCTGCCCACGTACTGGTCGTAGTGCCGGGTCACCACACGGTCCAGCTGGCGCAGCTTCAGGTGGGTGCAGGCTGCGGACTTGATGTCGTTGTCCATGTCTATTATTGTACCTGCAATCATTGTATATGCAACTGTTTAGCGCGTACGTCATTCATCAGTTGGAGATACCCCACCATGCATTACCTTCCTTTCGGCAACACCGGGCTGCAGGTTTCACAACTGGCACTGGGCACCGGCAATTTCGGCACGGCCTGGGGCTACGGTGCCGAACCTGAGACCGCCCGCGCGCTGTTCAATGCCTACGCGGACGCGGGCGGCAACTTCATCGATACCGCCGACGCCTATCAGTTCGGCCAGTCCGAGGAACTGCTCGGCGCCCTGCTCCAGGGCCGCCGCGATGCCTTCGTGCTGTCAACCAAGTTCACCCTGGGCGCGGTGGCCAGCCCCGACCGCCTGGTCACCGGCAACAGCCGCCGCGCCATGATTGCCTCGGTCGAGGCCAGCCTGAAGCGGCTCAAGACCGACCGGATCGACCTGTACTGGGCGCACTGGCCGGACAACGTCACCCGCAGCGAGGAGATCGTGCGAGGCTTCGACGATCTCGCACGTGCAGGCAAGATCCTGTACGCCGGGCTGTCCAATTTCCCGGCCTGGCGGTTGTCGCGGGCAGTGACCCTGGCCGAGCTCAGCGGCGCCCTGCCCATTGCCGCGGCGCAGTTCGAGCACAGCCTGGTGCGCCGCGAAGGCGAGGCCGACCTGTTCCCCGCCGCCAGCGCGCTGGGCCTTGGCATCGTAACGTGGTCGCCGCTGGGCGGCGGCATGCTGACGGGCAAGTACCGTCAAGGCGTGAAGGGGCGTGCCGAGGGCTTCGGCGGCAATGTGTTCCAGGCCGAGAATTCGCCGCAGCGTACCGCCGTGCTGGACACCGTGCTCGCCATTGCCGGTGAGCTGGGCGTCACCGCCAGCCAGGTAGCCCTTGCCTGGGCAGGAACGCACGGCGCTGTTCCGATGATGGGCCCGCGCTCGCTGGAGCAGTTGCAGGACAACCTCGGCGCCCTGGCGGTGACGTTGTCGCCGGACCAGCTGGCGCGGCTGGACGCGGTGAGCGCCGTGGCCGGGACCGACCCGGCGCGGGTGCCCGTTGCCTGGGGCACGCCGGTACCGGTCCGCGTCGCCTGACGCCCACAGGCGCCCGCACGGAGCACTCCCACCATGCCGCCCGCTGAGCCACCCGGCGTCCCGCCCATGCCGGTGCGACCTGCATGGCAGCTTCTGCTGGCGGCGGCCGGCGTGTTCGCGCTCACCATGGGCATCCGCAACACGATGGGGGTCTACCTGTCGCCCCTGCAGAGCGGCACCGGCCTGCCGGTGGCCAGCATCAGCCTGGCCTTCGCCGCCGGCCAGCTCTGCTGGGGTCTGTCGCAGCCCATCGCCGGCGCCATCGCCGATCGCGTCGGCACGGGCCGGGTGGTGTGTGTCGGCATCGTGCTGCTGGTCATCGGCACCCTGATCACGCCGTGGATGACCAGCACCGCCGGTCTGGTCGTGAGCATCGGCGTGCTCGCCGCAGGCGGTGCGGGCATGGCCGGCCCGTCCGTGCTGATGGCCGCCGGCGCCCGTCTGGTCCGTCCCGGGCAGCGGGGACTGGCGACAGGATTCGTCAACGCCGGCGGTTCGTTGGGACAGCTCGTCATGGCCCCTGCCGCCATCGCCCTGACGGCCACCCAGGGCTGGGCCCTTTCCCTGCAGTACCTGGGCCTGCTCGCGCTGCTCGGTCTGCCCGCCATCGCCGTACTGAAAGGACACAATGCGGGCACCGCCGGTACGGCACAGACGGCGCCACCGGGGGCGGCGGACACCCTGCCCCTTCGCCAGGCGTTGGCGCGTGCGCTGGCCACGCCCAGCTACCGGTTCCTTGCGCTGGGGTTCATGGTGTGCGGCTTCCATGTCGCCTTTCTTGCCACCCATCTGCCCGGCATCGTCGAGCACTGCGGCATGCCCCCGGCGGTCGCCGGCGGCGCATTGGCCCTGCTGGGCCTGTTCAACATCGTCGGCAGCCTGGCCATCGGCTGGGCGATCGGGCGCTGGCGGATGAAATCACTGCTGGCCGGTATCTACATGGCCCGTGGCGGTGCGGTGGTGCTGTTCCTGCTCGCACCGAAAACGCCTTCGGTGATGCTGGTGTTTGCCGCGGTGATGGGGATGACCTTCCTGTCCACGGTGCCGCCTACCGCAGGCCTGGTCGCGCGGATGTTCGGGCCGTCGAACCTGGCGATGCTGTTCGGCCTTCTGATGCTCGCGCACCAGGTCGGCGGCTTTCTCGGTGCCTGGCTGGGCGGTCAGGCGTTGCAGCGCACCGGCAGTTACGATGCGGTCTGGTACCTGGACGTCACATTGGCCGCCGTGGCCGCACTGCTGCATCTGCCCATCCGTGAGTCCGCTGCGCAGCCGTCCCCGGCCTGACGCCGGTTGTTGCCATTTCCGGCGCATGAAAAACGCCGCGGTTCCAGAAGGAATCGCGGCGTTCCCGTTCAATCAGCGGTCGCCGCCCCCGGGCCGGGGGCGTGGCGGTTACCGCACGGCGGGCGGGGCCCGCCGTGCGTGTGCTCAGGCGCCGTGCGCGGCCAGCTGGCCCAGGCGCTGCACCGCCACCGAGACGGTGGGGTAGTCCAGGCTCTTCTGCTCGGCCAGTTCGGCCAGCATCGACAGGGTGAACCGCAGCGAGGAATCGTCGCGGCCCATCCAGGCGGCCACCTTGGCTTCGGCGGTGCTGCCCTTCATCGACAGGACCTGCGCGGCCAGGTTGCGCTGGTGTGCGGCCAGCTCATCACGCAGCACGCCGCGCGCCACGGCGTGCCAGCGGCCGTTGACCTCCAGCGCATCGATCTGCTCGAACAGCCACGGCAGCTGCAGGGCATCGCCCAGGCGGAAGTGGACCTTGGAGACATCCACCGGCTTGAGCTTGCGGCCCTTGGCCAGTTCGATGATGTCGAACGCCGGTTCCAGGAACTGCAGTTCGGACAGCTGCTGGGCCAGTGCCGGCGGCAGCCCCTTGTCCTTCCACTCCTGCACGCTGGCTTCGTAGGCGGGACGCTGCGAATCGGGCAGCACGCCGGAGGCCACGCGGATGTCGTTGAATGCCGCCTGGTAGCGGTTCACCGCCTCGGTGATGCCCGGCATCGCGCCCGGGCGCGACAGCAGCCAGCGCACGAACGAGCGCTGCAGCTTCCAGATCACTTCCAGGGCATCGATCTGCACCGATTCGGGCAGCGTGCCGTCCAGCGCATCGATCTGCGCCCACAGCGCGCGGGCATCGAGCGTTTCGCGGCTGATGGTGTATGCCTTGGCGACCTCGGCCACGGAGCGGCCGGTGTCTTCCTGCATGCGCATCAGGAACGTGGCACCCATCCGGTTGATGGTCTGGTTGGTCACCGCCGTGGCGATGATCTCGCGCTTCAGGCGGTGGCGTTCCATCGCATCGGCGTACTTCTTCTGCAGCGGCGTGGGGAAGTAACGCTGCAGTTCCTTGGACAGGTACGGATCCTCCGGGATGTCCGATTCGAGCAGCTGCTGGAAGGCCACCAGCTTGGAATAGGACAGCAGCACCGACAGTTCCGGACGGGTCATGCCCAGCCCACGTGCCTTGCGCTGGGACAGCTCGGCGTCGGACGGCAGGAATTCGATCTGCCGGTCCAGCAGGCCCTGCTGTTCCAGGGTGCGGATGAAGTGCTGCTTGGACCCCAGGCGCTTGACGCTCATCCGCTCCATCAGGCTGATGGCCTGGTTCTGGCGGTAGTTGTCGTTGAGCACCAGGGCGGCCACCTCGTCGGTCATCGAGGCCAGCAGCTTGTTGCGCTGGTCCACGGTGAGCTTCTTGGCCCGCACCACATCGTTGAGCAGGATCTTGATGTTGACTTCGTGGTCGGAGGTATCCACACCGGCCGAGTTGTCGATGAAGTCGGTGTTGAGCAGCACGCCGGCCTGCGCCGCCTCGATGCGGCCCAGCTGGGTCATGCCCAGGTTGCCGCCCTCGCCCACCACCTTGCAGCGCAGCTCGCTGCCGTTCACGCGCAGCGCGTTGTTGGCACGGTCGCCGACGTCACTGTGCTGCTCGCTGGTGGCCTTCACGTAGGTACCGATGCCGCCGTTCCACAGCAGGTCCACCGGGGCCTTGAGAATGGCGCTCATCAGGTCGTTCGGCGAAAGCGCCTTCACGCCCTCGTCCAGTCCGAGGGCCTCGCGGACCTGCGGGGTGATCTCGATCGACTTCAGGGTACGCGGGTAGATGCCACCGCCCTTGCTGATCAGCGTGGTGTCATAGTCGGCCCAGCTGGAGCGCGGCAGGGCGAACATCCGCTCACGTTCGATGAAGGAACGGGCGGCCTCCGGGTTCGGATCCAGGAAGATGTGGCGGTGGTCGAACGCGGCCACCAGGCGGATGTGGCGCGACAGCAGCATGCCGTTGCCGAACACGTCGCCGGACATGTCGCCCACGCCGGCCGCGGTGAAATCCTGGCTCTGGCTGTCGTGGCCCAGCGCACGGAAGTGGCGCTTGACCGATTCCCACGCACCGCGTGCGGTGATGCCCATGCCCTTGTGGTCGTAGCCGACCGAGCCGCCCGAGGCGAAGGCATCGCCCATCCAGAAGCCGTGCGCGATGGCCAGGCCGTTGGCGATGTCGGAGAACGTCGCGGTGCCCTTGTCGGCGGCCACCACCAGATACGGGTCATCCAGATCGTGGCGGACCACATCGACCGGCGGCACGATCTTGTCGTTGACGATGTTGTCGGTGATGTCCAGCAGGCCCTGGATGAACAGCTTGTAGCACGCCACGCCGTTGGCGAAGACCGCATCGCGGTCGCCGCTGGCCGGCGGGGTCTTGGCGAAGAAGCCGCCCTTGGCGCCGACCGGCACGATCACCGTGTTCTTCACCATCTGCGCCTTCACCAGGCCCAGCACCTCGGTGCGGAAGTCCTCGCGGCGATCCGACCAGCGCAGGCCACCACGGGCCACCGCGCCGAACCGCAGGTGCGTGCCTTCCACGCGCGGACCGTAGACGAAGATCTCGCGGTACGGGCGCGGCTTGGGCAGGTCCGGCACCAGCGCCGAATCGAACTTGAAGCTGATCACATGGCCGTGCTGGCCGGTGCTGTCGGTCTGGTAGTAGCTGGTGCGCAGGGTGGCATCGATGACCCCCATGAACGAGCGCAGGATGCGGTCCTCGTCCAGGCTGGAAACGCGGTCCATCAGCTTGACCAGCGCATCGCGGGCGGCCTGCATCTGCACGTCGCGGCTGCCCTTGCGCGCATCCACCACGCTGCGCAGCACCTTCACGGTGGCCTCGTCGCCGGCGGCCAGCACCTCCAGGTGGGCCTTCAGCTCGGCCTGCCCGGCGGCGATGTCCTCCTTGCTCTCATGCCCGGTGGCCGGATCGAAGCGCGCTTCGAACAGTTCCACCAGCAGGCGGGCCAGCAGCGGGTAGCGGGTGAAGGTGCCTTCCACGTACGCCTGCGAGAACGGCACGCCGGTCTGCAGCAGGTACTTGCAGTAGCCGCGCAGCATGGCGACCTGGCGCCAGTGCAGGCCGGCGGCCAGGACCAGGCGGTTGAAGCCATCGTTCTCGGCATCGCCGTGCCAGACGCGGGCGAAGGTCTCGCCGAACGCCTCGTTGACACGCGCGGCGTCGATCGCCCCGGCGGTGGATTCCACCTCGAAGTCCTGGACGTACACCGGCGCGTTGTCCACCGACAGGCGGTACGGACGCTCGGAGATGACCCGCAGGCCCATGTTCTCCATCATCGGCAGCGCATCCGACAGCGGAATGTCGTCCAGCTGGCGGTACAGCTTCAGGTGCAGGCGCTCGCCCACGGCCTGCAGGCTCAGGCGCAGATCATCCGGACCGGTGAGCGCGTCGAGCTGGCTGACATCGTGCGCGGCGATCTCGGTGCTGTTGTCCTCGATGTAGCCGGCCGGCAGTGCCTTGCCGATACGCGCGGCGATGCGCAGGCCTTCGCTCTCGCCATGGCCGGACACCAGCGCTTCGCGCAGGTCGTCCTGCCAGTTGCGCAGCACCTGGGCCAGCTGCTGTTCCAGCGCGGCGGTGTCCACATCGAGCATCTGGCCCGGCTTCGGGCGCACGATCAGGTGCACCTGGGCCAGCGGCGAATCGCCCAGCACGACCCAGCTGTCCACGTGTTCGCCGTGCAGCGCATCCTTGAGCATCGCTTCAATGCGCAGGCGCACATCGGTGTTGAAGCGCTCGCGCGGCAGGTACACCAGCGCGGAAATGAAGCGGCTGTACTTGTCACGGCGCAGGAACAGGCGGCTGCGCACGCGCTCCTGCAGGCCCAGCACGCCCATTGCGGTGCGGAACAGTTCCTCCTCGCTGGACTGGAACAGCTCCTCGCGCGGCAGGGTTTCCAGGATGTGGCGCAGGGCCTTGCCGCTGTGGCTGGCCGGGGCCAGGCCGGAGCGGGTCATCACGTATTCGTGGCGCTTGCGCACCAGCGGGATCTCCCACGGGCGGCGGTTGTAGGCGCTGGAGGTGAACAGGCCGAGGAAGCGCTGCTCGCCGATGATGCGGCCCTTGGCGTCGAACTCCAGCACGCCGATGTAATCCATGTAGCCGGCGCGGTGCACGCGCGAACGCGCGTTGGTCTTGGTCAGGATGAGCGCATCGGTCAGGCCCGAGGTGGTGTTCAGGCCCTGGGCGGCCAGCGTGCTCACCGGGCGCGCGGCGGACTTGTCCTTGCCCCGCATCAGGCCCAGGCCGGTGTCGTTGAGCGGCGCCAGCACGTCTTCCTTGCCCTGCTTCTCCACGCGGTATTCGCGGTAGCCGAAGAAGGTGAAGTGGTTGTCGGCCGCCCAGCGCAGGAATTCCTGTGCTTCGCTGCGCGAAGCGTCGTCCACCGGCAGCTGGCGCTGGCCCAGGTCGTCGGCCAGGGCCAACGCCTTGTCACGCATCGGCTGCCAGTCGCGCACGATCGCGCGCACTTCCTCCAGCGCCTTGACGATGGCCTGCTCGATGGCGGCCATGCCTTCGGCCGGCTGGCGGTCGATCTCCAGCAGCATCACCGATTCGGCTTCGCCGTCGCCCACGCGCTGCAGCTTGCCGGCCTTGTCGCGGCCGAAGCGCAGCACCGGGTGCCCCAGCACGTGCACGCCCACGCCCTGCTCGGCCAGCGCCATGGTCACGGTATCGACCAGGAACGGCATGTCATCGTTGATGATCTGCACGACGGTGTGCGGCGACTCCCAACCATTGGCCTTGGCGGTGGGGTTGAACACGCGCACGTTCGCCTTGCCGGCCTTGCGGCTGCGCGCGAACTCCAGCGTGTCCCCTGCCAGTGCCGCCCACTCCTCGGCGCTGTGGTGCGGGTATTCGTCCGCCTCCATGCGCTTGTAGAAATCAGCGGCGAACGCCACTGCCTCGGCCTGCCCGGCCGTTGGGTAACGCGTGCGCAAAGCCGCGTACACAGGCTCCAGAGAGAAGCCGGCCACCGGAGTGTTTTCGGTGTGGGCCGGCTTGGGCTTGTTTTTCACGGATTTGGCGGCGGTTTTTTGCGGTTTCATGGCAGAGCGCTGCGTAATGCCCAGTTGGGAAAATGAAAGTGTAGCCCCAACCGATGAAAAGGCCTTGCTGCAGGACGGAATCTGGCGCTTCGCGTTGGGCAGCGTTTACATGCATGCGCCGTTCGCGCCAGTACGGTGGCCCGCACCGTCACCAGCAGGCTCCACTGTTGCGGCAGGGGCATGGACCGTCACACGAAATCGATTCCACAATTCTGAACTGGACGGTATAGTCCACACGTGAACCCGACCCCGCCGCCCGACTGCGCCACCGATGCGCGCGATCAGCGCGTCTTCGACGCAGTGCGCGAGCTGTTGGCCCGCCAGGGCATGCGCATGAGCATGGATGCGGTCGCCCAGCAGGCCGGCTGCTCCAAGCAGACCCTGTATTCGCGCTACGGCAGCAAGCAGTCGCTGCTGCGTGCGGTGATGCAGCGGCACGTCAGCCGCGCCACCGCCGGCCTGCGCGCGCTGCGCGAAGGGGACCTGCGCGGCAGCCTGCTGCAGTTCGCCACCGATTACCTGGAGCATTTCAACCAGCCGCACGTCGCCCAGGCGTGCCAGCTGATCAGCGCCGATGCGGCGCAGTTTCCCGAAGAGGCACGCTCGCTGTACCGCGAGGGCGCCGGCGCGGTGGAACTTCATCTTGCTGAATGGATGGCCACTGCCTGCGCGCGTGGCCAGTTGCGGCATGACGACCCGCACTTCATGGCCGAGCTGCTGATGAGCATGATCGCCGGCCTGGATTTTGATCGACAACGCTTCCACACCCCTCACCGCGAAGATAGGCAGCGCCGCCGCGGCTGGGCCGAGTTTTCCGTTGACAGTTTCCTGCGCGCGTTCGCCGTGGAAGCTGCCACCGCCCCCCTTACAAACCAACTCCGGAGTTCCTCCTGATGATCGTCCCACTCCGCACTCTTGCCCTGACGTGCGCCGTCGCCGTGGTGCTGGCGGCCTGCAGCAAGCCGGAACAGCAGACCCCGCCGCCGCCGGAAGTGGGCGTGATCGACGCCAAACCGCAGACCCTGCCGCTGCAGCGCGAGCTGGTCGGCCGGCTGTCGCCGTACCGCAGCGCCGATGTCCGCGCGCGCGTGCCCGGCGTGCTGCTCAAGCGCGTCTACCAGGAAGGCAGTGAGGTCAAGCAGGGCCAGACCCTGTTCCTGATCGACCCGGCCCCGCTGCGCGCCTCGCTCAATGCCTCCGAGGCACAGCTGGCCTCCGCGCGCGCGACCTACGCCAATGCCAAGGTGGCGGCCGACCGGGCCCGCCAGCTGGCCCCGCAGGCGTATGTCTCCAAGGCCGACCTGGACAACGCCGAAGCCGCCGAGCGCACCGCCATGGCCGCGGTGAAGCAGGCCGAAGCGGCGGTGAGCAGCTCGCGCATCAGCCTGGGCTATGCCGAAGTGGCCGCCCCCATCAGCGGCGTGGCCGGCAAGCAGCAGGTCACCGAAGGCGCGCTGGTCGGCCAGGGCGATGTGACCCTGCTGACCACGGTGGACCAGCTGGACCCGCTGTACGTGAACTTCTCGCTGAGCGTGGACGAGCTGTCCCAGCTGCGTGCGGCCCAGGCCAAGGGTGCCCTGGCGCTGTCCGGCGACGGCCAGGCCAGCGTGCAGGTGCAGCTGGCCGACGGCAGCACCTACCCGCAGCCGGGCACGCTGGACTTCTCCTCCACCACGGTCGATCCGGCCACCGGCGCGGTCTCGCTGCGCGCGGTGCTGCCGAACCCGGACCGGGTGCTGCTGCCGGGTGCCTTCGTCAGCTTCAAGGCTACCCTGGGCGAGCGCAACAACGCCTACCTGGTCCCGCAGCAGGCACTGCTGCGCGATGCCACCGGCGGCTACCTGATGGTGGTCGGGGCCGATGGCAAGGTGATCCGCCGCAATGTCACCACCGACGGTTCGCAGAACGGCAACTGGCTGGTGTCCTCCGGCCTGCAGGCCGGCGACAAGGTGGTGGTGGCCGGCGTGCAGAAGGTCAAGGAAGGCGCACCGGCCACGGCCAAGCCGTGGACCCCGGGTCAGGCCGCCGGCAACGGCCAGCCGGGTGCGGGCGCACCGGGTGCCGGTGCCGCAGGGGCCGCACCGGCCGAGGGCCAGCCGGCCAAGCAGCAGGCGCCGGCCGCGGCCGCGCCGGCCGCCGACTCCGATTCCGACACGCCGTAACGGGACGCCTTCGTCATGCCTAAATTTTTCATCGAACACCCGGTCTTCGCCTGGGTGGTGGCGATCCTGATCTCGCTCAGCGGCGTGATCGCGATCCTCAACCTGGGCGT
>Ga0207790_1000207_pt1 | contig 23190 bp, 19 predicted proteins | sample HigsolmetaGSP14D_FD_184842 | JGI IMG/M metagenome (GOLD analysis project Ga0207790, IMG submission 184842) | High solid enriched microbial communities from the Joint BioEnergy Institute, USA - SP1-4-D (SPAdes) | ecosystem: Engineered > Bioreactor > SSF (Solid state fermentation) > Aerobic >...
TCAGTGTGCTGCTATTTCTTTCTTTGATTTTTTGCGCGTGGCGAACGCCATGGTTTATATGCAGTCAGTTTTGGTGGGCGTGCTGTATGTGACACGCGATGAACCTAACGCCGCCAAGCGCTTTGCGCCATTGCATCGCGCAGGGCCTAGTCCGATAGCGAGGCATCACCATGAAAGGGCAGATATTCCTGATCAATTACATATGCGATAACCAGCCGATGCATCTCGAAGTGTCGTCCGATGCCGAGAGCATGACGGTCGAGCAGGCGCAACAGCATGTGCATGATGAAGGCGCCAGGGGCAAGATCACCGATGTGCAGGTCAGCAAGATCACCCGCACCCATGAGCCGGGTACCACGCCTGGGCATTATCAGCAGCCCTGAGCCCTGACGCAGAAAGCCGGCGCATGCGCCGGCTTTCTGTGGGGTGTGACAGGCAGCGCCTGGCGCTTAGCGCTTGGCCTCCAGGCCCGGGGTGTCAGAGCGGTCCAGGAAGGCCTGGCTCAATTCCGGCAAGTGCTCGCGTAGCCAATCGGCCATGGCGATTTCCTGTTGCAGGATCGTTTCGCAGTCCTGCTGGGTCTGTGTGTCGCCCACGGCTTTGGCGGCCGCGATCAGCACCGTGTAGGACGCGATCTCGAGGGTTTCGAATACATAACCCGACATGGCGCCCTTGACCACTTCATCGCTCATGGCCATGCCGCCCACGGCCTGACCGAAGGCCATCAGTTTGCCGCTCAGGTCCTTCATTGTGGAAGGCTCGCTGTCCAGGCGTAGCAATGCCTGCTCCAGCGTCTGGCGCTGGCCGATGGTTTCTTCGATATGTTTTTCAATGCGGGTGCGTAACTTCGGATAATTATGCAGTCGCTCTTTTTGTGCCGTCAGCATGCGTTCCGCTTGTTGTTCCATGGCATGCGCATCGCGCAGCCAGCTCACCAGGTGTTCAGGTTTAGTGGTCATGATCGACTCCGCCGTTTATGAGCAAGTCATGTTCCGAGGCGGTGACGGATACCAAGGTTCATTGCTTTTCGCCAATGGTATTAAACGAAGCGCTAATAAGCGAAACGGCTCGGTGGCGGAATGCCTGGACATTACCGTTTCGCTTAATTGTAAAGAGTGTTTTTCCTTGAACTTGGTGCGCACTTTTGCATTCGCTTATTACAAGCCCGAACAGGGTAAGGAGCAACTCCAAGCAGGGAATTATTATTGGTGAGGAGAACAGTTCATGTTCGTACATAACAAGCGATTGCAGTACACGGTACGCGTTGCCGGGCCCAATCCGGGTTTGGCAAATCTGCTGCTCGAGCAATTTGGCGGCCCGCAAGGCGAGTTGGCGGCGGCCATGCGTTATTTCACCCAGGGCTTGGCCGAAGACGATGCAGGCCGCAAGGATCTGCTGCTGGATATCGCCACCGAAGAACTCAGCCATCTGGAGATCATCGGCTCCATCGTCGGCATGCTCAACAAGGGTGCCAAAGGCGATCTGGCCGAGGCGGTGGAGGAGGAGGCCGAGCTGTACCGTTCACTGACCGAGGGCGGTAACGACTCGCACATCACCTCCCTGCTGTACGGCGGCGGCCCGGCCCTGACCAACTCGGCTGGGGTGCCCTGGACGGCGGCCTATATCGATACCATCGGCGAGCCGACGGCGGATTTCCGTTCGAACATCGCCGCCGAAGCCCGTGCCAAGATCATCTACGAGCGACTGATCAACGTCACCGATGATCCGGGCATCAAGGATGCACTGGCCTTTCTGATGACCCGCGAGCTGGCGCACCAGAAGTCCTTCGAGAAGGCGCTGCATGCCATCCAGCCGAATTTCCCGCAGGGCAAGCTGCCGGGCGTGCCGGAGTTCACCAGCCTGTACTTCAACATGTCCCAGGGCGAAGAGGATCGCCGTGGCCCCTGGAACGAGGGCGATCAGTGGGAGTTCGTCGCCAGTCCGCAGCCCGCGGTCGACGGTGGCGATGGTACTGCGCAGGTGATGTTGCCGGCCAAGCAGGCTGAAACCTTGCTGCAGATGGCCAAGCGCACTGCATCGGATCCGACCCTGGATTCGATCACCGGTGCCGACCTCGGCTCTGGCGCCGCGCGTAAACCCGAGTAGAACCTGCCCCGCCAGCCGTAGGGCAGGGCAACCGACCAGCCAGGCGAGCGATGCTCGGCCTGGCTTTTTTGTGCCTGAGCCTCGCCGGCCCTGGCCCGTGATTGCCGGTTACCGCTGATCCTTCGGGTTGAATCTTTTCCGGCGCAGGCTTCTCCCAATTGCATAAGGCCATGGGGGCGCACCCGCCATGGCCAAGCCAAGAATCAATGAGCGCCGTATCGCTTGGCGGGTGCTCCTGAACTGCCCACGCAAGGCTCCGACCATGACCACTTTGATGCCGATCTTCACCACATCCAGCCAAAGCTGTGATTTTCTCCAGGCCGGCCCGGCCCGCACGCTGTACGAGCGTCTGCTGCGCCCCGAGCTGGACGAGGGCGCGCTGAGCGAGGCGCGCAGCTTCCTGGACGGCCAGCTGGCCAAGGCCCAGGCGCTGCCCTGCGACGTGCCTGCGCAGCCCGAAGCGCTGCTGGACTGGATGCGCGGCGCCGCGCTGCGCACCACCGAGGCCTATGGGCAGTATCTGCAGGAGCGGCGCCAGGGTGCGCCACGGCGCTATTTCCAGAATCGCGCCCATGCGCTGTATTTCCTGCGCCATGTCGCCCCCACCAAACTGGTGGACGGCGCCTGGCTGTACGGGCTGCTCAAGCACTGGCAGGAGCTGCGTCTGCGCCCCTTGCTGCGCACCTACCTCGAGGAGTTGGGTGACGGCGTGCCGGCCATGAATCATGTGCTGCTCTACAAGCAGCTGCTCGCCCAGCATGGCTGTGACGAACTGGCCGAACTGGAAGACGCACACTTCCTGCAGGGGGCCCAGCAACTGGCGCTGGGCCACCTGGCCGAGGATTACCTGCCCGAAGTGATCGGCTACAACCTGGGCTACGAACAGCTGCCGCTGCACCTGCTGATCACCAGCTACGAGCTCACCGAGCTGGATGTCGACCCCTACTATTTCCAGTTGCACGTGACCATCGACAACGCCAGCACCGGCCACGCCCAGAAGGCCGTGCAGGCGGTGCTGGAAAACCTGCCGGTGATGGGCGATCGCGACGCGTTCTATCGCCGCGTGATGCGTGGTTATCAGCTCAACGACCTGGGTATCGGCTCCACTGCGGTGATCGGCGCCTTCGACCTCGAAGACGAAGTTTGCGCCATGCTCGAGCGCAAGCGCGAGGTGGCCACCCAGGTGCACTCCGATTACTGCCGAATCGAAGGGCGCACCGTCAATGAATGGCTGAGTGAGCCTGGCCAAGTGCGCGCCTTTCTCGATGCCTTGCAAAAGCGTGGCTGGATCCGCCGCGACCAAGACCCGCAGAACAGTCGTTTCTGGCAACTGGTGCAAGGGGATCGCGCCGCCATGTTCGGCGTGTTCAGCAGCTATGAGCTGCAGCTGCTGCATGACTGGATTGCCGGTAGCTGGGCGCCGGCGCGTAGCCGTGGCCGTCCACGCCGGCGCCCCGCCGCAGCGGCCGGCGAACAGGCCGTGGGCCTGGATGACGAAGCCCAGGCGCTGCATGGGGCACTTCGGGCAATGCCGGCTCAGCAGCAGGCCGGCAAGCTGATCGAGCTGATGTCGCCCGCCAGCCACTTCACCCCGGCGGGGCTGCTGGCCACGCGCCTGTTCAATGCCTATCTCCAATAATCATGTCCGGGGCACCGATGCATAGCGAGCAAAACACTGCACGACAACAGGCGCTACTGGACCTTGGCCAGGCACTGGAGCGGCAAGGTTATCGATTCATCACCGCCACACCCTTGACCCATGAACGGGTCAACGCACGTGCCGAAAACCAGCAGGCGCGAGACCTGGCCGGCGTATTTGGCTGGAGCCGGCCGTTCGCGGCGCCGGTGGTAGGCGACGAACTGCTCGAATTGATGCGTGCAGGCGGCGTGCTGGTGCAGCAGGGCCAGCAGCTGGCCAGCGCGGTGCGCTGGTCCAGCCTGGGTGGCAAGCTGTTCGTGCATTCCGGCTACCCGACCGTGCAGACCGACGCCGTGTTCTTCGGCCCCGATACCTACCGCTTCGTGCGCGCCATCGACGCCTTTCTCGGCACGCCCGCGACCTCCAGGGTGTCGCGAGCGGTGGATATCTGCTGTGGTGCCGGCCCGGGTGCCCTGTGCATTGCCCAGGCAAGGCCCGCCGCCCAGGTGCTGGCGGTGGACATCAACCCTCGGGCGCTGGAATTCACGCGCATCAACGCGGCGCTGGCCGGGCTCGACAATGTCGAGGCGCACTACAGTGATCTGCTGAAAAACCTCGACGGCGAGTTCGACCTGATCGTCGCCAATCCGCCCTACATGCTCGACGCCGACAGCCGTGCCTATCGCGATGGCGGCGGCGAGCTCGGTGCCGGCCTTTCCGAAGCCATCGTCGAAGCAGCGATCGGCCGCCTGGCGCCCGGTGGCAGCCTGCTGCTGTATACCGGCGTGGCGATGACCGCCGCCGGGGATCCGTTTCTGGCCTACGTCAAACGTACCCTGAGCGATGCGTCGCTGGCCTGGCGCTACGAGGAGATGGATCCGGACGTGTTTGGCGAGGAATTGCTCAAGCCGGGCTATGAGCAGGTCGAACGCATCGCCGCGGTGGGGCTGACGGTTACCCGAACCGCAGCATGCGTCTGAGGGCGGTGGTCCGCCCTCAGCGCCCAGGCTTCAGGCGCTTTCGATAAAGCGGCGAATGCGCTGCGCCGCTTCCACGCATTCCGCCAGCGGTGCGACCAGCGCCATGCGTACGCGCCCGGCGCCCGGGTTGAAGCCCGCCACCTCGCGGGACAGGTACGAGCCCGGTACCACGGTCACGTGCTCCCTGGCGAACAGTGCGCGGGTGAACTCGGCATCATCGCCCGGTGTCTTGGCCCACAGGTAGAAGCCACCGTCCGGGCGTTGCACGTCCATCACGCCTTGTAGAATCGCCAGCACGGCGTCGAACTTCTCGCGATACAGGTCGCGGTTGGCGCGTACGTGCTCTTCGTCCTGCCAGGCAGCGATGCTGGCCAGTTGGGTCTGCACCGGCATGGCGCAACCATGGTAGGTGCGGTACAGCAGGAAGGCCTTGAGAATCTCCGCATCGCCGGCCACGAACCCGGAACGCAGGCCCGGCAGGTTGGAGCGCTTGGACAGGCTGTGGAACACCACGCAGCGTTTGAAATCGCTGCGGCCCAGCTCGGCGCAGGCGCTCAGCAGGCCGGCCGGCGGGTTTGCCTCGTCGAAGTACAGCTCGCTGTAGCATTCGTCGGCGGCGATCACGAAGTCGTACTGGTCGGCCAGGGCGATCAGCTTCTTCAGGGTAGCCAGCGGAATCAGCGCGCCGGTGGGGTTGCCCGGCGAGCACAGGAAGAGGATCTGGCAGCGTTGCCAGACCTCCGGTGCCACGGCGTCGAAGTCCGGGTTGAAGCCATGCTCGGCCAGGCATGGCAGGTAATGGGGCTGGGTGCCGGCGAGCAGGGCCGCGCCCTCGTAGATCTGGTAGAACGGGTTGGGGCTGACCACCAGGCCGTCGACGTCGCGCTGCGCCACGGTCTGGGTGAAGGCGAACAGCGCCTCGCGGGTACCGTTGACCGGCAGCACATGGCGGGCAGCGTCCAGCCAGCCGGCGGGTACCTTGAAGCGTCGCGTGCACCAGCTGGCGATAGCCTCGCGCAGCGCCGGGATACCCTGGGTGGTCGGGTAGACGGCCATCTGGTCGAGGTTGTCGGTCAGGGCCTGGGCAACGAATGCCGGCGAGCGGTGCTTGGGCTCGCCGATCGACAGGGCGATGGGCGAGCGATCTGCGGCGGGAGAGACGCCGGCGAGCAGGGCGCGCAGTTTCTCGAAGGGGTAGGGCTGCAGCTGGGCGAGGGCGTGGTTCATGATGATCCGACGGGTCCTTTGTGGGGCGGCGACAAAGCTGGCGACACTAGCACGTGAGCGGCCCCAGGAAAATTGCTTATCGGCGCCGAGCCGCCAGTGGTCGCGAAAATACCCAGCCTGCTGGCCAGCAGCGGGCCGATCCATGCGCCGCCTTTAAAGGCATGCCGAAAAGTGCCCCTGCAGCGCTCAAGCAGGCGCGTTTGCGCGCCATTCAGCGGGCTGACGTATCGTTCAGATTTTTTGTAAAGGCGCTAAAGACGCACCGCTTTGGGTCGATAGCCTGAGGGTAATTCCTCCCGGCATCCCTACAAGCGAGAGCTCATTCATGCGCACCCTCAAGTTCAGCCACAAGATCATGCTGGCTGCTTCCCTGGTGGTCATTGCGGCCTTCGCATCCTTTGCGCTGTACAACGATTATCTGCAGCGCACGGCGATTCGCGACAACCTGGCCAACTACCTTCACGATGTCGGTCAGGTCTCGACCGGCAACATCCAGCACTGGCTCTCCGGGCGCATGCAGCTGCTGGATAACCTGGCCGAGTCGGTGCAGGACGATAGCTCGCCGGCGCCATTGGCCAGAAACCTGCAGCACCGCAGCGTGGCGTCCGCCTTCCTGTATGCCTACTACGGGCAGAACGACGGCACCTATACGCAGTTCCCACCCAGCGAGCTGCCGGCCGGCTACGATCCGCGCCAGCGCCCCTGGTACAAGAGCGCCGCTGGCGCCAGCGGCCCAGGCCTGACCGAACCTTACCTGGCGGCCGACCCGCGCGATGGCCTGCTGATCACCATCACCCGGCCGGTCAGTGTCGGCGGCACCCTGCAGGGCGTGGTGGGAGGTGATCTCAAGCTGCAGACCATCGACGACATCCTCAACTCCTTCGACCTCGGCGGCATGGGTTACGCGTTTCTGGTCGACGACAAGGGCACGGTATTCGTGCACCCGGACAAGAGCCTGGTGCTGAAGAAGCTCGGCGACCTGTTCCCGGGTGGCGCGCCGCGCCTTGAGGCGGGGCTGCAAAACGTCGCCGCGGCCGATGGCAGTGCGCGCATCGTCAGCTTCCTGCCAGTGCAGGGCCTGGCCGGGGTGCGTTGGTACGTCGGCCTGTCGGTGGACGAAAGCAAGGCCTTCGCGGCGCTGCGCGAATTCCGTATCTCGGCGCTGACCTCCACGGTCATCGGGGTGATCGCCATCCTGCTGCTGCTCGGCGCGCTGATCCGCATCCTGCTGCGCCCGCTGCACGTGATGAGCGATGCCATGAGTGGCATCGCCGAAGGCGAGGGCGACCTGACCCAGCGTCTGAAGATCGATTCCGGTGACGAGTTCGGCCAACTGGCCGGGGCCTTCAACCGCTTCGTCGAGCGTATCCACGAGTCGATCCGCGAAGTGGCTTCGACCACCCGCGAAGTGCATGCCCGGGTCAGCACCGTGGTGCAGGCCTCCAATGCCTCCATGGGCAACTCCAGCGAGCAGGCTGCGCGCACCGACAGCGTGGCCGCGGCGATCAACGAACTCGGCGCCGCGGCCCAGGAAATTGCCCGCAATGCCGCCGATGCCTCGGTGCAGGCCAGCGAGGCCCGCCGCGATGCCGAGGAAGGCCAGGGCATGGTCGAGCGCACCCTGGGCTCGATGGGCGACCTGTCGGACAAGATCCAGGCCTCGGGCAACCATATCGAGCTGCTCAGCGAGAAGAGCAACGACATCGGCCAGATCCTCGACGTGATCAAGGGCATTTCCGAGCAGACCAACCTGCTGGCGCTCAACGCCGCCATCGAGGCCGCGCGTGCCGGCGAGGCGGGGCGCGGGTTTGCCGTGGTGGCCGACGAAGTGCGCAACCTGGCCCAGCGTACCCAGAGCTCGGCCCAGGAAATCCAGCAGATGATCGAGCAGCTGCAGGCCGGCGCCCGTGATGCGGTGGCGACCATGGGCGAGAGCCGCCGCTTCAGTGACGACAGCGTGCGCATTGGGGGGCAGGCCGGTGAGAACCTGCGTGGCGTGACCCGCCGCATCGGCGAGATCGACGGCATGAACCAGTCGGTGGCCACCGCCACCGAGGAGCAGACCTCGGTGATCGAAAGCCTGAACATGGACATCACCGAGATCAACACGCTGAACCAGGACGGGGTGCGCAACCTGCAGGCCAGCCTCAGCGCCTGTACCGAGCTGGATCAGCAGGTCGGGCGGCTCAAGCAGCTGGTCGACAGCTTCCGCATCTGACCCCCACAGCACGGGCCCCGAATGGGGCCCGTGCTGCATTCAGATGCTGATCGGTGTCGGGCTTGGGCTGCTGCTCGCCGACAGCTTGGTGATGATGGTCTGCTGCAGGCGCGCGCACAGCTCGGGGTCGGACAGCGGCTGGTTGTTGGCATCGGTGACGAAGAACACGTCTTCCACCCGCTCGCCCAGCGTGGCGATCTTGGCGTTCTGCACGGACAGGTCGAAATCCAGGAAGATGCGCCCGATCTTGGCCAGCAGGCCCGGGCGATCCGGGGCGGTCAGCTCGACTACGGTGACCGGCCGCTGGGCGTCGTTGTGAATGGTCACCTGGGGAGCGAAGGCGAAGTGCTTGAGCTGCCGTGGCACGCGGCGCTGGATGATGTTCGGGTACTCGTCCGGGTGCATCAGGGTATCGACCAGGCTCTGGCGGATCTGCTGGATGCGCTTGGGGTTGTCACCGATCGAGCCGCCTTCGGCTTCGAGCACGATGTAGGTGTCGAGGGTGAACTGGCTGGTCGAGGTGAGAATCCGCGCGTCGTGAATGTTCAGGTTCAACTGCGCCATGGCCGCCACCGTTACCGCGAAGAAGTCGTGCTGATCCGGTGCGTAGATGAAGATCTGCGTGCCGCCTTCGAACTCGCGCTGGGTGGTTTCCTTGATCAGTACCAGTGGGCCGCCGTCAACCGGCTGCTGGAGGATCGCATTGGTATGCCAGGCCACGTCCTCGGCGCTGTGGCGCAGGAAGTAGTCATCGCCCAGCTGCGACCAGAGCTGCTCGACATCATCCGGGTCGGTGCCGCCATTGACCAGGGTATCGAGCGCGGCGCTCTGGGTCAGGCGAATCTGCTCCTCGCGCTCCACCGGATTTTCCAGGCCGCGCTGCAGTGCGCGCTTGGTCTCGGTGTAGAGCTGGCGCATGAGGCTGGCGCGCCAGGAGTTCCATAGCGTCGGGTTGGTGGCGTTGATGTCGGCCACGGTCAGCACGTAGAGGTAATCCAGATGCGTCTGGTCGCCCACGAAGGCGGCGAAGTCGTTGATCACCTGCGGGTCGGACAGGTCCTTGCGCTGGGCGGTGGTCGACATCGCCAGGTGGTTCTGCACCAGCCAGACGATCAGCCCGGTGTCCCAGGCGGGCAGGTGGTGGCGCTGGCCAAAGGCCTCGGCATCCAGGGCGCCGAGCTCCGAGTGGTCGCCACCGCGGCCCTTGCCGATGTCGTGGTAGAGGCCGGCCAGGTAGATCAACTCGGGCTTGGGCAGCTTGTCGATGAGCTGGCTGGCCAGGGGGAATTTCTCCGCCAGCTCCGGCCATTTGAACTTGCGCAGGTGCTTGATCAGGTTGAGCGTGTGGGCGTCGACCGTATAGATGTGGAACAGGTCGTGCTGCATCTGCCCGACGATGTGGCCGAACTCCGGCAGGTAGCGACCGAGAATGCCGTAGCGGTTCATGCGGCGCAGGTTGCGGTGGATGCCTTCCTTGCACTTGAACAGCTCGATGAACAGGCTGGTGTTGCGAATGTCGCGGCGGAATTCGTCGTCGATCAGGTAGCGGTGATCACGCAGCAGGCGGATGGTGTCGGCGCACACGCCATTGAGCTCAGGGTGCTGGGCCATCAGCACGAAGATCTCGAGGATGGCGAACGGCGTGCGCTTGAAGACGTTGGCGTGGGTCACCTCGATATAGCCGTCACGCACCTGGAAGCGGCTGTTCAGCTGCTTGGCCGGCGTGCTGTCGTCAGCACGGAGGATTTCTTCCTCGAAGTGCTGGTTGATCAGGTCGCTCAGCTCGGCGATGCCCATCACCACGCGGTAGTACTTCTGCATGAAGCGTTCGATGGTGCGCTTGGTATCGCTTTCGTTGTAGCCGAGCAGCTCGGCGACCTTGCTCTGGTGATCGAACAACAGCCGATCCTCGGCACGCCCGGCCAGCATGTGCAGGGCGTAACGCACCTTCCAGAGAAACTCCTGGCTGGAGGCAAGCAGGGCGTATTCGCTTTCCAGCAGGAAGCCCTGGCCGACCATCGCATGCAGGTTCAGGGTGCCGAAATGCCGGCGCGCCACCCACAGGATGGTCTGGATATCGCGCAGCCCACCGGGCGAGCCCTTGACGTTGGGTTCCAGGTTGTATTCGGTGTCGTTGTACTTGGCGTGGCGGGCCTTCTGCTCGTCGCGCTTGGCCAGGTAGAAGGCCTTGCTCGGCCACATCTGGGCGGTGGACGTGACCTCCTGCATGCGCGCGCGCAGGTGCTCGGGCCCGGCGATGGTGCGGCTTTCCATCAGGTTGGTGATGACCGTCAGGTCGGCGCGCGCCTCGACGCCGCATTCGGCCACCGAGCGCACGCTCTGGCCGACTTCCAGGCCGATGTCCCAGAGCAGGGTGAGAAAGCCTTCGATCGATTCGCGGAAGGTTTCCTGGTCATCGCTGCCAAGCAGGATCAGCAGGTCGATATCCGAATAGGGGTGCAGTTCGCCGCGGCCGTAGCCGCCCACCGCCAGCAGGGCGATCTCCGCCTCGCTGCTCCAGTTGAAGCGCTTCCAGGCTTCGAGCAGGATCTGGTCGGTGAAGCGTGCGCGGTCCTCGACCAGGCGGCGCACGTCGCGCTTGTCGCGAAAGCGCGCATCGAGCACCTCGTGGGCGCGGCGAATGGCTTTCTTGAAGGCGCCGATGGGGCTGGACTTGAGTGCCAGTTCCGCCTGGAACTGGCCGCGATCGAACAACTCGGCGTCTAGCAGCGACATGCGGCGGCCTTCCTTCATCTATAGAGTGATGCTCGTATCAGGCTGAGGTGCGGGCGATGGTGTCGTCGCTGCGCAGGGTGAAGATCTCGTAGCCGTCGGCGGTAACCAGCAAGGTGTGCTCCCACTGGGCGGACAGCTTGCGATCCTTGGTGATGGCGGTCCAGCCATCGCCCAGTACGCGGGTTTCCGGGCGGCCCTGGTTGATCATCGGCTCGATGGTGAAGGTCATGCCTTCCTTGAGCTCCATGCCGGTGCCGGCGCGGCCGTAGTGCAGGACCTGCGGGTCTTCGTGGAACACCGAGCCGATACCGTGGCCGCAGAATTCGCGCACCACCGAGAAGCCGTTTTTCTCGGCATGCTTCTGGATCACTTCACCGATGTCACCGAGGCGCGCGCCCGGGCGAACCACCTCGATGCCCTTGTAGAGGCATTCCTGGGTGACGCGCGACAGGCGTTCGGCCCACTCCGGCACCTTGCCGACGTGGAACATGCGGCTGGTGTCGCCGTAGTAGCCGTCCTTGATCACGGTGATGTCGATGTTCATCACATCACCTTCCTTGAGCGGCTTGTCGTTGGGAATGCCGTGGCACACCACGTGGTTGAGCGAGGTGCAGATGGATTTTGGAAAGCCCGGGCGGCCCGGCGCTGCGCCGTAGTTGAGCGGGGCGGGAATGGCCTTCTGCACATCGACGATATAGTTGTGGCAGATGCTGTTGAGTTCGTCCGTGGTGACGCCGGGTTTGACGTGCTCGGCGATCATCTCCAGTACGTCGGCGGCCAGGCGACCGGCGATGCGCATTTTCTCGATTTCGTCGGGCGTCTTCAGGGTGACGGTCATGGTGATCTCGGTAGTTCTGTAAAGAGCGGCATGGTAACAGTTTGCGCCGGCAACCTTGAAGCGCTGGCGCGCAGCGGGGCTGGCGAGCAAGAGTGTGTCGGCATATAGCCTAAGGCCGGTTTGTGTGGTATAAAACGCGCCGCTTTACGGGGTAGCCCCCGAAAGCCTAACCCCACACACGTATCGACACGATTTCCTGGGTGCCCGCAAGGGTTGGAAATTGGGATGCGTGGAGGCCTAACCCGACTTATCAAGGAACTATCATGTCCCAAGTCAATATGCGCGATATGCTGAAGGCCGGTGTGCACTTCGGCCACCAGACCCGTTACTGGAACCCGAAAATGGGCAAGTACATTTTCGGCGCGCGCAACAAGATTCACATCATCAACCTGGAAAAGACCCTGCCGATGTTCAACGACGCCCTGTCGTTCGTTGAAAAGCTGGCTGCTGGCAAGAACAAGATCCTGTTCGTCGGCACCAAGCGTTCCGCTGGCAAGATCGTTCGCGAAGAAGCGGCTCGTTGCAACTCGCCGTTCGTCGATCATCGCTGGTTGGGCGGCATGCTCACCAACTACAAGACCATCCGTGCCTCGATCAAGCGTCTGCGCGATCTGGAAGTACAGTCCCAGGACGGTACCTTCACCAAGCTGACCAAGAAAGAAGCGCTGATGCGTACCCGCGATCTGGAAAAACTGGATCGCAGCCTGGGTGGTATCAAGGACATGGGCGGCCTGCCGGACGCTCTGTTCGTCATCGACGTTGATCACGAGCGCATCGCGATCACCGAAGCCAACAAGCTGGGCATCCCGGTCATCGGCGTTGTCGATACCAACAGCAGCCCGGAAGGCGTTGACTACATCATCCCGGGTAACGACGACGCCATCCGCGCCATCCAGCTGTACATGGGTGCCATGGCCGACGCCGTGATCCGTGGTCGCAGCAACACCGGCGGCGCTACCGAAGAGTTCGTCGAAGAAGCACCGGCTGCCGAAGCTGCCGAAGGCTAAGCGGTAACGCAGAGCATCTAGTGTTATGCGCTGCGCAAAAAGGGGGCTAGGCCCCCTTTTTGTCACTCACAGATTTGATCGCCCGCTAGCGGGTGATGGTTGAAGACCTACCAAGAGGATTTTCAAGATGGCAGAGATTACTGCAGCACTGGTCAAGGAACTGCGCGAGCGTACCGGCCAAGGCATGATGGAGTGCAAGAAGGCCCTGGTTGCCGCTGGTGGCGACATCGAGAAAGCCATTGATGACATGCGCGCCTCGGGCGCCATCAAGGCCGCCAAGAAGGCGGGCAACATCGCCGCTGAGGGCGCTATCGCCGCTCGCGTCGAAGGCGGCCGTGGGGTGATCATCGAAGTCAACTCGCAGACCGACTTCCTGGCCCTGCAGGACGACTTCAAAGGCTTCGTAAAAGACAGCCTGGATGAAGCCTTCACCCAGAACCTGACCGACGTCGCTCCGCTGATCGCTTCGCGCGAATCCGCTCGTGAGGCGCTGGTCGCCAAGTGCGGCGAGAACGTCAACATTCGTCGCCTGACCGCTGTTTCCGGTGAGACCGTTGGTGCTTACCTGCACGGCCACCGCATCGGTGTTCTGGTGGTTCTCAAGGGCGGTAACGACGAGCTGGCCAAACACGTTGCCATGCACGTTGCTGCCTCCAACCCGGCCGTCGTTTCGCCGGACCAGGTCTCCGAGGAGCTGGTTGCCAAGGAAAAGGAAATTTTCCTGCAGCTCAACGCCGACAAGATCGCCGGCAAGCCGGAAAACATCGTCGAGAACATGATCAAGGGCCGCATCAACAAGTTCCTGGCTGAAGCCAGCCTGGTTGAGCAAGCCTTCATCATGGACCCGGAAGTCAAGGTCGGTGACCTGGTCAAGAAAGCCGGTGCTGAAATCGTTTCCTTCGTGCGTTACGAAGTGGGCGAGGGCATCGAGAAGGCCGAGAACGACTTCGCTGCCGAAGTTGCTGCTCAGGTTGCTGCCAGCAAGCAGTAACGGCATGCCGCTCAGCTAGTGCCCCAGAAGAGGCTGCCCGCTCACGCGCGCGGCCTCTTTTTCAAAGGGGATTTTTTTCGAAGCGATGGTCGGTGCCGGTGGCACTCACGGTCGTGAGCGCTGTCGAAGCGCTCGATATGACGTGCCACTTGGCACGCACATTTTTCTTACGCCGCAGGAGAGAATGGTAATGGCTCAGCAGGTGAGTGGTCGTCAACCGCGCTACAAGCGCATTCTGCTCAAACTCAGCGGCGAGGCCCTGATGGGCTCGGAAGATTTCGGCATCGATCCCAAGGTGCTCGATCGCATGGCGCTGGAAGTCGGCCAACTGGTCGGCATCGGCGTACAGGTGGGTGTGGTGATCGGCGGTGGCAACCTGTTCCGTGGCGCTGCGCTGAGTGCTGCCGGCATGGATCGGGTCACCGGTGACCACATGGGTATGCTGGCCACCGTGATGAACGCCCTGGCCATGCGCGACGCCCTGGAGCGCTCGAATATCCCGGCCCTGGTCATGTCGGCCATCTCCATGGTCGGCGTCACCGATCACTACGATCGCCGCAAGGCCATGCGCCACCTGAAGACCGGTGAGGTGGTGATTTTCGCCGCTGGCACTGGTAATCCGTTCTTCACCACCGATTCGGCAGCCTGCTTGCGCGGTATCGAGATCGACGCCGATGTGGTGCTCAAGGCAACCAAGGTGGATGGTGTGTACACTGCCGATCCGTTCAAGGATCCGCATGCGGAGAAATTCGATCGTCTCACCTATGACGAGGTGCTGGATCGCAAGCTGGGCGTGATGGATCTGACGGCTATCTGCCTGTGCCGTGATCACAACATGCCGCTGCGTGTTTTCAATATGAACAAACCGGGTGCCCTGCTCAATGTGGTGGTGGGCGGCGCCGAAGGTACTCTGGTCGAGGAAAGTAAAGAATGATCAACGAAATCAAGAAGGACGCCCAGGTTCGTATGCAGAAGAGCCTGGAATCGCTGGCTCACGCATTCAGCCGCATTCGTACCGGCCAGGCTCACCCCAGCATCCTCGGCGGCGTGATGGTGCCGTACTACGGCGCGGACACCCCGCTGAACCAGGTCGCCAGCGTCACCGTCAAGGATTCGCGCACCCTGCAGGTCGTGGCCTTCGAGCGCAGCATGCTGAGCGCCGTCGACAAGGCCATCCAGAGCTCCGGGCTGGGCTTCAACCCCACCAACCTGGGCGAGCTGCTGCTGGTGACCATGCCGGCGCTGACCGAGGAGACCCGCAAGGGCTTCACCAAGCAGGCCCGTGATGCCGCCGAAGACGCCCGTGTAGCGGTGCGCAACATCCGTCGCGACGCCATGAGCCAGCTCAAGGACCTGGTCAAGGAAAAGGAAATCAGCGAGGACGAAGAGCGTCGCGCCGCTGACGACGTGCAGAAGCTGACCGACAAGTTCGTGGCCGAGATCGACGTCGCCGTGAAGCAGAAAGAAGCGGACCTGATGGCCGTCTGACGGCCAGGAAGTCGCCATGGACAATTCCAAAGTCGGTGCCGTGATGGCCGTTCCACGGCACGTGGCGATCATTATGGATGGTAACAACCGCTGGGCGCGCAAGCGCCTTATGCCCGGTGTCGCCGGGCATAAGGCGGGCGTCGATGCGGTGCGCGCGGTCATCGAGGTGTGCGCCGATTCCGGCGTGGAAGTGCTGACCCTGTTCGCCTTCTCCAGCGAGAACTGGCAGCGCCCGGCCGACGAGGTGGGGGCGTTGATGGAGCTGTTCCTCAGCGCCCTGCGCCGTGAGGCCCGCAAGCTCGACGAGAATCGCATCAGTTTGCGCATCATCGGTGACCGTTCGCGGTTCCACCCCGAGTTGCAGGCCGCCATGCGTGAAGCCGAAGCGGCCACCGCCGGTGTGGCGGGCGAGAAGCGCTTCATCCTGCAGATCGCCGCCAACTATGGCGGCCAGTGGGATATCGCCCAGGCCGCGCAGCGCCTGGCGCGTGAAGTGCAGGGTGGGCATCTGCAGCCCGAGGACATCACCCCGCGCCTGCTGCAGGGCTGCCTGGCCACCGGTGAATTGCCGCTGCCCGATCTGTGCATTCGCACCGGCGGCGAGCACCGGGTCAGCAATTTCCTGCTCTGGCAGATGGCCTACAGTGAACTGTACTTTTCCGACCTGCTGTGGCCGGACTTCAAGCACGACGCCATGCGCGCAGCGCTGGCGGATTTCGCCAAGCGTCAGCGGCGTTTTGGCAAAACCAGTGAACAAGTCGAAGCCGAGGCCCGCGCCTGATGCTCAAGCAACGAATCATTACGGCGCTGATCCTGCTGCCGATCGCCCTGGCAGGATTCTTCTTGCTCGAAGGTGGCGCGTTCGCGCTGTTCATCGCCGTAGTGGTCGTGCTCGGTGCCTGGGAGTGGGCGCGCCTGGCGGGCTTCGACGCCCAGCCGCTGCGTATCGCCTATGCGGCGCTGGTGGCGCTGCTGATTTATCTGCTTTACAGCGCGCCCGCGCTGGCCCCATGGCTGCTGGCAATCGGTGTGCTGTGGTGGGCGTTCGCGACCTTTCTGGTGCTCAACTACCCGGATAGCAGCCGCTACTGGGGTGGCCTGCCGGGGCGCCTGCTGATCGGCCTGCTGATTCTGCTGCCGGCCTGGCAAGGGCTGGTGGTGATCAAGCAGTGGCAGCTGGCCAACTGGCTGATCCTGGCGGTGATGGCGCTGGTCTGGGTGGCGGACATCGGCGCCTACTTTTCCGGCAAGCGCTTCGGCAAACGCAAGCTGGCGCCGCGGGTCAGCCCTGGCAAGAGCTGGGAAGGGCTGATCGGCGGTCTGCTGCTCAGCCTGCTGCTCACCGTGGTGGTCGGGCTCTACCGCGACTGGTCGTTCGGTGTATTCCTGCTGGCGTTGCCGGCCGCTGCGCTGGTGGTGCTGATTTCGGTGGTCGGTGACCTCACCGAAAGCATGTTCAAGCGCCAGTCCGGTATCAAGGACAGCAGCAACCTGCTGCCAGGCCATGGCGGTGTGCTCGATCGTATCGACAGCCTGACGGCGGCGGTGCCGGTGTTCGCCATGCTGCTGTTGCTGGCTGGCTGGGGCACATTGTGAGTCAGGTTCAGCAGATCACCGTGCTCGGTGCTACCGGCTCCATCGGCCTTAGCACCCTCGATGTCATCGCGCGCCACCCCTCGCGCTACCAGGCATTCGCCCTGAGCGCCTTCACTCGCCTGGCCGAGCTGGAGGCGCTGTGCGTCATCCATCGCCCGCGTTTCGCGGTGGTCGCCGATGCAAAGGCGGCCAGCGAGCTGCAGGCGCGCTTGCAGCATGCCGGGCTCGCTACCCGGGTGCTGTCGGGCGAGGCCGGGCTGTGCGAGGTCGCCGCCCATGCCGAGGTGGATGCGGTGATGGCCGCCATCGTCGGTGCGGCAGGTCTCAAGCCGACCCTGGCGGCGGTCGAGGCCGGCAAGAAGGTGCTGCTCGCCAACAAGGAAGCCCTGGTGATGTCCGGCGCGCTGTTCATGCGCGCGGTTCGTCAGAGTGGCGCCGTGCTGCTGCCCATCGACAGCGAGCACAATGCGATCTTCCAGTGCCTGCCGCAGGATTACGCGCGGGGCCTGCAGCCGGTTGGCGTGCGGCGCATCCTGCTCACCGCATCCGGTGGGCCGTTTCGTGAGGCTTCGCCCGAGTCTTTGCACGCGGTGACGCCCGAGCAGGCCTGCGCCCATCCGAACTGGTCGATGGGCCGCAAGATTTCCGTGGACTCGGCCAGCATGATGAACAAGGGCCTGGAGCTGATCGAAGCCTGCTGGCTGTTCGATGCGCGCCCCGAGCAGGTCGAGGTGCTGATCCATCCGCAGAGCGTGATCCATTCGTTGGTCGATTATGTCGACGGCTCGGTGCTCGCCCAGTTGGGCAACCCGGATATGCGCACGCCCATCGCCCATGCACTGGCCTGGCCGCAGCGCATCGACTCGGGCGTTGCGCCCCTGGATCTGCTCGCCGTGGCGCGCCTGGATTTCCAGGCGCCCGACGATATTCGTTTTCCCTGCCTGCGCCTGGCGCGTGAGGCTGCCGAGGCCGGCGGCAGCGCGCCGGCCATGCTCAACGCCGCGAACGAAGTGGCGGTGGCGGCATTTCTCGAGCGGCGGATTCGCTTTACCGATATCGCGCGTATCATTGGCGGCGTTCTCGAGGCAGAGCCAGCCGTTGCGGTGAACTGCCTCGATGCCGTGCTCGAAGCTGACCGCCGTGGGCGGGAGCTGGCCGGGCAGTGGTTGAATCGTGGAGAGGTGGCATGAGCGCACTCTATATGATCGTCGGCACCCTGATCGCCCTCGGCGTGCTGGTGACCTTTCATGAATACGGTCATTTCTGGGTGGCGCGCCGCTGTGGCGTCAAGGTGCTGCGCTTCTCGGTAGGCTTCGGCACGCCGCTGGTGCGCTGGCATGACCGCCAGGGCACCGAGTTCGTGATCGCCGCCATTCCGCTCGGTGGCTACGTGAAGATGCTCGACGAGCGCGAAGGCGACGTGCCGCCGGAGCTGGCCGAGCAGTCGTTCAACCGCAAGACCGTCAAGCAGCGCTTCGCCATCGTCGCCGCCGGGCCCGCTGCCAACTTCGCCCTGGCCCTGCTGTTCTTCTGGCTGGTGGCGATGCTCGGCAGCCAGCAGGTGCGCCCGGTCATCGGCGCCGTGGAGGCTGGCAGCCTGGCCCAGGTCGCCGGGTTGCAGGTGGGCGAGGAAATCGTTGCGGTCAACGGCAAGGCCACCACTGGCTGGTCGGCGGTCAACCTGCAGCTGGTGCGCCGTCTCGGTGAAAGTGGCGAGCTGCTGATTACCACCCGTCCTGTGGATGGCGGCGCCGATACCCTGCATCGGGTCGAACTGAATGATTGGCTGCGCGGTGCCAACGAGCCTGATCCGATCGCATCGCTGGGGCTTCGCCCTTGGCGCCCGAGCCTGGCGCCGGTGCTCGCCGAATTCGACCCTGAAGGCCCGGCCCAGGCTGCCGGCCTGCGCATTGGCGACCGCCTGCTGGCGCTGGATGGGCAATCCCTGACCGACTGGCAGGACCTGGTCGACCGCGTGCGTGAATTGCCGGGCAAGTCGGTATCCATTGCCCTGGAGCGCGATGGTCAGCGTCTGGACATTCCCGTCACCCTGGCGTCGAAAGGCGAGGGCGAGGCAGCGACCGGCTACCTTGGTGCGGGCGTGGCGCCGGCGCAGTGGCCGCCACAGATGCTTCGCGAGGTCAGCTACGGGCCGCTGCAGGCGGTCAGCGAAGCGGGCGCACGAACCTGGACGATGAGCGTACTGACCCTCGATTCCCTGAAAAAAATGCTCTTCGGTGAGCTCTCGGTAAAAAACTTGAGCGGGCCGATAACCATTGCTAAAGTGGCGGGCGCTTCGGCCGAGTCAGGCCTTGGGGACTTTTTGAATTTCCTCGCCTACCTGAGTATCAGCCTGGGCGTTCTCAATTTGCTGCCCATTCCGGTTCTGGATGGCGGACATCTGCTTTATTACCTGGTCGAGTGGGTGCGTGGCCGCCCACTGTCCGAACGGGTGCAGGGTTGGGGGATGCAGATTGGTATCAGCCTGGTGATCGGGGTGATGCTGCTGGCTCTGGTCAACGACCTTGGTCGCCTGTGAGCGCAGCTGAATTATATATCTTTCGTCTCGAACGACTGATTTCTTATCGTTAGTTGGAATAAGAAAGGACTTCATGAAACGTCTGCTGCTACCTGCGGTTCTTTCCGCATTGATGATCGCCGAAGTTCACGCCGAGTCCTTCACCATCTCCGATATTCGCGTTAACGGCTTGCAGCGCGTCTCCGCGGGCAGCCTGTTTGGCGCGCTGCCGCTCAACGTCGGCGAGGCGGCCGACGATCGCACGCTTACCGAAGCGACCCGTGAGCTGTTCAAGACCGGTTTCTTCCAGGACATTCAACTGGGCCGCGACGGCAACGTGCTGGTCATCACCGTGGTCGAGCGCCCGTCGATCTCCAGCATCGAGATCGAAGGCAACAAGGCCATCAGCAGTGACGACCTGCTCAAGGGCCTGAACCAGTCCGGCCTGGCCGAAGGCGAGATCTTCCAGCGCGCGACCCTGGAAGGCGTGCGTAACGAACTGCAGCGCCAGTACGTGGCCCAGGGCCGCTACTCCGCCGAGATCGACGCCGAAGTGATTCCCCAGCCGCGCAACCGCGTGGCGCTGAAGATCAACATCAACGAAGGCAGCGTCGCCGCCATCCAGCACATCAACGTGGTCGGCAACAAGGTTTTCGCCGATGAAGACCTGCAGGACCTGTTCGAGCTGAAGACCACCAACTGGCTGTCGTTCTTCCGCAACGATGACAAGTACGCCCGCGAAAAACTCTCCGGTGACCTGGAGCGCCTGCGTTCCTATTATCTGGACCGCGGCTACATCAACATGGATATCACCTCCACCCAGGTATCCATCACCCCGGACAAGAAGCACGTCTACATCACCGTCAATATCGATGAAGGCGAGAAATTCACCGTTCGCGACGTGAAGCTGTCTGGCGACCTCAAGGTGCCGGAAGACGAAGTCCGTGCGCTGCTGCTGGTCAAAGAGGGCCAGGTGTTCTCCCGCAAGGTGATGACCACCACCAGCGAGCTGATCACCCGGCGCCTGGGTAACGAGGGTTACACCTTCGCCAACGTCAACGGCGTGCCCGAGCCGCACAACGACGACAACACCGTATCCATCACCTTCGTCGTCGATCCGGGCAAGCGTGCCTACGTCAATCGCATCAATTTCCGCGGCAACACCAAGACCGAAGACGAAGTACTGCGTCGCGAGATGCGCCAGATGGAAGGCGGCTGGGCATCGACCTACCTGATCGACCAGTCGAAGACCCGTCTGGAACGTCTGGGCTTCTTCAAGGAAGTCAACGTCGAGACCCCGCAGGTGCCGGGCACCGATGACCAGGTCGACGTCAACTACAGCGTCGAAGAGCAGGCCTCGGGCTCGATCACCGCCAGCGTGGGCTTCGCCCAGAACGCCGGCCTGATCCTCGGGGGTTCGATCACCCAGAACAACTTCCTGGGTAGCGGTAACCGCGTCAGCCTCGGCCTGACCCGCAGTGAGTACCAGAGCCGCTACAACTTCAGCTTCACCGATCCGTACTGGACCGAGGACGGCGTGAGCCTGGGCTACAACGCCTTCTACCGCACCACCGACTACGACGAGCTCGATGTCGATGTGTCCAGCTACTCGGTCGACAGCCTCGGCGCCGGCATCAACATCGGCTACCCGATCAGCGAGACCTCGCGCCTGAGCTACGGGCTGACCGTACAACAGGACGAAATCAACACCGGTCGCTACACCGTCGACGAAATCTTCGACTTCACCCGTCAGGAAGGCGAGAAGTACGTCAACTTCAAGGCCTCCGTCGGCTGGTCCGAATCGACCCTCAACCGTGGCGTGCTGGCCAACCGCGGTCATTCCCAGAGCCTGGTGTTCGAGACCACCGTGCCGGGCAGCGACCTGTCGTTCTACAAGCTCGATTATCGCGGTCAGGTGTTCAAGCCGCTGACCGATACCTACACCATGCGTTTCCACACCCAGCTGGGTTATGGCGGCGCCTTCGGTTCGACCGGCAAGCTGCCGTTCTACGAGAACTACTACGCTGGCGGTTTCAACTCGGTACGCGGCTTCGAGGACAGCAGCCTGGGCCCGCGCAGTACGCCGAGCACCGGCAACAACCCGGGAACGCTGCGTGACCCGGACCAGGATCCGCTGCCGTTCGGTGGTAACGTATTGATCCAGGGTGGCGCCGAATTGCTGTTCCCGCTGCCATTCGTCAAGGATCAGCGTTCCCTGCGTACCGCCTTGTTCTGGGATGTCGGTAACGTCTTCGACACCGACTGCAGTGCCGGCCAGAAGCGCCGCGGCGACAGCTGCGACATCGATTTCGGCAACCTGGCCAGCTCGGTAGGTGTCGGCGTTACCTGGATCACCGCGCTCGGCCCGCTGAGCTTCAGCCTGGCGATGCCGGTCAAGAAGCCGGACGACGCCGATACCCAGGTCTTCCAGTTCTCCCTCGGCCAGACGTTCTAAGCGTCTGCTCACGAATCACCAAGACAGTTTTTCTGCAGGAGTTGCACCGTGCGTAAGTTGACTCAATTGGTTCTGTTAAGCGTCACCCTGCTGGCCACCCCGGCCTTCGCGGAAATGAAGATTGCCGTGCTCAACTACCAGATGGCCCTGCTCGAATCCGACGCGGCCAAGCGCTACGCGGTCGACGCCGAGAAGAAGTTCGGCCCGCAGCTGAACAAGCTCAAGACCCTGGAAAGCGACGCCAAGCGCATTCAGGATCGCATCGTCAAAGACGGCGAGAAGATGCAGACCGCCGAGCGTGAGCGTCTGGAGCTGGACTTCAAGCAGAAGGCCCGTGATTTCCAGTTCCAGTCCAAGGAGCTGAACGAAGCCAAGGCGGTTGCCGATCGCGACATGCTCAAGAAGCTCAAGCCCAACCTGGACAAGGCCGTTGAAGAAGTCATCAAGAATGGCAACTTCGACCTGGTGCTCGAGCGCGGCGCGGTCATCGATGTCAAACCGCAGTTCGACATCACCCGCCAGGTCATCGAGCGCATGAACCAGATGCGTTGATAATGTCCACACCGGTATTCACGCTCGGCCAATTGGCCGAACAGCTGGGCGCCACCTTGCGTGGCGCGGCTGATCAGACAGTCGACGGGCTGGCAACCTTGCAGGATGCCGGCCCGTCTCAGCTGACGTTCCTGTCCAACGCGCAGTATCGCAAGCACCTGGGCAGTTGCCAGGCCGCTGCGGTATTGCTGACCGCGGCGGATGCGGAGGGCTTTGCCGGCAACGCGCTGATCGTCGCCAACCCCTATCTCGCTTACGCGTCGCTGTCTCATCTGTTCGATCGCAAGCCCAAGGCTGTTGCCGGCATCCACCCGACCGCGGTGGTGGCCGAGGACGCCCAGGTCGATCCGAGCGCCGCTATCGGTCCCTACGTGGTCATCGAGGCCGGGGCGAAAATTGCCGCCGGCGTGTCGCTGGGCGCGCATTGCGTGATCGGCGCACGCTCGGAAATCGGTGAGGGCGGCTGGTTGGCACCGCGGGTCACCCTGTACCACGACGTGCGCATCGGCAAGCGGGTGGTGATCCAGTCCGGTGCGGTGATCGGTGGCGAAGGCTTCGGCTTCGCCAACGAGAGGGGCGTCTGGCAGAAGATCGCCCAGATCGGCGGCGTGAGCATCGGCGACGACGTCGAGATCGGTGCCAATACCACCCTCGACCGGGGTGCACTGTCCGATACGCGTATCGGCAACGGCGTGAAGCTGGATAACCAGATCATGATCGCGCACAACGTGCAGGTCGGTGACAACACGGCGATGGCTGCCTGTGTCGGTATTTCCGGCAGCACGTCGATCGGCAAGAACTGTATGATCGCCGGCGGCGTTGGCATGGTTGGCCATATC
>Ga0207790_1000208_pt1 | contig 23170 bp, 23 predicted proteins | sample HigsolmetaGSP14D_FD_184842 | JGI IMG/M metagenome (GOLD analysis project Ga0207790, IMG submission 184842) | High solid enriched microbial communities from the Joint BioEnergy Institute, USA - SP1-4-D (SPAdes) | ecosystem: Engineered > Bioreactor > SSF (Solid state fermentation) > Aerobic >...
CGAATCACACCGTTCACGAAATCAGACATCCGAAATGCTTGTCCCGATGTCAGTGAGGCAACCATCAATCGCGTGTTGCGTGATTTACGAGATGAAGGTGTCATCGCTCTATCCGGACTTGGACGGGGTGCGAAATGGATAAAGCAATAACACCACAGAGTATCTAGGATACTCGTGAAGAATAAAGAACTGATCGTATCAGAAGGTTTTAACACCAATTAACTTGAATAGAAGGAATCCCATATTTAAGTCATAATGTGGATTCCTTCGCAGCTCTTGCACTTTCAGGCTGACATATTCTTCTACACCAACGACGATTTGCCGAGGAGTTAAATCCAAACGATACGCCCGACTTAGATGAGCGGTCCTTTCACCTCGATTTCCCACATGATGGATACGGGTCACCGCTTGGATGCTGATGACTAGACGATGAGCGACATCGCATTAATGAGGATTGTGGATTTTAAGATTTCTCGAGAGGTGAGTTGATGCTTCCGATGTGTGTCGATGGACAGCGATGACTCGATTCTTCATATTGAGCAGGAAAACATGGATGAAGCGTTTCGCGATACAGATGCTATCTTCAAATAGCGTAATGATTCCCGATTTTATTCATGGAGAAAAACTTGCATATGATGAACAACGATTATGGCGGTTTAGTAGGATAATGAATTAATCGTTAAACTGATATAAATAGAATGATAATAAAGGTTAAATATAAATCCAATATATCCGATACTTATTTGAAAACTATTTAAATCAAGGAGAGGATCAAGCTTTGCTTACCATTAAAAGTTATCCCTTCCTTCTGTCCATCGGAATTGGTTTATTATTTTGGTATGGAAACCATTTTTTTGAAGGACCTGAATGGGTACAATTAATTCTATTAAATATGCTCCAAGCTTCGATCGGTCTTTTAAGTTCATTTTGGATTTTAAAAAGGTATCAGAGATCAGATTCCTTTAAGCTTTTTTGGATGTTTTTAGGTCTAGGAACAAGTTTTTCTGTACTAGGTACGTTCGTATGGATTGTTTTACTTGGTGCACAACAAGCCGTATCTACTTCAGAAGTTTCCTATTTTATCTGGATGTTCTCTTACCTTTTTTATTTTATTGCTTTAATAAATCAATTGATGAAGCATTTTAAAAAATTTTTAAATGCTACTTTTTTCTTCAATACAACTATTTTTATGGTGGCTTCGGTTTCGATCAGTTATCATTATTTGCTTTATCCGTTATTTCAAATCAATCAACACGCATTATTAAGTATAGCTTTCACATTCCTTTTTCAGATTGCAGATATAGGTATCCTATTTTTTATCATTACACTCTATTATCTAATTCGAGTCCAAAAGCAAAATGAATTCTTGATCTATCTAATCATTGGTCTATTTCTACAAATCATCGGAGATAGTATTTTTGCACAGATGACAATTGATGATAGCTATGTACCAGGAGGCAGAGTTGATTTTGTTTGGACGATTGCCTTGCTATTCATTGGATGCACCGCTCATTATTATGAAGCGAAAACCACTCCGGAAAGAGTAATGAGCCAATCCTCTCTTGAGGCTACAGTGAGAAATGGACTTATTTTCCCTTACGCAAGTATCTTGATTCTTTCCATTCTAGTGATGCAGAGTTATAACTGGATGTTAAATGCTTTGAGTACAGGGTGGCTCATTATTTTCTTACTCGTCATCATTAGACAGACATTCACCGTCATAAAAAATAACAAATTGTTGTTCGAATTGAAGCAGACCGCTTATATCGATCCATTGACAGGCTTAGGTAATCGCGCATCCTTTATACGAGAAACGAATATCCGACTGAACGACGCTCAGGTACCGCTCGCTTTCATATTGCTCCAAGTAAAACGAGTTCGGATGTTTACCGATATTTTCGGATATCTTGTCGGTGAACAAATCATCAAGGAAGTTTCCCTTCGCCTTAGTAATTTAGAAAACATGAATTTAAAAGTCTATCGTTTTAGTGAAGATGAATTCATGATTGTACTTCCAAATATAGAAAAATCGAATATCGTTCGAGCGAACGAACGGATCTTTGCGCATCTCACAGCACCGATTACATTAGATGATTTAGAATTGAACATCTTTGCCTATAGTGGCATTAGTACTTTTCCTGATCAGAGTCAGACCGTAGAAGAAGTACAATCTCACGCAGCTGAAGCGCTCTATCAAGCCAAAAAATTTGGAAATCATACATTCGTTTTCTATGAGACGGAACTTCAGTCCAATCTAGTACGTAAACTCGAAATTGAATCGTACTTACGACACGCCATCCGTGAGCAACAATTAAGTGTCTATTATCAACCGAAAGTGAATCTTTGTTCCGGGAAAGTCATCGGTATGGAAGCACTACTTCGATGGCATCATCCGAAATTCGGATGGATTTCTCCAGCGGAATTCATTCCAGTCGCTGAAGAATCAGGTCTCATTAATGAGATCGGTGAATGGGTTCTCCATACTGCAACCGAACAAAGTAAGCAACTTCAGCTTCTCGGATTTGAGCCATTACTTCTATCTGTAAATGTCTCGGCACTTCAATTTCAAACCTCTGATTTCTGCAAACGAGTCACTGATATCCTTCAAAAGACACACCTTGATCCACAATGGCTCGAGCTTGAAATCACAGAGAGTATTGTTCAGAACATTAAGGAGAGCGTCTCGATTTTGCAATGCTTGAAAAACTCAAATATCAAGACATCCATCGATGATTTTGGAACAGGATATTCTTCCTTGAACGTACTCGAACAATTACCAATCGATACGTTAAAGATTGATAAATCGTTCATTGATCGCCTGATGATCAATACGAATTCTCCAATGGTAAAGACGATCATCGAGCTCGGATTGAATCTCGATCTGACGATTGTCGCAGAAGGTGTTGAGACGATGGAACAGAAAGAAATTCTTGAAGCCTATGGCTGCACAATTGGTCAAGGCTATCTATTTTCTCGTCCGATCGATTTCGATTCATTCATTGCGTTTCTTCGCACAAAAGACAGCGCAGAAATCATACCTATCTAACTTGAAGTGCATGCTTTAGATGATTTTTATTTAACCATCTAAAGCATGCACTTTACACGTATTTCTTGCGTCATTACAGACCTACATCCAAGTTTAATAAATCTTTTTGCAAAAAAAAAATCTTACTAGAAAAGAGCTCGAAATATACGTAATGAATAGAAAAAAGGAGCATAGAATCGTATGTTTAAACGACCAAAAAATTTTATCCTGATCATACTTCTTTATGCATGGAGCTATTACGGATGGATTTTCACCTTTCCTCACTCATCTACTCTTCAATCTTTAGGTGGTAGTCTTTTTTCGATTGTTGGACTGAGTATCGCACTTCTCTATCTGAGAACAGCCATTAAACAGGTAGACATAAGCCATCGTAAGTTTTGGTTACTCATCAGTATCGGTACCTTTTTTTATCTAATCGCTGAGTTGATTTGGGTTTTTGAAGAAAGCATCTTACAGACAGAAGTAGGCTTCCCCGGATGGCCAGACGTCTTTTATATTTTACAAGCTTTATTTCTACTCTATGCACTGATCCATCGAATTTTACAGAACGCAGCTGTTCAAGAGCGTATCTCCTTTTTATTTGATGTTCTGATCATTTTAGTGGTTGCGAGTACATTTTCTTGGCACTTTTTAATCGAACCTATTCTGAACACAAGTGCCGTCTCGTTCAACGCATTAATCGTTTCCCTCATCTATCCACTAGGAGATGTAGGAATGTTAGTCGCTGCCGCTTTCTTATTTTTCTCCCCCTCGAGAAAAGATAAGACTCTGTCCACGTATCTGATTATCCTAGCTGTGACAATACAAGCGATTGCCGACTCAGTCTATCTATACTTGATTGCCCAAAGTTTATACCTCTCTGGTAGCTGGATTGATCCGTTGTTCATTATGGTTATGATTATTTTAGGGTTTGCCGCTTTACAACAGCAGCCAGAAAACAAAACTGAAGAGTCATCGAGTCATTTCGAAAAATTAACGATATTCCAGATGCTTACGCCTTATAGCGGTGTGTTAATTCTATTCGTTTTTATGGGCTTTCACTCTCGTAACTTCGATATCGTGACAATCGGTTCAGGGCTATCCATTCTGTTAGTCATCATGCGACAAATTCTAATTATTTTAGAGAATCAAAAATTACTCCGACGTTACTATGACCAGGCCCAGACGCTTGAGCTGAGCGAGGAACGGTATAAGTCCTTATTTGAATATCATCCGGACCCTGTCTATTCAACCGATCTCAAAGGTCGATTCGATAGTGTGAATACTGCCTGTAGTGACTTACTTGGTGTATCTAAAACTGAGCTGATGGGACAAAGTAGTTTACGGTATGTCAAAGACTCCTACCGGACACCAGTCACAAAAGAATTACAAGAGGTTTTCAAAGGTATGCCACGTAACTATGAGACGGTCGTTGAGAGTGCAAAGGGTTCTAACATGTACATGAATATTACGAACGTCCCCATCATTGTCCAAAATGAGTTGGTTGGTATTTTCGGTATCGGGAAAGATGTCACTGCGGTTCGACAGAATGAACAACAAATTCATTTTCTCGCCTACCATGATACGCTCACCGGATTATTCAATCGTTTTGCCTTTGAAGAGCGTCTTTCTTTACTGATTGAAAGGAACGCATCGCATGTCGCTCTGTTCTTTATGGATTTAAATCAGTTTAAAACGGTCAATGATACGTTTGGACACGATGTTGGCGATGAATTACTCCAAGCTGTCGCCACACGTTTAACATTGTTTGAAGATCGATTCGACATGATGGCACGCCAAGGAGGCGATGAATTCACATTACTTCTGAGAAATGTTAGGTCCTACGAACAACTCCACCTCGTAGCAGATCAGTTGTTAAAAACGCTACAGACACCTTACCAGATCGATCATTACACGATTTCTTGTCCACCAAGCATCGGTATATCATGCCATCCGACTGATGCCTCAAACATGCTGGAGATGTTAAAACATGCGGATCTTGCGATGTATCAAGCAAAAAATATTAAATCTGGTAGCTATGTGTTTTATAACGATCTACAACATATGCCCATATGACCTATTTTAGTTAAATTTTTTTCACAATGGTTCTCTCTCTGTCGCAAAGAACAGAAAATAATCGTTACTCCTTCACGTGAGTGTCTACTCTCGCGATCAGTTTAGAGCTAGTGACGTGCGTCGAGGAGACCATTGCGTTCAGCTTCTTACCTTTCACATAAGTCTGATAAGTCGATCATTGTTTTTACTAACGTAAAAAGAGACAGTCAAAACACCTAGATTATATAACTAAATCTATAAATTACTGTCCACACCTTTTCTCACCGCTATATCATGAAAGATACAATCCTATCGAGAAGTGAATAGATACACCTTTTTGCCCGTAGTGGATGAATCCATTACGGGCATTTCAATGCTTAGGAATACCTAAATAACCCACTTCTGATTACAGTACGTACGACAAAAAGATCAACAAATAGCTACTTTAAGAAGTAATCGTATGTTGATCTTTTTCACAATCATCAGTCCAAACGTTGTTCAGCCGTTTTATACATTTCATCTTTATCTCGTTTACCCATCGCTACAATCTGAATGATCTGGAGTTTACCGTCGATTTCTCTAAAAACAACACGTAATCCCATTTTTCTATTTTTTAACTTATTACATTCGATAAGTTTCCACTGAGTGGCTGTCCTGCCGCCATCCCTAGAGAAATAATGCGGTTCAATGCTTTGTCTACGAATATCTTTTGACTACCATCGAGGTTATCGTAATCTTCTTTCGAATACTGCGTCCACTCAATTTGATGCAATGATCACTCCCACCCATCCATTTCATCAATAGTCGCAGGGTGAGTTTCTCGTTCTCCACGGACTTCTGAATCGGTATAGGTGCGGACATTTTTATTAGATAGCCGTATCTTAACCGTCAAATCATCTAATCGACTGTACAATTCTTCAATTTCTTTATTGAGTGATTCGTATTGCTGTTGCGTCAACATGACACCCGCAACTTTTTCACGGTTAAAGACATATACGCCGGCTGCTTCACGATCTGCTCTTTGGAACGCCTCCATCGGTGACCGTTTCACATCAGATATAGAAGTAGTTGGAATATCAAGTATCCGCATTCCCATTATCATTTCCTCCCTTTAACTTTCCTCTATCATAGACTGATTAAAAATCTTTTAAACGATTCTTTCCATCCTCATAATGTCTCTATTTCAGTTTATTTTAGATAAAACAAAAAAACAGGGATTTACATTTGCTGAGTTACCTATTGTTTTTAGATACTACCAATTTGAATTTACCGATCATGTATATAACTCTTTTCTATAGCAATAGATATTGTCATAACTTTATATTTTTTAAACGCATCTCAAATACTTAAAAAATTTATATACATTCTATTTAGTGCTCTAAGCCCTCCGTAGTAAAGAACAAAAACATAGAAATGCCTCGTGAAAAAGAATCGTCGCTCTTAATAACGTTTTTGCAGGAGAGCAGGTTCAATTAGGAAGTCGCTACATGAAGTCTACAGTCTCATACATGAGCCCCAAAGCTCATTTGCAGTATACATAACTATAAAAAATTAAAAGAAAACATTTAGTTCAAACGAATACTCATAGATCTTTATTCATCTAATACAGAAGCTTTGTTACCTTTAAATTTGTAATAAATTTATTCCTTATGCGCCCGTACTTTAAAAATAGAAAATACCACGGCTTTCTGGCCATTTACGTAATAAAGTTAATTCCGAATATAAAAAATAAACTTTAATAGAGTTTTTCTTTTGTTTTTTCAGTTCAAAAAAGAAGTTTTATGATAATGTTAAAGATAATAAAAGTAAATTACATTCATTTTTTACAAAAAACATTGCTTTGAAGAAAAGTGAAATCCAATTTTTAGTATTTTATAACCATTTAAATACATATATAGGAGGAATTTTAATGAAGATTAAAAGAAAATATCTAATTTTATTATCCAGTACATTTTTAATTGCCGGATGTACTGACAACGCGGTAGAGAATAAATCTAAAGTAGCAATTTCAAAAGTCAACCATTCTAGTCAGAAATCAAATCCGACTCAGGCAAATATTATGAGCTATCAAAAATTTGAAAATCTATTTAAGCATATGAACGATAAACTAAAAATAAAGAATTTCCAGTTAAAAGAGAGTACTTTAGGTCCAGATGTAACAATAATCGATAAAGAACTGAGCTTTAATAAAAGAAATTGGCTAACTATTAATGGAACAAAAGATGATCTTGCACCAAAATCAACACAAGAAACACTATATTTCGAAGATAAAGATCAAACTACTCTTCTATCAATAAGTTTTGCGTATACAAAGAATTACGTAGGTGAAGATATGCTTCAATATCAAGTTCCTTCTGGCTATGACAATATTAATCAAAAACTTGCAAATAAATCTGATCTAATTCTCTTAAGTTATAAAAATATAGTTATTTCGATTCAACAGAACAACTCCGATAAAGTAAATTATGACACAACAAAATTCGCTACAAAAATGGTAATTAACGAGCTTAAAACTATTAATTAATAAAAAAAATAATTAAATTACTAAAAAAAACTATTTTTATGTGTTATAGTTATTTTGTTCCATAATAAAGGATAATTTAGGAGGTAATTATGAATAAACGTGGTTTAGTATCCGGAGTTTTAACATTATCTTTAATAGGTCCGTTGCTGGCTTTTCCAGAAACAAGCTTTGCAGCAGAAAATGAAACAGACAACATTCCTGTTGAAGTACTAAACGAGGTAGAAAAAACAGTAGAAGAAAATCAATTTGATATTCCTGAAACCGAGGCTTGGGAAGTTGATTTAGATGGCCAAGTTAAAGAAGTTACACCTCTAAGTGAACGTGCTGATAATTCTCGTGCAGGAATATCTGTAATGTCTGTTCCATCTGATGGCTACACGTATGATTTTCAATATTACTCTGTTGGAAGCCCTAAGAAAAATTGGAAATTTAAAAGCGCTGGAACAGTCCGAGTAAAAAATACTAGTAAAGCTTCTGCTAAATTTACATATACTCAACAATCTTCCACAACTACACAGTGGGATGTTTCAGTAGCTATTAGCGGATCTGCTGAAATTAAGAATAGCTTTTTAGGAAAAATCCAAGCTTCTCTTGGCGTTACAGTTGATAGAAAAAAATCATGGTCTAAAGGTACTTCCTATGGTATTAGTACTACAGTTCCTAAAAACTCGACTGCATATTTGACTGCTTATGCAGTGGGCGTTCGTGATAAAGGTCGACTAGTCTATAAAAAATATACTAGAAGCGGAACTTTAGTTGGTTATTATTACGAAAGTACTGGCGGTACAGCAGTAAGTAAAAATGATGCAAATATTGAATTAACTCGTGTTTCTCCACTATAAAATATTAAAACTTTATCCTTTTTTAAAGTTTTAATATCCAAGTAATACAACAGCTCCTCATTTCGGAATTGAAATGGGGAGCTGTTGTATTACTTATAAAGAAAAACCTGAATTATTTTTCACTTATTTTTTAAGCAATAAGATCTTAATATAAAAATTTTGTATACATTTTATAACAAAATGTATACATTTCACTTTCAGTGAGTACCCGATTGATGATCTCTTGTATACAATTCAAAGTCTAACTCTTAATCAGTAGAATTCTTCAAAACACTGACTTTTTACGATCTCCAAATCCAAATAAATCAGATAATTCATATCGTCGTGAAGTGAGTTTTTCTTATAAAATCTTAACAAGCGCAATCGCCTTCGCTCCATCGGTAGCACCAAGTATATAACCCCGCATTGATTTATTCACGTTCATTTGCCCTCCCTACTCAACAAAACTCAATATATAGTTATAATTTTTTAAGTAATCCATCTCGCGTAAGAATATTTTTCCACATTTCATCCGGAATGGAGAGCATTTGTTGATCATCGCGTGACAAGGTCGTACGAATTTCTTCCTCTCTTCCTGCTTTTAGTTTTCGAACCCAATCAGGCTCCATTAATAACTCTCTTCCTAATCCGAACAAAGGGATTCCTTGTTCTAATACATCCAAAGCATCATCTGGTGTGTGGATAGAACCGAGTGACAGAAAACTTGTTCTACCTGCAATCACATCACGAAAAAACTCTGATCTTGTTTTTGATTGATTTGAACCACTTCGAGGCATCGACCAAACGTTTTTGACTGAAAGATGTAAGTACGATAATCCTTGATTAGACAATTGATCTACAAAGGCGATCGTTTCCTCCATATTCAAGCCATCCTCTTCCGGTTCTTCTGGTGAAAAGCGATATCCAATAATAAAATTATGATTCGCATATTGATTGCGGACCCGCTTTACTTCTTCAATAACAGCTAACGGAAAGGACATCCGCTTTTCTAATGTCCCTCCCCACATATCTGTTCGTCGATTTGAATATCCTGAAAAAAATTGTTGAATCAGATATCCGTTGGCTCCATGAATTTCTACTCCATCAAATCCTGCACGTATAGCTATCTCCGTTGCTCGTCCAAAATCTCGAATAGTGGACAGAATTTCTTCGTGTTCTAACGCACGTGGAACGTAATCATCAGTTGAATCCTTGTAAAGTCTTGCCACGATACCACTTGGGCTAACCATTCGCCTTTCACTTATGTATCCGATGAGACTTTCGCTTCCTCCGTGATGAAGCTGAAGGATTGCTTTTGCTCCCTTTTCTTTTATTTTATTTGCCAACTGCGTAAGACCTGGTACATTGTGTTCTCCATATGCTTTCATTTGACGAGGAAAACTAGTTCCGAGTGATGATATGGTTGCAGCTGCGGTAATAAACATAGCTGGTCCTTGTGCTCTTCTGCTATAGTAGTCCAATTCTTCGGAAGAGACACTTCCATCTATATTTCCTGAATAAGTGGTCATCGGTGCAACAACGACTCGATTCGCCAAAGTTACTCCATTTGAAAGCGTATAAGGTGAAAGGATCTTTTCATACTTCTGATTCATCAATACATCCACTCTCCAATTCTTTTATTTTTTTGATTTAATCTATCTGTTTTTAGTGTATTTGTAAAAATAAAATAAGTAAAATGAATGTTTTTTATACTATTCATTTGTATTTCTCATGTATAATGCAGAAAAGGAAGTGAAGTATATTGAATTTCTTTCAATTGGAAGTGCTTTTGAATGTAGTGGAAAGTGGTAGTTTTACGAAAGCAGGTCAAAAGATTGGATTGACACAATCTGGAGTAAGTCATAACATTACAGCACTAGAATCTGAACTAGGAGTAACACTTTTGAATCGAGGGCGAGGCGGTACATCGTTAACTACTGCAGGGGAGTACATTATTCCACACATACGTAATATTGTGGCAAATATAGCCCATATAGAGCAAAAAGTTTCTTCTTTACAAGGACTAGAATTAGGAAAGATTACTGTCGGAAGTTTTCCGAGCTTTACTGCTGCATTTATACCGATCCTGTTTTCTATATTCAAAGAACGGTTCCAGAATGTTGAATTGGTGTTATATGAGGGTGGCTACGATGATATTGAAAAGTGGGTGGAGGAAGGTACTGTAGATTTCGGTTTCACAGCATTACCAGTTAAAGGTTTCGAGAGTATAGCACTAACGCAAGATCCCTTGTCTGCTGTCGTATATGATGGACATCCTTTTACAGAAAAAAGTGCTGTTACGATAGCTGATTTCGAAGAGGAACCATTCATCATGTTGCGATCTGGATGTGAAGTCCTTATCGAGGATGAATGTCGTAAAGCTGGTCTTTCATTACATACCTCTTATAGTAGTAAGGAGAATGAAACCGTACTGTCTATGGTGAAAGGAAAATTAGGTATTAGTATTATGCCAAACTTGGCAGTTTCTAAACGAGAGACTCATGTTCATTTGTTACCCTTACATCCTCCTGTAGTGAGACATCTCGGATTAATTATTAAGTCCTCAGACAAAATGACGCCACTTGCTAAAGAACTCGTCAAGATCGTGAAAGAACATTTTAGTAATAGTTAAAGCTGTCATTTAGTCATGTTTTTATATGAAGAATTTTAATAGAAGAAGATCCATTAAAAAGAGACTGTATACATTTCGACGTCGAAATGTATACAGTCTCTTTTTAATCCATTCGTTTCAGCCACAATAATACCCAGTTTACAAGTAATATTCAAATGTCTGAGAGTTTTAAGCAAAGGATTTTACTTATACTATTCCCATTGTTTAAAGCTTAGGTTGTCAAAAGAGAATAGTCTTTTTTCTCATGACGACAGTCTTTATAACAGTAAAGAAATCTTAGGAGCTGAACGTCCCATCAGAAATCGGTTGATCTAACGTACGGATCGTTTTATAAATTTCCTCAAAAATATTTTCTTTTTCTTGTTGATTCGGTTTTGGGTTATGTACGCCATACTCCCAATTCTTTTCTTCTTTACCTTTACTGTAGTAAATGCCAGTGATGTAACTATTGCTACCGGTCTCAATTTCATCGTTATATGAAATATTTGGGTTAATAAATGGTTCATATGATTTTTTGCTACCTATGAAGAAAAAAGGTACTCCAGATTTTTTATAAACTGCAGCATATTCCTTTTTTGAAGCAGCTTGTAAATACTTCTTCGCTATAAAAACCGCATCGTACTGTTTTAAGTCACCTTTTATATCACTTAATTTTATTTTTTTGATTTCAGGTCTGGCACTTACTTTAGGAAACTCTCCCACTACAGCAACAGTTAGATCAATTTTTTCATGTTCGGGTTTAGTCTGATATTTATCTTGATCACTACAAGCTGAAAGAAGAGCGCATCCCATTAAAACAGCAATTATTAATCTCTTATGTATCACTATTTGTACCTCCTAAATTTTTTAAAAAGAATAGTATGTTATACATATAAATATTTATAGCATATATACCGTTAAAAGTATTTTTTAATAGGGATTTGCGAAGCAACATCAAATAAATGTATCTGACTAACCGCTTGAGTATTGATTCATTCATAAAGTAGTCTGTTTAAAACGATTCTTTAATACTTCCTTTCTCTCTATATTGTAGATGGGTTTAATACAGCTCCCTTCATGAACACACTATTCGTTTGTAAAAAAACTAAGCTTTAATAATTTTGAGTAAGAATAGATCATAACCGGTACATCAGTTTCAATAGATTGTGCGTAAATGAACAAACATATGTTACACATATCATAAAATTTTATTCCTCCGAAGTGATTACTGTAAAAATTTGTTATAATTAAGGAAAACAATGTACTGGGGGTAGCTTTAGTGAATTTTGTTTTTGATTTAGAAGGCACAATTTGTTTCGAAGGAGAACGGATGTCTGAACAAATCGTAGAAGCACTTAACGCAGTGGAAAAAGATGGACACCGTGTCATCTTTGCATCTGCACGACCCATCCGTGATATGTTGTCCGTCATTCATCCTTTATTTCATGATCATATTTTAATTGGTGGGAACGGAGCCTTGGTGGTATCGGAACAAATAATCATTCAATCGAATCCTTTTAATCATCATGACCTTTCAAAGATTATGAAGCTACTGAAAAAGAAAAAAGCTACATACTTAATCGATGGTGACTGGAATTATACGTATAACGGTCCTCAAAATCATCCCTTTTTGAAAAATGTCGATTCTTTCAACACAGCACAAAATGTACCCTTTGAGACTCATGAACACGTGTTTAAAATACTCGTGTTAAATGCCAAATCTATAAAGGACTTAGAACATTTACTCCAACAGATTGATGTCACCATACATCATTATACGTCTGAAGGAATTTTAGATATCAGTCCTTCCAGTATCAATAAACGCTCCGCTTTACAAACACTCGGAATCGAGCATGAAGGGTACATCGCTTTTGGGAACGATGCCAACGACATTGAACTGTTTAAAGGCGCACAATATGCCGTCATGATTGGTGCACATAAATCGCTCCGCTTATATGCTGATGATGTTGTGAAGTATACTCCCGACTTAGAGATTTTTCTAATAGAGCAAATCAGTAAATTAAGTCACCATTATGCATCTGAACTTACTGCTAAAGTCGAGTTGCTTACTTAATTTTCTATCATTAAAATTTAAAAAAATAGGATTGTATACATAAAATGCAGACAATCCTACTTTGAACATCTTCTTAAGATTCAATTTATCCATGAGAGAACGAATAGCTTCTTCGTCAACAATAAAATAACTTTGAATTCTCATGAAATGTACTTTTTCCCTTTTACGATAAAAATAGTTTCTACCCGGTTACGTCCTTTTTTCTTCGCTTTATATAACTGCTGATCTACCTCGTTATAGAAAGGCGAGACATCATAGGAGTTCGAATCTAAGTAACCTGCTCCAATTGAAATCGTTATCCGTTGTGGTAGTGAGAAGTCTGTCTGTTCTACGGTATGACGGAGATGTTCAGAGAAAGCAATGATTTCATCAGGTGACGTTTCTTGAAGAACTATCGCGAACTCTTCTCCTCCAATTCGAACTGGTAGCCCCGAATGAGGAGTAGCGTAGGAAATCACTTCAGCGAGTTTGACCAACACTTGGTCTCCCTTCAAATGTCCATACGTATCGTTGATGCTTTTGAACCGATCAATATCAAGCAATACATATCCAAAAGATTCTTCATTGTCCCGTATCATTTGAATCAATTGATTCAATCGTCGTCGATTTGCAAGTCCCGTCATTGGATCCGTTACTGCCATTTCTTCAAAATCGCGCAACATGACCTGTTGGTTTTCTGCAAATGAAAGAATCATAGCACGAATGTTTTCAACTTCCCGATATGGGGAGTTAAAATCTCTCGTTTCTTGAATGACTTCATCTATCGGTTTTTTATAATCAAGCAGTGAGAGACGATTCAATGGTTTTGTAATAAAGATAATCAATCCAATCAAAATAAGAAATGAAATTAAAATCAATGGAAACCCGATAGTGGCTGCTTTGATTGCTGTCAGTTGAGCAGGAGCCAGCGCTTTCGAGGCAGGTGTCATCGAAATGATTCTCCAATCAATTTGAGGAACTGTCGTATATCCAGCAAATACTTGTTTGCCCGTCTGGTCCACCATCGTTCCTTTACCAGGTCTTCCTTTATCAAGATTGATAGTCGCTTGGTTTTTAGGTGCCTTTGTCCCAATCCAATTGCGATTCTTATGGTAGATATAGGTACCGGTCGAGTCATAGACAGCAACATCATATTTGTCATTTCCATATGTTTCTTCGAGAAGGTGTGTTAAAAAGTTTTTTTCACGCAACCAGACTAACCCATTGAGCATACCGTAATATTTTCCATCCTTATAGAGTGCTGTCGAAACGATTAACATCAGTTTCTGATTTTTCCCGATATAAGGACTCGATGTAAAGTTTCGTTTCAATCGCAATCCTAATCGTACACCTTCCGTATCCACCTTAGTTCCCCTAAGCTTCAAGTCAGGAGTATTGGCTTTTCCGATGCCATTCTCATCGATGATTGCAATCGAATTAAAATTAGAATTAGATTGCTTCAAAGTTTGTGTAAGTTCATTTAACTTCTTTGGATCATCCCAATTGGATAGAATATCTTCTTGGTGTGCGAGTAATGTTTGTTCCATCATTAGAAAGGTATCATTAGTTAGAGCACTTAATTTCTTAGCATTCGAATAGTTTTCGTTTATCGCAGTTTCCTTTAAATTGTGACGGTTCACATAGTAACTCGTAGCAAAAACAGCAATTAATACTACAATCATAGTTACCATTGTTACAGTAGTGATCATAAACTTGAGCGGTGGCTTCATTCGTTGTAAATCCTTCCTTTTTTCATAACCTTGATGTTATACAAATTATACCAAAAGAAAGAATGATTACTCCACCTAGAAGAGGTTTCGGATACTTTTATTAATATTAAACGTACAAAATGTACACAAAAAATACCTACAATAAAAATGTCCCATAATATACTCTACTCTGTTTACATATTTTCTTGATAAAAATAAAGAGGATACTGTGGACACTATTCCTGATAATGGAGTAGCTATCATTAAATCGTTCTATAAAACCTTTTAACGATGATTTCATTTCCTACCAAAACTGTCTTGGATTATATACTCTGTCTTTTCTTTGCTATAGTAAATTCTAAAATTATTGCTGTGACTTCCGTTTCAATGTCATCATTATTATCGTTTCGATCTTAAAGTATATATTCATATTAAAATTAGAACTCTTTTTACTTATTGGAGATATCTTTTTTGACTATCTCCTTAGAATGGAGGAACTATGAAACACTTAAGATGGGGCATATACCTTCTTACTATTCTTTTATTTTTATTTATTTATAATTCGTTTTTTAACTATGAATTCGTCCTTTTCATTGCAACCTTTTCGTCTATCCATGTCATGCATTTTTGTGTATTCTTTAGTTTCTTACTCACGTTTTGCTCCATCCTATTAATATTGAAAATTAGTTCTTCAAATGATAACAAAGCTGTTATCGGTATATTAATTACTCTTGTCTTAAATTTATCGTTTCTACTTATTACAGGAATCATCGATTTTATAGGATCATTGTTGACTTAATTGCTATACATGTTAAAGATAAAAAATGGGAACGATAAAAGATGACTTCGATACAAAACGGAAGTCATCTTCAGGAAAGCTTTAATCGATCAAAATGGTTTTATTAAACTGTTCCAATATTAGGACTCAGAACACGTTATTGTTTTGCATTTAATTTAATATCTTTGTTCTGTCGTTCATTTAATTGATACAGAGTTAAGAACCTTCTATATTTTTTAGTTTTAGTCAGCCATCACATTAAATTTCTTAACACGTACTGCATCCTTACACTTTACTTTTTACATATAAACAATCATACAATTGTAAGGATTTTTGTCCCACTTTTCATGGTTCACTATAGAAAGATCATTTATTTACTAGAAGACCTTTCCCACCTTTTGTTTGCAACGTGTTTATTCTAGCTACATTTGTAAGAATAGGCTTTGCCTTTTGTATCAGAGTTTGAGTAACTTCTAGATTTAAAGACGCTTTATGGGATGTTTCATTCAGCCATACTTCGTATACATAAACTACATTTTCTTCCTCATCAGAAACACTTACAACATAAATTTCACATTCCTCTAATTTCTCCATTGATTGAGAGGCATTTAGAAGGATATCAATCATTTCTTCTCTTTTATTTTCTGATATAAAGAACTTAGTGAATAAGCAATACTTGGACATACATACCCTCCTTTTGAATTTGAGATATTATTTTACTTTTGAATTTCACATACTTGTATCAGTCTTTTAATTCTTACCTTTTTTCTTTACATCATGGTTTATCATTTATAAAAAAAGATTGATCAAATTAAGAGTTTAGTTAAACTTCTTATTCTCAAACTATCTTCAAACTCCTTCTGTATTCACAGAAAAAATAATTTCTATAACTTCTTTTCGTCTACCGCTGAAATTTATGAAAAACTTCCAAATATTAGTACATAAGATAAGACCAATCTGAAGAGAATCACGCATCATAAAAAATGTCTCTCATGATAACTGCATGTTCGTGAATTCTTTTTTATCAACACGTACTACCTCTAACTCTTCAAAAAAAGCAATACGTGTAAACATTTCGACGTCGAAATGTTTACACGCTACTTTCAGTTAGTATTTGCTTAGTGACTCCTATTGTCTAACCCTAACGTCTATTTCTTATTCCGTATATTTCTTCAAGACGATCGCTGCGTTATGACCACCGAATCCGAACGAGTTGGATAATCCATACTGCATCTCCATTGAGCGAGCCCCTTCTACCACATAATCCAGATCGCACATGGGATCTTTGACTTCAAGATTAATCGTCGGTGGAATGATTCCTTTCTGTAAACATTTCGCGAGTGCAATCGCTTCTGCTCCACCGGCAGCACCAAGCATGTGACCCAACATTGATTTGTTCGCCGTCACCGGGAGCGTGTTCGCATGTTCCTCAAACAATTTTTTAATTGCACGTGCCTCAGACTGATCACCGACAATCGTACTTGTCGCATGAGCACTGATCACGTCGATGTCATTCGTCTCGATCCCTGCATGTTGAATGGAACGCTTCATAGCGAGGTAGGCTCCCTGACCCTCTGGATGGGTCGCCACTATATGATAGGCATCTGAACTTGCCCCGTATCCGACGACTTCCGCATAGATGAACGTACCTCGTTGCTTCGCGTGTGATAACGATTCTAGTATCAAGATGCCTGCACCCTCCGACATCACGAAGCCATCACGTGTCGCGTCAAACGGGCGACTCGCTTTTGCAGGTGATTCGTTTTTGTAGACAATGCTGTCCTTGCTATAGGCAATTCCGCGATGCCCGCTTCCATCCCATCAGCGAATGCAGCATCGGCTGAAAGTGCTCGAGGATCTACAAGTATGAGTCTTGACCTATCCTTACAGCGATGTTAGTGCTATATAGACTAATTAGGGTAAAAACATTATAAAAGTAAGCGGTGAGCCATAAAGTTCCGGACTACTTCATGAAGAGGGTTGTTTCCCCTCTTTTTTTACATGTAGTGCTGATGTTTTTGAGTGTAGATAAGAAATGTTATCTTCATTAAAACTACTGAAATTAATTGGATTATCGGGAAAATTAATAATAAACGAATGATTTCGACGTCGAACCGTATACACTCATTATTAATTTATTCGTTCCATCAAAATAATGTCAGGGTTACAATCAATAATAAAATGTGTGAGAGTATTTTATACAAATATTTTTGTTTACAATCTTTCTATTTACTATAGTTCAGGTTTTTTATGTAAACAGCTTTTTTCCTTCTAACTACATTTTTTACAATAATAAAGAAGTCTTAAGGTTTAAAAGTTCTATTTAGTATCTAATACTAGGAACTAGTGATAATATAACAATCGAGAGTACATTATCGTATCGAGGAGTGAATAAAATGGTTGTTTCTAAAGCTCAGATTACTGCAATTGGTTCCTACGTCCCTAAAAACAAATTAACCAATATGGATTTAGAAAGTATGGTAGAAACAAATGATGAATGGATTGTACAACGCACCGGTATTAAAGAGAGAAGAATAGCGAATAAAGATGAGTATACAAGTGATATTGCTTATCAAGCTGTACTAAATCTGAAAGAGCGCTACAAGAAGTCGATAGAAGATGTAGATATGATTATCGTCTGCACCCTGACACCTGATTTTAAAACGCCAAGTGTCGCTTCCCTTGTTCAAGCAAAATTAGGTATATTACATGCGGGTGCCATTGACTTAAATGCTGCATGCGCTGGTTTTGCGTATGGATTACATATGGCAAATGCTCTAATCAGCTCTGGATTGCATAAGAAGGTACTCGTTATTGGTGCTGAAACGCTTTCTAAAGTCACTGATTATACTGATCGTAATACCTGTATTTTATTTGGTGATGGTGGTGGAGCAGCACTGGTCGAATTCGACGAAAACCATTCAAGTTTTATTTCTTCACATCTCATTTCTGAAGGAGAAAAAGCAAAGAGCTTATATTGTTCTAATCTATCCGATCAAATATTTAAAGACAAAATAGTAGACAGTAAAAAGATTGTTCAAAACGGTAGAGAAGTTTACAAGTGGGCAGTCAGTACCGTGCCTAAAGGAATGAAACATGTTGTCGAAAAAGGGGCGACTTCCTTAGAGCAAGTCGATTGGTTTATACCGCATAGTGCTAATCTCAGAATGATTGATTCGATCTGTGAAAAAAGCGGATTTCCTTTGGAGCAAACTCTGTATAGCTTGGTCGACTACGGAAATACTTCTTCTGCAACCATTCCTTTATCATTAGACAAAGGAATTAAAGAAGGAAAGATCAAGTCGGGTGACCGTATCCTCTTATATGGATTTGGGGGCGGACTGACTCAAGCTGGTTTACTGTTAGAATGGACTCTGTAAAATCGTAAATCAACACTAAAGCACTCACATTTCAATAATGAAGTGAGGGTGCTTTTTAGTTTTTTATAAATCGAACTTTTCACCTCTAATATTTGAGATTTTCTCAAATATTAGAGGTAAATGCTTTAGCAGTTTCATTTAATTCACTTGCCATTTCTCCGACTTCGTAAAAGCAATTTACCGTTTCTTTCATGATATTTAAGCTTCCTGTAGTATCTCTTGAAGAACGATCCATTACCTTCAAAACTAATTCAAGCTCTTCATTCATTCTTTCAGTCGTCATTCTTACATCAATTACCGCTTGTTCAACAAGTTTTGATAAATTACGAACTTCTGTAGCAACCACATTGAACCCCTTACCATGCTCTCCTGCTCTAGCTGCCTCTATCGAAGCATTTAAAGACAATAGGTTTGTTTGTGAAGCAATTCCTTTGATTGTGGCAGTAAGATTTGTGATTTCCTCAGCTTGTTTTTGAAGATTTTTTACGACTTTATAACTCTCTAAAGTTTCGCTTGCCATATGTTCAATGGTATCCTTTAGCAAACTACTCTCTTGCATACCATGTTTGGCTCTTTCGTCTAACGTAACAGCAATTTTATCAAAGGTTTTTGCATAAGTTTCGACCATATCTTGTCGATCAGTTATGTCCGTCGCGATTTTTACTACTCCTAATGTAACTACGCTTAATTAGTTAACGCAATGAAGGGTAGCTTATTTAAAACGTTATTTTATACGACACTACACCGGTATAAAACTCTTTCATCAAAATATAAAAAAATAATAACTATCTTGTTTCTATCAGTACAGACAATAGTTGAATTAATTACTCCTTACATACAAAAACATCCCCTGATTTAAATACTAGGGGATGTTGATCTTATATCGAAGCTGCGACTTCTTGTAAATTGTCTGCTGTTTCGGCAATTGAATCGGCAATGTGGCGCATCCCTTCGATTGTTCCGGCGACATCACTTGTATCTGACGACAACTCGCGCACTTGTCGTGAGACAACTTCTGTCTGTTCGGAGATTCTAGAGAATACATGGACGATTTCTTGCATTTCAATCGTCGTCTGAACGACTGCGCTTTCTGTTTCTCCCATTCGTTTCGACACGACCAGCATTTTTTGTGTGATTTCCTGTGCGATACGTGATGTCTCTGCTGCTGATTGTTTACTTTCTTCTGCCAACTTTCGTACCTCCTGAGCAACGACCGTGAATCCTCTTCCCATCTCACCTGCGCGCGCAGCTTCAATTGAAGCGTTTAAGCTCAGTAAATTTGTTTGGTCCGAAATCGTCGTTACCATCCCAGCAATTCGTTCGATTTCTTCGGATAGCCGAGATAGCTCTGCGACCTGTTCGGTTGTCTGTGTCAGGTCATGAACAACATCTTGAAAATGATGCGTTTTTTCTTCGACCAATGTCACTCCATCTTCTGCCTCCACAACTGCTTTTGTTAAACGATCTGAAATCGTGTCGGTTGTCAGTGAGACGCGTTTCGCATGCTGCTCGATTTCTTGAAAATTCGCTGATGATTCTTCACTCATCGCCGCTAATCCCTCAATTGATCGTTGAACACCCTCACCAACTTGACGCTTTGCTAATTCAGTTGCTTGTCGCTCTTCTTCAACTTGCCCTTCATACATCGTCATGACGATTTGCTGTTCTAGATTGAACAGTTTACTCGCAGAACGCATAATACGAATACGCTCAGCTTCTGGCCAGTCACTATTTTCAATTTTATCGCTTAGCACATTCCATACTTTTTGGAAAGCAGCAACATACCATTTAGTCTGTAGACCAATCTGTACATGGCGATCTGCGATCCGACGACGAGCTTCTATGTAGTCCATCGTCACTTTTCCTTCAAACATTTGAAGAATGTGTCGAGAGAGCGTTCCTTTTAATCGTTCGAGAGTCGAATGATGCTCAATCAAACGACGTAAAGAAGGAATCCGAATCAGCTCTTCATAGAACGCATCAACCATACTAGGCATCCAATGAGCTACATCCGTATGAATAACACGTACCATTTGTAAATCGAGGATGGTTAGATCAATTAAGTGAAGCTGTTCTTCCAAAGAACTCGGTACTTTCAGGATGGCATGCGTAGCTTCAGCTTCAATTAACGCATCAAAGGTTACTACTTTTGCTGTTTTAAACCATTTCATTTATTTCTCCCCTTCATTTCCAGTTAAACCTCGCCTCTTATATCGTCGTATTTTATTGGAATTTGAATGGGAGTTCAAAGAACGGTGTCTTTTTCTTTTTAAGATAAATTATTTCATTGTCGTTATAAGGATACTGCGATAATTGTATATTTCCCTTATCAAACCGATAACTATTGAAGTATTTTAAATTCCAAATCCTATTCTCACTATTAATTGTAGTAACGTTTTAATCATACTATCACCCTGATCTTCAGGCGGAAGAATACAGTCTAAATAATTGCAGATATAGACATGCACCAATGATAGCGAAAAGGAGAATGATAGTGAAGATACCGAGAGGTGCAATCCATCCTGATGCGTAGATGGCGAGAGGCGCCAGCGACTTACCAAGTGTGTTTTGAAGACTATCAGCAGCTAGATACTGACCTCTTGCCTCTTCAGGAGCATAATGACCGATGAAACTTTGTGTGACAGGTGTACGCATGATCTCACCTAACGTGAAGATGAGCGTACAGCCAAACAGAAACCAGATGTTGTTATTCCATCCGACTAAAAACGTACCTCCTCCTGCAAGTAGCGTCGACATGACAAAGAGACGTTTTTCTGACCAATGTTTAAGTCGATTCGTTACGGGAAGAATCAAGAGGACAAACAAAAAACCATTAAAGCCTACCAACCACCCAAAAATGGATTGGCTCGTGAGCTGAAATGAATCCATCAGGTTTGGTACAAGAGGTTGTGTAGGTACATTCTCTATCACATAGACTGGTAAGTAGAGATCGAGCTGCATCACTGGGAAGAGCGAACAAATTCCCGCAATCACGTATATCAGAAAAATACGATCTTTGAGAATAAATCGATAACCAGACCACTTAGTTTGAAAGGCAGATTTAAGTGGGATTGTGACATCTTTTTGCTTGGAACGATCAGGTAAGGTTTCAATGACGATAAAATAGATCGTGATGAAGTAAAGGAACAGAACCGTTGCACAGGTCCATAATAACAGTTGACGATATTGAAAAAAGAAGACTGCCCCGATAATAGGTCCTAAAACGGCACCTATATTGTTCACGGTCATAAATGTCGCGTACACCTGTCGCAATTCATCCTTTGGTACCGTGTCCGCTACCATCGCCGAACTTGCGGGCCGATAAAATGCTGCCCCTATCCCGATTCCGATGAATGCAACATAATCGATCCAAGGAGATGAGGAGACCGCAAATAGAATGAACATACTCATTTGCAAAAATGTTCCGATCAGCATGACAGGACGCCTCCCTAACGTATCCGCAACGCTTCCTCCTATTAAACTTCCGATGATACTTAGTAAGGGCGGTAGTGCCATTATTAATCCAGCAGTCTGTAAGCCAAGTTTTTGACCAAAGTAGACCGTCAAAAAAGGAAAGTACATCCAAAATAATAAATTAAATAATCCTTCTCCTACCAGTCTGACTTTCACATTCGAATTCCAATAAATTTTGTTCATAATAACTCCTCTCAAATAAATAAGGAATAGCGTCTTCCTTTTGTAGCTTTACTATAGAGAAGATGATTAATAAGATATAGACTTATCTTTTAATGTGGATTATACTAATATTATGAAAATTGAGTAGACAAACCTTTGTTTAAATTGTACCTTAAAACGAACGTATGTTTGTTTTAAGGTACTTTATTTTTAACTATCGCTTTTTTGTTTCTTCCTATTTTTTAAGAATTTTAGAGTTTCATTGCTATATAACTGACCAATAAAAAGCAGTCCCTGTCTTTGAACTGCTCCCCGTCAAGTAGACAGGATAAATAATAAAAATCACTTAAACGGCTTGAGCTCTGTATTCTAATGGAGCCAAGCCGTTTAATCGTTATTGGTACCGTTCTACATTGTAGAAATGTATATACTTTTGAATCGCAAGCTGGAGTTCGTCGAACTCCGTAAACTTATGTAAATAATAACTTTCGCATTTCAAAGTTCCCCAAAAGGACTCGATCGGACCATTATCAATACATTTCCCAACCCGAGACATACTTTGTGTAATGCCTGCCACG
>Ga0207790_1000213_pt1 | contig 23006 bp, 18 predicted proteins | sample HigsolmetaGSP14D_FD_184842 | JGI IMG/M metagenome (GOLD analysis project Ga0207790, IMG submission 184842) | High solid enriched microbial communities from the Joint BioEnergy Institute, USA - SP1-4-D (SPAdes) | ecosystem: Engineered > Bioreactor > SSF (Solid state fermentation) > Aerobic >...
ACCGAGACCTGCTCACCCTTACGCGCCGTCGCCGCCATCCCGCTCTGCGCCTTCTGCGGACGCAGATGCACCACATCCGTCGTGAACATCGACACCGGCGCCGGTGCAGTCTTGAGAGCGAGGTAGTCGCTGTGCGCCCAGTACGTCGATCCGCTGACGGTCAGCCTCCACCAGGCACCGTACGTGCCCGTTCGCGCATACGTCTGCCCATCCGTGATCGATCGCTTGCCGGTCTCGCAACTCGTGGTGGGCGCCTTGCGTGCGTTCAGCGACGCGGTGACGACCACGGCCGTGCCCGACGCCTTCGTGATGCTCGACTCCGCGGGAAGCTTGCAGGCATCCGAACCGGCGGCGGGCGAGCCTCCCGGCATCCGCAGGGCGGACTTCGCCACCCACAACGTGCCCGACCCGTTCGCGACCTGCACCCACGAGCCGTACGTGCCCTTGACCGTCACGGCGGCGGACGTCGCCAGTGCCTTCGTCCCCGACGTGCAGGATGCGACGGGCGCCTTCCGCGCGGTCGTCGCCGTCGCCACGGTCGCCGTTCCCGAGGCCGGTACGATGTCGGCCTTTGCAGGGACGGTGCAGGCGGCGACGGTTGCCGGCGCGCCGGTGGCGTTCGGGACCGCGCCAGGAGCGAACCACTGCACGTAGTAGTTGTAGAAGTTCCGATTGCCGTAGCTCGAGCACCCATCACCCTGCGCGTAGCCCGCTGCGAGCGCCGCGATGTTGGGACGGTACGGCGTATAGATGTAGAGGTTCGCGGTCGCCTGGTTCTTGATGAGGACCTTCGACGTCCCGCACGCGCTGTCCGGGTGCCACTTGACCGTGTTGACCTGCCCGGCGCGGTAACCGTACTTCGTGGGGTTCTTCTTATAGACCTGCTGCTGACGTGCACCCAGGTAGACCTGGTTGACGAACCCGGCGGATGCCGCACTGCACGGCGCCGTATCCGGGCAGTTCATGCCCATCGAGGCACGGTAGCTCCAGTCGGTCGGCTTGGTCGAGGTGACGAGTCCCTGCTCCTTCTGGAGCATGACGAGGATCACCTTCGGGCTGATCCCGCACGCCTTGCCGACCGTCACGACGATCTCGGACGCGCGCACCTTCTTCTTACCGGTGATGGCGTTGCAGTAGGCGTCCTTCGCCTTCGCGGGGAGATCTGCGGTGAAGTTCCGCAGGCACGTGGGACCGGTCGTCGCCTTGCACGAGGGCACGCGGGTCTCGAGGAACGTCTGCGCCTGCGCCGCCGTCATCGAGTTCCCGTTGAAGAATTCGGCGTCGCTGATGATGTAGCCGCCATCCGTGATGGACGGCGGGAGCTCGGCGGCGCGGGCGGCGGACGTCGGCGCGACGGCCATCAGAACCGAGACAGACAGGAGCGCCGCGAGCATCATCGCCATGCTCCGCAGGGACCGTCGGGGCACGGAAGATGTGAGGCGCATGTGAACAGTGTTACTGATGTCGCGCGGTGTTACCAGTCGGACCCGAAGATCAGCAGTACGACACGCCGCCGCTACGACCTTCTCAGCGGGGTCAGAGTTCGGCGTGGAGTTGCCATACGCGCTCCGCGGCGCCCATCCACGTGAAAGCACGACCCCGATCCGCGGCGAGGACGGCCAGGCGGTCCACTGCGGCGGTCGACGCCAACGTGGCGGCCAGCTCGACGCCGAGCGATTCGCCGTCCCCGGGTGCGAGGGCCGCCCCGTCGAGCAGGAGCTCGCGATGCGTCGCACTGTCCGCGGCGACGATGGGAACCCCCAGCCGCAGGGCGTCGAGCGTCCGCCAGGGGAAGGACGTCGTGTCCGAGGGCGCCAGGAACGCAACCGCCCCCGCCAGCACCGCCGCCCGATCGAAGACGTCGAGGCGTCCGCGCACGTGAAGGCGGCGTTCGGGAAGGCCTGCCGCAGCGGCGAGCTCGGCGATGGCCGGCTCCTCACCGTCCGGCGCGTCGATGACCACGACGGCCGTGTCGCGCCCCGATCGCGCGACGGCGTCGAAGCCGGTTCGAAGGCGATCCGACGCGGCCAGGGATCCTGCCATCAGCACGTAACCCTCCGGGACTCCCGCGGCGCGACGGCGTCCGACCTCGTCGGACGGGACTCGCAGCGCCGTGGCGGGAGCTCCCGCTATGACCCGGATACGGTCCCCGAGAGGAGCGAGGTCGGCCACCCGACGGGCGAGTTCGTGCGTGGGCACCACGACCGCGTCGGCGTGCCGCGCCGCGCGGCGCAGCATCGCACGTGCCCAGGCGGCGTCCGCTCGCGGCAGGTCGTCGGGGGCATCCCATGCCCGCGTGTCCCACAGGGTCACGACGGTCTGGTCATGATCGTGGACCCGGTCGTGTTTCACGAGCGGCGCGGCGAGGCTCGCGGAGTGGATGAGGCCGTCGCCCGCGCCGGCGCGCAGACCGCGGCGCCACAGCGCTGTCGCCGCCGCAGATCCCACGGGCAGGCGATCGAGTCCCGTCAGGCCGTCCGCGAGCAGAGACTCGTCGGCCCCGTCGCTCGGAACGATGGCGCGCACGTCGCATCCGTTCGGCGCTGTCGTGACGAGCGCCGCGGCCAGTTCCCTCGAGGCACCGACGACATCCGGCCCGACCCCGGGAGCCGACGGGTCGAACACCACCCGCAGAGTAGTGGTCATCGCTGGTCTCCCTGGTCGCTCACGGTGCGGGGGTCGGTGTCGGCGGGTGCAGGAGTGTCGAGACCATCCCGCGGATGCGCTGCCAGTCGTCCGACGTCGGGTTCTCGGCGTCGAAGCCGACGCTCTCCGGCGTCAGCTCGAGGTCCTGGACCTTCTGGCCCTTGGCCTTCGCGCCGAGGTCGACGAGGTAGGGCAGGAGCGAATCGGGGATGTCCGTCTGCACGAGGTTCTTGCCGGCGGCCACGATGTCGCTGAATCGGGTCAGCACGGTCGAGGGCGTCGCCTGCGCGAGGATCGCGGTCTGCAATTCGCGCTGGCGACGCATGCGGTCGTAGTCGCTCGTCGTGTAGCGCGAACGGGCGTACCACTGAGCCGTCTGCCCGTCCATGTGCTGCGCGCCCTTCTCGATCCAGCCCGTCGCCCACTCCTCGGCGGGCTGATCACGGTAGCGGGGACCGGGGCCCTCGGGGAGGCGCTGCTTCACGGTGATGTCGACGCCGCCGAGCGCGTCGACCAGGTCGGCGAACCCCTTCATGTCGATGAACACGTGGTACGGGATGTCGATGCCGAGGATTCCTTCCGCGGCGTCCTTCGTCGCCTCCACGGCGGCCGTGCTGTTCTGCTTCGCGGCGTCCGGATAGAGGCTGGCGCCGCGGTCTGCGCGGCAGACCTCGACCGCGTTCGTGAGCTGGTTGATGCCCGAGGACCAGCCGCAGCTCGACGACGAGTGTCCCTCGAACCCGTCGGGGTAGAGCTCGCGCATGGGCCCGTCCGAGAACGGCACATGGCGGAGGTCGCGCGGGATGCCGAAGATCGTGACGGCGCCTGACTCGGCGTTCACCGAGACGACGGAGATGCTGTCGAACCGCATGGAGTCCCGCCCCTGCCCGCTGTCGGCGCCGAGGAGGAGGAAGTTGTAGTAGCCGTCCGAGGGAGGGACGCTCGGCCCGTCGGCGAAGATCCCCAGCCCCGACCGGAGCGGGGCGATCACCGACTGCGCCGTGTAGGCGGAGGCGGAGGCGGGCACGAGCGCGAGCACCAGGGCCGCGACCACGACAGCCGCGCGCGTGCGCCCGGGCACGCGCGGGAGCCGAACGAGTCGGAGGGTGTCGATCGTCAGGACGACCCACAGCGCCGCGTACGCCCACAGCAGCACCTGCGCACCGATGAGCGTCCACTCCGACGCGACGATCGAGGTCAGCATCGAGCGCCACATCAGCCCGAGGAGGACGCCTGCCGCGAGCACGATCCACATCGCGAACGTCGCGATCAGGCCCACGCGGCCGAACCGCCGGTTGCCTGCCAGGATCTGCGCGGAACCCGGAAGCAGGAAATTGGATGCCACGAGCCACCACGCCCGTCGCGACATGACACGCGGCGCAGCGACGTCGGGGTGGCGGAGCGGTCGCTCTTCGACGAGCACGCGCCCTCGGGGGGCGGCCGTCGTCGTGCGCGACGGACTGAGGACGCTCATCGCGCTGCTCCCGCGCGGCGCCGGGTCACAGGGAATCCTTGAGGCGCCGGTTCTTCTCCTCGACCTGCACCTCGAGGTCGGCAGCGTACGCGGCGACGGCGTCGGCGACGTCCGGGTCGGAGGCGCCGAGCAACCGCACCGCGAGGAGGCCGGCGTTCTTGGCTCCGTTGATCGACACCGTCGCCACCGGGATACCAGCCGGCATCTGCACGATGCTCAAGAGCGAGTCGAGGCCGTCGAGGGTGGCCAGTTGCACCGGCACGCCGATGACCGGGAGGGTCGTGACGGACGCGAGCATCCCGGGAAGGTGCGCGGCCCCGCCCGCTCCGGCGATGATCGCGCGCAGTCCGCGATCCCGCGCCTCGCGCCCGTAGCGCAGCAGTTTGTCAGGCGTCCGGTGGGCCGAGACGACCTCGACCTCGTGCGCGACGCCGAAGTCGGTGAGCACCTGCGAGGCGTCGGACATGATGCGCCAGTCCGAGTCGGACCCCATCACGACGCCGATCAGAGGGGCGGAAGACGAGTGGAGGGGGCGGTTCACTCGACCAAGGCTAGGTGTGCGAGCTTGGAGAACCCCGGAACGGCACGGGTCAATCGGTGAAGAACGCGGCTGCGGCACGGGCCTGGTACACGATGTCGTCGAGGTCATCGCCGGCCACGTTGACGTGCCCCACCTTGCGGCCGGGTCGCGGATCCTTGCCGTACGTGTGAACCTTCGCCGAGGGATGAGCCTCGAGTGCCGCCGGCAGGCGGTCGGCCAGCGAGCCCTCCGACGGCCCGCCGAGGATGTTCACCATGACCGCGTGCGGCGCGCGCAGAGCGGTGTCACCGAGGGGCAGGTCCAGCACCGCACGCAGGTGCTGCTCGAACTGGCTCGTGATCGATCCGTCCTGCGTCCAGTGTCCGCTGTTATGGGGACGCATGGCCAGTTCGTTGACGAGGAGACGCTCGTCCCCCGTCTGGAAGAGTTCGACCGCGAGCATCCCGGTCACTTCGAGGCCGGTGGCGACCGCTTCGCCGATCTCGGCGGCGACGTCCGCGAGGCGCCCCGCCGAACTCGGAGCCGGCGCGATCGCCTCCGCGCAGACACCGCCCTGCTGCACGGTCTCCACGACGGGATACACGACGAGATCACCCGAGGGACGTCGAGCCACCTGCTGGGCCAGTTCGCGGGTGAAGGGCACGAGTTCCTCGGCGAGGAGGGCGGCACCGGGCTCGAGTCCGTCCATCCAGTCGGCGACGTCGGCAGCGCTCGAAACGACGCGGACGCCCTTGCCGTCGTAGCCGCCGCGCGGCGTCTTCACGACCGCGCGCCCTCCGTGCTCGGCGATGAACGCGTCGAGGGATGCGGCATCCGTCACGGCAGCCCATTCGGGCTGGGGCAGACCCAGCTCGGCGAGCTTCGTGCGCATGTCGATCTTGTCCTGCGCATAGGCGAGGGCATCCGGACCCGGGTGCACGGCGACGCCGGCGTCCACGAGGCCGCGGAGGACGTCCTGCGGCACGTGCTCGTGGTCGAACGTGATGACGTCGACGTTCTTCGCGAAGGCGAGCACCGTGTCGAGGTCGCGATAGTCGCCCACGGCAGTGGCCGCCAACCCCGCGGACATCCCCGACTGCTCCGCCAACACGCGGACGTCGATGCCCATCTCGACGGCCGGCGCGATCATCATCCGCGCGAGCTGTCCGCCTCCGACGATTCCGATCTGCAGTGCCATGCTGCTCCTCCCGTCGACACCATCCTGGCGCATCCGGCAGGAGCGTCGTGGCGCTCAGTCGTCGGAGTCGATGATCGGAATGCTGTGGGAGTCGCGGTGCGCGAGGATCTGGCTGACCTCGACCTGATCCGACAGGGTCTCGTGGACGAGGCGCACGGAGGGGATGTCGACCAGTCGCACCGGCTCGTCGACGCCGTTCGCGAGGACGAGCGTGCCGCTCCCCCACAACCGCTGCAGCGGGCCGCGACGCTCCGAGATCGTGTAGCCCCGCGCGTGGGGGATGTCGGTGCGGCGACGGTTCACCAGCCCCGCCCGTTCGATGACCCGCCTCGTCGTCACGGTGTAGGTGTGCGACAGCCAGCGGAGGTACGGGACGACGACCAGGAAGACCAGCACCAGCGCCGCCGCGGCCCACATCATCCACTCCTCGAATGGAGCGGGCAGGTTGCCGGCGAAGTATCCCGCCGCCCCGGCCGTGGCGATGAGGACGAGGGCGGGGAGGAACATCCGCCGCGCGTGGCGTCGCAGTCGTGCGACCACGAGTTCCGGTGACGCGGTCCCGGGCGCGGGCGTGCGGGGACGTCCGGGGTACGCGGTGGGCTGGCTCACACGACCATCATGACGCGCCCCGCCGACAGGCCACCGCCGACGCGCCCGGGTGGCCTGGAGTGGCCGCTCCGGTCGGCGGCGTCACCGCACGTGGACGACATCGCCGGCGGAGACGACGTGGGTGACCCCCGCAGCCTCGACCACGAGGCGACCCTCGTCGTCGATGGCCTGCGCCGACCCGATGAGGGTGGATCCGTCGGGAAGGGACACGGACACGTCGGACCCGATCGTCGTGCACGCGTCGCGGACCGCCGTCGTCGCGAGGCCCGCGGCCGTTCCACCGACGGCGAGATCGGCGATCCCGTCGCGAAGCCTCGTGAGGTAGTCCTCGAGAAGGCGATCCTCGTCGGCCGTGCGGGAGAGGGCCGCGAACGAGGTCGCGGTCGGGACCGGGAGCTCGGCGGCCGTCATCCGCGTGTTGACGCCGGCGCCGACCACGACGGCATGCGGGTCACCGGGCATGACCTCGGCGAGGATGCCGCAGATCTTGAGGCCCCCGACGAGGACGTCGTTCGGCCACTTCAGGCCGACCTCGCGATCCTCGAGCTGGGCGCGCACGGCTGATGTCATAGCCGCGCCTGCGACCAGCGGGATCCACCCTCTCGCCGCAACGGGCACCGCGTCGACGCGCAGCAGGACCGAGACGGCGAGCGCCGAGTCCGGCGGCGTGACCCAGGTCCGGTCGAGGCGTCCGCGGCCTGCGCGCTGGTCGCGTGTGACGACGACCGAGAGATGAGGGTGTGCGTCGGGGTCGTCGAACGCGTCCTTCAGAAGCATCTTGTTCGTCGAATCGACGCTCGGGACGACGTGGAGGCGGGGGGTCACCGCAGCGGCCCGGGGGTATCCGTTCTCGGGGATCGACATGCCGCCACCCTAGAGCTGAGCCGCGATCTCCGCGCTCGGGTTGACAGCGGTGATCTGAGGGATGCCACAGCGGATCCGCCCGGCGATTGTCGCCCGTATCCAACGCCGCCGCGGATGCGCTCGCTAGGGTGGAACGCGTGACCGATCAGCCCGACCTGTTCACGACCGCCGGCAAGATCGCCGACCTGCGTGCACGCTACGAAGAAGCCGTCGTCTCCGCTGAGGAGACCGCCCGCACCAAGCAGGGCGCGAAGGGGAAGCTGACCGCTCGTCAGCGGATCGAGCTGCTGGTCGATCCCGGCTCGTTCGTCGAGCTCGACGAGTACGTGCGACACCGCACGACCGCCTTCGGCATGGACCGCTCCCGGCCGTACGGCGACTCCGTCGTCACCGGCACCGGCACGATCCACGGCCGCACCGTCGCCGTCTACTCGCAGGACTTCACCACCTTCGGCGGGTCGCTCGGCGAAGTGGCCGGCGAGAAGATCATCAAGGTCATGGAGCTGGCACTGCGCAGCGGCATCCCGATCATCGGCATCCTCGACTCCGGCGGCGCCCGCATCCAGGAGGGTGTCGTCGCCCTGGGCAAGTACGGCGAGATCTTCCGGCTGAACACCGCAGCCTCGGGTGTCATCCCGCAGATCTCCCTCATCATGGGTCCCGCCGCCGGCGGCGCCGTCTACTCCCCCGCGCTCACCGACTTCGTGATCATGGTCGACAAGACCAGCCAGATGTTCGTGACCGGCCCCGACGTCATCAAGACGGTCACCGGCGAGGACGTCGGCATGGAGGAGCTCGGCGGCGCACACACGCACAACACGCGTTCGGGCGTCGCGCACTACCTCGCAGAGGATGAGGACGACGCGATCGACTACGCGCGCACGCTCATCGGATTCCTCCCCGACAACAACATGTCGGACGCCCCGGGGTACGAATCGGGATTCGAGTTCGAGACGACCGACTCCGACCGCGTACTGAACACCGTCATCCCCGACTCTCCGAACCAGCCCTACGACATCCACGAGGTCATCTCGCACATCGTCGACGCCGGCGATTTCCTCGAGGTCCAGCCGCTGTTCGCGCCGAACATCGTCATCGGATTCGGCCGGATCGAAGGTCGCACGGTCGGCATCATCGCGAACCAGCCGTCTCAGATGGCGGGGACGCTGAACATCGACGCAGGCGAGAAGGCCAGCCGCTTCGTGCGCTTCTGCGATGCGTTCTCGATCCCGATCCTCACCCTCGTCGACGTCCCCGGGTACCTGCCGGGAACCGACCAGGAGTGGACCGGTGTCATCCGTCGCGGCGCGAAACTGCTCTACGCCTACGCGGAGGCGACGGTCCCCCTCGTCACCGTCATCCTCCGCAAGGCCTACGGCGGCGCCTACATCGTCATGGGTTCCAAGCAGCTCGGCGCCGACATCAACCTCGCCTGGCCGACGGCCGAGATCGCCGTCATGGGCGGCCAGGGCGCGGTCAACATCCTCTACCGCGGTGAGATCAAGCGGGCCGAGGAGGCCGGCGAGGACGTCGCCGCCGTGCGCACGCGACTGGCGAACGAATACACCTACAACGTGGCCTCGCCGTTCCTCGCCGCCGAGCGCGGCGAGCTCGACGGGATCATCGAGCCGGCGCAGACCCGCGTCGCGGTCGCGAAGGCGCTTCGTGCCCTCCGCGGCAAGCGCGCGAGCCAGCCCGCCAAGAAGCACGGGAACATCCCGCTGTGACCCTGCCCGACGACGCCGCGACCGCCGCACCCCTGCAGGTGCGGCGGGGAGACGCGAGTCCCGAGGAACTGGCGGCGGTGATCGCCGTCGTCAGTGAGGCGGTCGTCCGCGAGGCGCAGACGGCGGTCGCCGACGAGCCTGCCGTCTCGGCGTGGCGGGCGTCCGGTCGCGGGATCCACAGCGGGATCCGCCGAGACGTGCCCTGGGGACGCTGGGCCGGCTGACAACCGTTCGACGTGTCCCCCAAAGTACCTACAGACACGGTTTTGACGATCAGTCAGACTAATACCGCTGGAACGCTTCTGCGTTCTGTCGATCCGTATCCCTCAGAGCGCGGATCGGCATGTGCGGGTCGGTTTTCGGGTAACCACTCGCATGGCGAGGGGCGGGCGGCTTCGCCGCCCCTCGCCTCTTCTCTTCCCGCCTCCGGATTCGGATCGCGCCGTGCTCAGCGGTCGAGGGTCGGACGCGGATGGGCGATCTCGTGCCACAGATCGACGACCTCGTCGCCGTCCGGGTCCTCCCGGCGGCGTGAGCGACCCACGACTGTGACTGCGACGCGCGGATGCGGTGACGTGCGGATGTAGATCCGTTCCGACGACGCGCCGGCCAGGGCCTCGGCCAGATCGGCGCGGATCCGCTCCAGCGCGGCGGGGCTCACCGCATCCAATCCGCCCTCGTCCAGCACGGTGACGGTACTCCCCCGCAATCGCGCCTGCTGCAGCCGGGCCCGCACCGCTTCATCGAGCAGGCGCGGTCCCCGCAGCTCATCTCGGAGCGACCCCTCCGCCAGGCGCGCACGCTCGCGCTCCTCGGGTTCCAGGTCGCCGTCCGACTCGATGGTGCGGATGAGAAGGGGTCCCGCGACGGCGAGCGCCTGCTGCACCCGCACCCGGCGCTCCCGTCGACGCCCTTCCTGGCTCGCGAGCCATTCGAACGACCGACGCTGGATGCCGGTCAGCTCGGCAGTGTCCACCGCCGCGCGATCGACGAGGCCCGTCAGGAGCTGAGCCACGATGACCCAGACGGCGGCGCCGACGAGTCCGAGCGCGAGCGAGTTCGGAAGACCGATCCACAGCGAGGACGAGACGCCCAGGAGGACGACGCCGATCCAGGCGTACAGCGGGCGCCGCCGTACGGTGACGATCGTGAGCAGGGCGCCGATCCCGCCGAGGCTCCACGTCGCGAACGGCTGGAGCCTCGCGCCCTCGTCGACGGCCGACCAGGTAGCCAGGGGTACGAGGACCGTGGTGGCGAGAACCAGCACGCACAGCCAGAGCGGCAAGGACGCCCCCTTGGGCAGCGCGCCTGCGGGGGCCTCCTCCCCTCGGGGCTCCGCCCCGGCCGGGCGCGGGGCGAAGTCCCAGAACACGCAGAGCCATGTCGTGACGAGGTAGAGCGACAGCGCAGCGATGAACAGCGCCGGCTGCGACACGGGGGATGTCCACACGAGCCCGCCGACGGCGAGATAGGCGGTGAAGACGACCGCCACGATCGAGAGTCCGGTATGGACGCGCATGTTCATCGCGGGTACTCCCAGCGCAGATCGACGATCGTGCCGCGTCGGGAGCTGCGCACCTTCGCCTGGCCGCCGACGGCGGCGACGCGGGCGACCACCGACCCGCTGATCCCCAGCCGGTCCTCGGGAACGGCGTGGACGTCGAACCCCTCCCCGGTGTCGATGACCCGGACCACGACGCGGCGATCGTCCGCCGTCAACTCTGCGTGCAGCCCCGCGCCGTCGGCGTGCTCGATCGCGTTGACGACCGCCTGTGCCGCCGCGAGCACGAGCGCGCGCGCGACGCGGCCCGGCAGCGCCTGAGCCCGGGGATCGATCGCGAGCCGCAGATCGATCTCGACGTCGTGCTCCAGGGCCGCCTCGCGGATGCCGTCGGCCAGGAACATCGGCTCGACCGGCTCGTCCGGCCCTTCCTCCGCATCACGATCGGCGTTGGCGAGTCGCGTGAGGGCGTCGCGCGCCATGCCAACCGCGAGGTCGCGCTCGCGCGGGGTCGCGGCGCGCTCCGCTGCGATCAGCGCCGCCAGGACGCTGTCGTGCATGAGGGCCGCCACCGAGATGCGCTCCTGCTCGACGGCGTCCGCGGCGGCCGCCGCCGCGTAGGAGCGCACCGCCTCTTCGCGGGTGCGATCCAATCGCTCGGCGAGGAGGCGAAGCATCCACCCGATCATCGTCATGACGACGGCGAGGATGATGGCGTACACGACCTGGCGCGACACCTGGATGACGTTCTCCACGCCCGTCCCGATCTGGATGAGCCGGGCGACGCCGTACAGGATCGGGATCATGGCGCACCAGACGTACTGGAGTACGAGCGGGAAGACGAGCACCGTCGCGACGGTGGCGACGTTCAGCAGGTACCAGACCCACGGTTCACCCTCAGCGGATGCCGCGCGCCCGGCCGTCGCGACCGGCCAGGCCAGCAGCACGAGAGGGAACACGATGGCGAAGATGGCTGCGAGGATGCGGTAGAACCGCCCGGCGACCCCGGCCGCGACCATCAGGACGAGGGGTCCGAAGGTCGCAGCGGTGAACACGACGTTCCAGGTGGGATCCTCCTGTGCCGAGCCGATCGCGTGGAACAGGGCTTGAACGCCCAGCACGGTGGATCCGACGGCCACGACGAACGCGAGGATGCGCTCGACGCGTTCGCGGGAGAAGAAGGTCGAATCCGGCGGGATCGTCAGCATCCCGGTCGTCGCGACCTCAGGCGCCACCGGAGTCCTCTGCGACGAGACCGTCCTCCATCGCGCGTCGGAGGAGATCCACCTTGGTGGGTGCGGGACGTCCGACCTCGACGTACTTGACCCGGACCCGGGTGATGTTCTCCTTAGCCGTGGAGTAGGCCACCCCGAGCCGTTCGGCGACGGTCTTGAGGGGAAGCCCCGCGGCGTACAGACGAAGCACATCGCGCTCGCGCGACGAGAGCTGCGCATCGGCGAACGCGCGATCACCGTCGATCGCCGACGCCCATTCGACGTTGTCGAGCGATTCGCCGCGCGCGACCGTGTCGACGGCGGAGATCACCTCGTCGATCCGCGAGGCCTTGCTCACGACACCGGCAGCGCCCGCGACGAGTGCCTCACGGACGGCCGCGGGACGATCCGCGACGCTGTGGATGATGACGGGCGAGCCGTCGTGAACGACGCGCGTGACGTTCTCGGTGACCGTCGCACCATCACCCAGCGTCAGATCCAGCACGACGACGTCGGCGGGCTGCTCGAGTGTGAGAGTGCGCCAGTCGAGGTATGCCGAGACGCTCTCGCCCGAGAAGACGACGCGCATCTGACCCGTGCGGCTGCAGGCGGCCTCGAGGCCGAGTCGCACGGATTCGTGGTCGTCGATCAGGGCGACGCGGATCATGCGCTCACCTTATCCGTCACCGCGTCAGGACGGCGATCGCTTCGACGTGATGCGAATGCGGGAAGAGGTCGAACGCACGGATCGACGGCGCCGTGTAGCCGTGTGCGGCGAAGGTGCCGAGGTCCCGGGCGAGGGCGACGGGATCGCACGCGACGTAGACGATGCGATCCGGGGAGAGAGCCACGAGCCGCTCGACGACGTCCTTGCCCGCACCCGCCCGCGGCGGGTCGAGGACGACGGTGCCCCGCCCGAGCCGCGCACGCTGAGCAGGTGTCGCGGTCTCCACGAGATGGCCGAGCCAGCGATCCACGCGAGCGGTCTCCGCACGGGCACCGATCCACGCGGCGAGGTTCTCACCGGCGTGCTCGGTTGCCCGCGGATCGGATTCGACGGAGGTGATCCGGGTCCCGGGGCCGCCGACGCCCGCGACGGATGCCGCCAGGAGGCCTACCCCGCCGTACAGATCGAGGTGCCAGCCATCGGGGTCCACCGATCCGGTCACGGCCGAGGCGACCGCGTCGTGGAGCGTCCCGGCCGCGAGACGGTGGACCTGCCAGAAACCACCGGCATCCACCTGGAACTCCCGGCCGCCGACCGTCTCGACGACGACCTCCCGCGCCGCGGGGTCGATGGGACCGGGCCGGCGGGAACGGGTGGGCTCGGGGCGGGAGATGACGCGGACCCGGCCGTCCGCGGGCTGGACGAGGTCGAGCCTGCCCGGCGACCCGCCCTGCCGCCGCGCCATCGCTCGAGTGATGCCGGGGGTGGCGAGCGGGAGCTCGCCGACGGGGATGACGCGGTGGCTGCGGGCGGCGTAGGGTCCGATGCGGCCGTCCTCGTCGACGTGCAGGCTCACCCGCGTGCGCCATCCGGTGCCATCGGGGGATTCTTCGACGAGCCGGTCGCCCTTGGTCTGCGCGATCGGCGGCTCGATCGTCACCGGCGCCGTGGACCCGGCGAACCGGGCGAGGGCGTCGCGGAGCACCTCTGCTTTGAGCTCGCGCTGGTGATCGAGGGCGATGTGGCCGAAGTCAGCCCCGCCGGGGCGTTCCGTGGGAGGCGTCCCGACATCGGCGGGCGACCACACATGGGGACGGCGGTGCGGGGAGGCATCCAGGACCTCCACCGTGTCACCGCGCCAGAACGACGACTTCTTCGTGTCGGTGAGGGCGACGCGGACGCGCTCGCCGGGGATCGCGTCCGAGACGAAGACGACCCGGTTCTCGTGACGGGCGACGAAGACGCCGCCGTGGGCGACAGCCGTGATGTCGAGGTCGAGGAGGTCTCCGGGTTGCATCCTCCGATGCTGTCACACCGCCCCGCGGCTACCGTGGTGTGCATGCGCGTGTGCCTCGCCTCCACCTCTCCCGCCCGCCTCATGCTGCTGCGCCAGGTCGGCATCGAACCGGCGACGCGGTCCCCCCGGGTCGACGAGGAGGCGGTGATCGCCGCGACGGAGGCGGCTGAGGGCCGCACTCTCCCGCCCGCGGAGCACGTCCTCCTCCTCGCGCGACGAAAGGCCGCCGACGTCGCCGGGATGCTCGCCGACGAGGGGTTCGAGGGCCTCGTCGTCGGCGGGGACTCGATGTTCGAGCTCGACGGCGAGATCCTGGGCAAGCCCTACACACCGGAGGCGGCTCGGGCACGGTGGCAGTCCATGCGCGGGCGCACCGGCGTCCTGCACTCCGGCCACAGCGTGTTCCGCGTCGGCCCCGGCGGAACGCTCACCGAGGCCCATGCGGTGGCCGCGGCATCCGTCTCCTTCGCGGCCGATGTGACGGATGCCGAGATCGACGCCTACGTGGCGACGGAAGAACCCCTGCTGGTCGCCGGCGCCTTCACGGTCGACAGCCTCGGCGGTGCCTTCATCGAACGCGTCGAGGGAGACCCGTCCACCGTCGTCGGGATGTCACTGTCGACCCTGCGCCGTCTGGTTCGCGAGCTCGGCGTGGAGTGGACGTCGCTGTGGAACACGGCGGGGACGACCCCGGCGTAGTGGAACACGGCAGGGACAACCCCGGCGTAGTGGAACACGGCAGGGACAACCCCGGCGTAGTGGACTCTGCGACACGAATCCCGCATGACTTTGTGCGAGGGATCCAAAGAACCCGGCATCCACCTGGGTAGGCTCGAAGCCATGCCTGAGAGCGTGACCACCCGAATCTCGAAAGTGCTGATCGCCAACCGCGGCGAGATCGCGGTGCGCATCATCCGTGCCGCGCGCGACTCGGGGAAGGCCTCGGTGGCGGTGTACGCCGACCAGGACCGCGACGCGATGCACGCCCGCCTGGCCGACGAGGCCTACGCCCTCGGCGGCGCGACGAGCGCCGAGACGTACCTGTCGATCGAGAAGATCCTCTCGGTCGCCCGCCGCTCCGGCGCCGATGCCGTTCACCCCGGCTACGGCTTCCTGGCCGAGAACGCCGAGTTCGCCCGCGCCGTCATCGGCGCAGGCCTCATCTGGATCGGCCCCTCCCCCGAGGCGATCGAATCGCTCGGCGACAAGGTCACCGCCCGCCACGTCGCGGAGAAGGTCGGCGCTCCCCTCGCTCCCGGCACCCCGGGCCCCGTCTCCGGCGCCGACGAGGTCATCGCCTTCGCTGAGGAGTTCGGCCTCCCCATCGCCATCAAGGCGGCCTACGGCGGCGGCGGCCGCGGCCTCAAGGTCGCCCGCGAACTCGAGGAGGTCGCGGAGCTGTTCGAGTCGGCCACCCGCGAGGCCATCACCGCCTTCGGCCGAGGCGAGTGCTTCGTCGAGAAGTACCTCGACAAGCCCCGCCACGTCGAAACGCAGTGCCTCGCGGATGCCGAGGGCAATGTCGTCGTGGTCTCGACCCGCGACTGCTCACTCCAGCGCCGTCACCAGAAGCTCGTCGAAGAGGCTCCCGCACCCTTCCTGACCTCCGAGCAGAACGAGATCCTCTACTCGTCGTCGAAAGCCATCCTCAAGGAGGTCGGCTACGTCGGCGCGGGGACGTGCGAGTTCCTCATCGGAGCCGACGGCACCATCTCTTTCCTCGAGGTCAACACGCGCCTCCAGGTCGAGCACCCGGTCTCCGAGGAGGTCACCGGCATCGATCTCGTCCGCGAGCAGTTCCGGCTCGCCGAGGGCGGCACCCTCGACTACGCCGACCCCGAGCCCGTGGGCCACTCCTTCGAGTTCCGCATCAACGGCGAGGACCCGGGCCGGAACTTCCTTCCTGCTCCCGGCGACATCCACGTCTTCAAGACCTTCGGCGGCCCCGGCGTGCGCCTGGACTCCGGCGTGACCGCCGGCGACAGCGTCTCGGGCGCGTTCGATTCGCTCCTGGGCAAGCTCATCGTCACGGGCCGTACCCGCGAGGAGGCGCTCGAGCGCTCGCGTCGAGCGCTCGACGAATTCGAGGTCGCCGGCATGCCGACGGTCCTGCCGTTCCACCGCAAGGTCGTGCGCGACCCCGCCTTCACGGGCGAGGACGGCACGTTCGGCGTCTTCACGCGCTGGATCGAGACGGAGTTCGACAACGACATCCCCGCGTGGGACGGCGAAGCCGGACCCGCCGCCGATCCGGAGACCCGTCACACGGTGGTCGTGGAGGTCTCGGGGAAGCGCCTCGAAGTGAGCCTCCCGGACCGCCTCACCCAGACTCCCACCGCGGTCGGCCGGCCCGTCGCGGTGCCGCCGTCGCGTCGCTCGCACGCGTCGACCGCCGTGTCCGGCGGGGGCGGCGACTCGGTCGCCTCGCCGATGCAGGCGACCGTCGTCAAGATCGCCGTCGAGGAGGGACAGCAGGTCGTCAAGGGCGATCTGGTCGTCGTCCTCGAGGCGATGAAGATGGAGCAGCCCATCCAGGCGCACAAGGACGGTGTCGTCGGCGCGATCAACGCTCAGGCGGGCGCGACCGTTTCCGCGGGTCACCAACTGCTCACGATCTCCTGACGACCGACCGCGACACGCTCGGCGCGCCTATCGTGTGGGGATGACGAATCCGCGAATCCCACTCGCGCTCGCTGCCGTGGGGCTCCTGCTCACGGGATGCGCGAGTGCGCCGAGCGTGGATCTCGACGCCGCACAGGAGTGGTACGACGCCGTCGTCGCGGCGGAGTCCGACGGCCCCGGATCCATCGGCGTCGTGGGCATGCAGATCGGCCCGGGAGGATCGGATGCCGGTGACGTCAGGATGGACTTCGCCCAGCCGACGGAGGTGTCGCGGGTGGATGTCCGCTGCTTCGGCGGAGTGACCGCGTCCGTCCACGTCACCCTCGCCGGGGGCGCGAGGACCGAGCAGGAGATCGTCTGCGACGAGGAACCGCACAGCATCACGCTCGGCGCGCCCGCCGTAAATGCCGTCACCGTCTCCGCGACCGCGCCCGCGCGTACGTACCTGCACGCGACGGCGCTGCAGGAGCTCACGATCGAACGGTGACCGCGGGCGTCAGAACGCGACCGCCCGGGGGTTTCCCCACACGCGCCATCCCCCGGCCGAGCTGTCCCAGCCGAAACCGTCCGACCAGTGCGTCGCCGCCCCGAACCGTGATCCCGTACTCAGGGCGACCTGCACTCCGTCGCGCCCGAACCCGACGATGTCGGCACGCCCGTCGCGATTGACGTCGACGACGCTCCGCGGCATCCACCCCGGCGTCCATTCGCGAGAGCCGAAGTTGGTCGTCCACACCGTCGACGGACCGAACGAGCTCCCCCGGTTCAGGGCGACGTAGGTGCGCGTCGAGCCGAAGCCGACGATGTCGAGCCGTCCGTCCCCATTCACGTCGGCGAACGTCCGTGAGTGCACGTTGCCCCGCCAGGAGCCCGAGGCGGCGTCCGTCCCGAAGGCCGACGTCCATCGGACGGGCTGAGCGAATCCGGACCCCGTGCCGCGCGCCACCAGGACGCCGCGCGCGCTGAAGGCGACGATGTCCGGCTTGCCGTCGCCGTCGATGTCCATCACGCGACGCGGATGGTTCACGACACCCCACCCCTGGCCCGTGCCGAACTCAGCCACAGCGAGGGTCATGGGCGCGAATCCCGAGCCGGTGTTGCGGGCCACGTACACGCCTTTCGCGCCGAAGCCGACCAGGTCGGGACGCCCGTCGCCCGTCACGTCGACGACGTACCGCGGATGCCGCGACGCGACCCACCCGCCGGCCGCATCGCTCGAGCCCATCTCGCGCGACCAGAGGGCCGGCTTCGCGAACGAGGAGCCGGTGTTGCGGGCGACCCAGACGCCGGCGCCCCCGAAACCGACGATGTCGGGTCTGCCGTCGCCCGTGACGTCGACGACGATGCGCTGATGCACCCCGACGCGCCAACCCTGGTCGGTACCGAACTCCTTCACCCAGCTCCGGGCGGCGTTGAAAGTGCTCCCGCCGGTCCCCGTCGCGACCGAGACGCCCGCCGCGCCGAAGCCGACGATGTCGGGTCTGCCGTCGCCGGTCACATCGAGGACCATGCGCGGATGCGTCGAGCGCTGCCAGCCCTTCGACGTCCCGAAGTTGTTCAGGCCGAGTTGCCGCGAGGTGAAGCCTCGTCCGTTGCCGAATGCGGTGTAGGCCCCCGAACCGCCGAAGGCGACGAGGTCGGGCAGGCCGTTGCTGTTGAGATCGGTGTCCCAGGCGGTCGCGTCGGAGTAGTCGTCGATCCCGTTGCCGTCGGTGTCGGGCAGGGTCGACCCGCCGGTCGGGCCGACCCGGCTGGACGCCGTCAAGCAGCAGGTCACCCGGCGCGCCGTCAGCACGACGTCACCCTGGAGGTTCCGCCAGACGCCGTTGTAGGCACCGCTCGAGTCACGCAGCGTGTAGTTGTCGAATTGGATGCCGCTGACCGAGACGTACTTGCGCTTGCCGCTCGGCACGTCCAGCGCGGCATTGAGGATGGACAGGTGCACGTGCGCACTGTCGCCCGGTGTGCCGCCGCACGGCAGCGTCTGACCGGCGGTGCCGATGGTCGTCCCGGCCTCCACCCACTGGCCGACGAGCGCGGATTTGGCATTGGTGAGGTGGTAGTACTCCGACATCCACCCGCCGCCGTGGTCGACCCCCAGGAACCACCCGGTGCTGCACCGGACCCGGTAGACCGTTCCGGCCGCGACGGTGCGCACAGCACGGTCCTTGGAGGACAGCGGCGAGAAGTCGATCGCGCCCCGATTGATGCCGTCGCTGTCGGAGTGGGACCCGCTGGCGCCCCACCGGATCCCGGGGGCGAAGGGCAGGCGGAACACCGGCTGCGGTCCGTACTGCGGGACGGTGAGACGGAGAGGCGCGACCGGCACCGACGAGTCCGGTGGCAGCTCCCGGGTGAGCGGCAGAGTAGGGCCGTCGTGCTCGTGGTCGTCCTCCGGAACCACCTCGGGTGACGGTGACGGTGAGGGCGAGATCTCGGGGGTCGATTCCGGGCCCGCCGACGGGCTGGGGGCCGGCGTGGGATCGGCGGGCGGCTCGGGTGTCGGCGTCGGTGACGCGTCCGGCGTGGGCGTCGGGGTCCCGTCGGCACCCGATGCGCCGGATGGCGACGAGGTCGGCGACGGCTCCGGCAGCGTGCCCGCCGACAACGGCAGGGAGGCCAACACGGCCGCTCCTGCGACGGCGATGCTCAGGATGGTTCTGGCTGGTGCGCGCATAGGTGTCTCCGGGTCTCCCCAGATCAGCTCGTCCTCCCCAGGACGCTCTCACTCTACGTCGGCGTCGTCCCCCGTCGGGGGGCTTGACGCCGGCGCGGCGGCACCGATAGCCGAGTTCAGCTGTACGTGTCCTCGTCGCGGGCGACCTGGTGCATCGCGCGCGTCGCGTCGGTGATGCTGCCCGCGAGCGAGGGGAACACCGCGAACACGCGAGAGAGCTGGTCGACGGTGAGTCGCCGCTCCACCGCGATCGCGATCGGGTAGATCAGTTCGGACGCGCGCGGCGCGACGATGACACCACCGATGACGGTGCCCGATCCCTCGCGCGCGATGATCTTCACGAACCCGTCCTTGACCCCCATCATCTTGGCGCGCGCGTTGGCGGCCAGAGGAAGTTTGTGGACGGTGCCGTTGACGGCGCCCGACTCGATGTCGCGCTCCTGACGACCCACCGTCGCGATCTCGGGAGCGGTGAAGATGTTGGCCGTCACGCGGTGCTTCTCGAGCGGGATGACGGTGTCGCCGAGCGCGTGGAAGACCGCCATCCGTCCCTGCATCGCGGCGACCGAGGCGAGCGGGAGGAACGTGGTGCAGTCGCCGGCGGCGTAGATGTTGGGGACCGAGGTCCGCGCGACGCGGTTGACCTGGATGTGACCGGAGCCGGTGAGCTGCACCCCGGCATCCTCCAGTCCGATGCCGGCGGTGTTCGGGATCGATCCGACGGCCATGAGGCAGTGACTGCCCTCCACGGTGCGGCCGTCGGACAGCGTCGCGACGACGCCGTCCTTCGTGCGCTCGACCTTCTCGGCGCGGGACTTCGACAGCACCTCCATGCCGCCGCGGGTGAAGACCTTCTCGATCACCGCTGCTGCGTCGGAGTCCTCGCCGGGGAGAACCTGGTCGCGGCTGGAGATCAGTGTGACCTTCGAGCCGAGGTTCATGTACGCGCCCGCGAACTCGGCGCCGGTGACACCCGACCCCACCACGATGAGGTGCTCGGGGAGGCTCGTCATGTTGTAGAGCTGCGTCCACGTCAGGATGCGCTCCCCGTCGGGCTTGGCGCTGTCCAGTTCGCGCGGCGATGCGCCGACCGACACGACGAGGGTGTCGGCCTCGACGCGGTCGAAGTCGGTCCCGCCCGGGCCGGTCGAGACGACGACGGCGTGCGTGCCGTCGAGACGCCCGTGACCGGAGATGATGCGGACGCCGGCGTCCACGAGCTGCGCGCGCTGGTCGTCGGACTGCTGACGGGCGAGGGAGAGGAGTCGCTTGTTGACCGCGCCCAGGTTGATGGCGATCTCGGGCTTGAGCGGCTTGCCGCTGTCGCCGCGCGCGAACAGGTGCACGCCGAGATCGGAGGCACCGCGGATCGCGACGGCGGCGTCGGCCGTGGCGATCAGCGTCTTCGACGGCACGACGTCGGTGATGACAGCGGACCCGCCGATTCCTGCGCGCTCGACGAGAGTCACCTCGGCTCCCAGCTGGGCTGCTGCGAGAGCCGCCTCGTATCCGCCGGGGCCGCCGCCGATGATGGCGACACTCTGGGTGGTCTCGAAGCTCACAGACATGTGGATCATTCTTTCAGGCTGCAGGGGGTCCGCGCGCCGCGCCGCGCCACCGCCGTGTGGCCAGGGGCTCCGGCGGTTCCTAGAGTGGGAGCATGCACGAGGAGACCCACCCGCTCGACGACCCCGCCATCGACCCGTTCGAGGTCGCTGACACCGCCGCAGCAGACATCGCCCGCCTCACCGGCGTGGCACGCCACGACATCGCCCTGACCCTGGGAAGCGGATGGGGCAAGGCCGCCGAACTCATCGGCGAGACCACCGCGACGCTCGACGCAACAGAGGTCACCGGCTTCAGCAAGCCGGCGCTCGCGGGGCACGTGGGGTCGATACGCAGCATCCTCGCCCCCGACGGCAAGCGCGTTCTCGTCATCGGCGCGCGCACCCACTACTACGAGAACCACGGCGTCCGCCGGGTCGTGCACAGCGTGCGCACCGCCGCTGCAACCGGGGCGAAGATCATGGTCCTGACCAACGGCGCCGGCGGTATCAAGCAATCGTGGTCGCCCGGACAGCCCGTCCTCATCAGCGACCACATCAACCTCACCGCCGACTCCCCTCTCGAGGGGGCGACCTTCATCGACCTCACCGATCTCTACTCGTCGCGGCTGCGCGACCTCGCGCGCACGATCGACCCGAGCCTCGACGAGGGTGTCTACTGCCAGTTCCGCGGACCCCACTACGAGACCCCGGCGGAGGTCCAGATGGCGAAGGCCATCGGCGGACACATCGTCGGGATGTCGACGGCCCTCGAGGCTATCGCCGCGCGTCAGGCGGGCATGGAGATCCTCGGCTTCTCGCTCATCACGAATCTCGCCGCCGGCATCCAGTCGACCCCGCTCAGCCACCAGGAGGTCCTCGAAGCCGGTCGCGACGCCGAGCCCGTCATCTCGGACCTGCTCGCCCGCGTGATCGGCGTCCTGTGAGCGGGGGCGTGCTCGAGACCGCGCGGCAGTGGCTCGCGCAGGACCCGGATGAGGCGACCCGCGCAGAGCTCGCGGATCTGATCGCGCGCGCCGAATCCGGCGACGACGCGGCGACCGCCGACCTCCACGACCGCTTCGACACCCGCCTCGCCTTCGGCACAGCGGGCCTGCGCGGTGCGCTCGGGGCGGGCTCCAACCGCATGAACCGCGTGCTCGTGAGCCAGGCGGCCGCCGGCTTCGCCGCGTACCTGCGCGAGCGCGCCGGCGGCGAGACCCCCTCGGTCGTCATCGGCTACGACGGACGCCGAAACTCGGACGTCTTCGCCCGCGACAGCGCCGAGATCTTCGCCGGCGCGGGGCTCCGCGCCGTCCTCCTCCCCCGCCTGCTGCCGACGCCCGTCCTCGCTTTCGCGGTGCGTCACCTCGGCGTGTCGGCCGGCGTCATGGTGACGGCGTCCCACAACCCGCCCGACGACAACGGCTACAAGGTCTACCTCGGCGGCGACGACGACGGCGCCCAGATCGTCTCGCCGGCGGATGCCGAGATCGCGGCGCACATCGACGAGGTCGCCGCGCGCGCAGACCTCGGTGCGATCGCCCGCTCGGACGACTACGAGACCTCCGACGAGTCCGTCGTCGAGGCGTACGTGAACGCCACGGCCCTGGTCGCCCCCGCACCCGCGGGTGCCGCCGGCCTGAACTGGGTCTACACCGCGATGCACGGCGTGGGACACGAGACCTTCGCTCGCGTGCTCGAGACGGCGGGGTACCCCGCACCGACCGTCGTCACGGCGCAGATCGAGCCCGACGGACGCTTCCCCACCGTCGCCTTCCCGAACCCGGAAGAGCCGGGCGCGATGGACCTCGCCGTCGAGACCGCCCGCGAGGCAGGCGCCGATCTCATCGTCGCGAACGATCCCGACGCCGATCGGCTCGCCGTCGCGATCCCGGATGCGGCGGCCCCGGGCGGCTGGCGCCGGTTGACCGGCAACGAGGTCGGACTGCTGCTCGGCTGGCGCGCCGCTCGCACCGCAACGTCGGGGACCCTCGCCTGCTCGCTCGTCTCCTCGCCCGGTCTGCAGACGATCGCCGAGCACTACGGCCTCGACTTCACGGCGACCCTCACGGGATTCAAGTGGATCTCCCGCGCACCGGGGCTCGTCTACGGCTTCGAGGAAGCACTCGGCTACCTCGTCAACCCGGGCACCGTGCGCGACAAGGACGGTATCTCGGCAGCGGTCGCGATCCTCGGCCTCGTCGCCGAGGCGCGCGAGGAGGGCAGGACGCTCGGCGACCTGCTCGACGAGTCCGCGGCGACCTTCGGGCACTTCGCGAGCGGCCAGGTCTCGATCCGTGTCGACGACGTCTCGGTCATCGGCCGCATCATGACGGCGCTGCGGGCGGCGCCCCCGGCATCCGTCGGTTCGGTCCCCGTCGACCGCGTGGAGGATCTGCTGGCGGCGCCGGACGGGTCGCCGCGCGGCGACGTCCTGCGGCTG
>Ga0207790_1000214_pt1 | contig 22939 bp, 17 predicted proteins | sample HigsolmetaGSP14D_FD_184842 | JGI IMG/M metagenome (GOLD analysis project Ga0207790, IMG submission 184842) | High solid enriched microbial communities from the Joint BioEnergy Institute, USA - SP1-4-D (SPAdes) | ecosystem: Engineered > Bioreactor > SSF (Solid state fermentation) > Aerobic >...
AGGAACTCGCGGTCCTTGTCCAGCGCTTCCAGGGCCTGGTCCAGCGAGGAGCAGACCTGCGGGATCAGCTTCTCTTCTTCCGGCGGCAGGTCGTACAGGTCCTTGTCGCTCGGCGCGCCCGGGTCGATCTGGTTCTTGATGCCGTCCAGGCCGGCCATCATCAGCGCGGTGAAGGTCAGGTAGCCGGACTGGATCGGATCCGGGAAGCGCATTTCAATGCGGCGCGCCTTCGGGTTGGACACCCACGGAATACGGCACGAGGCCGAGCGGTTGCGGGCCGAGTAGGCCAGCATCACCGGCGCTTCGAAGCCCGGCACCAGGCGCTTGTAGCTGTTGGTACCGGAGTTGGCGAAGGCATTGATGGCGCGGGCATGCTTGAAGATGCCACCGATGTACCACAGGGCCAGCTGGCTCAGGCCACCGTAGCCGTCACCGGAGAACAGGTTGGTGCCGCCCTTGGACAGCGACTGGTGCACGTGCATGCCGCTGCCGTTGTCACCGACGATCGGCTTGGGCATGAAGGTGGCGGTCTTGCCGTTGCGGTGGGCCACGTTCTTGATGATGTACTTCATGCGCAGCAGCTCATCGGCCTTCTGCACCAGGGTGCTGAACTTGGTGCCGATCTCGCACTGGCCGGCGGTGGCCACTTCGTGGTGCTGCACTTCCACTTCGATGCCGACCTGTTCCAGCGTCTTGCACATTTCCGCACGCAGGTCGTGCAGCGAATCGGTCGGCGGCACGGGGAAGTAGCCGCCCTTCACGCCGGGGCGGTAGCCGCTGTTGGTGCCGTCGAGCTTGGCGCCGCTGTTCCAGGCCGCTTCTTCGGAATCCACCTTGAAGAAGGTGTTGCCCATTTCATTGGCGAAGCGGACCGAATCGAAGATGAAGAATTCCGGCTCCGGGCCGAAGAACGCGGTTTCGGCGATGCCCGAGGACTTCAGGTACGCCTCGGCGCGCTTGGCGATGCCGCGCGGGCAGCGGCCATAAGCCTGCATGGTGGCCGGATCGAGGATGTCGCAGCTGATGACCAGGGTCGGGTCGGCGTAGAACGGGTCCACGTAGGCGCTGGCCGGGTCCGGCAGCAGGACCATGTCCGATTCATTGATGCCCTTCCAGCCGGCGATGGAGCTGCCGTCGAACATCTTGCCTTCTTCGAACAGGGACGCTTCCACGATGCTGACCGGGAACGTGACGTGCTGTTCGACGCCACGCATGTCGACAAAACGCAGATCGACGAACTCGATCTGGTTGTCCTTGATCAGCTTCTCAACGTTTTCCACGGACATCGGTACGACCTCAGGTGGGAATGGGATATATGCCTGTCCCCTATCCAAGCAAAGGGCGTGCCAACTTTTTCGGGCACGCAACCCCTTGATTCGCCTGCCTGTGCACGTGAATGGTGCATGACGATGCGCACCACGATGGTGCGCCGGTGCGTGCGCGCACCCGATTGGTGCGGTGGCAGATGGTCTATCCTGACCCGCTCATCCGCTGCGTGTAGTCCGTTGCCCCATGTCTGATCTGCTGTCGGCCCTGTTGCTGGGCATCCTCGAAGGCATCACCGAATTCCTGCCGATCTCCAGCACCGGCCATCTGCTGATCGCCCAGCACTGGCTGGGTGCACGCTCGGATTTCTTCAACATCATCATCCAGGCCGGCGCGATCCTGGCCATCACCCTGGTGTTCCGCCAGCGCCTGTGGCAACTGGCCACCGGTCTGGATCAGCGCCACAACCGCGATTACGTGCTCAAGCTGGGTACGGCGTTCCTGGTGACCGCCGTGGTGGGCCTGCCGGTCCGCCTGGCCGGCTGGGAGCTGCCGGAGACGGTCACCCCGGTGGCCTGGGCGCTGATCATCGGCGGGCTGTGGATGCTGCTGGTGGAAGCACGCGCCGCGCGCCTGCCCGACCGCGACCAGGTCACCTGGACGGTGGCCATCGGCGTGGGCCTGGCACAGGTGGTGGCCGGTGTGTTCCCGGGCACCTCGCGTTCGGCCTCGGCCATTTTCCTGGCGATGATCCTCGGCCTGAGCCGCCGCGCCGCCGCGACCGAGTTCGTGTTCCTGGTCGGCATTCCCACCATGTTCGCCGCCAGTGCCTACGCCTTCCTGGAACTGGCCAAGGACGGCGGGCTGGCCAGCGAGAACTGGACCGATGTGGGCGTGGCCTTCGTTGCCGCGGTCGTCACCGGGTTCGTCGTAGTGAAGTGGTTGCTGGGCTACATCAAGACCCGGCGCTACACCCCGTTCGCCCTGTACCGCATCGCGCTGGGCGCCGCGCTGCTGCTGTGGTTGCCTGCCGGCAACTGAATGGGTGCCGCCTGTCCTGGACCCCGTTGCCGCTGCCCGGACGTTTGCCGGTGGGGTCATTCACTGGAGACTGCAATGAAACATCGCCTGTTCCTGGTTCTTCCGCTGGCACTGCTTGCCGCATGCAGTGACAACCCTGCCCCGGCCGGCAGCACCGACGACCTGGCGCCTGCGCCGGCCGCGGCCGCCAGCCGCCAGGCCGCCGCCCTGCTGGATGCGCAGCGCCTGCAGGGCCAGCACTGGGTGCTGAAGGAGGCGCGCAGCGCCAATGGCACGCGCATCGACGCGCTGTTCGCACGTGCCGACGCGCCGGTGACCCTGCTGTTCGCCGACGGCCGCGTTTCGGTGGACAACACCTGCAACCGCATGGGCGGCAGCTATTCGATCGGCACCGGCACGTTGACGGTGGGGCCGCTGGCCTCCACCGAGATGGCCTGCAGCGCGCCGGAGGTGATGGCGCTGGACCAGGCCGTGGGCAGCCGCCTGCAGGGTGAACTGCGCACCACGCTGTCCGACGGTGGCCAGTTGACCCTGCGCACCGCGCAGGGCGATGAACTGGTGTTCGCGCCCGAACCCACCGCCGAGACACGCTTCGGCGGCCCCGGTGAGACCGTGTTCCTGGAAGTGGCGGCGCAGACCCGCCCGTGCCCGCATCCGCTGATCAAGGACAAGCAGTGCCTGCAGGTGCGGGAGGTGTCGTTCGACGACAACGGCATCAAGCAGGGCACGCCGGGCGAGTTCACCCACTTCTACGACAGCATCGAAGGCTACGAACACGAAGACGGCGTGCGCAACGTGCTGCGGGTGAAGCGCTTCAAGGTGCAGAACCCGCCCGCCGATGCGTCCGCGCAGGCGTACGTGCTGGACATGGTGGTGGAGTCGGCGACGCAGTAACCGCCGGCAGACCGACAGGGGGCGCAGCCCCCTGTCGGTCCCTGTTGCTCAGAGATCCGGATTCAACGTGTAGGTGCCATGCAGCGTGGCCTCGGCCAGCACGTGGCCGTGCATGGCGCGGTGCGCGTCCGCTGCGGTGAATCCGTCCGGCAGGTCCAGCGTGGCCACATCCAGCGCGAACACACGGAAGAAGTACCGGTGCACGCGCTCGTCGTTGAACGGCGGATACGGGCCGTCGTAGCCCAGGTACTGCCCGGCCATGTCCGGGTTGCCGGCAAACCAGCCGGTGAAATCGTTCAGGCCCTGGCGTGCACCGGCCGGGCCCTGCGGCGCCGGCTTGCCCTTGGCAACGAACCCGTCGCTGCAGCTCCCTGCGGCCAGCTCGCGGACATCGGCGGGCACATCGACCATCACCCAGTGCACGAAATCACAGCGCGGCTGGTCGCTGGGCACGGTCATGTCGTGGCGGCCGACCGTTTCAGGCACGGTCGGCACATCCGGGTCCACGCACAGCACCACGAACGAGCGCGTGCCGTCCGGCACCTCGCTCCAGGCCAGGTGCGGATTGCGGTTGGGGGCGAACCCGTCGGCGTCGCCTGCGGCGAACGCACGATCGATCGGCTCACCGTTACGGATGCTGTTGCTGTCCAGCTTCATCGCGTTCTCCTTACTGTTCCGGGTAGCCCAGCCGCACCGCGACCGGGGTAAGCAGCTCGAAGGCCGATGCCATCGCCTCGCGGTAGTGGCGCCAGTGACCACTCGGGAACCGCGGCGTGCCGATGCTGTGTGCCGGCGGAATGGGGCCACCGAACACCTGCTGCAGCAGCTCGGCCATCTTCTGCGGATCGTTGCCGATCCCATCGATCTGCAGCATGGCATGTGCATACAGATTCTGTTCGTGAAGGGTGGCCACCTGGGTCAGCGAGCGGGCGAGCCACTCGGCGGCTTCGCCGAGGGAGTTCACCGCCAGCGGTGCCACCGCGCCGTAGGCGATCCAGTCCAGCAGCATGTCACGCGGGTCACGCAGCACGATCAGCAGACGACCCTGCGGCAGCTGCGGGCGCAGCGCCCACAGCAGCGCGTTGTCCCACCACAGCAGCCAGTCGATCACCGTGTCGTTGGCCAGGCCGCGCGCCGGCAGTTCGGCACGCCAGCTGTCCACCAGCGCCTGCGGGCTGAGCTTGCCCGAGGCCAGGTCCTGCAGCGTGTGGTAGTTCTGCAGCGGGTCGTTCGGCGGCGTGGGGCTGTAGCGGTCGCTGCGCAGCACCGGGCTGACCCCGGCCAGCGTGGTGGCCACCCGCTCCACGCCCGAACCGGGTGCGCCCCACAGGAACATCGGTGCCGCCGGTGCGGCCTCGCCGCTGGCTTCCGGGATCTCCCCCAGCTCCGGCCAGCTGGCCGGTGCCTTGGCCTGCGGCGGCAGCGGCAGCCGCTGCGGCGCCGCTTCGGCATGCAGGTCCAGCCAGGTGCGCAGCGCCTCGCGCGGCTGTCCGGCGCGGTCCTGCACCTCGCCCAGCCAGGTGCGCAGCTGCGGCCTGGCCTCTTCGCTGGCCTGTTCGATCAGCGCGCGCACATGGGCCACGGCGGCGGCACCATCGCGCTGCAGCAGGCCATCCACGCGCCGGCGCTCGCCGCTGATGCGACCCGGCTGCAGGCCGACGATGCGCTCGGCCATGGCCTCGGCCTGCGCAGGTTCGCCTTGCATGTCATGCAGGCGCATGCGGCTTTCCAGGGCCGGCAGATGCTCGGGCATGGCCACCAGCCAGCGCTCCACCACCGCGGCCGCGTCGGCGCTGCCGACCGGTTCGACGGCCAGCCGGGCCAGCCACAGGTCATGCAGCTGGTCATTGCCCGGCAGCGCCAGGGCGGCATCCAGTTCACCGCGCGCTTCGCTGTCGCGGCCCAGGCGCTGCCACGCCATCAGCAGCAGCTGCAGCAGCTGGCGATCGCCCGCGCTGTGCGCCAGCAGCGGGCGCAGGTGCTCCAGCGCCTGCAGCGGCTGGCCGGTCTGCAGCGCCACCTCGGCGGCCAGGCGGCGCAGGCCCGGACTGTCCTGGCCCTGCTGGGCCACGGCCTGGTCGAGCATCTGCGAGGCCGATTCCAGGTTGCCCTGGCGCAGGGCCAGCTGCACCACCAGGCCCTGCAGGCTGGTGATGGACGGATTGAGCTCCAGCACGCGGCGGAAGGCCTGCTCGGCGAAGGCCAGCATCTCCTTGCCCAGGTAGGCGAAGCCGAGCGCATACAGGATGCGGGCGTCGTCGGGCAGCGCGCTGCTGGCGGCCGACAGCTGCGCCAGTGCCAGGTCAAGCTCACCGCGCTGCAGCGCCACCATGCCGTTGAGGGTGGCCACTTCCGGGTGCTCCGGATCGACCAGGGCCGCCAGGCGTGCCTGCTTTTCAGCGGTGTCCACATCGTTGCGGCCCAGCGCCAGGTGCGCCTGGATCAGGTACGCGGAGAACTCGTTGGGGTTCAGTCCGGTGCTGCGCTCCAGCGCCTGGCTGGCGGCGTCCATCTGGCGCAGGGCCAGCAGCAGGCCGGCGTGCTGCAGGTGCAGGCTGGCATCGTCGGGGCTGAGCAGCAGTGCCTGCTGCAGGCTGGCCAGCGCCTCGGGCAGGCGTCCCAGCCGCTGCTGGGCCAGCGCCAGCCAGCGGAACGCCTGCGCGTTCTGCGGCTCGCTGGCCGTCCACTGGTGGGCCAGCTGCGCGGCCTGGTCGGCGTCGTTCTGACGCAGGGCGTGAAGAATCTGCTCTTGCATGGCGGTCCGACTCTGGGGCAAACCGCCATTGTACCGGCCCGCGCGGGCCTTGCCGGGTCAGGCCGGCGCCAGTACCTGGGCCAGGTGCCCGGCCACCCAGCGTTCGGAGAAGCCATCGCCGCGCCAGTTTTCCAGGAAGCCGCAATGGCCGCCCCAGCGGGCGGTCTGCAGTTGTGCGGTGTCCGGCAGCGCCCAGGTGTCGAACGTGGCGTACGGAATCACCGGGTCGTCCTGCGCCATCAGGATGTCGGCCGGTACCTGCAGCCCGGCCATGCGCTCGCCGGCGATGGAATAGCCATCGAAATAGGCCTGCAGCGTGCCGAAGCTGGTGTGGTGTTCCACCAGCCACGTGGTCAGCGCGCGGATGTCCAGCCGCAGCACGTCGTCGTCCCAGCTGCTCAGCTCGGGGAACAGCGCGCGCTTGCGGCGCAGCGAGCCGGCCCACTTGCGGCGGAAGTACCAGTCGTACATCGCCGGGCCGCTCTGGATGCTGTCCATGGTCACGCCGGGGTCCAGCACCGGGCAGACCGAGGCCACCCGCAGCAGCGGCACGCCGGCAGCCGGGGCACGCAGCGCCAGCCGCAGCACGAAGTTGCCGCCCAGCGAATACCCGGCGGCCACCAGCGGCAGCTGGGGCCAGCGCGCGGCGACATCGCCGGCGGCATTCACCACTTCATCGATGAGGTTGGAGTGGAAGATGCCGGGATTGAGATGGTGGGTGTTGCCGTGGTCGCGGAAGTTCAGCCGGACCACCTCGAAGCCCTGCAGCAGCAGGCGCGCGGCGCTCATGCGCATGTAACTGGATTCGGCACTGCCTTCCCAGCCGTGCAGCAGCAGCGCCACGCCGCGCGCGGGGCGGCCCGGCACGGTGCTGTGCCATGCCTGCAGGCGCACGCCGTCCCCACCGTCCAGGATCATCTCGGCAGTCTGCGCGCCGGTGGCCGCCAGCAGTGCCTGGCCGCGCCGCATGCGCTGCCGGCTGGAGCTGAGCATGGACTGCAGATGGGCATTGCGCAGCCACACCGGCGGGTTGTAGTCCTCGGCGCTGAGCAGCCCGCCGGCAGCGGGGTGAAGCGGAAGCGTGGGCGCGGAAACGGTCAACGCAGGCTCAGGCGGCGGTCATCGCAGCGACGATGCGCGCGCGCGAGGTCTCCGCGATGCGCCGCCGGCCTTCCAGATCCTGGCTGCCGATCGGCTCCAGGAAATGCACTTCCGCACGCCGTGCCGGTTCCCCCAGCAGGCGCACGAAGTTGGCGAAGAAGCTCTCGCCCGGTGCGAACGCCACGATGGTCTGCGCGCTGGCGCCGGTGCCGTACACCAGCGCCACCGGCTGCACCGGCACCGAGGTTTCCACGGCGGCCTGGAAGATGCGCGCATGGAACGGGCCGACATCATGGCCGCCGCGGGTACGCCCTTCCGGGAACACGCCCACCGCCTTGTGCTCGCGCAGCCGCTCGACCATTGCTTCCATCACCCCGCCCAGCGATTCGGTGCTGCCGCGCTGGTGGAAGATGGTCTGCCCGCGCGCGGCCAGCCAGCCCACCACCGGCCAGCCGGCGATCTCGCGCTTGGCCACGAAGCCCATCATGCGCTGGCTGTGCAGCACGCAGATGTCGACCCAGCTGACATGGTTGGCCACGAACAGCACCGCATCACGCAGCGGCTGGCCCACCCGCACCAGGCGGAAGCCGAAGATCCACACCAGCCCGCTGGACCACCAGTTGACCACCTTGTCGGCCAGCACTGCATCGCCCACGGGCAGCTGGCCCCACGGCGGCAGCATGCCCAGCAGGGTGAGCGGCAGGAACAGCAGGAGGTGGATCAGCAGCAGCGGTACGCGGTACAGGTAACGGCACAGGCGCGCCACGCCGCCACGTGCGGCAGCAGGGGGGGATTTCATGGTCGAACGATACCCGAGGGGCGCAGCCTCTGCCAGCGCGGGGCCGGCCGCGGGCGCGGCGCGGTCTTCGGGCGTGTCCGCCCGCGGGGCGGGCTGCTCAGCCATGGCCGGCGGCCACCACGGCCAGGGTCAGCCGCGACGCGCAGACCAGCCGGTCCTGCTCGTCTTCAATGCGGATGTCCCAGATCTGCGTGCTGCGGCCCAGGTGCAGCGCACGTGCGGTGGCCGTCACCACGCCCTCGCGCTTGGCCCGCACGTGGTTGGCGTTGATCTCCAGCCCCACGCAGATGTGCTGGGCGGTGTCCACGCACAGGTTGCCGGCGCTGCTGCCGACCGTTTCGGCCAGCACCACCGAGGCCCCGCCATGCAGGATGCCGTAGGGCTGGTGGGTGCGCGCATCCACCGGCATGGTGGCCTGCAGCCAGTCCTCACCGGCGGCGGTGAAGACGATGCCCAGCTGCGCGATGACCGTATCGGCGCTGAGCGCGTTGAGCGCCGCCACGTCGACCGGTGCCAGGAAAACCGATGCCATCAGACACTCCAGTTCAAAGAATGGGCACAAGCCCGGCGCCGAAGGCGGTCAACATGCGAACCAGCAGCCACTTGGGGCCGACGTTCACTTCCGGGAAATCGCCCACGGCACGGTAACACTGCGCGAAGCGCGGGTCCTGCCGCAGCAGCGGCGCCGGACACTCCGGGCCCGGCACGAACTCGTAGTCGGTGGCGTAGCGCCAGGGCCAGAAATCCAGGATCGGCAGCGCCTCGGAGGCCTTGCCCATGCTGTAGTTCAGCCCGGACAGCACCACCGGCTTGGCGCGCGGCGCCACCGTCCACGAGTTCTGCGGGTCGATATCGCGCAGGATGCTGTCGGCCAGCCGCTGGGCAAAGGCCGGGTCATCGATGATCACCGCGCCTTCGGTGTTGTAGTTTTCGCTGCGCGGATCGAAGTTGTGCGTGCCGATCACCCCGATGCGGCGGTCCACCACCAGCGATTTGGCATGCAGGCCCATGCGCGCACCGCTGCGGGTGACCGGCAGCGGCCGGTTCACCGCGCGGCTGCCCAGGAACGAGGGCCGGGTTTCGGTTCGCAGCAGGTCGCGCTCCACTTCACTGCCGTTGGCGGCGTTGCGGCGCGCGCGCGCGTTGTCGTACGCACTGGCGGTCAGCGGCAGCGCGTGGGTACGCCCGGTCCGCATCGTCTCCTTGCCGGTGCTGCCGGGCGGACGCGCGTTGCTGCCGGCGGCGCTGCCGCCCAGCACGCTGCTGCGCCCCCCTTCCGGGTAATCGCCTTCGATGGGGTCCGGCAGCAGGTTGCGGTAATCCACCGGGGCATCCAGCGGGAACGGCTTGTATTCGTAGACGTTGAAGCCCAGTTCGCGCAGGTTCCGTCGTTTGTACTTGTACGACAGTGCGTACACGATGGGGTTGTCGGTGGCCGCCAGGCTGTTGGTGGACACCAGCACCCGCGGCGGCGCCGCGCGCTTGCGCAGGTCACGGAACAGCTGCTGCGCCGGTTTGGACAGCACCAGGTACGGGGTCTGCAGCAGCACCTCGGACTGGGCGCCCAGGATCAGGCGGTCCAGCTGCGGCTCGGTCACATGCTGGCCGTATTCGGGATGGCCGGGGCGCTCGCGCCGGTGCTTGCGGGGCAGGTCGGCCACATAGCGCACCGCGCTGACCGGCAGCGCGGTGTCAACGAACGTACGGGCGATGTAGTCCGCGTCGCTGGCCTCCCGGCTCACCCGCTCCACCCGTTCCGGCCGCCGGAACTGCGCCGGCGGCATCTGCGGCACACCCTCCGCGAGCAGCGTACGGCCCACATCGTTGAGGCGTTCGGCCGGCGTGCTGCGGGGCGCGCGCCAGAAGGCCTCGAAGTTGGCCGCCATCACCCGCGCCTCCGGGCCCGCCACCAGCACATCGCGGTCGCGGAAGTTGTACTCGCTGTCCCAGTCGTAATAGTCGTCCTGGTAATTGCGCCCGCCGACCACGCCGATCGCATCGTCGATCACCAGCAGCTTGTTGTGCATGCGCTGGTTGAAACGGCGGAAGCAGCACAGCACGCTGCCGGCGTAATCGAAGTAGTTCAACCGCGCCTTGCCGAAGGTGGGGTTGTACACGCGCAGTTCGAAGTTGGCGTGCGCACCGGACAGCGCGCCGAGGATCTGCAGGTCGGAGATGGCCGAGAGCTGGTCGATCAGCAGCCGTACCTTGACCCCGCGCCGGGCGGCGGCCAGCAGTTCGTCGATCACCAGCCGGGCGCTGTCGTCCTTGTCGAAGATGTAGGTCTGCAGGTCGATGCTGCGCGTGGCGCTGCGCAGCAGGTTCAGCCGGGCCACCAGCGCGCCCTCGCCCTCGTCCAGGATGGTGGCGAAGTGCTGGGGCCGCTCGGCGGTGGATTCACTGAACGCCTTGCCGGCCAGGGCACGCAGCGGCGACTCCTGCGCGCAGCGGTCCGCGCGGGTGCAGTCCACCTGCTGTGAACGGGCCTGCACGGCAATGCCTGCCGCACGCTCGCGCTCGGCAGTGGACAGCGAGGCACAGCCACCGACCAGCAACAGCGTTGCCAGCAGCATCCAGCGCAGCAGGAAATTCACGGTTTTGGCGCCTCGCTCAGGCGCGCTCGCAGTACGAAGGTCACTCGATCACTCAGGGCTAACTGCCAGCTGTCCATGCCGTAGCGACCCCGCAGGATCGTGCCACGGCTGACGACGTCGCAATCATAGCCGGGTCTGGCGCATTCCGCTGGCTCCACCCTTAATGTCTCCGGGTGGCTGACCCCCCGCAGCATCAGCCGGCCGTGGATGTCCCCGCCCCGCTCCACGCTGGCCGGGTCGTAGGGCAGCGAATCGAACTCCACCACGGGGTAGCGGCCGGCGTCGAAGAACTCTTCCCCGCGCATCCAACCGGTGTAGCGGGGCTTGCCGGGGATCTCCACCAGCCGGGTGTACATCTTCAGGTGCACCTGGTGGCGGCCATCGGAAAGCACCTCGATGCGCCCTTCGAAGCGCGGGAAGGTGCCCACGATGCGCTGGCCGATGCGGCTGCGCACCTCGAAGCCGAACTGCGAGCGGCCCGGATCCAGGTACAGCGGGGTGGCCCGCACGGCCGCCAGCGTGGGCACCGCAGGCGGGCGCGGCGAGGCCATGGCCAGCCCGGCGGGAAGCCAGGCCAGCGCCAGGCAGAGCGCACCCCGGCGGCTCATTGGCTTACGGCCACCAGAAGCTGACCAGCGTGGCCACGGCAGGCTCGATGGCCGCCTCACGCGGGAACTGCAGCACCGCCACGCCGGCCGGCGGCATGCCCCGGTAATCGCTGCTGCTGCCTTCGCTCATCAGCGCCACCAGCTGTTCCAGGCCGGGGTTGTGGCCGACGATCATCAGCCGCTCCACCTCGCGGCGGTCGTCCACCAGGCTCATCAGGGTGCCCGGGGTCGCCTCGTAGATGCGGTCTTCCAGGCGCTTTTCCACGTACCCGGTGATGGCCATGACCGCCTCCAGGGTCTCGCGGGTGCGCCGCGCCGGCGAGCACAGCACGCAGTCCGGCAGCAGGTGGTTTTCCTTCAGCCAGCGGCCGGCCGCTTCGGCTTCGGCCAGCCCGACCGGCGACAGGGGCCGGTCAAGGTCAGCCTGGCCGGTACTGGCAGCGTCGGCGTGGGCGTGGCGCAGCAGGATCAGTTCTCGCATGGGCGGTTTTCCGGTAGCAAAGGGGGGTATGGCAACGGCTGCGGGTGTGCTCAGGCCTTGTCCAGCCAGCGCAGCAGGGGCTCCCAGTCGGCCTGGTGCTCGCGCACCTGGGCCGAGCGGTAATCGAACAGACTGCGGCCCAGGCCGGTCATCACCACGTAGCTCTGGCTGTCACGCAGCTGCGCGACCACCGGGTAGGGCCAGCTGGAGAGCATCTGGGTGGCCTGCTGCGAGGTCTGGGTCCACGGCTTGGTGCGGTTCAGCACCAGCCCGACCGGCAGCGAGCGGTCATGCACGCGCGCCACCTTGGCCAGGCTGTTGAGGAAGCCGACGATGGCTTCGATGTCCAGCGCCGAGGGCAGCACCGGCACCACCACGGCGTCGGCCGCCTCGAGAAAGTGCGGGATGTCGTCGGCCAGCGCGCCGGCCGGCGCGTCGATCACCACGGTCTCGGTGCCCTGGGGAAGCTTCTGTGCCCACTGCTTCTTCCGGTACACGTCGATCGGCAGGACCGCGCTTTCCAGCTCCGCGCGGCGCTGCGCCCAACGGGTGCTGGACCCCTGCGGATCGGCATCGGCAATCACCGTGCGCCCGCCCTGCAGGGCTGCGTGTGCGGCCAGGTGGGTGGCGATGGTGGTCTTGCCCACCCCACCCTTGGAACCGGCCACCAGGATGGTCTTCATGCAGGCCTCGCTTCCGGGGAACGAGTCCCGAGCGTACACCCGTGCAGGTGACGGTGATAGTCGCAGCGGGCTCACGCCGGCGGGCCGGCACGGCCCACGCGTTCACCCCAGCGACAGCACCCAGCGCCACGCAGGCAGCGTGAGCAGTGACAGCACGATGCCATAGCCCACCAGGGCCGCGGCCAGCCGCGGTGCCAGCCCGTGCGCGATCGCCAGCGCTGCGGCGGTGATCATCGTGGGCATGGCCGATTCGAGCACGTTCGCCTGCAGGGCCAGGCCACGCAGACCAAGCCACCACGACAGGGGCAGCGCCAGCGCCGGCATCACCAGCAGCTTCAGCACCAGCCCCACCCCGAGGGGCAGCAGTTCCTCGCGCGGCAGGCGCAGCTGGATCGACAGCCCCACCGCCAGCATCACCAGCGGCAGCATCGCATCGGCCAGCTGGCGCAGCGCGTGGCCGATCCACGCCGGCGGCTGCGCCGGCATCAGCAGCAGCGCGAACAGCAGCGCCCACAACGGCGGAAACCGGGCGATGCGGGTGGCGATCACGGCCACGCCGGGCGGGTGCTCGCCGCTGTAGCGGGCCAGCACGATCAGGCCGAAGGTGGACAGCAGCAGGAACGTGCCGAACTGGTCGTACACCACCGCGTACGGCAGCGCCGCATCGCCCAGCAGCGCGCGCACCATCGGGTAGCCGATGAAACTGGAGTTGGCCAGGGCCACGCAGATCAGCAGCACCGCATGCACCTCGCGGCGGAAGCCGGCCAGCCGCGTGGCCAGCCCCACCAACACGCAGGTGGCCAGCATCAGCAGCCAGGGCGTGGCCATCAGCCCCAGCAGCTCCACGCGCAGGGTGAGCTGCGGAACATAGGTGAGCACCGCTGCCGGCAGGCACACATACAGCACCACCTGGTTGAGCACCTGCGCGCTGTTGTCCGGCAGCGCACGCAGGCGCGCGAACAGCATGCCCAGGCCGAGCATCGCCAGGATCAGCGCGAAGGCATCGAAGGCCATGGCCGCGGTATCAGCAGTCGCCACCGCGCCGCCGCCGGGGCGACGCGGTCAGGCCAGCGCTCAGGGCCAGGCCGGAGGCGCTGCCGCCCAGGCCTGCTGCACCTGGGCCAGGGTGCTGCGCTCGCTGTCACGCCAGTTCGGCAGCAGCGCGGCATAGCCGCTGCTGGTGGTCCAGCGCTCCGGCTCGGTACGCACCGCGGCGGCGTACCACTTCACCGCCTCGTCCTTGCGGCCCAGCTGCCACAGCGCCAGCGCATAGGTCGCCGGCACCCACGCGGCATTGCCACGCAGCCCCACCGATGCGGCGTGCCACTGCTCCAGGGCCGCTTCGGGCTGGCCCAGGCGGAACAGGTCCCAGCCGTAGTTCCAGCGCACGCTGCGCCCCTGCGGCGTGCTGGCCGAGGCGCTCTGCAACGCTTCGGCATACAGCGTCTGCCCCAGCTCCACCCGGCCTTCGCCAATGGCCACCGACGCCAGCTGCACGGTCGCTTCCAGCGCCTTGCGGCCACGCTCGCGCTGGCGCACCAGCTGGTTGACCAGCTCGTTGCCTTCGCCCTGTACCACCACCACCGGCTGCGCGGCCGGGTCGGCATCGAAGTAGAACTCCTGCGGCGACGGCAGCGCCGTCTGGCCCCACGCACCGCCTGCCACGGCGGCCAGCATCAGGCTGGCCACGATCTTTCCTGCAACTGACATCGAACATCCCCCAGGTTGTAACAACAACCTCCCACCCCCCGATCCTAACCCTACCGTGCCGCCGATGCGAGTACCGGGCTGCGACGGCGCCACTGGTACACTTCCGCCTTTCGCGCCGTGACCCGTCATGGCCGCCGCCAGCCGATTCCAGCCAGGCCTGCCATGTCCTCTACCGCGCAACTCACCTCGCCCGCGTCCGCCGACCTGCTCGACAGCGACTACACGCTGGAGCACAAATACACGCGCACGGAAGGCCGCATCTACCTCAGCGGCGTGCAGGCGCTGGTCCGCCTGCCGTTGATGCAGCGGCTGCGCGATGCCGCAGAAGGCATCGACAGCGGTGGCTTCATCAGCGGCTACCGCGGCAGCCCGCTGGGCGGTTTCGATCTGGAACTGTGGCGCGCGCGTGCGCACCTGGAGGCCGCACGGGTGAAGTTCACCCCCGGCCTCAACGAGGATCTGGGCGCCACCATGGTGTGGGGCACGCAGCAGACCAACCTGTTCCCCGGTGCGAACGTGCAGGGCGTGTTCGGCATGTGGTACGGCAAGGGGCCGGGCGTGGACCGCTGCGGCGATGTGTTCAAGCATGCCAATGCCGCCGGCACCGCGCGCCATGGCGGCGTGCTGGCGCTGGCTGCCGACGACCATGCCTGCCGCAGCTCCACCCTGCCGCACGGCAGCGAGGACGAGTTCGTCAGCGCGATGATGCCGGTGCTCAACCCGGCCGGTGTGCAGGACATCCTCGACATGGGCCTGCTCGGCTGGGCGATGAGCCGCTACACCGGCCGCTGGATCGGCTTCAAGACCATCGCCGAAACGGTGGAGTCGTCCGCATCGGTGGACGTGGACCCGTTCGCCCGCCGCATCGTGCTGCCGGAGGACTTCGAGATGCCCGCCGGCGGCCTCAACATCCGCTGGCCGGACCCGCCGCTGGACCAGGAGATGCGCCTGCACCGCTATGCGGTGAAGGCCGCGCAGGCGTTCGCGCGCGCCAACGGCATCGACCGCGTGGTGATGGACGCCCCCAACGCACGGCTGGGGATCGTCACCACCGGCAAGAGCTATCTGGACGTGCTGCAGGCGCTGGAATACCTGGGGCTGGACGAGGCGGCCTGCGCAGCCATCGGCATCCGCGTGTACAAGGTCGGCATGACCTGGCCGCTGGAGCCGGAAGGCATCGCGCGCTTCGCCCAGGGGCTGGAAGACATCATCGTGGTGGAGGAGAAACGCGCCTTCATCGAGCGGCAGATGAAGGAACAGTTCTTCAACTGGCCCGCCCGCTGGGGCCAGCGTCCGTCCATCGTCGGCAAGTACGACGAGCAGGGTGAGTGGATCCTGCCCTCCACCGGCGAGCTCACCCCGGCCACCATTGCCGGTGTGATCGGCCGGCGCATCCAGCGGTTCTTCAACAACGACTCCATCGAACAGCGCCTGCGCTGGATGGACGAGAAGGAAGCCGAGCTGGCCCTGCCGCGCGCCAGTTTCCCGCGCGTGCCGCACTACTGCTCCGGCTGCCCGCACAACACCTCCACCACCGTGCCGGAAGGTTCCCGTGCACTGGGCGGCATCGGCTGCCATTACATGGTGACCTGGATGGACCGCAGCACCGACACGTTCACCCACATGGGCGGCGAAGGGGTCACGTGGGCCGGCCAGGCCGCCTTCACCGACACCCCGCACGTGTTCCAGAACCTGGGCGATGGCACCTACTTCCACAGTGGCTCACTGGCGATCCGCCAGGCCGTGGCCGCCGGGGTCAACATCACCTACAAGATCCTCTACAACGATGTGGTGGCGATGACCGGCGGGCAGCCGGTGGACGGCCCGCTCAGCGTGCCGGACATCGCAAAGCAGATGCGCGCCGAAGGCATCCACACCATCGTGGTGGTGTCGGACAACATCGGCAAATGGACACGCCAGCGCGAGCACTTCCCCAGCGACGTGGAGTTCCACGAGCGCGCCGAACTGGACGCGGTGCAGAAGCGCCTGCGCGAGGTGAAGGGGGTGTCCATCCTGATCTACGAACAGACCTGCGCCACCGAAAAGCGCCGCCGGCGCAAGCGCGGCAAGCTGGAAGACCCGGCCAAGCGGGTGATGATCAACTCGCTGGTGTGCGAAGGCTGCGGCGACTGCGGCAAGAAGAGTTTCTGCGTGTCGGTGCTGCCGAAGGAAACCGAGTTCGGCCGCAAGCGCGATATCGACCAGTCCAACTGCAACAAGGACTATTCGTGCGTGAGCGGCTTCTGCCCGAGCTTCGTCACCGTGCACGGCGGCCAGCCACGCAAGGGCAGCCGCCGCGATGCCGCCCGCCTGTTCGACGCCCTGCCGGCACCGGCCGCGCGCACCGACCTGGCCCAGCCCTGGAACATCCTGATCACCGGCGTGGGCGGGACCGGCGTGGTCACCATCGGCGCGCTGCTGGGCATGGCCGGGCACCTGGAAGGCAAGGGCGCCTCGGTGCTGGACCAGACCGGGCTGGCCCAGAAGGGCGGCGCGGTGACCACCCATATCCGCATCGCGCGCCGCCCGGACGACATCCACGCGGTGCGCATCGCCGCCGGTGAGGCCGATCTGGTGCTGGGCTGCGACATGGTGGTGGTGAACGATTACTGGGCGTTGTCCAAGGTGCGCGCCGGCCGTTCGCAGGTGGTGCTCAATACCTACGAGGCGATGCCGGGCACCTTCACCACGCGGCCGGACATGCAGTTCCCCGCCGCCGACATCATCGCCGGGGTGCGCGTGGCGCTCGGCGGCGAATCGCCCATGCTGATCGATGCCACCCAGCTGGCCACCGCGCTGCTGGGCGATGCCATTGGCTCGAACCTGTTCATCCTGGGCTACGCCTGGCAGCAGGGCCTGGTGCCGCTGTCGCTGGACGCGCTGATGCGTGCGATCGAGCTCAACGGTGCGGCCGTGGCAATGAACCAGCAGGCCTTCGCGTGGGGCCGTCTGGCGGCGGTCGATCCGCAGGCCGTGCAGGAGGCTGCCGGCCTGGTGCGCAACCGCCCGACCGACACCGAAACCACCCCCGGCCCGCTGCATCCGCTGCCGCCGGGCGAATGGGAAGGCCACGAATGGGGTGCCACCGCCGCGCCGCGCGACACCGGCGACGAGCGTGAACTGCGCGGGTTGCCGGCACATGGCGCCGACGTGGCGTTCCTGCCGCTGGACGATGCCCGCCTGTCACGTTCGCTGGATGAGATGATCCAACGCCGCGTGGCGTTCCTGGTGGAGTACCAGGATGCCGCCTATGCCGAACGCTACCGCAGCGTCGTCGAGCGCGTGCGCGCGGCCGAAGCCGAGCGCGTGGGCGGCTCGACCGCGCTGACCGAAACCGTGGCCCGCTACCTGTTCAAGCTCATGGCCTACAAGGACGAGTACGAGGTGGCGCGGCTGTACACCAGCGGCGAGTTCAAGCGCCGCCTGCAGCAGCAGTTCGAAGGGGATTACCAGCTGCGCTTCCACCTGGCACCGCCGCTGTTCGCGAAGAAGGACGAGCAGGGCCGGTTGCTGAAGAAGGAATACGGCCCGTGGATGTACAAGGCGTTCGGCCTGCTGGCGCGGTTGAAGTTCCTGCGCGGCGGCCGGCTGGATATGTTCGGGCGGACCGCCGAGCGGCGCATGGAGCGCCAGCTGATCGCCGATTACCGCGCCACCGTGGACCTGCTGCTGGAGGGGCTGCAGGACGACCGGCTGGCGCTGGCGGTGGAAATCGCCAGCGTGCCGGAACACATCCGCGGCTACGGCCACGTCAAGGAAGCACACGTGGAGCAGGCCAGGGCCCGCCAGGCCGCGCTGCTGGCGCAGTGGCGCAACCCCAAGGCGCTGCATATCGTGCAGGTGGCCTGACGCCTGCATGACCCCGTGCGCCCGCAGACGCGGGCGCACGGTGACCGGTCACCCCCGCCGCCAGACCAGCAGGCGGTTGTTGGCCGGCAACGCGCGGTCCTCCAGCGTGCTGAAGCCCGCCCCGGCCGCCAGGGCGTGCACCGCCTCGCTATCGCGGATGCCGCTGCGTGGATCGCGCGCCTTCAGCCAGGCATCGAACTGCGCGTTGCTGTCACTGGTGTAGGCGCCGCCGTAGTTGAACGGGCCATACACCGCCAGCAGCGCACCGGGTACGGTAACGACCGGCAGGCCGGCAAACAGCGCCTGCACGTGCGCCCAGCTCATGATGTGCAGCGTGTTGGCAGTGAACACCGCATCGAACGGGGCGGTACCGGGCGGCAGCGCCAGCGGCGCCTGCGGCGGCAGTTCGGCCTGCAGCGGCAGGGCCGGCAGCAGGTTGTCCTGCCCGGAGCCGGCCCGCCATGCCTCGATGCCGGGCAGATGGTCGGGGTGGTCGCTGGGCTGCCACTGCAGGTGCGGCCAGCGCGCGGCGAAGTACAGCGCATGCTGGCCGGTGCCACTGCCGATTTCCAGCACGCGGCGGCGGTCGGCCATCCACGCATGCAGGCCTTCGGCGATGGGGTCGCGGTTGCGCTCGACAGACGGAGCGGACGGTTTTTCGGCCATGGGATGTGATGCTCGTCGGGGATTGCCAGTGTGCCGGTGACCGGACCATGACTGCAGTCACTTGTGCGGCGGCGGCACGCTGGCGAAAGTCGAAGGATGCATCGTCGGCCTGACCGGCGGCAATCGGGGCTTCGGGAGCAAGGCTGTGCGTCGCAGAGAGTTCATCACCCTTTCCGCCATGGGCCTGGCCGGCATGGCACTGCCGCATGGCCGCCTGATCGCCGCCGAGCAACTGCTGGAGCCCGGCGACCCGGCCCAGGGCAAGCGCCTGGCCGACGCCGCGCTGGACGCCGCGCGCCGCGCCGGCGCCAGCTACTGCGATGTACGCATCGGCCGCTACCTCAACCAGGCGGTGATCACCCGCGAGCGCACGGTCCAGAACGTCACCAACAGTGAATCGGCCGGGGTCGGCATCCGGGTGATCGTGAACGGGGCGTGGGGCTTTGCGGCCACGCACCAGCGCACACCCGCGCAGGTGGTGCAGGCCGTGGCGCAGGCGGTGGCCATCGCCCGGGCCAACGCGCGCGTGCAGACGCGGCCGGTGCAGCTGGCGCCCACGCCGGGCGTCGGCGAGGTCAGCTGGCGCACGCCGCTGCGCCGCAACGCCATGGCGGTGCCGGTGCAGGACAAGGTCGCGCTGCTGCTGGACATCAACGCCGCCGCGCTGGATGCCGGCGCGGACTATTTCAATTCCACGCTGTTCCTGGTCAACGAACAGAAGTACTTCGCCTCCAGCGATGGTTCCTGGATCGACCAGGACATCCACCGCATCTGGCTGCCGTTCACCGCCACCGCGGTGGACAAGGCCAGCGGCCGCTTCCGGACCCGCGCCGGCCTGTCCGCGCCGATGGGCATGGGCTACGAGTTCCTCGACGGCGATGCCAGCGGCCGCTACGCACTGCCCGGCGACATGGTCGGCTACGGCGCCTCGTACAACCCGCGCGAGGACGCGCTGGCCGCCGCCCGGCAGGCACGCCAGAAGCTCACCGCACCGTCGGTCAAGCCCGGCCGGTACGACCTGGTGCTGGACCCCTCCAACCTGTTCCTGACCATCCACGAGAACGTGGGCCACCCGCTGGAGCTGGACCGCGTGCTGGGCTACGAGGCCAACTACGCCGGCACCAGCTTCGCCACGCTGGACAAGCGCGATGCCGGCTTCCGCTGGGGCAGCGGGATCGTCAACTTCCATGCCGACAAGACCACCCCGGGCAGCCTGGGTGCGGTGGGCTACGACGACGAGGGTGTGAAGACACAGCGCTGGGACCTGGTGCGCGATGGCGTGCTGGTGGATTACCAGGCCACCCGCGATGAAGCGCACCTGCTGGGCCGCACCGCCTCGCACGGCTGCAGTTATGCCGATTCCTGGTCCAGCGTGCAGTTCCAGCGCATGGCCAATGTCTCGCTGGCACCGGGCAAGACGCCGCTGAGCGTGGCCGACATGATCAAGGACGTGGAGAACGGGCTGTACATCCACGGCCGCGGTTCGTACTCCATCGACCAGCAGCGTTACAACGCGCAGTTCGGTGGCCAGGTCTGCCTGCAGATCAAGGATGGGCGAATCACCGGCATGGTGGAGGACGCCGCCTACCAGATCCGCACCCCGGAGTTCTGGAATGCGTGCACGGCCATCTGCGATGCACGCGATTTCCGCCTCGGCGGCAGTTTCTTCGACGGCAAGGGCCAACCCGCGCAGGTTTCGGCGGTGTCGCACGGGTCGTCCACCACCCGCTTCAACGGCATCAACATCATCAACACCGCGCGCAGTCTGGGCGCATGAGTTTCCACCCATTTCCCGACGTGGAGAGCTGCCTTGCAACGACGTGATTTTCTTGCCCTTTCCGGGCTCACCGCCGGCGGCCTGCTGGTGCCGTCCTTCTTCGGCAAGGCCATCGCCGCCGAGCAGCTGCAGAGCGTGCTCGATCCGGCCCTGAAGAAGCGCCTGGCCGACATCGCGCTGCAGGCCGCACGCAGTGCCGGGGCCACCTACTGCGATGTGCGCATCGGCCGCTACCTGCGCCAGTTCGTGATCACCCGCGAGGACAAGGTGCAGAACGTGGTGAACACCGAGTCCACCGGCGTGGGCATCCGCGTGCTGGTCAATGGGGCCTGGGGCTTTGCCGCCACCAACCAGCTGAGCAATGCCGAGGTCGCCCGTGCCGCCCAGCAGGCCGCCACCATTGCCCGCGCCAACGCCGGCATCCAGACCCGGCCGGTGCAGCTGGCCGCCGCCCCGGGCGTGGGCGAGGTGAGCTGGAAGACGCCGCTGCGCAAGAACGCGATGGACGTTCCCATCAAGGAAAAGGTGGACCTGCTGCTGGACGTGAATGCCGCCGCGCTCGGCGCCGGCGCCAGCTTCGTCAATTCGATGATGTTCCTGGTCAACGAGCAGAAGTACTTCGCCTCCACCGACGGTTCCTACATCGACCAGGACGTGCACCGCATCTGGGTGCCGATGACGGTGACCGCCATCGACAAGAGCACCGGCAAGTTCCGCACCCGCGAAGGCCTGTCCGCGCCGATGGGCATGGGCTACGAGTATCTCGATGGGTCCGCGGCCGGCAAGGTCGTCACCCCCAACGGCGTGGTCAACTACTCCACCTCCTACGACATGAAGGAAGATGCGATCGCCGCGGCGCGGCAGGCGCAGGAGAAGCTGAAGGCACCTTCGGTGAAGCCCGGCAAGTACGATCTGGTGCTGGACCCCTCGCACACCTGGCTGACCATCCACGAGGCGATCGGCCATCCGCTGGAACTGGACCGCGTGCTCGGCTACGAGGCCAACTACGCCGGCACCAGCTTCGCCACGCTGGACAAGCGCGAGCAGCGCTTCCAGTACGGCAGCGAGCACGTCAATGTGTTCGCCGACAAGACCCAGCCGGGCAGCCTGGGTGCGGTCGCGTACGACGATGAAGGCGTGAAGTGCAAGCGCTGGGACCTGATCAGCGATGGCAAGCTGGTGGATTACCAGACCATCCGCGACCAGGCCCACATCCTCGGCAAGACCGAATCGGATGGCTGCTGCTATGCCGATTCCTGGTCCAGCGTGCAGTTCCAGCGCATGGCCAACGTCTCCCTGGCACCGGGCAAGACCCCGCTGAGCGTGGATGCGCTCATCAAGGACGTGGAAAACGGCATCTACATCATCGGTGACGGCTCCTTCTCCATCGACCAGCAGCGCTACAACGCGCAGTTCGGTGGCCAGCTGTTCTATGAGATCAAGAACGGCAGGATCACCGGCATGCTGGAGGACGTGGCCTACCAGATCCGCACCCCGGAGTTCTGGAATGCCTGCAGCGCCATCGCCGACGAACGCGATTACCGCCTGGGCGGGTCGTTCTTCGACGGCAAGGGCCAGCCCGGCCAGGTTTCCGCGGTCTCGCACGGTTCGTCCACCGCCCGCTTCAATGGCATCAACGTCATCAACACCGCCCGCAGCCTCGGCTGACCGGTCAGGAGCCCGACATTCATGAGCATCTTCACCGAACAGCAGGCCAAGGCCATCCTCGACAAGGTCCTCGCCCTGTCCAAGGCCGATGAGTGCACCGCCACCCTGGGTGGCTCGGTCAACGGCAACATCCGTTTCGCGCTGAACAACATTTCCACCAGCGGCGTGGTCAGCGATGCATCGCTGGCCGTGCAGGTGGCCTTCGGCAAGCGCGTCGGCACCGCCTCCATCAACGAGTTCGACGATGCCGCGCTGGAGCGCGTGGTGCGCCGTGCCGAGGACCTGGCCCGCCTGGCCCCGGAGAACCCGGAGTTCATGCCCGCCATCGGCCGGCAGACCTACCGCCCCAGCCCGACCTTCAGCGAATCCACCGCGGCCATCGACCCGGCGTTCCGCGCGCAGGTGGCAGCCAACTCGATCCTGCCCTGCCGCGAGGCCGGGGTGATCGCCGCCGGCTTCCTGGAAGACGGCCAGGGCTTCGTGGCCACCGCCAACAGCAACGGCAATTTCGGTTACCAGCGCACCACCAACTTCGACTTCACCTGCACGGTGCGCACCGAAGATGGCCGCGGTTCGGGCTGGGTCGGCCGCAACCTGAAGGATGCCGCCGACTTCAAGGCCGACCAGGACGTGCGCATCGCCATGCGCAAGGCGACCGAATCGGCCGAGGCCAAGGCGCTGGAGCCGGGCAAGTACACGGTGATCCTGGAGCCGGCCGCCGCCGCCGGCCTGATCAGCTTCATGATGAATTTCTTCGACGCGCGCTCGGCCGATGAAGGCCGCAGCTTCCTGTCGAAGAAGGGCGGCGGCAACAAGCTGGGCGAGCAGGTGTACGACCCGCGCGTGAACATGTACGCCGACCCGTGGCATCCGGACGCACCGGTGCTGCCGTGGGACCAGGAAGGCATGCCGCGCGAGCGCATGGCCATCATCGAGAACGGCAAGGTCGCCAACCTGGACTACTCGCGCTTCTGGGCGCAGAAGCAGGGCAAGACCGCCAAGGCCACGCCGGGCAACCTGCTGATGAGCGGCGGCGAGAAGAGCACC
>Ga0207790_1000218_pt1 | contig 22726 bp, 20 predicted proteins | sample HigsolmetaGSP14D_FD_184842 | JGI IMG/M metagenome (GOLD analysis project Ga0207790, IMG submission 184842) | High solid enriched microbial communities from the Joint BioEnergy Institute, USA - SP1-4-D (SPAdes) | ecosystem: Engineered > Bioreactor > SSF (Solid state fermentation) > Aerobic >...
CCCTACGAACTGCAAAGTGGTGGGAGCGACCGGTGTGCGGAATACTTTTGTAGGAGCGGCTTTAGCCGCGAGCTCTTTGCGCCCCCCAATAAAGCTCCGGGCTAAAGCCCCTCCTACATGCTCACCGACTGTTTCTGCCTTGTAGCTGCCGCTGCATGCGCATAAGGATCGTGAACAGGCTCTAAGGCGAGTTGTTGAAACAGCTAAATCACAGGCAAAAAAATGCCCCGCACTTTCATGCAGGGCACAAGCCGGAGCAGGGCAAAGCGCTTAGCTGAGGCGCTCGAAACGATACGGGCTGGGATCGACGATGGGCGTGGTGCCGCACAGCAGGTCGGCCGCCAGTTGCCCAGCCGCAGGTGAGGTGCCGAAGCCGTGACCGGAAAAGCCGGTTGCCAGGGTCAGGCCGGGAATCTTCGCGACCGGGCCGATGACCGGGTTGGAGTCCGGGGTGATGTCGATGACGCCGGCCCAGCTTTGCTCGATCTGGGCGTTTGCGAACATCGGCCAGGCCGCTACCAGGTTGCGCATCGCCTCGGCATTGAGCGACGGGTTGGCCGCCGGGTCGAGGGTGCGCACCTTCTCGAAGGGCGTGACGGAGGTGCCTTTCCAGCTGCGCGCCAGGGCCAGGTCCTTGAAGAACTCCTTGCCGAAGGACACCCGCAGGAAGTCGCGCTGGGCCTTGAGCTGGGGCAGGTAGCGCATGCCGATCAGCAGGTGGTCGAGGGTCAGGTGAGCATCCAGGGCGCCGCGCTGGGTGACGATGAAACCGCCATCCTTGTGGCGCCGGAACGAGAAGTCCGGGGCGCCCAGGGCGATCTCGGTCGGCCCGTCCATGGGTTTGGTGCGCATCACCGAACAGGTCAGCGGCAGGGTCGGCAGGTTGATGCCGTGGTTGCCGAGAAAACGCCGCGACCACATGCCCCCGGCCAGCAGCACCTGCTCGCAGCGAATCTCGCCGCGCTCGGTCAGCACGCCGCTGACGCGCCCACCGCTGGTGACCAGGGTGCGCACCGCGCAGTTCTCGATGATCAGCGCGCCCTTGGCCATCGCCGCCTTGGCGATCGCACTGGAAGCCAGGGTTGGCTCCGCGCGGGCATCGGACGGCGTGTAGATGCCGCCAGCCCACTGGCCCTGGCCGCCGGGGGCCATCTTGGCGATTTCCGCGGCGCTGACCAGCCGCGAGTCCAGATCCAGGGAGGCGACCGATTTCAGCCAGCCGTCGTGCATGGCCATCTGCGCATCGTTACGGGCGACGAACAGGATGCCGGCCTGGCGAAAGCCGACGTCCTGGCCAACGCGCTCCGGCATCTGCTGCCACAGCCGTTCGGCGGCCAGGGCCAGGGGAATGTCGTGCATATGGCGGTTGGTCTTGCGCACCCAGCCGAGGTTGCGCGAAGACTGCTCGGCCGCGATGCGGCCTTTTTCCAGCACCACCACCGGGATGTTGCGCTCGGCCAGGGTCAGGGCCGCGGTAAGGCCGATGATGCCCCCACCGATGATGACCACGGCGCTGCTAGCGGGAAACTCGGTGGAGGTTTGTACGGGCTCTATTCGAGGCGACATGAAGAGCACTCAACGGTAAGGGTGATGAGGTGACCGTGAACCTGGCTCACTGAGCCAGGTTGATTTTCTTCACGTCGGCGCGCGAGGCGCCACGGAAAGCGGTCAGCTCCAGCTCGACCTTGTAGACGGTCGAGCCCAGAGGCGGGCAGGTCACGGTCGAGGCCGGGTCGATGCCGCGAAACTTCTCGCCGACGATGGTCATCACCGCAGGCACGTCCTGCGGGTTCTGGATGAACACCCGCGAGCACACCACGTCGGCCAGGCTGGCATCCACGGCGGCAAGTGCCGACTCGATGTTGGCGAACACCTGGTGGGTCTGCTCGGCCAGGTCCTCGGAGATTTCCTTGGTGTCCGGGTTACGGCCGGCGGTGTTGGACACGAAGATCCAGTCGCCGACAGCCACCACGCGGGAGTAGCTGCCCATTTCTTCGTACTTGGAACCGGTTTTGACTTTGCTGATGCTGGTCATGGCGTAATGTCCTTGAAGGGATGAGGGGTTAGCGAAGGGCCGGGGTTTCCCAGAGGTTCAGCTTCACGCCGATGCCCAGCTCGAGCGCCTTGCGGTACACCACGGTGCCCCAGGCCACGTCCTCGACCGGCATGCCACCGACCGACATGATGATGATTTCGTCTTCGCTGCGACGGCCCGGGGCTTCGCCGGCGATGATCTTGCCGATGTCTTCGAGCTGCTCGAGGGTCAGCTTGCCTTCCTCGAGCATGTCCATGAACCGCACGCCGATCACCGGCACGTGGTTGTGGGCCGGCTTGGGCAGCTCTTCGTACCAGGCCTGGTACAGGCCAACGTTGTCGAGCACCTTGCGCACGTCCGCCTGCTCCATGCCTTCATCGATGTTGCAGCCGGCCGGCATGGCCAGGAAGGCGCCGGGCTTGACCCACTCGCGCTTGACCAGCGGGTATTCGCTCGGGTCGCCGGTACGGCCGGAGGTGCAGTAGGTGACCAGGTCCGAGCCGCGCACCACGTCTTCGATGCTGTCGACCACCTCGATGGTGGTGATCTGCGGGTAGGTTTCCCGCACCCAGCCGATGAAGTCGTCGAGGCTCTTCTGGCTGCGACCCTTGAGCTTGAGGGTGTCGATCAGCGGGCACACGGCGATGAACGCGGCGAGGGTGGTCTTGCCCATCACGCCTGGGCCGAGCAGGCCAACCACTTTGGAATCCTTGCGCGCCAGGTGGCGGGCGCCGACGCCTGGAATCGCGCCAGTGCGATAAGCCGACAACAGGTTGGCCGACATGTGGGCGAGCGGGGCGCCGGTGTCGACGTCATTGAGGGTGAACATCAGAATCGAGCGCGGCAGGCCCTTCTCGCGGTTCTCGACGTTGGAGCCGTACCACTTCACGCCAGCGGTGCGGAAGCTGCCACCCAGGTAGGCGGGCATCGCCATCATGCGGCGGTCGGCGGCGTGGCGCGGCATGCTCGGGAATGGAGAGTCTTCCGGGAAGCACACCATGGCGCCGTGGGAGTCGTTGTTCGGGCCGGCCATCCGATAGTCGCCTTTGTACAACAGGTCGAATACCTCTTCCATGGTATTGACGCAGGCGAGCATGTCGGTCACGCCAGCGCGGATCATGTCTTGTTCGGAGAGGTAGATGAAATCGATTCTTGTATTATTAGTCATGGCATTCTCGGGGTCGGAAGTGCAGGCCTGGCACAACGTGGTGGGTGACGCTGCCGTGCAGTGTGCAAACAAGAAACTTCGTTGAAGTTCCACAACGCTCAGTGCGAACAGCGCAATTGGTAGTAACGGAATTGGTTTATTCGCGGCGAATTAAGCAAAACCAAAAACCAGTTGGGCCGAGTTGATGGTAGGTAAGTCGCCCCGATGCCGGCTATCCCATATTGGTCACTGTTGCAGGCAAATCGCGGACGCAGGCGCACTCTTTTGGGGCGCCAGATAACGCGCCTGTTCGGGTGGCATTCAAGTGCCTACGAAAGTGTTTATCGCGGCTGTTCACGGGCGCGCAAGGCGGCGCCAGAGGGGGCTATGGCGATGCGCTCCAATAGCCGGAATGTCGATAACGGGACGCTATCGAGCGCGGGTGTTTGGGGGAATTTCAGGGGATAGCAGAGGGCGGCGAAACAATCCCGAAGGGCAAGCATTGCGCTTGCCCTTCGGGGTTGTCGATCAGGTACGGAAGCGACCGACCAGGCCGTTCAGCTCGCCCGATAGCGACTCCAGGCGCTGCGAGTCGGTTCGTGCCGAATGGGCCAGTTCTTCGACCAGCTGGGCATCGGTGTGGATCTGCGCGATGTGCCGGTTGATGTCTTCGGCCACGTGATGCTGCTCCTCGGCGGCGGTGGCGATCTGGTTGTTCTGATCGCGGATCTCGTCCACCGAGGTGCGGATCTGCTCGAAGCTGTCGCGGGCCTGCTGGATGCGCTCCACGCTTTGCAGCGACATGCTCAGGCTGCTCTGCATCTGCTTGGTCACGTCCTGGGTGCGCTTGGCCAGGCCACCGAGCAGGCCGTCGATCTCGCCGGTCGAGTCGGCGGTGCGTTTGGCCAGCGCGCGCACTTCGTCGGCGACCACCGCGAAACCACGACCCTGCTCGCCGGCCCGCGCCGCCTCGATGGCCGCGTTGAGGGCCAGCAGGTTGGTCTGCTCGGCGATCGAGCGGATGGTGTCGAGGATGGCGTTGATGTTCTTGCTGTCCTGCTCGAGCACCTGCATGGCCTGGGCGGATTTCTGCAGGTTTTCGCTGAGCTGGGTGACACTGCCGGTGGCTTCGTCGATCTGCAACTGGCCGTCATGCACCTGGCGCTGCCCGGAGTCGGCGGACGAAGCGGCATTGCTGCAGGAGCGGGCCACTTCGTTGGCGGTGGCGACCATCTCGTTGAAGGCGGTGGACACCAGCTCCACCGCTTCACGCTGGCGGCCGGCGGCGTCGTTCATGTCGCGGGCCACCCGGGTGCTGGCATCCGAGGCGGTTTGCAGGTCTGCCGAGGCGCTGCCGATGCGCTGCACCAGGGTGCGGATGGCGCCCAGGAACTGGTTGAACCAGCGCGCCAGCAGGGCGGTTTCATCATTGCCGCGTACCTCCAGGCTGCGGGTCAGGTCGCCTTCGCCCTGGGCGATGCCTTCCAGGCCGCCGGCCACGCTGCGGATCGGCTTGACGATCAGCCCGGCGAAGCTGGCGCCGACGATGGCGAACAGCACGGCCAGCACCGCGGCGATCACGCCGATCTGCCAGGTCAGGCTGGTGGCCTTGGCCATCACTTCGCTGCGCTCGATCAGGCCGATAAAGCGCCAGCCCAGGGTTTTCGACGACCAGACGTTGGCCATGTAGGACTCGCCGCCAAGCTCGACCTCGACCAGGCCGCTCTCGACGCCGGCCAGCTGCGCATAGCCATCGCCCAGTTCGCTGATCAGCTTGAAGTTGTGCTCCGGGGTGCGCGGGTCGACCAGCACGTTGCCGTTGCTCTCCAGCAGCATCAGGTAGCCGCTGTCGCCCAGCTTGATCTGCTTGACCAGTTCGGTGAGCTGCTTGAGCGACACGTCCAGGCCCACCACCCCGGTCGGCTGGCCCTGCTGGTTGTCGACGGTGCGCACGGTGCCCATCAGCACCACGTCATCGGGCGCCCAGTAGTAGGCGGCGGTGCGCACGGTCTTGCCGGGCGCGGCCATGGCGGCCTTGTACCAGGGCCGTACGCGCGGGTCATAGCCGCTCAGCTTGGCATCATCCGGCCAGGAGGCGTAGCCGCCGTCGGTCTTGCCCAGCGACAGGTAGGCCGTGCTCGGGTGGCTGGCGGCGAATTGCCCGAACATCTCCAGGAACGCCTTGCCCTGGTCGGTCTGCGGAATCTGCGCGGCGTCGGCGCCGGAGTAGTTCTTCAGCTCGCCAGCGTTGCGGACGGCAGGGTGCTTGGCCAGGTATTCGACGTTCTGCGCGATGGCGTCGAAGAACTGGTTCATGGCGTTTTCGATCTGCCTGATCTCGCGGCTGCTGCTGTCCAGGAAGTCATCCCGCGCCTGTTCGCGCAGGTTGACCACCACCACGGCGGCGACCAGAACGACGGGCACACAGGCAATGGCCGCGAAGGCCCAGGTGAGTTTCTGTTTGATGTTCACGGTGATTCCTGCAGGGTGGTAAAGCGTTTTTGTTGAGTTTTTTAAAGCTTAGAAGCAGGCAGAAAGAGTCGTTGGCGAATTTGTAGTCGTTGTGAACACTGAATCGGCTTGGCGGATACAAACTTGAGTGCCCAGCCATGAGGTTCTAGGTGACGGGCAGTCACCAGGTATAGGTTCCAATGCTGGCTGGTGGCCATTACTGTCGAGTCGAGGGTGCCTTACTGGTGTTGCAGATGTGCGAACGCAGAAGTGGCTCGCGAAGTGCTGCCGCGCCCGCTCATCGGTTGTTTGCGGCGCGGCGGGTGGTGCCGGCGTACTGCTGGCGGCCAGTTACTGCTGCGCCGCGATCCTGCGCTCGCGTCGGCTGGAATAGACGAACACCACCACGAACAGGACGCTGAGCAGCACCACGATGGTTGGTCCCGGCGCGCTGTCGATGAAGAAACTCAGGTACACGCCACTCACCGCCGCACCCACGGCGATGGCCAGCGCGGTAAGCAGCATGGCGCCCATGGTGCGGGTGAGCAGGAAGGCGATGGCGCCAGGGGCGATCAGCAGCGCCACGGTGAGCACGATGCCAATGGCCTTGAGGGCACCGACGATGGTCAGCGACATCACTGCCAGCAGGCCATAGTGCAACAGGCGTACCGGCAGGCCGACGGTGCGCGCCTGCACCGGGTCGAAGGCGTGCAACAGCAGGTCGCGCCATTTCAGGCCGATGAAGGCGCTGACTGCCAGGGCGATCAGGCCGCTTTCCAGCAGGTCCGCCCAGCCGATGCCGAGCATGTCGCCGAACAGGATGTGATCCAGGTGCACGTCGCTGTGAATCTGCGTGTAGAGCAGCAGGCCGAGGCCGAACATGCCGGAGAACACCACGCCCATCAGGGTGTCCTGCTTGATCCGGCTGTTTTCCTTGAGGTAGCCCGAGGCGATGGCGCAGAGCATGCCGGCGACGAAGGCGCCGAGCGAGTAGGGCAGGCCGACCATGTAGGCGATCACCACCCCGGGAAACACCGCGTGGGCGGTGGCGTCGCCCATCAGCGCCCAACCCTTGAGCACCAGGAAGCACGACAGCAGCGCGGCAGGAATGGCCACCAGCACGGCGATCAGCAGGGCGTACTGCATGAAGTCGATCTGCAGCGGCAGCAGCAAGGCTTCCATGCTCATGGCTCCAGGCGGGACTGGGCGGCGCGGCGGCGTGCCGCCAGCAGGCCGTGCTTGGGCGCGAAGACGAACGCTACGAGGAACACGCAGGTCTGCAGCACGATGATGATCGCCCCGGTGGCGCCATCGAGGAAGTAGCTGGCATAAGCACCGATAAAGCTGGACAGGCCACCGATGCAGGCGGCGATCAGCAACAGCCGTTCGAACCGGTCACTGAGCAGGTAGGCGGTGGCGCCCGGGGTGACCACCATGGCGATGACCAGAAAGGCGCCGACCGTCTGCATCGCCGCCACCGTGCAGGCCGACAGCAGGATGAAGAAGATCGCCTTCAGGCGCGCCGGGTTCAGGCCGATGGTGCGCGCGTGATGCTCGTCGAAAAACACCACCATCAGGTCCTTCCAGCGCAGCGCCAGCACGGCCAGGGTGATGCCGGCGATCAGCAGCAGTTGCAGGGTGTCACCCGGGGTGATGGCGAGGATGTTGCCGAGCACGATGGTCTGGATGTTCACCGAGGTGGGCGACAGCGACACCATGAACAGCCCGAGGCCGAAGAACGAGGAGAAGATCAGCCCGATGATCACGTCTTCCTTGAGCTTGCTGCGCTGGTTGAGGAACAGCATGGCGCCTGCCGCCAGCGTGCCGGCGCCGAACGCACCCAGGGCGAAGGGCAGGCCGAGCATGTAGGCGCCGGCGACGCCAGGCACGATGGAGTGGGCCAGGGCATCGCCGATCAGCGACCAGCCCTTGAGCATCAGGTACACCGAGAGCAGCGCGCAGACCACGCCGACCAGGGTCGACACCCACATGGCGTTGACCATGTAGCCGTAGGAAAAGGGTTCGAGCAGGCTGGGCACTATGGATCCTTGTCGTCGACGCGGCCGCGGATGGTCGACTTGCCGTCGTAGAGCACCAGTGGGCGTTCGTCGTCGGTGATGATGCCGATCAGCGGCGAGCTGCGCTGGCCTTCGCCCGGCAGCTCGAAATGGCGCAGCACACCGCCGAAAGTGCGCTCCAGGTTCTCGCGGGTGAACACCAATTGGGTCGGGCCGTAGGCGAGCACGGTGCGCGCCAGCAGCACGGTGCGGTCGCAGAACTCCGGCACGCTGCCCAGGTTGTGGGTGGACACCAGCATCACCCGGCCCTCGTCGCGCAATTCGCCGAGCAGCCGCACGATGGCGTCCTCGGTCTTCACGTCGACGCCGGTGAACGGCTCGTCGAGCAGGATCACCCGCGAGTCCTGGGCCAGGGCGCGAGCGAGGAACACGCGCTTTTTCTGCCCGCCGGACAGCTCACCGATCTGCCGGGTGCGCAGCTCGCCCATGCCGACCCGGGCCAGGGCGGCGTCCACCGCTTGGCGGTCGGCAGCCTTGGGGCGGCGCAGCAGGCCCATATGGCCGTAGCGGCCCATCATCACCACGTCCTCGACCAGCACCGGGAAATTCCAGTCGACGTCTTCGCTCTGCGGCACGTAGGCGATCAGCTTGCGCTGCAGCGCCTCGCGTACCGGCATGCCGAGCACGCTGATGCTGCCCTGGTCCAGCTTGACGAAGCCCATGATGGCCTTGAACAGCGTCGACTTGCCGCTGCCATTGACGCCCACCAGGGCGGTGATGCTGCCGCCGGGGCTGGCGAAGCTGGCATTGCGCAGGGCGGTGTGGCCGTTGCGATAGGTGACGCTGATGCCGTCGACGCGGATGCCGCCCAGGCTGTCCTCTTCATGCAGGGCGTTGGGCATTATTCGGCCAGCCCGTCGGCGATGGTCTGCGAGGTCACGCGCAGCAGGTCGAGGTAGGTCGGTACCGGGCCATCGGGCTCGCTGAGCGAGTCGACATACAGCACGCCGCCATACTTGGCGCCGGTTTCCCGGGCGACCTGCTGGGCCGGTGAGGCGGAGATGGTGCTTTCGCTGAACACGGCGGGAATCTTGTTGGCGCGCACCGCGTCGATCACCTTGCGCACCTGCTGCGGCGTGCCCTGCTGATCGGCGTTGATCGGCCACAGGTACAGCTCCTTGAGGCCGAAGTCGCGGGCCAGGTAGCTGAACGCACCTTCGCTGGAGACCAGCCAGCGGCGTTCTTCGGGCACCTTCCGCAAGCGCTCGCGGATCGGCCCGACGGTGGACTTGATCAGCGCCTGGTAGGCCTTGGCGTTACGCCTGTAGGTATCGGCATTGGCCGGGTCGTGCTCGACCAGCGCATCGCGAATGTTGTCGATGTAGATCATCGCCGCATCCGGCGACATCCAGGCATGGGGGTTGGGCTTGCCGCTGTACGGGCCTTGGGCGATGCCGATCGGCTCCACGCCCTCGCTGAGGGTCACCGCGGGCACCCCCTGCAGGCGCTGCAGGAAGCGCTCGAACCACAGTTCCAGGTTCATGCCGTTACGCAGGATCAACTGGGCATCGCGGGCCTTGAGGATGTCGCCCGGGGTGGGCTGGTAGTTGTGAATCTCGGCGCCGGGCTTGGTGATCGACTCCACCTCGGCTTTGTCGCCGGCCACCTGACGGGCCATGTCGGCGAGCACGGTGAAGGTGGTCACCACCTTGAGCTTGCCGTCGGCGGCGGCCAGTTGCGGCAGCAGGGAGACCAGAAGGGCGGCGAGCAGGGGGGCACAGGTGCGCCAGCGGATCCGACTGAACATCTTTATCCTCGTATGGCTTGGCCCGTCATCTCACCGCGATGGTGACCCGGGCAGAGTTGCCACTCTAGCGACAAATAGATGCCAATGAAAACTATTGTCATTAGAGATTTATTTGTGTTGACTGCGGGGCGTTGGCCGGCTCGGCGGGCGCTGGGGCTCGATGTTCAGCATAGCCGGGCGATTCATCTGCATCTGAGCCACTGCGCGATTGGCAGGTTCAGACAATCGGCAAGCCGCGTGGGCCAGCGCGGCTGCCGCAAAATGCAGACCCCGCGGCAGGCGCGGGGTGGTTGGCGAGGGACGGTGGCTCAGCTGCCGCTCTTGATCCTGGTCCAGGCGCGGGTGCGCACCCGTTCGACCTTCTGCGGCAGCGGCTCGACGCTGTAGAGGGTCTTTTGCGCTTCAGCGGTCGGCGTCAGGTCGGCGTTTTCGCTGATCGCCTTGTCGACCAGCTTCATGCCATCGGTGTTGGGGTTGGGGTAACCGAGGAAGTCGCTGATCGGCGCGATGACTTTCGGGTCGAGCAGGTTGTTGAGAAACGCGTGCGCTTCCTCGACGTTCTTGGCGCTCTTGGGGATGGCGAAGGTATCGAACCAGATCGGCGCGCCTTCCTTGGGCAGGCGCCACTTGACCTTCACGCCATTGCCGGCTTCCCTGGCGCGGTTGGCGAACTGGTAGAAGCTGCCCGAATAACCGATGGCCACGCAGATGTCGCCGTTGGCGATGTCGGTCATGTATTTGGCCGAGTGGAAGTAGGTCACGTAGGGGCGGATGCTCATCATCAGCTCGGTGGCCTTGTCGTAGTCCGCCGGGTTGCTGCTGTTCGGCGGCAGGCCCAGGTAATGCAGTGCCAGCGGGAGGATCTCGTTGGGTGCATCGAGCATCGCCACGCCGCACTGCTTGAGCTTTTCCATGTTCTCGGGCTTGAACACCAGGTCCCAGCTGTCCACGGGCGCGTTGTCGCCGAGGGCGGCCTTGACCTTGTCCGGGTTGTAGCCGATCAGCACGGTGCCGTACATGTAGGGCACACCATACTGGTTGCCGGGGTCGTTGGTCTCCAGCAGCTTGAGCAGCGCCGGGTCGAGGTGTTTCCAGTTGGGCAGCTTGCTCTTGTCGAGCTTCTGGAACACGCCGGCCTTGATCTGGGTGTCGAGGAACATGTTGGACGGCACCACCAGGTCGTAGCCCGAGTTGCCGGTGAGCAGCTTGGCTTCCAGCGCCTCGTTGGTCTCGAAGGTGTCCCAGGTCAGCTTGATGCCGCTCTGCTGCTGAAAGTCCTTGAGGGTTTGCGGCAGGATGTAGTCGGCCCAGTTGTAGACGCGCAGCTCGCGCGCCTCGGCCATGGCACCGCCGGCCAGCAGGGCGGCGCCGCACAGGGCGCTGCCGAGCAGGGTTTGGAAGGTTTTCATCGTCGTGTACTCCCTTGAAACGTCAGTTAGTGGCAGCAGGCTCAGGCGCCTTCGAAACCTTCCAGTACGTTCACCGCATTGATGCCGATCTCCTCGACGGCGTAACCGCCCTCCATCACGAACAGGGTGGGTTTGCCGAGGCGGGCGATGCGCTCGCCCATGCGCAGGTAGTCCGGGCTGTCGAGCTTGAACTGGGAAATCGGGTCTTCCTTGAAGGTGTCCACGCCCAGCGACACCACGATCACCTCGGGCGCGTAGTCGGCGATCCGCGCGCAGGCCTGTTCCAGGGCCGCGCTCCAGCGATCCCAACCACTGCCGGCGGCCAGCGGCAGGTTGAGGTTGAAGCCCTGGCCGGCGCCTTCGCCGACTTCGTCGTGGTAGCCCAGGAAGAACGGGAATTCGAAGGACGGGTCGCCATGGATCGAGGCCACCAGCACATCGTTGCGTGGGTAGAAGATCGACTGGGTGCCGTTGCCGTGGTGGTAGTCCACGTCGAGGATCGCCACCCGCTTGCAGCCGCCGTCGAGAAACGCCTGGGTGGCGATGGCGGCATTGTTGAGGTAGCAGTAGCCGCCCATCAGGTCGCCGGCGGCGTGATGGCCTGGCGGGCGGCACAGCGCGAAGGCGCTGGCGGCGCCGTCGCTGATCAGCGCCTGGCCGGTGAGCGCGACCTGGGCAGAACTCCAGGCCGCCTGCCAGGTACCGGCAGTGATCGGCGCGCCACCATCGAAGCTGTAGTAACCCAGTTGGCCATGCAGGTTATCCGGCAGCACGCTGCGCAGGGTACGGGCGGGCCAGGTGAAGGGCAGCAGGTCGCCGTCGCGGCCCATGGCGGCCCAGCGCGCCCAGGCGCCTTCGAAAAAGCTCAGGTAGTCGCGGTCGTGAATGCGTTCGATCGGCGCGCGGCCGAAGTCGCGCGGGGCAAGTACCTCGCCAAGCCCCTGCTGACGTACCCGCGCCAGCACATGGTCGGCGCGTGACGGCATCTCGAAGCAGGGCTTGAGTTCCCCGTCGATGATTTCACAGCGACCGTGGTGCAGGTGATGGTCATCGCTATAGATCGTGCGCATGCTTGGCCCTCCGCTTGTGGTAGCTGCATTCTTGGTCGCATCGTGGTGCCGGGGAAATGAGCGGAGCGGCCAAAAGGGGATAGATGTGGCCAGCAAATGGCGCAGCGCTGACCCCATCGGTGCGCGCAGCGGGCGCGCGTCTTCAAGCCAGGGCAGGGCGCCGGTAGCGGCTCGGCGAGGTGCCGCTCCAGCGCTGGAAGGCGTGGCGAAAGCTGGCGGTTTCGCTGTAGCCGAGGGCTTCGGCAATGCGCGCGATGGGCAGGCGCTCTTCGCCAAGCAGGCGGCGGGCCTGTTCGAAGCGCAGCTCGTCGAGCAGGCTCTGGTAGCTGCTGCCCACCTCCTGCAACTGCCTGCGCAGGGTGCGCGAGGAGCAGCGCAACTGGCGCGCCAGGCCATCGAGCCCCGGCGAGTCGGGCAACTGGCTGGCGAGCAGCTGGCGCACACGGCTGATCAGCGCCTGGTGAGAGATGAATTCGCGGTTCAACTGGTGGCAGCGTTGCAGGGTATCGCGATGCGTCACCGGGTCGGCCAGCGGCAGGCGGCGGTCCAGCCAGGCGCTGTCGAAGACGATGACGTTGTCGGCGGCGTTGAACTGCACCGGGCAGCCGAAATCCCGGGTGTACTGACGCTGGTAGCGAGGCGCCTTGTGGCTGAAACGCGCGCTGGTCAACGGCAGCGGGCGGCCAAGCAGGTCGTCGCAGATCAGCTTCAGGGACGCCAGGCAGAACTCGGTATTGAAGGTCGCCAGTTCATCGGCGTCGCGGTAATCGCTGGCTTCGATCCAGGCCTGTGCACCGTCGCGGCGCAGTTGCAGCGTGAACAGCGTGCCCAGCAAGGCGGGAAAGCTGAACGCCACCGCCAGCGCCTCACCCAGGCTCGCCGCCGACAGCAGGCTGAACCCCAGCAACCCGTAGGACGACACGTGCATGCGCCGGCCCAGCAGCAGGCCAAGATCCTGGCAGCGCGCGGTGGCGTTGCGAAATACCTGGCGTTCCTGGGCGATGCTGATGCGCATCTCCGGGCGCTGCAGGTCGGCTGGGGCGATACCGCTGCCGGCCAGCAGCTCATCGATGCAGGCGCCGTCCTGGCAGAGCGTATCCAGGGCCAGGACGACCGCGTGAAGGGTGGTCAGGTGGGAGTGCTGCATGGGGGGCACGCCTTCTCGTTACGGATCCGAGAATCACGCAATAAGCGTGCCTTGCGTGCTCCCGAGCCTGCTCACGCGGTTCGGCGGAAACTGCCGGCGACAGATGTAGGAGAAGGTAACGCCGAGCCAGCCTGGCGCCGGGTGCCTGGCGCAGCGCTACCCAGGGCACGCTTGCCGGGTGTCGCTGCGCTCTGCCCGGGCTACGCCACCCTACAGCGCGATGAACAGCAGGAAGGCGCCGAGCAGCAAGCGGTAGATCACGAACGGCAGCATGCCGATGCGATCCATGGCGGCCAGGAACAGCTTGATGCACAGGTAGGCCGACACGAACGACAGGCCGATGCCCCAGGCCATGTCGCCCCAATGGGCAGCGTCGCCCTGGTCGATCAGGTGCACGGTCTTCAGGCTGCCGGCGGCGAGAATCAGCGGGATCGACATCAGGAAGGAAAAGCTCGCCGCGCTCTTGCGATCGAAACCGAGCATCAGCGCAGCGGTCATGGTGATGCCCGAACGCGAGGTGCCGGGGATCAGCGCGAGCATCTGTGCCAGGCCGATCAGCAGGGCATGGCGCCAGGTCATGCGGCTCATGTCGGCGTCGCGGCTGCCGGTGGCATCGGCCCACCACAGCAGCAGGCCGAAGACGATGGTGGTGGTGCCGATCACCAGCATCGAGCGGGTGTACTGCTCCAGCATCGATTCGAAGATCAGCCCGGCGAGGCCGGCCGGAATGGTTGCCAGGATGATCATCCAGCCCATGCGGCTTTCCGGGCTGGCACGGCGGTGCAGCACATGGCTGAACCAGCCACCGAGAATCGCCACGACCTGCTTTCGGAACGCCAGCAACACCGCCATCAGCGTGCCGATGTGCACGGCCACGTCGAATGCCTGGCCCTGATCCGGCCAGCCCAGCAGTTGCGAAGGCAGGATCAGGTGAGCGGACGACGAGACGGGGATGAATTCGGTGATGCCCTGGATGAGCGACAGAACGAGCAGGTGTAGCCAGTCCATGAGGTTCCTTAATGGCTGAGCTGATAGAGGTAAGCTGCGGGTATGACCCGGCGTGAGCCGATTTTCTCCATCGGCGCCTGTCGGTTGCCTGAAGCATGGCTACATATTTTGCCGCCAGGCGGCATGCCAGGCGTTGCGGCGCTGCCCTCGGCCCGCGGATTTGCTATCGTGAGCGCCCCGCGGGCGATGCCCAACCCCGTGGCTCCGTGGATCTGCGAGAACTTTCCCCATGCAAGCTGCAGCATCGTCGGCCCCTGGTCGGCCCCTCACCCGTAGTGACTACAAGACCCTTTCCCTGTCCGCCCTCGGCGGCGCCCTGGAATTCTACGACTTCATCATCTACGTGTTCTTCGCCACCATCGTCGGCAAGCTGTTCTTCCCGCCGGACATGCCCGACTGGCTGCGCATGCTGCAGACCTTCGGCATCTTCGCCGCCGGCTACCTGGCACGCCCGCTGGGCGGCATCATCATGGCGCACTTCGGCGACCTGATCGGCCGCAAGCGCATGTTCACCCTGAGCATCCTGATGATGGCGGTACCGACGCTGATCATGGGCCTGCTGCCGACCTACGCGCAGATCGGCATTCTGGCGCCGCTGATGTTGCTGCTCATGCGCATGATCCAAGGGGCGGCGATTGGCGGCGAAGTGCCGGGCGCCTGGGTGTTCGTGTCCGAGCACGTACCGGCGCGGCACATCGGCTATGCCTGTGGCACGCTGACCTGCGGCTTGACGGTCGGCATCCTGCTCGGCTCGCTGATGGCCACGTTGATCAATAGCGTGTTCACCGCCCAGGAAGTGCTCGACTGGGCCTGGCGCCTGCCGTTCCTGCTGGGGGGCGTGTTCGGCCTGTTCGCCGTGTACCTGCGTCAGTGGCTGCACGAAACCCCGGTGTTCACCGAGATGCAGCAGCGCAAGGCACTGGCCGAGGAACTGCCGCTGAAAACCGTGGTGCGTGATCATCGCGGCAGCGTGGTGATTTCCGCGCTGCTGACCTGGCTGCTGTCGGCCGGCATCGTGGTGGCGATCCTGATGACGCCGACCTTCCTGCAAACCTTCTACGGCTTCGATGCGGTCACCTCGCTGCAGGCCAACAGCCTGGCCATCATCATGCTCAGCATTGGTTGCATCATCAGCGGCGCCTTGTGTGACCGTATCGGTGCCGGCCGGGTACTGGTGGTCGGTTGCAGCGCGCTGGCAGCCTGCGCGTGGCTGTTCTACAGCGGCCTGTATGCCAACCCGCAGTGGCTGTTCCCGCTGTACGCGCTGGTCGGCCTGTTCGTCGGCACCATCGGCGCGGTGCCCTTCGTGATGGTGCACGCCTTCCCGGCACCGGTGCGCTTCAGCGGCCTGTCGTTTTCCTACAACATGTCCTACGCGGTATTCGGTGGCCTGACCCCGGTGGCCGTGTCGCTGTTGGTCAAGTGGAGCCCGCTGGGCCCGGCCTACTACCTGATCGCCCTGTGCGGTGTGGGGGTGCTGGTTGGTATCAGCCTGTTGCGCAAGGGCCGCTGAGCAAGCACGCTATTTCGCAGCAGCCGGCCGAGCCGGTATGGTGCGAGCACGTTCATAACGCGATGGAGAAACCCATGAGCCTTTACGGCGATTACGATTCGCAGAACATCTTCGCCAAGATCATTCGCGGCGAGATGCCTTGCTACAAGCTGTACGAAGACGACGACGTGCTGGCGTTCCTGGACCTGTTCCCGCAGTCGTTCGGCCACACCCTGGTGATCCCCAAGCGCGCCGAGGCCCGCAACCTGCTGGAGATCGACGCGGACAACCTGAGCAAACTGACCCTGGCCGTACAGAAGGTCGCCCGCGTGCTGGCCGACGAATTGCAGCCCGATGGTGTGCAGATCGCCCAGTTCAATGGGGCGCCCGCCGGGCAGACGGTGTTCCATATCCACATGCACGTGATTCCGCGTTTCAGCGAGCAGGGGCTGCAGGCCCACGCCAGTGGCAAGGCCGACCCGGCCGAGCTGGAGAAGCTGCAGGCCAGGCTGGTCAAGCGTTTCCAGAACGCCTGAGCGAAGCGGCAATAGTGGGAGCGCGCCATGCGCGCGAAAAATGACGGGTATGGCTTAGGCGTCTCGCCCGCTCCCACAGGTTGGTCCCATCATGCTGCCTAGCGCTGCACTCAATCCTTACCGCGCGCGGCGCTTGAGCCACTGGCTCAGCCACTCGTAGCCGCTGACCAGCAGGATGCCGCACAGCACCAGCAGGGCGCCGAGGATGAAGTTGACCTCCAGCGGCTCGCCGAGCAGCACCACGCCGAACAGGATGCCGAACATCGGCGTCATGAACGACAGCACGCCCAGGCGCGACGCCAGGTAGTTGCGCAGCAGCCAGAACCAGGCCAGGAAGCTGGCGAACGACACCAGCAGCGCCTGGAAGATCAGGCCGCCGACGGCGATGGGCGTGGGGTTGAAACGCAGTTGGTCGGTCAGCGCGCACACCAGAATCAGCAGCACGAAGCCGCCGAGCAACTGGTAGAACAGGGTCTGGGTGACCGGCGCGTTGGACAGCCGCGAGCTGCGCACCACCACGGTGGTGGCGCCCCAGGCCATGGCACCGAGCAGGCCCAGGAAGTCGCCATACAGCTGCCGTCCCGCATCCCTGGTTTGCGCGTCGCTGGAGCCCCCGGCGAACGACACCACGATACCGATGAAGGCGATGCCGATACCCAGCCATTGCAGGGGCTTGAGGCGTTCGGCAGGCAGCCGCCATTGCAACCCCAGGGCCGCGAAGATCGGCGCCGTGTAGAGAAAGATCACCATGTGCGAGGCGCTGGTGTGACGCAGCCCTTCACCGACCAGCATGAACTCGACCGCGAACAGCGAACCGACCACCAGCCCCGGCCGCCAGTTGCCGGCGCGCACCCCAAGCCCATCGCGGCGCCACAGCATCAGCAGGGCCACCAGCAACGCGGCGATGCCCGAGCGCAGGGCCAGCATCAGCACCGGCGCCGCGTCATCGGCGGCGGCCTTGAGCACCACCTGCTGCATGCCCCAGATCATGCACAGGCCAACCATCATGCCGCCGGCCAGGCCGTCGATGTTCTTGCGGGTATCCATGCAGGTCGCTCGTGGAGAGTGTGGGCGCCATTATGGTGCGGCCAACCTGTGCAAGCCAGCGCACTCGTCGCGATGGATTTATTGCACGCTTATGGCAATGTGCTTGTCTGTGAGCAGAGCCTGTTGCTCGACACCCCTGCGATTCTCTGGAGAGAACCCATGCGTCTGATCTTCGCCGTACTGCCTCTGCTGGTCCTGGCCGGTTGCTCGTCCTATCAGGCCGATCCCGACAAGGTCACCGACATCCCGACCGAGCGCCTGCGTGGCTATCAGGAGCCGGTGCAGGGCGGCGGCGAGGTGGTGGTCACCCGTGATCTGGGGCTGATGGGCGGCGGCTGCTACGTGGCCGTGCTGGTCGACCGCAAGCTCGCGGCGCGCATCGCGGTCGGTGAGCAGGGCCGTTTCCAGGTGCCGGCAGGCAAGCGTATCGTCGGCATCGCTGCCGACAGCGAAGACCAGACCCTGTGCGGCAAGGGCCGCCTCAACCGCGAAGTGGCGGTGCAGGTCGAGGCTGGCGGCGTGGCCAATCTGCGCATCGTCAGCCAGAACCGTGGCGGCTTCGACATTCTTCCCGAGTAGGCGAGGTAGAATTGTCCTTCACTCGCTACCGCACAGGATGTGCCCGTGAAGGATTTACCCATTGCGATCATCGGTGCCGGCACCGCAGGACTGGCCAGCGCCATCCTGCTGGCCCGCCAGGGCTGGTCGGTCACCCTCTACGAACGCGTTGCCGAGCTGCAGCCGGTAGGTGCCGGCATCCTACTGCAGCCCTCGGGGCTGGCGGCCTTGCGCCACCTCGGTTTGCTCGATGAATGCACCACCCTCGGCGCGCCGGTCAGCCGCTTGTTCGGCACGTCGGCCTGCTCGCAGCGGGTGATTCTCGACACCCGCTACGCGCACTGGCAGGCCGATTCCTTCGGCCTCGGCATTCACCGCGGCGTGCTGATGACCGCCTTGCTCGATGCTGCCCGTGCAGCCGGGGTGACCATCCGTACCGGCACTGCCATTTCCCGCTTCGTGCAGTCGCCCAGCCACGTACGGTTGCTCACCGACGATGGTCGCGGCAACGAATCGGTGCTCGGCGAGCATCTGGCGCTGATCCTGGCCGACGGCACCCGTTCGCAACTGCGCGCGCAGATGCAGGTGCGCCAAACGGTCAAGGCCTATCCCTGGGGGGCGCTGTGGAGCATCGTGCCGACCCCGGCGGGCGCCGATTGCACGGACCTGCGGCAGTGGTACCGCGGCTGCTCGCAGATGTTCGGCATCATGCCCACCGGCGTGACCCATGAGCAGCGGCAAACCAAGCTGAGCAGCCTGTTCTGGAGCCTGCCGGTGGCCAGCCATGGCGCCTGGCAGCAGGCGGGGCTGGAGGCCTGGAAGAACTCGGTACGGCAACTGGTAGGCGAGCCGGCCGAGGCCTTTGTGCAGGCCATCGATACGCCCGAGCAGCTGATGCTGGCCAGCTATGCCGACGTACGCATGCAGCAATGGCATGACGGCCGGGTGCTGGCCATCGGTGATTGCGCCCATGCCATGAGCCCACAGCTGGGGCAGGGCGCCAACATGGCCCTGGTCGATGCCGTGGCGCTGGCCGATGCCCTGGGTGCTTGCGGGCGCGCCCAAGCTGTCGATCCTGCGGCCTGCTTTGCCGCCTATGGCGCGGTGCGCGGCGCTCACCTGCGTTACTACCGCCAGGCGAGCCGGCTGTTGACGCCCTTGTTCCAGTCGCACAGTGCCTGGCTGGCGGTGCTGCGCGACAGCGCGCTGTTCGTGGCCCGGCACCTGCCCATGGGCCGCCAGCATGCCGTGACCACTCTGGTTGGGGCGCGTACCGGCTGGCTGTTCTCGGGCAAAGGTGCGGCGCCGCTGCATGCCTGGCGCAGACCTTCTGCGGTAGAGCCGGTGCTGGAGGCGACCTCGGCCTAGGCGGTCTTCTGAGCCTTCTGCACCTTCCACGCCCAGGTGAACACCAGCAGGCCGGCGACTGCCGTTGCTGCGCCGATATAGCCGGTCGAGGTCCAGCCGAACCCGGCGCTGATCGCCAGGCCACCGAGCCACGGGCCCAGGGCATTGACGATGTTGAAGGCGGCGTGGTTGGACGCCGCGGCCAGCGTCTGGGCGCCGGTGGCCACGTCCATCAGGTGAGTCTGCAAGGCCGGCGACAAGGCGGCGATGGTGCCCAGGGCGAGAATCGCCGGCAGCACCGTCCAGATCGACTGGGTGGCGGTTGGCAGCACCAGCAGCACCAGCGCGCTCCACAGCAGAATCCAGGCCACCGACTTGAACTGCAGGCGGTCGAACAGCCAGCCGCCGGCCATGTTGCCGAGAATGCAGCCGACGCCGAATACCGCCATGGCCACCGGAATCATTCCCGGGCTGACCCGGGTGACTTCCAGCAGGGTCGGCGCCATGTAGCTGAACACGCAGAACATGCCGGCAAAGCCGATCGAGCCGATGCCCAGCGCCAGCCAGATCGGCGCGCGGTTGAAGGCGCGCAGCTCGCTGATCGGGCTGCTGCGCACCTCGCTGCGGTCCAGCGGCAGGAGCAGGGCGATCATCGCCACGGTGGCCAGGGCAATCACGCTGACCAGCGCGAAGGCATAGCGCCAACTGACGCTCTGGCCCAGCCAGGTGGCCAGCGGGTTGCCGATCAGAATGGCCACGCTCAGGCCCATCAATACCCGGCTCACCGCCTTGGCACGTTTGTGCGGCGCGGCCATCGAGGCGGCGACCAGCATGGCGACGCCAAAGTAGGCGCCGTGGGGCAGGCCGGCGAAGAAGCGAAACACCATCAGCGTCAGGTAATCAGGCGCCAGGGCGCTGGCCAGGTTGCCCACCGCGAACACGCCCATCAGCAGCAGCAACAAGTGCTTGCGCATGAGGCGTGAGCCGAGCAGCGCAAGGATCGGCGCGCCCACCACCACGCCCAGGGCGTAGCTGCTGATCACATGGCCGACCTGGGGTTCGCTGACGCCCAGATCCTGGGCCACGTTGGGCATCAGGCCCATGATGGAGAATTCGCTGGTGCCGATGGCGAAGCCGCCCAGTGCCAGGGCCAGTTCGATCAGCAGAATCGCCCCGGCGCTCAGGCGCGGGGCGGCGTGGGCGGAGCCACTCATGGTTTACCTCATCGGGGGGCGGCGAATCAGGCGGGGCATTATTCACCCATTGGCAGGCCGAGAAAACCATTGTTGGGCCTGCAGCGTGATTTAACGGTAACGCTGGAGAATGGCGGTGAACTCGCCATCGTCCTGCATCTGCCGCATCGCCTCGAGCAGCGCCTGGGTGGGCACGTCTGGCGCATCGCGAACCAGGCAGGCGACCTCGACGTGGGTCAGCTCGTGCACTTCGTGAAGTTTGTCGGCCTCCTGGCGGTCGCGGTTGAACCACAACAAGGCCAGCTCGTTGGTGACCGCATAATCGTAACGTCCGGCTGCCAGCTTGCGTAGAACCAGGCCTTGGGTACGCGCGTCGTTGCGCTGCAACCGCCCGGCGGCGAACAGCGCGTCCAGCGTCGGGTAGTGAAAGCCCAGCACCGTGCCGATTGGCTGTGTGGCAAGGCGCTCCGGGGCGGTGGGCTGAGCGGAGCGGCTGACCAGCAGATCACGCTGCAGCATGAAGGGCACGCTCCAGGCATAGCCTGGATAAGGTTCGTCGAGCCAGGCCGGGTTGACGTAGCAGCGCACGTCGATTTCCTGATTCAGCAACGCGCGATGCACGCGCATGCGCGGCATCACCTGCAGGTCGGCGCGGCGCTCGACTTTTTCGGCCAGGCGCATGGCCAAGTCATGGAGGATGCCATCGACCGCCGCACCGTTGTGGATGAGCACCATTGGCATCACGCCGCTTTCGGTAATCGAAAAGCGCAGCCCTCGCTCCTCGGCCGTGCTGTAACTGCTCGCGAGGGCAAGCATCAGCAGGCCCAGACGCGGTAGCATGGGGCGAACCCGGCGGGCAGAATCGCTGTCGCAACGGTTGGTGGTCTGAAAGCTGTTCATTGGTCGCTCGCGGTGGTGCTGAACGCTCGCCCATTGCTGAGCAGGAATTTTTCAGATTACTGTTTTAAAAGGCTTTTTATATGGCTCGATTGACTCAGCTAATTGGATTGATGGTTTCAATCAATGGGCTCTCTGAGCCATATGGGGCTACTATCTGTCCTGTAAATTTTTCAACCCTCCAAGGAGTTCACAGATGTCTTTGATCAACACTCAAGTTCAGCCGTTCAAGGTCAACGCTTTCCACAACGGCAAATTCATCGAAGTCACCGAAGAAAGCCTGAAAGGCAAATGGTCGGTACTGATCTTCATGCCGGCAGCCTTCACCTTCAACTGCCCGACCGAGATTGAAGACGCTGCCAACAATTACGAAGCCTTCCAGAAGGCCGGTGCCGAGGTGTACATCGTCACCACCGACACCCACTTCTCCCATAAGGTATGGCACGAAACCTCGCCTGCCGTTGGTAAAGCTCGCTTCCCGCTGATCGGCGACCCGACTCACCAGCTGACCAACGCCTTCGGCGTACACATCGCTGAAGAAGGTCTGGCACTGCGCGGTACCTTCGTGATCAACCCGGAAGGCCAGATCAAGACCGTCGAAATCCACTCCAACGAGATCGCTCGTGACGTGGCCGAGACCCTGCGCAAGCTGCAAGCCGCTCAGTACACCGCTGCCCACCCGGGCGAAGTGTGCCCAGCCAAGTGGAAAGAAGGTGCCCAGACTCTGGCTCCGTCCCTGGACCTGGTCGGCAAAATCTAAAAATGGGCGTAGCGCTACTGCGCTAGGCATTGCTTCGTTGAAATCAGGTGGGGCCGCCTAGGACGGGCTGCTCATTTACAGCTCGTAAAGTCGCCCGCGACTCCGACCGGCCCTCGCCTGATTTCGCCTCGCACTGCCGTCGCTCGCGACGCGCTACATCCCATTTTCCACCTACAAGCCAACAGGCTTTAAAGGTGCCCGAACGCCCGGGCGTAACCCGTCCGGGCGTTTTATTGCCCGAATTTTGTCATTGAGGACCCGTATATGTTGGACGCAACCCTTAAATCCCAGTTGAAGGCGTACCTGGAAAAGGTCAGCCAGCCGTTCGAGATCGTCGCGTCCCTCGATGACAGCGACAAATCTCAGGAGCTCAAAGGCCTGCTCGACGATATCGTCAGCCTGACCGACAAGATCACCCTGAAGACCGATGGCAACGATGCCCGCAAGCCGTCGTTCGCCCTCAATCGCCCGAACGGCAACATCAGCCTGCGTTTCGCCGGCCTGCCGATGGGGCACGAATTCACCTCGCTGGTGCTGGCCCTGCTGCAAGTCGGTGGCCACCCGTCGAAGCTGGCGGCTGAAGTGATCGAGCAGATCCAGAACCTCGAAGGCGAATTCAACTTCGAGACCTACTTCTCGCTGTCCTGCCAGAACTGCCCGGACGTGGTCCAGGCGCTGAACCTGATGGCCGTGCTCAACCCGAACATCCGCCACGTCGCCATCGACGGTGCACTGTTCCAGGATGAGGTCGAGTCCCGGCAGATCATGTCGGTGCCGAGCATCTACCTGAACGGCGAACTGTTC
>Ga0207790_1000221_pt1 | contig 22657 bp, 20 predicted proteins | sample HigsolmetaGSP14D_FD_184842 | JGI IMG/M metagenome (GOLD analysis project Ga0207790, IMG submission 184842) | High solid enriched microbial communities from the Joint BioEnergy Institute, USA - SP1-4-D (SPAdes) | ecosystem: Engineered > Bioreactor > SSF (Solid state fermentation) > Aerobic >...
CACGGTTCCGGTAGCGCCGAGCCATGCTCGGCGTGCGCGCGCGGCGCGGCGGGTGGGCCAACCGCAGCGCGGCGTACGGCGTACGGCGTACAGCGAACGGCGAACGGCGAACGGCGAACGGCGAACGGCAGCCGAGCATGGCTCGGCTCTACCCCGGGTGCACGGTTCCGGTAGCGCCGAGCCATGCTCGGCGTGCGCGCGCAGCGCGGCGGGTCAGCGGCGCAGGGATGCCAGCGAGTCGGCCTGCAGCTGCTCGTACAGAGCGAACTCGTCATGCACGGGCGCGCCCAGCGCGCGCTCGAAGGCATCGCGGTTGGCGTGCGCCGTGTAGGCGCGCTGTTCGGCACCGCCCAGGTTCGACTGGAAGATGCCCGCCGCGCTGACCGGCAGGAAATCCTCGTAGACGATCGGGTCGGCCGTGGCCAGCCCGCTGGCCACCAGGACCTCGGCCGGCAGGTCGGCCACCCGCTCCGGTGCGGCGCGGCCGGCCTCGCTCAGCTGGTAACGGTAATAGCCCAACCCTTCCTGGCGCAGCGTGTTGTGGTCGTCCGGGAATGCCGCGAATACCGCCTGCAGGCGCTGGCCGTAATCGCTGCCGGTGCTGCCGCCGCCCTCGCTTTCGCGTGCCTGCGACAGCAGCTGGTCGTACAGCGCGCGCCCTTTCGGGGTCAGCGCCAGGCCGCGCTGCTCGATCTCGCCGAAGCGCGCGGTATGGCTGCCGGTGCCGCCGTCGTGCGCATCGGTGAAGCGTACCGGCTCTTCCAGCGCCTTGAAGCTGGTCTGCCGCAGCAGGATCGGGCAGGCACGCCGCGGCGGGCCTTCGATGACCGCCTTGGCGGCAATGCCGGCCTCGATCATGCCGGCCTGCGCAGCGTCGATATCCAGCGTGCGCGGCGTCAGGTGATTGATGTGCGGGCCACGGAAGCTCACCACGTCGGCAATCAACCGGTGCGCGTCGTGCAGCGCCTGGTAGGTGGGCAGGTCCACCGTGGCGTCGCCGTGCCAGCGGAAGGTTTCCAGCGCTTCGGCAACGAAGCGGTGCGCATCGTCCTCGGCCAGGCCGCCCTCACGCTCGGCCTGCTCGATCAGCGCCAGCGCCCCGTCGGTGAAGATGCGGCGGCGGGCGAGGATGGTCGCCGCCTGCTCGCGCAGGGCCGCGTCCTCGATCAGCTCCAGCCGCAGCAGCGAGGTGAACACCCGGAACGGGTTCAAGGCCAGCGCCTGGGCGGTCAACGGGCGGAACGCGGTGGAATGCACCGGCACCCCGGCCACGCTCAGGTCGTAGTACCCCACCGGCTGCATGCCCATCAGCGCGAACAGGCGCCGCAGGGTGGCCAGCTCTTCCGCCGTGCCGACCCGGATGGCGCCATGACGCTCTTCATCCAGCCGGTCACGCTCGCCGTTGCGCTGCAGCTGCGTGGCCAGTGCAGGCTGGTCCTCCAGCACCTGCGCGTTGATGCGCTCAACCAGCTCCACCAGCGTGCCGTACAGCGGCACCTCGGTGCGGTACATGCGGGACATGGCCTGGGCGAACAGGCGGCGGATCACATCAGGCGATACAAAAGGGGCGCTCATCGGTCACTCGATCACGGGAACGGGGAACAGCTCGGGCAGCTATTGTCGCCGTTGCCTGCCGCCGGTGCGATACGCACAGCAGCATGACCGCGCGTGCCCCAGCCACGCCGCCCCCGGCGGCCCTCAGTTCCGCTCCGCGAACTGCCGCCGCAGCGTGGCGTCCAGGGTGATCGGGCGGTCCCAGTGGGTGTAGCTGGCCACGATGGCATGACGCAGGGCGCGCCAGTGCAGGTTCTTCGGAGGGACCGCCAGGCGCTCCACTACCGCCTCCCAGCCGCCTTCGGCATTGGCGCTGAAGGCACGCACGGTGTCGCGGCAGCTGACCTCGATGGCCTTGGCCCAGAAACAGGCGAAATACACGTCGGCCGCCTGCCAGCCATGCGTGTTGATCAGCGCGGCCGCATAGCCCCGTGGCACGCCGCTGTAGCGGGTGAGCTCATCCAGGAAGCTGTCCGGGTAGCGCTCGGCGTAGTGGTTGATGTCCTGCAGCCAGGTATCCACCCACGCATCGCCGGTCTCCACCTGGTAGGCGGCCGATCGTTCGGCGGTCTGCTGCGCCGGCGCCAAGGCGGGCAACAGCAGCGCGCAGAGCAGCAGGCAGCGGGCGGCGGTGCGGTTCATGCGCTGATTGTGCCGCACCGCCACTGCGCTGTCAGGCCTGCCGTGCCGCCTTGGCTTCGATCCGGGCCAGCGCCTCGGGCCACTGCCACGCCGTATCGGCGGTGATCAGATGGGGTTCGTCGTCGGCCACGCCGTGCTGGGTTTCGTGGGCCCAGGTCACCGCATAGGGCGTATGGATGCCCCAGCCGCCCAAGGTCACCACCGGTTCGATATCCGAACGCAGCGAATTGCCGACCATCACGAAGCGGTGCATCGGCAGGTCGAACTCGGCCAGCACGCGGGCATACGTCTGCGGGTCTTTTTCCGAGACGATCTCGATGCGCGGGAACAGATCGTGCAGCTGCGCCACCTCGATCTTCGCTTCCTGGTGGAACAGGTCACCCTTGGTGATCAGTACCACCGGGTAGTCCTGCGCGATGCGCGCGACGGACTCGCGTACGCCGTCGATCAGCTCGACCGGATGGCGCAGCGTCTCATGGCCCAGGTCCAGGATGGTCTGGATGTCCCTGGCCGAAATCTGCTGCCCCGTGATGTCGATCGCCGCTTCGATCATCGACAGCGTCATGGCTTTCACGCCGTAGCCGAACACGGCCAGGTTGCGCTGCTGCACTTCCAGCAGATGGCGCGCGGTCTGCGTGTCGTGCACGTCGATGTACCGCGAAAGCAGGTCCAGATAGTCCTGTTCGGCCTTGCGGTAATAGTCCTCGCTCTTCCACAGCGTGTCGTCACCGTCAAAACCGACCAGCCCGATGGCGCGCTCTGGCGCAGGCGTGGAGGTTGTCATGGGCAAAGCATAGCAAGCGGCCGGCCGCTCCCGTGGGCGGGGCTGCCGGCCGTACCGCGGACGCCGCCCTGGAAGGGGCGGCACCCTCACGCGGCGGGATCAGTTGCCCTGCGCGGCGCCGGCCTGCTGGGCCTGCACGTAGGCCTTGTATTCGTCCGGCGTCAGCTCGCCGTCCTTGTTCGCGTCGGCCTGGTCGAACACCTGCGCCAGCCCGGCGTTGGCCTGCGCTTCGCTCTTGCTGATGGTGCCGTTGCCGTCGGTATCCAGGCTGGCCCAGGTCTGCCCGCCGCCATTGGCCTGCGCTGCCGCCTGGCCCGCCGCGCTGGACGCCTGGTCAGCGGCCGCACCCGCCTGGGCCGCAGCCTGCTGTGCCTGTGCGGCCTGTGCCTGCGCAGCCGCTGCACTTTCCTGCGCCGCGCTCTGCGCCATGGCCGGCAGCGAGAGGGCGGCACCGGCAGCCAGCAGCAGGGCGATCAGGGGCTTGTGGGTACGCGTGGTCATGGGTGGTGATCTCCATTTGGGGAATGTCGCACGGCCTTGGCGATCCGTACGGCCCCACCGTGCCAGCGCCCATATGAATGGACACCCCTGCCGTTTTCTGCGGAGAACGCCGGTTTAACCCATGCCCGACCGGCCTCGATTACCGCCTTGGTTAGCCCTGTGTGAGCAGTCGGTAAGACGCGCATTCAGCGCGGCGGGATTTAACCGGAAACGAACGCCTCTCAGCCCTCCGAGGGCGCGTCATGCCATGACCGCGAACTGAACAGGACCCAGCCCAAGGCCACGCCGGACAGCGCACCGAAGACCTCCAGCACCACGCGGGTGCCCAGTTCGTTGGGATCGTGGATGGTGGCCAGATACACGCGGGCGTACAGTGGTGACTCCAGCCGCACGATGCCCATGTAGAACAGTTTCCAGATATCGATGCCGGCGGCGATCACCACCGACACCACCGCGGCCCAGCCCAACGCCACGCCCCGCGACCAGCGCAGCCAGCGGCACAGGTGCTGCCACAGGAAGTAGACCAGCAGGCCCACCAGCAGCGCGATGCCGCCGGCTTCCAGGGAACCGAGCAGGCCGAAGTGGAGCGGCAGATTCATGCAGAGACGCCTGGTGTAAAGCGTCAGTGTACGACGCACCTCACCCTATGCCGACGGCGGCCCGCCTCCGTCCGCCGCATCGGGCACGGGACACGCACCGGTCCGGGTGAACTGCAGGTCCTGGAAGTCGTAGCTGAAATCGATGTCCGGGTGCACGGCCCGCAGCTGCAGCGTCGTGGGCGGGCCATCGTGCGGCAGCAGGTAGGCCTGCGCCGAGCGCTCCAGCGTGTCCCAGTGCAGGCGCCAGCGCTCGCCGTCGCGCATCACCTGCGCGCCCAGCCGTGGCGAGCGCACAACCTGGAAACGCAGACCGCCGTTGACAGGACACAGCGTGGCCTCGCCCAGCCACGGATCGCGGTAGCGCCCGTGCAGATGCAGCAGCGCCTGGGCACTGGCCGGAACGGGCGCTGCAGTGTTGGCCACCTGCTCAACCCCGCTGCGCTCCGCAGAGGGAGGCGTGTCCGCATGCAGTTCCTGCAGCAGCTCCAGCACACTGCGGGGGGCCTGCGGCGTGGTGTACTGCGTGAGCAGCGCGTGGGTCAGCGCGGTCCGCGCGGCGTCACCCTCGCCGTTGATGAGCACCACCACGCCGACCTTGCGCTCCGGCAGCAGCGCCAGCGCGGAGTACATGCCGGACAACGTGCCGGTGTGCGCCACCTTCCAGGTGCCATGCATGTCCGACAGGCGCCAGCCGTAGCCATAGCCCAGCACATGCGCGCTGTCCCAGCGCCGCTGGCGCGCGCCCAGTGGCATCGGCGTGTGCAGCGTCCACAACTGGCGGCGCTGCGCGGCGTCCAGCCAGCCGGGCACCCGCTGCGGGTCCAGCAGCACCTGCATCCAGCGGACCATGTCACGCAGCGAACAGCGGATGCCGCCGGCCGCCATCGAGGGCAGGTCCGGGCTGTGCGTGCCCTCCGGCGCAACGGCCACGTTGCGTCCTGCCTGCCGCACATGCGGCTGGGCCACGTTGCCGACCGCCTGCAACGACCAGCGCCCGGCCTGGCAGCGCTGCATGCCCAGCGGCGCGAAGACCTGTTCGCGCAGGAGCACATCGAAGGGTTTGCCGCCGGCGGCAGCGGCCACTTCACCGGCCACCACGTACATCAGGTTGTCGTAGGCGTAGCCGCTGCGGAAGCTGCTGACCGGGCGCAGGTGCGCCAGCCCGGCGATGATGTCCTGGCGGGTGAAGTCATTGGGTTCCGGCCACAGCATCAGATCACCCGCGCCCGGCCCCAGCCCGCTGTTGTGGATGAGCAGATCGCGCACCTGCATCTGCTCGCCCACCCACGCGTCGTACATGCGGAAGTCCGGCAGGTGACGGCGCACCGGGTCATCCCACCGCAGGCGGCCCTGCTGGACCAGCCGGGCCAGCAGCACGGCGGTCATCGCCTTGCTGTTGGAGGCGATCTTGAACAGCGTGTCCTCGTCGATCCGCCCGCCATCGCCACGCGCCCCCTGCGCATGGCGATAGACCACCTCGCCGTCGGCCACCACCGCCACGGCGATGCCGGGCAGGTCTTCCTGTGCCACGACCTGCTGCACCATCGGCGCGAACGCGGGGGTGGCCGTGGCGGTCGCCGCGGCGAGCAGCAGCGGCGCCAACGCCACCCGGTTCAGCAGCACCGGCGGTCCCCTGCGGCCATCAGAAGTTCCAGGTGACCATCAACTGGGCATAGCGCGGCGCCTGCCAGCGCGTACCGGTGGCGAAGGTGGCTTCCCGGTACACCCCCGGCTGCGCCTCGTAGCGCTGGTGCACGTTGATCACGGTCTGGTTGTTGAACAGGTTGTACACCGACAGCCGCGCACTCAGGTCGATGCCGTCCACCGGCAAGCGCCAGGTGACGTTGGCCCCCATGGTCCAGGTCCACGGCAGGCGGCCGAAGGCGCCGCGCGCGGTGGGCTCGAACACCCGCTGGCCGACCGGGCCGGTGCAGTTGGCCACGCACAGCCAGCCGGTCCCGCCGCCACCGCTTTCGTTGGTGGTGCTGCCACCGGCGGTGGTGTCGTTGGGCCACATCACGCCGAAGGCGGTGATCGGCCCACCGGACTGCACCTGCAGCGTGGTGCCGAAGGACCACTGCGCGTTCAACGCATAGGCGGCGCGGAACTTGAACTGGTGGCGGAAATCGTTGAACAGCACGCCGTAGCGTTCGTTGTTGGCCGGGTGGTCCCAGTGCTGCACCATGCCGGTGTCGCCGTAACCGGTATCGGAATTGACCGGCCCTTCGAAGTTGCCCTCGCTGCGGGACCACAGGTACGAGGCGTTGAACAGCCACTTCTCGTCCCAGGCACGGTCCAGCTGCAACTCCAGCGCCTTGTAGGTGCGCTTGGGCGCGGAGTAACCCACCACCTCGCCACTGCCGCCCTTGCGGTAGCCGCTGTTGGCGGTGTCGATGGTGATCCAGCCTTCCTCGGCGCAGCCGATGCTGGCATCGCCCCACAGGGTCAGCGTTTCACCCGGGTTGGCGATCGGCCAGAGCGTGCTGCCGGTCGGACCACACGGGGTGTAGTTGATGCGCATGTCGTCCAGCGCGCGCGTCATGCGCCGGTAGGTGGCGTTCACCCCCCATGACCATGCCGGTGAGAGCATGCTCTGGAAGCCCAGGATGTACTCGTCCTGGTAGACCGCCTTCAGGTCGCGGTCCACGGCCTGGCGCAGGTCGGCCGCGCCGGTGTTCATGCGGGTGTCGACCGGGCCGATCTGCGCGCCGATGTTCGGCGCCATGTAGGCCGAGCCGGTCACCGGGTTGCTCTGCAGGCTCCAGCCATCCAGCACGTAGTAGGTGTATTCGTCGGTCAGCCCGCCGGCGAAGTTCACGTTGATGTTGTTGGTGACCGGCAGGTAGTAGCGGCCGGCGTTGCCGAACAGCTTGGTGGTGCCATCGCCCTTCACGTCCCAGGCGAAGCCGGCGCGCGGTGCGATCAGGTCATCCATGCGGATGAAGGCGTCGCCATCGGCGGTCCGGTTCTCGAACCGGTCCCAGCGCACGCCCAGCGTGAGCATGAGCGTGTTGGTGACGTTCCAGATGTCTTCCAGGTAGAACGCGTTGGCTTCGGTCTCGAACGTGCCGCCCGAAATCCGGTTGCGTGCGCGCAGCATCTCGGTGACCCCGGCCGGCACGTAGGCGTTGGCACCGTCCCAGACCTCATCGCCCGGTGCGGCCACGTAGGCGGTATAGGTCATCTGGTGCGGGCCGGGATACCGGGTGGCCTGCTCGGTGGTCATCAGCTCGCGGTCCACGCCGAACCGCAGCAGGTGCCGGCCCAGCTGCCACTCCACATCCAGCCGGGCGGCGTCGCGGGTGTCGTCGCGTTCGGCGATGGCGGTGCCGGTGGGGTGGCACCCCGCGCGCAGGCCGTTGAGCTGGCCCAGCCGACCGGCATAGCTGGGGTCGGTGAACACGGCATCGCAGTACAGATCCAGCGTGGAGTTGGAGAAGGCGCGCTGGTTGTTCTGGCCGACCATCGCCTTGGCGGTGAGGGTTTCACTGAAGCGCCCGGTGTAGGTGGCCGACCAGTTGCGCCCGCCGCCCTCGCTGACGGTGTCGCCACCCCAGGCACCACGCTCGCCGGTGGCCCAGCGGTATGCGTAGGAGCCGACCGTGGTGTCGCTCTCATCGGAAAACGCCAGCAGTTCCAGGGTGTGGTCGTCGGTGATGTTCCAGTCCAGCTTGGCGCCCCAGAAATCATCGTTGGTGCGGTTGTCGAACCAGGTGGTGCCCAGCGATGCGGTATTGGTGCCGCTGTTGTCGCGGTTCTCGTACATGGCGAACAGGAACAGGCGGTCCTTCACCAGCGCACCGGACCCCCACACGTTGGTCTTCATGAACGAGGAATCGTCCCGGCTGGCGTACGCGTGGGGCGAGCCGTCGCGGTGGAAATGGTCGCGGCCGGACGCGCGCCAGGCGCTGGGCTCGAAGGTGACTTCCACGCCGCCTTCGAACGTGTTGCTGCCCGAGCGGGTGACCGCATTGATCACCCCGCCGGTGGACCGGCCGAACTCCACCGAGTAGCCACCGGTCTTGACCTGGAAATCGCTGAAGAACGCGAAGGGCGCGCTGGAGAAGCCGCGCCGGGTGTACATGTCGGTCACGTTGAGGCCGTTGATGTACACGGCGTTCTCGGCCACTGAGGAGCCGGCGAAGGAAATGCCGCCGAAGGTGGAGTTGCCGTTCACCACGCCCGGGGCCAGCAGCGCCACCGCGGACAGGTCCTGCGCCACCGGCAGCCGTGCGATGTCCTGGCGGTTGATGTTGAAGGCGGTCTCGGTGGACTGCACATCCACGCGGTTGAGCACGCGCGCACCGACCACCTGCAGCGCATCCAGGTTGACCACATCACCGGCACCGGCCAGGTTGATCGTGGTGGTGCCGCCCACGCTGACATTCAGTGCGACCCGCTCGCCCAGTGCGCGCCCATCGCGGCTGGCCTGCAGCGTGTAGTCGCCCACCGGCAACTGGCCCAGGCGGTAGCTGCCGTCGCGGCCGGCGGTGACCGACCGGGTCAGCCCGGTGCCGGTGTTGACCACGGTGATCTGGTCGCCGGCGGTCGCCCGCCCCGCCACCGCACCGGACACGTTCTGTGCCATCGCCCCGGCGGGCACCAGTGCAGCCAGACAGGTTCCCAAGGCGACGCTCAGCGCCGCCCGCGTGATGCGGTGTGCGTTCATGCTCTGCTCTCTCCTGCAGATCGACGTGGTGATGGCGTGCGCGCCGCGCACGGTGCGGCGGTGTGCAGCGCACACGGTTTGCGGACAGCGGATTCCACAGCGACACTTCCCCGGCGCAGGTGGTAGAGGTTGTGTAACACGCAGTGTGGAGAGGGTCAATAATTTATTCTTGCGCTATCGTGGAAAAGAAATAACTATTCCACGACGTCCCCAGGAGGCGATCGCTGCATGTTCCAGGCAACTCTGCATCCCCCACGCCGGCGCCTGCTGCTGGCCGTGGCGCTGGCCGTCGGCGTGTCGATGGGCAGCGCCCTGGCGCAACCGGCCGAAGTGCCCGATCCCGGTCCCGCGCTGCCCTACATCGTTGGCCTGCACGAGGCCTACCTGACCCCGCAGTACTGGGCCGCGCGGGCCGAGCATGCCGATACGCCGCTGCTGCTGCCGGCGCAGATCGCCGCGCAGAACACGCGCATGCGGTCACGCGATCCCAGCATCCAGGACATCGCCCGGCTGCCGCGGCAGGTGCCGGCGGCGCAGCTGCGCCAGGACATCACCGCGCTGTCGGTCTGGCCGACACGCCCCCTGTACGGTGCCGATGGCCAGCCGGTGCCTGCCGCCACGCGCGCAGGCATCGAAGCCAATCTGGCGCTGGCCAGCCTGCCGGCGCAGACCCGCCCGCAGTACGGGCTGGTGGTACAGCGCGCGGCGCTGCGTACATTCCCGACCCGGCAGCGGGTGTTCAGCCGTCCCGGCGATACGGACATCGACCGTTTCCAGGAATCGGCGCTGTTTCCCGGTGACAAGGTCGCGGTGGTCCATCGCAGTGCCGATGGCCAGTGGCTGTTCGTCCACAGCGAGCGCTACAGCGCGTGGATCCCATACGAGGCGGTCGCCATCGGCGAGCGCGACACCGTGCTGGGCTACGGCGCGCAGGGGCCGTACCGGGTGATCACCGGGGCCACCGCACATACCGCGCATACCCCGGAAGAGCCGCGCGTGTCCGGGCTGCAGCTGGACATGGGCGTACGCCTGCCGGTGCTGGCCGACTGGCCGGCGGAGCAGCCGGTGAACGGCCAGCAGGCCCATGCGGCCTGGGTGGTGCAGCTGCCGGTGCGCGATGCCGATGGCCGCCTGCAGCTTCGCCCCGCGCTGCTGCCGCGTTCGCAGGACACCGCGGCCGACTACCTGCCGCTGACCCCCCGCCTGCTGCTGCAGCAGGCGTACAAATTCCTCGGTGAGCGGTATGGCTGGGGCCACGATTACGGCACCCGTGACTGCAGCGGGTTCGTGTCGGAGATCTACCGCAGCTTCGGCGTGCTGCTGCCGCGCAACACCGGCGCGCAGGCGGACAGCCCGGCGCTGGACCGGCGGGGCTTCACCGACCAGGACAGCGCCCGCACGCGCGAACAGGCGGTGGCCCAGCTGCAGGTGGGCGATCTGGTCTACATTCCCGGCCACGTGATGATGGCCATCGGCCAGGTGGACGGGCGCACCTGGGTGATCCATGACACCGCCGGCGGCAGTTGGAACGGCCCCGATGGCCGCCGCATCGCCGCCCACCTCAACGGCGTGTCGGTGACCCCGCTGGAGCCGATGATGGCCAGCGACACCCTGCGCTACATCGACCGCATCACCTCCATCCAGCGGATGCGTCCGCCGGGTACCCCGCAGCGCACCTCACAGACGCCCTGATGAAAATCACCCATATCGAACTGGGCATGCTCCGCGTGCCGCTGAAGACACCGTTCAAGACCGCGCTGCGCACCGTGGATACGATCGAGGACGTGGTGGTGCTGATCCGCACCGACAGCGGCCACACCGGCTATGGCGAGGCGCCGGCCACCGCAGTGATCACCGGCGATACCCACGGCTCGATCATCGCGGCGATCCGCCACGTCATCGCGCCGCAGCTGATCGGCCAGGAGGTGGTGAACCTCAACCGCCTGTGCGCGCGCGTGCAGGGGGCGATGGAACGCAACACCAGCGCCAAGGCCGCCGTGGAGATCGCCCTGTACGACCTGTGGGCGCAGCTGCACGGTGCCCCGCTGTACCAGATGCTCGGGGGCGGCGACCCGGTGATCACCACCGACATCACCATCAGCGTGGATTACATCGACAAGATGGTGTCCGATTCGCTTTCGGCGCTGGACCGCGGCTTCGAATCGCTGAAGATCAAGGTAGGCAAGGACATCGGCCTGGACATCGAACGGGTCAAGGCCATCCACGCCGCCGTGCAGGGCCGCGCCCTGCTGCGCCTGGATGCCAACCAGGGCTGGACCGCCAAACAGGCCGTGCAGGCCATGCGCACGCTGGAAGAGGCCGGGGTGGCACTGGAACTGCTGGAACAGCCGGTGAAAGCGGCCGATATCGACGGGCTGAAGTACGTGACCGAGCGGGTCAACACCCCGGTGATGGCCGATGAGAGCGTGTTCAGTCCGGCCCAGGTGATGGAGCTGATCCAGCGGCGCGCGGCCGACATCATCAACATCAAGCTGATGAAGACCGGCGGGCTGTCGCACGCGATCCGCATCGCCGACATCGCCGGCATCCACGGCGTGCCCTGCATGATCGGCTGCATGATCGAATCGAGCATCAGCGTGGCCGCGGCGGTGCATCTGGCGGTGGCCAAGAGCGATGTGATCACCAAGGTGGATCTGGATGGCCCCTCACTGGGACAGTTCGACCCGGTCAGTGGTGGAGTGCGCTTCAACGAGTCGGAAATCAGCATCAGCGACGCGCCCGGGCTGGGCATCACCGACGTGCGCGGGCTGGAGATGCTGGCGTGACCAGCGCCCGGCCGACACCGGCCGGCACCGGCGCCGGCCCGCTGCTGCGGGTTCGCGCCGAGCGCGGGCAGATGTCGGCCATCGAGCGGCGCATCGCCGATTTCCTGCTGGAGAATGCCCACCTGCTGCGTGACTATTCCTCGCAGCAGTTGGCCAGCGCGCTGGGCATCAGCCAGTCCAGCGTAGTGAAGTTCAGCCAGAAACTGGGCTTCAAGGGCTACCCGGACCTGAAATATTCCATCGGCCAGGACCTGGCCCGTGCCGGTACCGGCCCGGCGGTGGATACGCCGGCCGATCCGGACCAGGGCAGCTACGCCCGCGCCGCCAGCATGCTGCGCGCCGGCAAGGCCGCAGCCGAAGAAGAAACGCGTGCGGCCAACCCGCAGGCCGAGGTGCAGCGCATCGTGGCGATGCTCGATGGCGCGCCCAAGCTCTTCCTGTATGGACTGGGCGATGACGGCGTGTACGCGCGCGAGTTCGCCATGCGCCTGTCGCTGCTGGGCATGCTGGTGGTGCAGCATGCCGACCCGGTGCTGATGCTGGCCAACCTGTCCGCCGCGCGCGCCGGCGATGTGATGCTGGTGTTTTCCGAGTTCGGCACGCTGGCGCAGAACAGCGCGCTGTCGCGGCAGTTCCAGATGGCCGGCGGCCAGGTGGTCTCGATCACCCGGCATACCGCCAATCCGCTGCGCGCGCATGCCGATGCAGCACTGGCGGTGTGTGCGGACAACCCTGCGCCACACCTGGCCCAACTGCTGTACCGTTCCTCGTTGCAGTCCCTGCTCGACTTCGTGTTCGTGCTGCTGTGCGAAACCAACCCGGAGCGCCAGCAGCAGCTGGCGCAGAACCTGGAACGCATCGAGCAGCTGCTGGACACCTGACCGGAGTACGTGAATGACCGTTCTGCTGCACCGCGCCGCGTTCCTGCTGCTGCTCGCCTGCACCGCCTGCGTGCCCCACAGGGACGTGCCCCACCGGGACGCGCCGCCCCGCGCCGCGAGCCCGCTGCAGGGTGCAGACCAGCTGGTGGTGGTGACCACCGAGAGCTGGGACAGCCCGCAGGGCCAGCTGCAGGCCTTCACCCGCACGGGCGATGGCTGGCGGGCCGAGGGCGCAGCCTTCGCGGTGGCGCTGGGCCGCAGTGGCAGCGCCTGGGGCATCGGGCTGCATCCGCACCAATCGGCCGGCCCGCACAAACGCGAGGGCGATGGCCGCAGCCCGGCCGGCGTGTTCGCGCTGGGCACCGCGTTCGGCTATGCCGGGCGGGCCGACACCCGCATGCCGTGGCAGGCCATGGGGGCCACCAGCTACTGCATGGATGTGCCGGCATCGCCGTACTACAACCGCATCGTCGATGCCGCGCAGGTGGGTGAGCAGGCTGTGGCCGGCTCCACCGAACCGATGCGCCTGGACCTGCACAACGCCGGTGACGTCCGTTACCAGCAGGGTCTGGTGATCGCGCACAACCCGCGCAACCTGCCCGGCCAGGGCAGCTGCATCTTCGCCCACCTGTGGCGTACCCCGGGCGAGGCCACCGCCGGCTGCACCGCCATGCCGCAGGCGCGCATGCAGGCCCTGCTGGCCTGGCTGCAGCCGGCGGCACAGCCGCGCTTCGTGCTGCTGCCCCGCGCGCAGTACCGGCAGCTGCAGGCGCAGTGGCAGCTGCCGGCGCTGGACGCGCCGCTGTCCCGTGCGGACGGGAGCGCCCGATGAACACCGCCACGCCGGACAACGAACCGCAGCTCAAGCGCGTGGTCAGCCGCTGGCAGATCGTCGGGCTGTCCATCAACGATGTGATCGGCAGCGGCATCTACCTGCTGCCTGCGGCCACCGTCGCACTGCTGGGACCGTTCAGCCTGTGGGGCGTGCTGGCCGCCGGCGTGGTGGTGGCACTGCTGGTGCTCTGCTATGCCCAGGCCGCCAGCTATTTCGATGAGCCGGGCGGCAGCTACCTGTACGCACGCGAAGCCTTCGGCCGTTTTGCCGGCTTCGAGATCGGCTGGATGATCTGGCTGACCCGCATCAGCTCGGCGGCGGCACTGAGCAATGCACTGGCCGATGCGGTCGCACGGTTCTGGCCGCTGGCCGGCGGCGGTGCCGGGCGCATCGCGGTGATCGTGCTCTCGCTCGGGTTCCTCACCGGCATCAACATCGTCGGCGTCCGCTCGGCCGCACGCACCGGCGTGGTGCTGGTGATCGGCAAGCTGGTGCCGCTGGTGCTGTTCGTGGCCATCGGCCTGTTCTACCTGGACCCGGCGCTGGCCTTCGCCGGGCAGCGCCCGGACCCGGGCGATCTGCAGCGCATGGGCGAGGCGGCCTTGCTGCTGCTGTACGCCTACGCCGGATTCGAGAACATCCCCGCCGCCGCCGGGGAATACCGCAACCCGCGCCGTGACATTCCGTTCGCACTGATCACCATGATCGTCAGCGTGACCGTCATCTACGCGGCGGTGCAGCTGGTGGCGCAGGGCACGTTGGCCACGCTGGCCACCTCGGCCACCCCGCTGGCCGACGCCGCCGCCGGCTTCGGCGGTGAGGCGCTGGCGCTGATCCTGACCGTGGGGGCGACGATCTCCATCCTGGGAACGAACAGCAACACCATGATGATGGGGCCGCGCTTCCTGTTCGCGCTGGCCCGCGACGGCTACGGCCCGCAGGTGCTGGCGGCGGTGCATCCGCGCTTCCGCACGCCGGCGGCCGCCATTGTCTGCCAGGGGCTGATCGCACTGGTGCTGGCATTGACCGGCTCGTTCGTCCAGCTGGCCCTGCTGTCGATGACCACCCGCCTGTTCGCCTATATCGGCACCGCCGCCGCCGTGCTGGTACTGGCACGGCGCTACGCGGACCGCCCCGGCGCGCTGAAACTGCCGGGCGGACCGCTGATTCCGGTACTGGCCCTGCTGCTGTGCGTGGCGCTGTTCTTCAGTGCCAGCCTGCTCAACATCCTGGCGGCACTGGCGGCCTTCGCGGTGGGCGCGGTGATCTACTGCTTCCCGCGGCGGCCCGCGGCATAGGGGCGCGCACGGCCTGCACGGCGCGCTCACAACGCGCGCCCGTGGCGTTAACCGGGGGTACGGCAGTGTCAGGGCTCACCCTCAGACGGAGCGAGAACCATGAGCGCCGAATACCAGATTCCCGGCCGTGTACCCAACGATGGCGTGCCGCGCCAGGCGGTGTCCGACTACTGGCGTGACCGCTACGCCAGCGAGCCGTATTACGACAACCAGCTGTTCTTCGACGACTACGAGCCGGCCTACCAGCTTGGCCATGCCAGCCGTGCCGAACAGATCACCCGCGCCTACGACGAGATGGAGCGCGAGCTGGAAACCCGCTGGGCCGCCGAACGTGGCAAGAGCCGGCTGGAGTGGGAACAGGCCCGCGCAGCGGTGCGCCGCGGCTGGGAAGAGGCATTGCTGCTGGACCCGCGGCTGGACCCGGGCGCGCGGCGCGGCAGCTGAGAAAAACCTGCGCGTCTGCCCTGCCCGCAAGCAGCGCCGGCGCCGACGTGACACATCGTCCATGACAGCGTGGGGCACTGTGCCCTGCGCTGTTTTCTGTTGCGCGCCTTGCCTGGCGAGGTGAGGTGGGCACGCGCCGGCAGCGCGCACCCTCACCCACGCGATGGTATACAGGGGGGCATCGGCCATCCGCATCCCCACCTGGAGATACCCATGACCCACCGGCTTCTGTTGACCCTGGCCATCGGCCTGACCCCGGCACTGCTCACCACCGCCTGCAATGCCGCCGATTCGGACGCGGCAGCCTCCGGCGCAGGCACGTCGGTTGCCGCGCAGGACAGCGCCCGCACCACCACGCAGCCCGACTGGTCCTTCACCGCCACCGAAGTCGCGCGCTTTGATGAGCCGTGGGCGATGACCTTCCTGCCCGATGGCAGCCTGCTGGTGACGGAGAAACGTGGGCGCCTGCAGCACCTTGACCTGCGCACCGGTGCGCAGCACACCCTCACCGGCGGCCCGAAGGTGGCCTACGGTGGCCAGGGCGGCTTGGGCGATGTGGTGCTGCACCCACAGTTCGCCCGCAACCAGCTGGTCTACCTGAGCTACGCCGAGGAAGGCAGCAACGACACCCGCGGCGGTGCGGTGGCGCGTGCCCGGCTGGAGCTGGCGGCGGACGGCAGCGGCGCGCTGAAGGACCTGCAGGTGATCTGGCGGCAGCAGGACAAGGTGAGCGGACGCGGGCACTTCGGTCACCGCATCGCGTTCGGTCCGGATGGCAAGCTGTGGATCACCTCCAGCGAACGGCAGAAGTTCGATCCGGCGCAGGACATGGGCAGCAACCTCGGCAAGGTGGTGCGCCTGAACGACGACGGCAGCGTGCCGGCGGACAATCCCTTTGTGTCGCAGGGCGGCGTGGCGGCCCAGGTGTGGTCGCTGGGGCATCGCAACGCGCTGGGCATCGCTTTCGATGGCGAGGGTCGGCTCTGGGTGCACGAGATGGGTCCGGCCGGCGGTGACGAGCTGAACCTGATCGAGAAGGGAGCGAACTACGGCTACCCGATCGTGTCCAATGGTGATCATTACGATGGCCGTCCGATTCCGGACCACGACACGCGGCCGGAATTCAACGCGCCGAAGATCACGTGGAATCCGGTGATTTCTCCGGCCGGGTTCATGATCTACAGCGGTGACCGGTTCCCGCAGTGGAAGGGCAGCGGCTTCATCGGCGGCCTGTCCTCGCAGGCGCTGGTGCGGGTGACCTTCTCCGGCGATACCGCGCGCGAGGCCGAACGCTTCGCCATGGGCGCGCGCATCCGCGAGGTGGAACAGGGCCCGGACGGCGACGTGTGGCTGCTGGAGGATGGCAAGAACGCCAAGCTGCTGAAACTCGCCCCGAAGTAGAGCCGGGCCATGCTCGGCTGCGAAACCTCCGCGAGCCCGCCCCAGGTAGAGCCGAGCCATGCTCGGCTGCGGGATCCCGACAACCCGACACACGCCGAGCATGGCTCGGCGCTACACGGGGATCGCTGCAACCTGACAGACGCCGAGCATGGCTCGGCGCTACAGGGAAATCCCTGCTGCCTGGGACAGGCCGACGATCGCCAGGGCAGGTGCTACTGGATGGTGACCACCTTGACGTCGGTGCGGGTGCAGGCGGTGTCCAGGCACTGGCCGTTGAACCAGACCTGGCCCTGCCCCACCATCACGCCCTGCGCATTGACGAACACGCTGTCGAAATCCTGCGCCTGCAGGGCCTTGACCACGGCCGGGGTGATGATGCGTTCGTAGTTGCGCTGGAACTCGCCGGCATCGGCGATCTGCCTGCCATCGGCCACACGCAGCGGGAAGCGCACGTACTCCACGACGTTGGGGCGGTCACCCGCCACCACGGCGGCCTTGAATGCCGTGAACACCTGCTCGTACTGCTCGGCATCGCCCAGCAACGCGGCGATGCGCTGCCGTGCACCGTCCTCATGCGCGGTTTCCACCGGCTCCACCGGCGCCTGCATCGCCGCCGATGCGGTCATGGGCGGAGGCGCGGCATCGCCGGACTGCGGGGCAGCGGCGTCCGTGCGCTCTGCAGGCGGCACCGCCGCCGCATCCGCAGGCGCTGCGGCATCCGGGGCACCACAGGCCGCCAGCGAGAGCGGCAGGGCGATCAACAGGGTAAGACGTGACAGGCGCATGAGGCAGGCTCCGACATCATGGTGATCCCGAAGCCTACGCCAGCGGACGTGAGACGGCGATGCAGGACACGCCATCGCCCGCCACAGCGGGCCCGGCGCGGCGCCCTGACGACGCCGGGCAAGCCGAAGCCGTCAGTCCTGCGGGGGGCCGATCACTCGGCCAGCAGTTCGAACTGCACCGGCGCCCCGTCGGTGGACGAGGCGCACACCCACAGGTCGAACTGGCCGGGCTCGGCGCCCAGTACGCCATCACGGCCGGTGAAGGCCAGCTGCGAGCGCTCCAGGGTGAACACCACCTCGGTGGATTCCCCCGGCTGCAGCAGCACCTTGCGGAAGTCCTTCAGCTCGCGCACCGGCCGCACGCGGCTGGCCACACGGTCGTGCACGTACAACTGCGCCACTTCCTCGCCCGCCACGGCGCCGGTGTTGGTCAGCGTGGTGGTGATGGTCAGCGTCTCGTTCCAGCCCAGCCGTGCGGTGCTCAGCTGCGGCGTGCCGTAGGCGAACGTGGTGTAGCCGATGCCGTGGCCGAACGGGTACAGCGGCGCGTTGGGAATCTCGCGCCAGCGTGCCTTGAATTCGGACATCGTCGGCAGCTCCGGGCGACCGGTACGCGCATGGTTGTAGAAGAACGGCTGCTGTCCGGAGGCCTGCGGGAAGCTGACCGGCAGGCGCGCGGACGGGCTGTAGTCGCCGAACAGCACATCGGCCACCGCGTGGCCGGTCTGCGTGCCCAGGTACCAGGTCACCGCCACGGCCTGGGCGTCGCGCACCGCACCCTGCAGGGCCAGCGCACGGCCGTTGCGCAGCAGCACCACCAGCGGCGTGCCGGTCGCGGCCACGGCCTCGGCCAGCGCCTGCTGTGCCGGCGGCAGGGTGATCTCCACGCGCGACTGGGCTTCGCCGCTGTAACGCTGCGGTTCGCCCAGCGCCAGCACCACCACGTCGGCGCGCTGCGCGGCCGCCACGGCGGCGTCGACGCCACCGGCCAGCGGCGCCTCCAGCTCACAGCCCGGCACGATTTCCAGCAGCGCTTCATCGCCGATGGCCGCGCGCACCCCGGTTTCCAGGTCCACATAGCGCTGCTTGTCGCCGAACAGCGTCCAGCAGCCCTCGATGTTGTCGCGGTCCTGTACGAACGGACCGATCAGCGCGATCTTCTGCCCCTGCCTGCGCAGCGGCAGCACGGCATCGCGGTTGTGCAGCAGCACGATCGAACGGCGCGCTGCATCACGCGACAGGGCGTCGTGCTCGGCCAGGAACGAGGTATCCGCCTCGCGTTCCGGATCCAGCGAACGGTACGGGTCGTCGAGCAGGCCGATCTGTTCCTTCAGCCACAGCATGCGGCGCACGCCCTCGTCGAGCACGTGCATCGGCACTTCGCCGCTCTCCACCAGGCCCGGCAGGTGTTCGGCATAGAAGCCGCTCTGCATGCTCAGGTCCAGCCCGGCGGTGAAGGCCTTGGCGGTGGCATCGCGGTCGTCGGCGGCGTAGCCGTGCGCCACCAGTTCCATGTCGGCGGTGTAGTCGGACACGACCACGCCGGGGAAGCCCCATTCACCGCGCAGGATGTCGGTGAGCAGTTCGGCATTGGCGCTGGCCGGTACGCCGTTGATGTCGTTGAAGGACGACATCACGGTGATCGCGCCGGCCTCGAAAGCGGCCTTGAACGGCGGCAGATGCACATCGCGCAGGGTCTGCGGCGAGATGTCCACCATGTTGTATTCCATGCCGGCCATCACCGCGCCGTAGGCGGCGAAGTGCTTGGGCGTGGCCAGCAGCGCGTCGGCGGCACGCAGGTCATCGCCCTGGAAGCCGCGTACACGGGCGGCGGCAAAGGCGCAGCCCAGCACCACGTCTTCGCCGGCGCCTTCCGCACCCCGGCCCCAGCGCTGGTCGCGGGCGATGTCCACGGCCGGTGCGTAGGTCCAGTGCAGGCCGGCCGCGGTCGCTTCGACGGCGGTGGCGCGTGCGGTGCGCCGGGCCAGCTCCGGCTCGAAGCTGGCCGCTTCACCCAGCGGGATCGGGAACACGGTGCGCATGCCGTGGATGACATCGGCCGCCAGCACCACCGGAATGCCCAGCCGGCTTTCCTCCACGGCCACCTTCTGGATCTGCCGGCCCAGCTCGGCCCCCACGCCGTTGAACAGCGAGCCGACCTTGCCCTCGCGCACCTGCTGCAGCACCTGGTCGGCGTTGCGCACGTTGTTTTCCGGGTTCACGTCGGGCGCGAACGGACGGACCATGTCGGCGAAGACACCCAGCTGGCCGACCTTTTCTTCCACGGTCATCTGGGCAATGAGAGATTCGATGCGTTCGGAGGCCACCGGCAGTCCTTTATGAAAACGTTTACAAGCCCGGCATTCTAGCGGTGCCGGGCACAAAAGTGCGCAACTTCCCCGTTCATGTACAACGTGCAGGGGGCCGGCTCAGCCGGGCCCGCGGCGCCCCGCCTCCATCAGCATGGCATCGCTGGAGGCCTGGAACACCCGCAACCCGAACGCCGGCAGGATCGCCAGCAGGTGGTCGAAGATGTCCGACTGCACCCCTTCGTACACGCCCCAGTCGGTGCTGCGGGTAAAGCAGTAGAGCTCCAGCGGCAGGCCCTCGGTGGTGGGCTGCAGCTGCCGCACCAGCAGGGTCATGTCCGTGTGGATGGCCGGATGGCTGCCCAGGTAGCGCTCCACATAGGCACGGAACGTCCCCAGGTTGGTCACCCGGCGGCTGTTCAGTTCCGAGGCGCCCTGTTCCTGCAGCGCCTGGTTCCAGGCCGTCAGCTCGGTGTCCTTGTCGCGCAGGTAGTCACCCAGCACCGCGAACTGCCCCAGCTGGGCGCGCTCGTCCGGGCCAAGGAAGCGGACACTGTGCTGGTCCAGGTACAGCGCGCGCTTGATCCGGCGGCCGCCGGATTCCTGCATGCCGCGCCAGTTCTTGAACGATTCGGTGACCAGCTTCTTGGTCGGGATGGTGGTGATGGTCTTGTCGAAGTTCTGCACGGTGATGGTGTGCAGGGCGATATCGATGACATCGCCGTCGGCATTCTGGCTGGGCATCTCGATCCAGTCGCCCAGGCGCACACGGCCGTCGCCGCTGATCTGCACGCTGGCCACCAGCGACAGAATGGTGTCCTGGAAGATCAGCATCAGTACCGCGGTGGCTGCGCCCAGGCCGGTGATCAGCGGCCCCAGCTCCACGCCCAGCAGGGTGGCGATGATGGACAGGCCGGCGGCCACGTACACCACGATCTTGACCACCTGCAGGTAGCCCTTGATCGGCTTGTTGCGGGCGTCGGGCTTGCGCTCATACAGCGCATTGGCCGCATCCAGCGCGTGCCCGATCGCCATCGCCACGGTCAGTACCGCCCACGCCCGGCACGCGCCCACGACGAAGGCCACCAGCCCGGGCGGCAGGTCCGGCACCAGCACGATGCCCCAGGCGATGACCTGGCTGGGCACCACGTTGGACAGGCGCGACACCACCCGCATCAGGTGGCTGCCACGGCCGCTGTCGGCGCCCGGCAGGCGGCTGAGCAGACGGCGCAGGCCCCGCAGCAGAATCCGTTTGGTCACCCAGTTGGCCAGCATCGCTGCAACCACCAGCGCGGCCAGCACCAGCGCCGCATACGCGCCCGGCCAGGCGATGAGTCGTTCCTGCAACTGGTCCAGCCACTGTACTGCCACCACATCCAGCATCGTGTTCACTTCTCCTGTTTCAGTCTTGGGAAGCGCACACCGCGTTGCCAGCGTGCGCGGGGGTCCTGCAGGTCAGTCGCGGCTGCGCTCGATGATCACGCCCACGGCGCGCGCGCCGCGCACCGCACCGGGCTTGCTCAGCTTCAGCCGCAGCCAACGCACCTCGAATTCGTCCAGCACGATCTGTGCACAGCGCTCGGCCAGCGTTTCCACCAGGCCGAAATCGGAGTCGCCGACAAACTGCTCCAGCCGCTTGCTGACCGCCTTGTAGTTCAAGGTGTCGGCAATGTCGTCGGTCGCGGCGGGGCGACGGTTGTCGAAGCCCATTTCCAGGTCGAACACCAGGGTCTGGCGGATGCGCCGCTCCCAGTCGTAGATTCCGATCAGGGCCTCGATCTGAAGCCCTTCAATGAACACCTTGTCCATGTTGCCTGCCCGTTGAATCAGGCGGCCATGGTAACGGCAGGCGTCTGCCGACGCATGAAAACGCGCCGCCGGGCGGCGCGGCGCTCACTCAGACCGGCGGCAGCGTGGCCATGTCCCAGCGCGGTGTCACATCCAACCGGGGCGGTGACTGCTGGCCGGCCTGCAGCCGCAGCGCACCGGCGAAGGCGATCATCGCGCCGTTGTCCGTGCACAGGGCCGGGCGCGGGAAACAGGCACGCCCGCCGCGGCGTTCTGCCATCTGCCGCAGGCGCGCGCGCAGGCGCGTGTTGGCACCCACCCCGCCGGCGACCACGATCACCCGGGTGCCGGCGGCCTCCAGGGCGCGCTCGCACTTGATCGCCAGCGTGTCCACCACCGCATCTTCAAAGCCACGGGCGATGTCGGCGCGGGTCTGTGCGCTCTGGTCGCTGTCACGCCAGGCCAGCAGCACCTGGGTCTTCAAGCCGGAGAAACTGAAGTCCAGCCCCGGCCGGTCGGTCATCGGCCGCGCGAACCGGTACACGCCGGGCGTGCCCTGCTCGGCCAGCGCCGCCAGTTGCGGGCCACCCGGGTACGGCAGCCCCATCATCTTGGCGGTCTTGTCGAACGCCTCGCCGGCGGCATCGTCCAGGGTCTCGCCCAGCAGGCGGTACTGGCCGATGGCGTCCACGGCGACCAGCTGGGTATGCCCGCCGGAGACCAGCAGCGCCACGAACGGAGCGCTGGGCGGGTCGTCTTCCATCAGCGGGGCCAGCAGGTGGCCTTCCATATGGTGCACGCCCACCGCCGGGACCTCCAGCGCCCAGGCCAGCGAGCGGGCCACGCCCGCGCCGACCAGCAGCGCCCCCACCAGGCCCGGGCCGGCGGTGTAGGCCACCCCGTCAATGTCGGAAACGGACAGCCCGGCCTCGGCCAGCGTCTGCCGCACCAGCGGCACCAGCTTGCGCACGTGATCGCGGCTGGCCAGTTCCGGCACCACCCCGCCGTACTCGGCGTGCAGGGCGATCTGGCTGTAAACGGCGTGCGCGCGCAGCGCCGCAGGGCCGGCAAGGGCGGTGTCATACACCGCCACGCCGGTCTCATCGCAGGAAGATTCAATGCCAAGGACTCGCATATCCGGTATTATGCGCCCCCTGCCTGTCCTGTGTGGACGGGTTTCGACGACAGGCCGCGCCGTCCGTCTTCCCTATTCAGGAAGTGCCGCTTGCAGTTTGTCAATCCGCCGCTATAATGTGCGGCTCACCGGGCGTGACCCGGTCAATACTGTGTCCCGGAGATTTCATGCCCAGCGTCAAAGTCCGCGAGAACGAGCCCTTCGAGTTTGCTCTTCGCCGCTTCAAGCGCACTTGCGAAAAGGCCG
>Ga0207790_1000222_pt1 | contig 22646 bp, 21 predicted proteins | sample HigsolmetaGSP14D_FD_184842 | JGI IMG/M metagenome (GOLD analysis project Ga0207790, IMG submission 184842) | High solid enriched microbial communities from the Joint BioEnergy Institute, USA - SP1-4-D (SPAdes) | ecosystem: Engineered > Bioreactor > SSF (Solid state fermentation) > Aerobic >...
GAGACGTTGATCGCGGGGTAGGCGAAGCCGCCTGCCTTCGCGCGGTCCAGCATGTCGGCGTACTGGTCGGGTGTGGCGACGGGCATGTCAGCTCCTCGGAGAAGTCGGTGATTCGCTGCAACTCTATCGAAGGGATGCCGCGCTCTCCCGAGCGGGCTTTCGCCAGGAGAAGGTGCCCTCCCTTCCCGATCCGAAAGAATCCGCATTCCTTCGCCTGGATGAGGCGAGAAACACGTGGTCCACCGCGACGACGGTCCTAGGCTGAGCCCATGGTGAGCCTGACTGCCGACATGAGTCCTCTGCACCCCGACCGGAACCTCGCGCTTGAGCTCGTCCGCGCGACCGAGGCGGCGGCGATCCGCTCGGTGCCCTTCATCGGGCGGGGAAAGAAAGAGCTCGCCGACGGGGCAGCTGTCGACGCGATGCGCGCCTTCCTCACGACGGTGAACTTCGACGGTGTCATCGTCATCGGCGAGGGGGAGAAGGACAACGCGCCGATGCTGTTCAACGGGGAACGCGTCGGCACCGGCCGAGGACCGCAGTGCGACATCGCCGTCGACCCCATCGACGGCACGACGCTGACGGCTGAGGGGCGCAACAACGCGCTCTCGGTCATCGCCGTCGCCGACCGCGGCGCGATGCTGGACGCCTCGACCGTGTTCTACATGGACAAGATCGTGACGGGACCCGCCGGCGTCGGAGTCGTCGACATCCGGCTTCCGATCGCAGAGAACATCCACCGTCTCGCCAAGGCGCTCGACAAGCCCGTCGATGAGCTCGTCGTATCGGTGCTGAATCGCCCGCGGCATGCGCAGCTCATCGACGAGATCCGGGATGCCGGGGCCGGGACCCGGCTCATGAGCGACGGCGACGTCGCCGGCGGCATCAACGCGGCACGCCACAACGCTCGTACCGACATGTGCGTGGGCATCGGCGGCAGTCCCGAGGGCATCGTGACCGCGTGCGCCATCAAAGCGCTGGGTGGGCACATCCAGGGCCGCCTCTGGGCCCGCGATGACGACGAGAAGCAGCGTGGGATCGACGCGGGGCTGAAGCTCGACGATCACGTGTACGAGGCGGACGATCTCGTGCGCGGGAACAACACGCTCTTCGTGGCGACGGGCGTCACCAACGGCGAACTCGTCGGGGGCGTGCGCCGGGTCGGCGACTTCGTCTACACCGAGAGCGTCGTTCTCCGCGGAGCCTCGGGAACGCTGCGCCGGATCTCGTCGGAACACCTCACTTCCAAGTGGCTCTGACGCCTGTGTACAGCTGACGCATCGCGCCGGCGGACACGCGCGCGGAGCGTCAACCCAGGATCACGGACGACCCCTCTGGCACAATGGGCCGTGGTGTCAGCGGTCCCCGGCACTTGTCACCGCCCCTCAGGAGTTCCCATGTCCACCGCATCCAGTGACCCGCGCACAGGTCAGCTCTCGCTCACCGGTCACCTGCCCGTCACGCCGACGGGGCAGATCCCGATCGTCGGCCAGGCGACGGGCGGCGTACGTCCGGTGACGGCTCAGGTTCCGGTCGTCGACGACCCCGCGCGGCGTCCCGACGTGCTGCTGCGCCGCCGGATGCCCCCCGGTCACGAGATCAACGCGTGGTGGATGATCGGCGCGTTCCTCGCCGTCTCGCTCGGCGTGATCGGGCTCATGACGTTCTTCCCCGCCTGACCCCCTCGTCGGTCGCCAGCCTGTCGCGCAGCTCGCCCACGTCGGCCGTGTCGGCGAGGTCGTCGAGGAGCTCCGGCGCCGTCAGGCGACGCGTCGTGGATTCGATCGGCTGCGGAGAGGACAGCGCCTCGAGCTGAGTGTCGTCGATCCCCGGGAATCTCCTCGCGCTGACGAGGACGCGCGACTCGAGTGAGCCGGCGAATCGGTTGTAGCTGTCGACGGTGCGTTCGATAGCTCGGCGCAGGTCGTCCGCATGCCCGGCGAGCGATCCCAGCCGGTGGTACAGCTCGTTCCCCAGGTCGAAGAGCCTCCGCGCCTCGGAGGACACCTCCTGCTGCGTCCATGTATAGGCGACGGTCTTCAGGACGGCCCAGAGGTTCACCGGCGAAGCGAGCGCCACCCGCCTTCCGAAGGCGTACTCGAGCAGCGCAGGGTCCTCCTCCAACGCGGCCGCGAGCAGCGACTCGCTCGGGATGAAGCAGACGACGAATTCGGGGCTCGACGGCATCCCCGCCCAGTAACGCTTCTTCGCGAGCGCATCGATGTGAGCGCGCACGGCGGCGACGTGTTTCGCCAGCAGGCGCGATCGTCGAGCCGCTTCCTCGCCGACCGCGGTGACGGGGATCGCGCTCGCTTCCAGATAGGCGTCGAAGGGGGCCTTCGCGTCGACGGCGAGGGCCTTCTGCCCCGGGAGGCGGACGATCAGATCAGGTCGTCCGCTCCCGGCATCCGAGGAGACGGAGGCCTGCGTGTCGAAGTCGACGTACCGCGTGAGACCTGCCGACTCGACGATCCGACGCAGTTGCGTCTCGCCCCAGACTCCCCGGGTGCCGTTGGATCTGAGCGCGCCGGCGAGGGACTCGGTCGTCGCGCGCAGCGCCTCGTCGGATTCCGCGGAGCGCCGCAGCTGCTCGGCAAGAGAGCCGAACTGCTCCTGTCGATCGCGCTCGAGGTGGTCCACCTTCTGCTGCATCGCGGAAAGGGTCTCTTGGACGGGCGCCAGGGCGCGGAGGACCGTCTGCTCGCGTCGTTCGCGCTCGTCGCGCGCAGCCTGCTCGGCGTGCACCCGGCTGGTCACGTCGCGGTGCAGCGCGCGCTGCTGGTCGAGCTGCGTCCGAAGGGCGTCTCTCGCCGCTTCTGCCGCCGATGCGCGCGCCTCCAGACTGACGCGGCGATTCGCCTCGCGCGCGGCGACGAACGCCCCGGCCGCGAGTGCGCCCGCGATGAGGCAGACGAGGCCGAGGACGGTGACGAAGGCGGCATCCATGTCGTTCATCGTGCCGGAGGCCACAGACATCGCGGCGGTGCCGCGCGGTCCGGTTCCCCTCAGGCCGCCGACGCCGGCACCGGCTGAGGGATCTGCGGGATCCGGACGCCGAGGAGCATCGCCAGCTCCACGAGATCCTGTGCGCCGGCGCGCGCGGCGGAGTCGATGACGATGTGGGCGCAGGCGAGAGCGTCGGCGGTCGCATCGTGGTGCGCGAAGTCCAGGTGCCCGGCGGCCGCGGCGACGAACGGCAGCCGATACGACGGCAGATCGTACGTCTTCCGCGCGACGTGCAGGCTGCAGAGGTACCGCGCGGGCGGTGCGACATGCCCGGTGACCTCGCACGCGCTGCGAAGCACCCGCATGTCGAAGCCGGCGTTGTGAGCCACGAGGATGTCGTCGCCGACGAAGTCGAGCAGGCGGGGCATCTGATCGGCCCAGGTGTCCGCCGTCACGACGTCGTCCTCACGAATGCCGTGGATGCCGACGTTGATCTCGAAGAACCGGTCGTGTCCTGCTGGCGGGCGGATGAGCCACCCTTCGGACGCGACGACCTGACCGTTCCGAACGCGGGCGAGCCCGACGGCGCAGGCGGAGGCGTTGGAGGAGTTCGCCGTCTCGAAGTCGATCGCGGTGAAGTCCAGACCCATGCCTTCACCCTCGCCGCGGGTGCCGCCACAGCGACGGAGGCGCGCCGCCCGCGGTCTCACCCGGTTCCGTCGCGGGCTCATGCCCGGCTGCCGCGTAGAGTGGATGCCCGTGGCTCTCACCATCGGAATCGTCGGACTGCCCAACGTCGGCAAGTCCACCCTCTTCAACGCTCTCACCAAGAATGACGTGCTCGCGGCGAACTACCCGTTCGCGACGATCGAGCCGAACGTCGGCGTGGTGAACCTGCCGGATCCTCGCCTCGACACGCTGGCCGAGATCTTCTCCTCGGAGCGGATCCTTCCGGCGACCGTGTCGTTCGTCGACATCGCCGGCATCGTGCGCGGCGCCAGCGAGGGTGAGGGGCTCGGCAACAAGTTCCTCGCCAACATCCGCGAGGCCGACGCCATCGCGCAGGTCGTCCGCGGGTTCGCCGACGACGACGTCGTGCACGTCGACGGGGCGGTGAACCCGAAGAACGACATGGAGACGATCAACGCCGAACTCCAGCTCGCCGACCTCGAGACGCTCGAGAAGGCGATCACGCGCTACGAGAAGGAAGTCCGCGGCAAGAAGCTCGACCCGTCGGTCCTCGAGGCCGCGAAGGCCGCGCAGGAGGCGCTCCAGAGGGGTGAACTCCTCTCGGCATCCGGGATCGATCTGACGCCCATCCGCGAGCTGGGCCTGCTCAGCGCGAAGCCGTTCATCTTCGTCTTCAACGTGGATGAGGCGGTCTTGACGGATGCCGCGCGCAAGGCCGAACTCGCCGCGCTCGTCGCGCCCGCGCAGGCCGTCTTCCTCGACGCGAAGATCGAGTCGGAGCTCGCCGAGCTCGACCCCGAGGACGCGGCCGAACTACTCGCCTCGACCGGCCAGGACGAGTCGGGCCTCGACCAGCTCGCGCGCGTCGGATTCGACACCCTGGGGCTGCAGACCTACCTGACGGCAGGCCCCAAGGAGGCTCGCGCCTGGACGATCGGCAAGGGCTGGAAGGCGCCGCAGGCAGCGGGCGTCATCCACACCGACTTCGAGAAGGGCTTCATCAAGGCCGAGGTCATCTCGTTCGAGGACCTCGTCGCGACGGGGTCGGTCCAAGAGGCGCGTGCCAAGGGCAAGGCACGCCTCGAGGGCAAGGACTACATCATGCAGGACGGCGACGTCGTCGAGTTCCGCTTCAACAACTGAGGATCCCCATGACACAGATTCAGCGCCAGGTGTTCGACGCCGAGGCTCGTGCCATCCCGTTCATCGACGAGGGGGATGGCCCCGCCCTCGTCCTCGTCCCCGCGCAGGGCCTCGACGTCGCCTACCTCGGCGGGCTCGCGAGCATCCTCGAGGAGGAGGGCTTCCGGATCGTCCGAATCGGCTCGCGCCGTCCCGGGGAGTCTGCCGCCTCCATGCACGACCTGGCCCAGGACGTCGTGGACGTGCTCGACCACCTCGACATCGGTTCCGCGTGGATCGGCGGTCACGCCTTCGGCGGTGCGGTCGCCCGCACCGTGGCGCTCGACCACCCGGGCCGTGCGAACGGTGTGCTCCTGCTCGGCGTCGAGGCGGCCCGCGCGCTCGCTGACGACGCCGCCCGCGCGTTGCAGAGCGCCTTCTCGGCACCCGTGGACGCTCCCGACGCCGACGCCGTTCGTACCCTCGTCGGGCCTGGGATCTCCATCCCGGTGGCGTGGGACGTCTTCGCGCGGTCGCGCGACCCCCAGGTGGAGGAGCTGCAGAGTGCTGCGCTCGCCTCGACTCCGGTCGCGGAGTGGGCGAGTCTCGCCCCGTCGCTGCCGATCCTCATCATCCAGGGCGCCGAGGACCCGATCACTCCGCCGGTCAACGGCGATGACCTGCAGGCGACGGCGGCGGACCGGACGAGCGTCGTCCGGCTCCCGGACACCGGGCACCTGTTCCCGATGACCCACCCCGGTGAGACGGCGTTCCAGATCGAGGACTACCTCGGCTGGGACTGACCCGGAGGCGGTGCGCCGGCGTCGACGCGTCAGCGGCGGAGCGTCTCGTGGGGCTGCTCGCCGAATTCGGCGCGGTAGTGCTGAGCGAACCGGGGAAGATGGGCGAACCCCCAGCGCCGGGCTATCTCGGCGACCGTCGTGGCGTCGGCATCCGATGTCATGAGGTCCCGTCGTACGGCCTGAAGCCGCTCTGCACGGACGTACGCCGCGGGCGTCATGCCGAGGGTGCGCTGGAAGGCGCTCTGCAGACCTCGGACGCTGAGCCCCGCAGCCGCGGCGATGTCCGCGACGCTGAGCGGCTCACCGAGGTTGTCGTCGATGAACGCGGTGGCCCGGCGTACTCCGCGTGAGCCGCCGGACGCCTCTTCCGTGTCCGCGTCGATGCCGAACGTGCTGACCGTGGCGGCGAACACGGCGTCGACCGCAGCCTGTCGGATCAGGTCGTTGTGAAGCAACACCTCGTCGTCGAAGATCTGCCCGACGTGCGTGATCGTCGATTCCCAGTGTCGCTGCAGCTCCGGCGTCAATGCGCCGGAGTGGGGGAAACGACCGTGTGCGCCCAGGTCGAGTCCGGTGAACGCCCCGAGCGCGGGGAGCCCGATTCCGACCACCTCTGCGTTGACCGAGGACGACCAGGTCTCGGCCGTGCCCGGGCTGAGCAGGAACGGTGCGTCCACGTCCACGCGGGACCCGTTCGACTCGGCGCGGAGGCCCCCGTCATCGAGGCGCGCAACGCCGACGTAGCCGCGGACGTCGATGTGCGAATGGAGGAAGCCGGTCGTCTGGAACCTCGTGACCTGCAGTCGCTCGTCGCCCAGGATCCGCTGGCGCAGGGAGAAGGCGCCATCCGTCTCTCGGATCGACGCCCCTGCCGCGACCTGCTGCAGCAGTGCGGCAGCGGCCTCGGCGTCGAGGGCCTCTCGCGTCACGTCGACGACGCGGGGGCCGTGGTCAGGAGACATGGATCATCTCTACGGTCTCATTCCATGGCTTCGCTGGGTGCGCGGGTGGCGGAACCCTGCGGTTCGGGAATCACGTAGAGACCCGACGGGGAGTTCGCGACGTGGCTGAGGGCATCGAGCCACGCCGGGTTCAACGACGGCTGACGGCTGCCGAAGTACTGCCAGTTCAGGTCGGCACCGGGGTGCAGCCACACCACCTGACGACCGTCGCCGAGGCTCTGGTCGTTGCGCCACATGAAGGTGAAGGCCTCCCCGCGGCGCAGCTTGGTGGTGATCACGAGCTGCAGATGCGCGAGGAGTCGATCCTCGAATTCGGCGCGGATGCGGTCGTTGTAGATGAACTTGCCCACTGGGTCCTCTCAAGGGTCGTGATATCCATTATGCGCACATGATCCGTAATGCGCAGTATCCGGGCGGTCCTCCCCGTCGTGGACGGACGTAGGCTCGGATCGGATCCCGTCGAACCGCAGGCGATGGGAGGGAAAGGACAGCGTGCCCGCGCTTCGTGAGTATTTCCGCTCCGCCGACCTCGGCGAGGCGGAGGCGTACATCAACCGCAGTTACGGGAGCGTCGATCTCGACGCGCAGGATCTCGTCTTCGAGGAATCGAGTGCGGGCGACGAGCGGTTCGGGCTCCGACGACTCAACATCCGCGGCGGCTACAGCGCCGAGTGCGACCTCGATGCCGTCATCGTCGTGCACAGCGACGCGCGTTATGAGTGGGAGATCGACGGCGAGCGGGGGGACGCGGCGCACCCGGTCCTGTTCCAGCCGGGCTCGACCCTCGCGTGCCGGCTCCAGGACACCCGCGTTCAGGTCGTCGCCCTGCCGATGGACGCGCTCACGGACCTTGCACGAACTGTCTACAACGACGACACCGTGACGGTGCGTTTCGACGGGACGCGGGCCGCGGATCCGGCCCTTCTGCGCGCATGGCAGTCGGCGTCCGCCATGGCGTTCGCCGCCGACGAGGCGCTCGACAACGACCTCGCGCGGGCATCGCTGTTCCGTTCCATCGCGGTCTCGACCCTCGAAGCGTTCCCTGTCGTCGGCGACCGCGCCGAACGCGTCGAGACCGTCGCCCAGCAGCAACGGGCTTACCGCGCGGCGGTCGCCTTCTTCGAGGAGAATGCGTCACTGCCGATCACGGTGGACGACGCCGCAGCAGCCGCCGGAGTCGGAAGCGTTGCGCTTCGCCGCGCCTTCCGAGCACACTCCGTCGCCGGGCGCACGCCCATGGAGCACCTCACCGCCGTGAGACTCGATGCCGCCCGCGCCGAGATGGTCGGAACGGCGCTCGGCTCGGTCGACGACCTGAGCGAGATCGCCTCCCGCTGGGGGTTCACCGTGGCCGGTCTCAGGCGGCATCACCTCGCGGCCTACGGCACCCGGCCCGAGGATCTCCTCGGCCTCTGACGGGTCGTCCCGGGCGGGCTCGCGTCACTCGGCGTCGGCCTCGGGCTGACCGGGCCCGGGCCCGGGTCGGAACGTCGCATCAGCGGCGATGTCGACCCGCGTGACGCCGTCGTGCTCGCTCACCAGGTAATGCGATTCGGCGGAGGGCGCACCGCGGTCCTCCGGGCGCTCGAGGTCGGGGGAGAGGTCCTCCGGCTCGTTCTGTGCCTCGCTGCGGTCGATGTCCATGTCGGGCGTCCTTCCCAGGCTGGTGTGAGGGCCACGGTAGATGCAGGGGCGGCGTGCTGTCCCGGGGTTGCTCGTCGCCGGAGCGGGCGGTAAGCCGACGCAGGCGGTGCATAGCGTCCGATGGCAGGCTGGAGTCATGTCCGCCGCGCCGTCCCGCCCCGCCTCCATCCGCTCCGCGCTGTCCCGTATCATGGCAGCCTCCGTCGGCATCGCGGCCCTTCTGACTCTGGGATTCGCCAGCCCGGCGTTCGCGCACGACGAGCTCATCGGCAGCACGCCGTCGCCGGACGAGCAGTTGAGCACGGCGCCCGCGTCGGTGGTGCTCACCTACTCGGCCGCGATCATGCACGAAGGCGCCGAGGTCATCGTCGTGGATGCCGCAGGCAAGGACTGGACGGACGGTGCACCGGCCATCGACACCAACACCCTCACCGTCCCCCTGGCCGCCGGCATGCCCGACGCGGGCTACCTCGTCGAGTGGCGCGTGGTGTCGAGCGACGGGCACCCGATCAGCGGCACGATCCCCTTCGCGGTCGGTCAGGCGACGCCCCTGCAGTCGTCGCAGGCGACGCCGGATGCCGCCGGTGATGGCGTGTCAGTGGTCCCGCTCGTCGTGGGCGGCATCGTCGTCCTCGTCGTCGTGGTCGTGGTCGTCGCGGTCGTGACGGCCCGTCGACGCACGACGCCCCCGACACGCGACTGAGTCGCGGACGGGGGCGGCCGGTGCGTGGGGGTCAGACGGTCTGCGCCGCGTGCGGTCCCTCGGCGATCTCCTCGACCAGCTTCGCGTTGAACGCCGGCAGGTCGTCGGGCGTCCGGCTCGAGACGAGCCCGGAGTCCACGACGACTTCCTCGTCCTGCCACGTGGCACCCGCGTTCACCAGATCGGTGTGGAGGCTGGGGTAGCTCGTGAGGGTGCGCCCGCCGAGGACGTCCGCTTCGACGAGGAGCCAAGCGGCGTGGCAGATCGCGCCGACCGGCTTGTGCTGCGCGAAGAAGTCGCGCGCCAACCGCACGGCTGCGGCGTCCAGCCGCAGGTCGTCGGCGTTCACGACGCCGCCGGGGAGGACCAGGGCGTCGTAGTCGGCCGCGTTCGCCTCGCCGGAGGTGGCATCTACGGTCTGTTCGTGGCCGTTCTTGCCGGTGATGGTGCCCGCTTCGGGGGCGATCATGACCGCGGCGGCCCCGGCATCCGTCACTGCCTCCCAGGGGGAGGTCAGCTCGCTGTCTTCGAATCCGTCGGTCGCGAGGAACGCGACGCGCTTTCCGCTGAGGGTGCTCATGGTCTCGACGCTAGGCGGTGGACCGCGCGCTCTTCAGGCCCTTGACCCTCGCGCCGGTGCCGGTTACGCGGGCGTAGCATGGAGCGCATGGCCACCTCGAACCTGCCTACCCCCACGCTGCAGCCGCTCTCTACGCTCCCGAACGCGACCGAGGAGACGGACGCCGTCGACCTTCTCGACGAGGGCGCCTCGTGCTGCGGCGGAGGGTGCTGCAGCACGAACTGATCAGTGGGCGAGGGCGGGGCCCTGGTCTGCGCTTCCCTCCGCCGGCTTCCGCACGAAGAGCGCGAGCACGACTGCCGCGCTGGCCACGATCGCACCGATCAGGAAGGCGGCGTGGACGCCGTCGGCTTTGGCGAGCACCTCGTCGGTCCCGTCGGCGAGTTTCGCGGCCGTCGTGACGGTCATGATCGCGACGAACAGAGCCGTTCCCGCAGCGCCGGCGACTTGCTGAAGGGTACCCACCGTCGCCGACCCGTACGGGTAGTACCGCCGAGGGAGGGAGCCGAGCGCCGACGTCAGGAGCGGCGTGAAGGTCAGTCCCAGTCCGAGGTTGAGCATGAGGTGGACGCCGATCACGAACGGCACCGCGGTGTTCACGTCGAACAGGGTCATGCCCCAGAGCGCCGCAGCCGCGATGATCATGCCGGGGATGACGAGCGGCGTGGGTCCGACGCGGTCGAAGGCATTGCCGACGAACGGCGCCATGACTCCCATGAGGATGCCGCCGGGAAGCAGCATCAGCCCGATGCCCAGGACGTCGAGTCCCAGAACCTGCTGCAGGTAGATCGGCAGGAGGACGATCGATCCGAACAGCGCGGCGAAGACGACGACGACGAGCACGACCGCGAGCGAGAACGTCCGGGTCTGGAACGTGCGGAGGTCGAGGAGGGCGCTGTCGGTCTTCTGCAGGTGCAGCTGCCGGAGGACGAACAGGACGAGGGATGCCGCGCCGATCGCCAGCGGGATCCATGGGTCGATGGGCGCATGCCCCGACGCCGACTCGCCGATCGCGCTGAAGCCGTAGATCAGGCCGCCGAATCCGAGCGCGGACAGCGGTACGGAGAGCACGTCGAACCGGGCGTCGGGACGCGTCTCGGTGACGTTCTTGACCCAGACCGCACCGAGGACGATGGCGATGAGGGAGATCGGGAGCATCACCCAGAAGATCGCGTGCCACGTGAGGGTCGAGAGGATCAGGCCCGACACCGTCGGCCCGATGGCCGGAGCGACGGCGATCACGACGCTGATGGTGCCCATCATGCGGCCGCGATGAGACGGCGGGACGATGTTGAGGACCGTCGTGAACAGCAGCGGCATCATGATCGCGGTGCCGCTGGCCTGCACGATGCGACCCGCGAGCAGGAATCCGAAGCCGGGCGCGAGCGCGGCGATGAGAGTGCCCGCGGCGAACAGGCTCATCGCGGTGAAGAAGACGGTCCGCAGCGGGAAGCGCTCCAGCAGGAAGCCGGTCAGCGGGATGACGACGGCCATCGTCAGAAGGAAGCCTGTCGTGAGCCACTGACCGGTCGCGACGGTGATCCCGAGGTCCGCGACGATGTCGGTCAGCGCGACGCTCATGGTCGTCTCGTTCAAGATGACGACGAAGGCGGCGACGACGAGCAGGGCGATGACCGGGCCGGTCTTGGTCGGCGCCGAGACGGGCGGAACGGTGGGCGTGGATGCGGTGTCCGAGAGGGGCACGAGAGTCCTTCGAGTGGGAGGGGCGGTCGGCGCGGCCAACACGGGCGACACGCATGTCGCGAGTCGTTCAGCCTAACGGATGCCGGTGCCGCGCCATTCCCGCGGATCCCACGCGCCTGGGCGGGGTTATGGTGACGGGATGAGCATGGGCGGGCCCGGAGGCTTCCGGGGAGGGTTCCGCGGCATCGATGAAGACACGCAGCGGCAGAGGAACGCCTCGGCTCCCCGCATCCCTGATCTCGGTCGTCGCGTCGCCGCCCTGTTCCGTCCGTACCGGCGCCGACTCGTCGCGACGGCGATCCTCGTCGTCGTGGGCGCGGCGGTGGGCGTGATCCCGCCGCTTCTGGTCCAGCGCATCTTCGACGACGCTCTCTTCCCCGTCGACGGCTCGTCCCCGCAGCTCGGGCTCCTGGGCGTCCTCGTGCTGTCGATGATCGGTCTGTTCGTCCTCGGCGCAGCGCTCGGGATCGCGCAGACCTGGCTGACGTCGACGGTCGGCAACCGGGTGACCGGGGATCTCCGCGTACGGATGTTCGCGCACCTTCAGGCGATGGACCTCGGCTTCTTCACCCGGACCAAGACCGGAGTCATCCAGTCGCGGCTGCAGAACGACGTGGGCGGGGTGTCGGGTGTCCTCACCAACACGGTCACGAGCATCCTCGGCAACACCGTCACGGTGATCTCGGCTCTGGTTGCGATGCTCCTGATCGACGTGCGACTCACCCTCATCGCGGTCGTCATGATGCCCGTGCTGATCCTCGTGCAGCGCAGGGTCGGACAGGTGCGCGCCCGCATCGCCGGGCAGACGCAGGAGTCGCTGTCGGAACTCAGCGCCATCACGCAGGAGACGCTCAGCGTCTCCGGCATCCTGCTGTCGAAGTCCTTCAACCGCCAGAGGGCCGAGTCCGACCGCTATGCCGCCGAGAACCGCACGCAGATCGGTCTGCAGGTGCGGCAGGCGATGAGCGGTCAGGGCTTCTTCGCCGTCGTCCAGATCATCATGTCGTCGGTCCCCGCGGTCATCTACCTCGTCGCGGGCTTCTTCATCACGGGGGATGCCGTCCCCATCACCGCGGGGGCGGTCGTCGCCTTCACGACGGTGCAGGCGCGACTGCTCATGCCGCTCATGGGGCTGATGCGGGTCGCGCTCGACGTGCAGACCTCGCGCGCGCTGTTCGCCCGCATCTTCGAGTACCTCGACCTGCGCCCCGCCATCGCCGACGTCGCCGACGCGCTCGACGTGGCCGACGCCCCCGGTCCTCTCGGACGGATCGAATTCCGCGACGTCTCGTTCCGCTATCCGGATGCCGGCCCCGACAGCCCCGCGACTCTCGACGGCGTCTCGTTCGTGGCCGAGCCCGGGCAGCACGTCGCCTTCGTGGGGCCCTCCGGCGCGGGGAAGACGACGATCCTCTACCTCGCGCCCCGCCTGTACGAACCCACGGAAGGATCCGTGCTGTTCGCGGGAGCGGATGTGCGCTCGCTCTCGCAGGCCTCGATCATCGACCGGATCGGCATCGTGTCGCAGGAGACCTACCTGTTCCACGCGTCGATCCGCGACAACCTCCGGTACGCGAGACCGGGGGCGACGGATGCCGAGATCGAGGCCGCCTGCGTCGCGGCGAACATCCACCACGTCATCGCCGGCTTCGAGGACGGCTACGACACGATCGTCGGCGAGCGCGGGTATCGGCTCTCCGGCGGTGAGAAGCAGCGCATCGCGATCGCGCGCGTGCTGCTCAAGGATCCGCCGGTGCTGCTCCTCGACGAGGCGACTTCGGCCCTCGACACCGTGTCGGAACGGGTCGTCCAGGAGGCCATCGACGAGGCGGCGCGGGGCCGGACGACACTGTCGATCGCGCACCGGCTGTCGACGGTGATCGCCGCCGACGTCATCCACGTCGTCGATGCGGGTCGCATCGTCGAGTCCGGGACGCACACCGAGCTCCTGGCGGCGGGCGGTCTCTACGCCGAGCTCGCGGCTCAGCAGGTCGCCGCGGCGCGCATCGACGGCGCCGGCTGATCCCTCACCACGCCCGTGCGGCGGCCAGGAGGGGAGCGGATGCCGCGTCGAGGACGACACCCTCGTCCGCGGCGCGGTCGGCGACGTCGCGTGTGAACGCACCGAGGAGCTGCCGGTAGGCGTCGTCGGGGTGGTGCTCGGCGACCCGGACGAGGGCGGGGACGTCCATGTCGAGGATGAGGCGGACGCGGGAGCGCGCCGCACCCTCGAACCCGGCGGTGTCCAGGACGGCGAGGCCGCCGCGCAGGCCGTCCAGGTAGTCGCGCAGGACGGGAACGGCGTGCCGCCGCTGCGTGATCGAGGTTCCGTCGGCCCGCTCACGCCAGTGCACGACGACGTCGGGGACGACGTCGATGGCTGCTGCAGCGGCGTAGAGCTGCTGAGCGACGACCTGGTCCTCGTAGGCGCGCTCCTCGGTGAAACGCAGGCCCGCGCGACGCCACAGGTCGACGCGGCTGACCTTGGACCACGCGACGATGTTGCCCGACACGTCCGGATGCGCGGCGAGCGTCGTGCGGCGCCGAGCGGGCGAGGTGGATGCCGCGACCCAGGGTTGGACGATGCCGGGGGCGTAGTGACCCGAGGCATCCGCTCGCAATCGCACGTACGCTCCGACGGCGACATCGCTGCCGGAGTCCTGGAGGGAGCCCACCAGGGTCTCGAGAGCGCCGGGCAGCATGATGTCGTCGGCGTCGAAGAATCCGACGTACGGGGTGTCGACGAGGTCGAGCGCCTCGTTCCGTGACGCGCCGAGTCCGCGCGCGACCTCGTGACGCACGAGCGTGAAGCGGGGGTCCGCTGCGGCGGTGGCGGCGAAGACCTCGGCCGTCCGATCGCGCGAGGCGTCGTCGACGAGGATCGCGCGGAAGCCCTGGTGCGTCTGCGCGCGGAGCGAGGCGAGGGCGTCGTCGGCGAACGCTCCGACGTCGCGTCCGGGAACGATGACGGTGACGGTCGGGGTGCTCATCACCGTGATCGTACCGCCGCGACCGAGGCGGCGACGGCCTCGGCGAGGGGTGCCGGGTCGGTCGCCGCGCGGTGGCCGAAGCTGAACCGCACCGAGGTCTGCGCGACCGCGGGCGCGATGCCGAGCGCCAGGAGCACGTGAGACGGCTCATCGCTGCCTGCCGCACACGCGGATCCGCTCGAGGAGACGACGCCGCGCCGTTCGAGCTCCAGCAGGACGGCTTCTCCGCTGACACCCGAGAACGTGAAACTCGCCGTTCCCGGAAGTCGACGGGTCGCGTGTCCCGTGAGGCGCGCCTCGGGGATCAGTGCGAGCACCCCGGCGACGAACGCGTCGCGCAACGCTGAGACCCGCTCCGCCGCAGCGCACCGCTCCGCCTCGGCCAGCTCGAGCGCGAGAGCGAGGCCGACGGCACCGGCGACGTTCTCCGTGCCGCTGCGACGTCCCCGTTCCTGGCCGCCGCCGTGGAGGAGTGGTTCGAGGGGGATGCGGCCGCGGATCGCGAGGGCTCCGATCCCCTGCGGGGCGCCGACCTTGTGGCCGGCGATCGACAGGGCGTCGGCGCCGGTCCCGGCCAGCGGCAGCCAGCCCGCGGCCTGGACGGCGTCGAGGTGGAGGGGAACGCGCGCCGGTGTCGAGGCGGCGGCGAGGGCCGCGGCATCCTGCACCGTCCCGATCTCGTTGTTGGCGTACCCGAGCGAGACGAGCACGGTGTCCTGCCGGAGCGAGGCCGCGAGGTCGTCGGGGGAGACGAGACCGTCCTGGTCGACCGGAAGTCGCGTGACCGCCATCCCGTGCGCGCGCTCCAGGAACTCCGCCGACGCGAGCACCGACTCGTGTTCGATCGCACTCGTGATGAGGTGTCCGGGGCGTCCGGTGCGCAGGAGCGCGGCGACGGCGACCCCCTTCAGTGCGAGGTTGTTCGCTTCGGTCGCGCCCGAGGTGAAGATCACGTCTCCCGGCCGCATCCCTACGACGGCGGCGACCCGGCGGCGCGCGTCGGCGAGGACGGCCGCGGCATCCTCTCCGATCGTGTGGTGGCTCGACGGGTTGCCGTAGCGCTCGGCGAGGAAGGGGAGCATCGCCTCCCGCACCTCGGGACGCACGGGGCCCGTCGCCGCGTGGTCGAGGTAGAGCACCTCAGGCCTCGTCGATGCGGACGTCGAGTCCGAGGTCGAGCGCCCGCGCCGAGTGGGTGAGGGCCCCGACCGAGATGACGTCGACCCCGGTCTCGGCGATCGCGCGCACGGTGTCGAGGGAGACCCCGCCGGATGCCTCGACGGTGGCCCGTCCCGCCACCTGCGCGACACCCGTCCGGAGGTCGGCGAGCGTGAAGTTGTCGAGCATGATCGTGCCGATGCCCGCGGCGAGCACCGCCTCGATCTGATCGAGACGGTCGACCTCGACCTCGATGTGGGCGGTATGGGGCAGTCGGCTCTTGGCGTCGATGAGCGCCTCGGTGACCGACAGCCCCGAGCGCGTCAGGACGGCGAGATGGTTGTCCTTGGCCATGACGGCATCGGACAGCGAATGGCGGTGGTTGGCACCGCCGCCGCTGCGGACGGCGTGGCGTTCGAACGCGCGCAGGCCCGGCGTCGTCTTGCGGGTGTCGGCGATCCGGACACCGGTTCCCGCCACCTCATCCACGTACGCGGCGGTGACCGTTGCGATGCCCGACATGCGCTGGACGAAGTTCAGCCCGATCCGCTCCGCGGTCAGCACGGCGCGGGCCGGCCCCGTCACGACGGCGAGGACGTCGCCCGGGGCGAATCGGCTCCCCTCCGCCACGCGCAGGTCCGTCTCGACGCGGTCGTCGGTGAGGGCGAACGCGGCCGCGAACACCGACCCGCCGCTGAACACGCCCGCTTCGCGCGCGATGAGGTCGGCCGTGGCGGTGGCGGATGCCGGGATCAGCGCGTCGCTCGTGATGTCGCCCCACGGGGCGTCCTCGAGGAGCGCTGCGCGCACGATGGATTCGATGGTGGCGGGTGAGAGCATCACGCGGCCCCCTCCAGGTCGGGGTGGATGAGAGCGGCAGCAGGGTCATCGGTGCGCAGGTGCGAGCCCACCGAGCCGGTCCGCGCCAGCGCGGCGGCGACCATGAGCTCCGCGACGAGCAGGAGGTTCGCATCCTCGTGTTCGGCCAGGGTCACAGGCGGGATGCTCGAGGCGCGCCAGCCGGCGAGGACGCGGGCCGCACGGCGGAGACCCTCGCCGTCACGCGTCACACCGGCATCCGCCCACATGAGATCCTGCAGCGCGCGGCGGCCGAAGTGCGGGTGCGGGATGCCGTCGGTCGCCGCCTGGACAGGCGTGCCGCCACCGGCGGGCACCGGCCACCCCGGGTCGTCCGTGGCTGCGGCGTCCCCGGCACGGGCGCCGAAGACGGCGCCTTCGAGGAGAGAGTTCGAGGCCAGGCGATTCGCCCCGTGGACGCCGGTCCGCGCGACCTCACCGACGGCGTACAGGCCCGGGACGTCGGTGCGGCCGTCGAGGTCGGTGACCACGCCGCCCATCAGGTAGTGCGCGGCCGGCGTGACGGGGATCAGCTCGCGGGCCCAGTCGAGCCCGCGGGAGCGGACGGCGGCGTCGATGGTCGGGAACCGGGCGGCGAGGAACCGTGACCGCTCGTCCGGGTCCGCGCTGTGCACCGCGGTCGCGTCGAGGAGGACGGGGCGGCCGCTCTGACGCGCCATCGCGGCGGTGATCGCGCGGGCGACGACGTCGCGGGGTGCCAGCTCACCGTCGGGGTGGACGTCGAGGGTGAACCGGCGTCCGCTTTCGTCGCGGAGGACCGCGCCTTCACCGCGCACGGCCTCCGATACGAGGAAGGCGTCGCCTGTGGCGAGCACCGTGGGGTGGAACTGCACGAACTCGAGGTCCCGGACGTCAGCACCCGCCCGGGCGGCGAGCGCGATGCCGTCCCCGGTCGCCACAGCCGGGTTGGTGGAGTGCGCGAACAGCCGACCCGCGCCGCCGGTCGCGAGGATCACGGCGTCCGCCTCGACGCGCTCGCCGCCGAGGAGCTCCACACCGACGACGCGTCCGCTCCGCAGAACCAGGTCGGTCGCGAAGGAGTGCTCGAGGACACGGATGCCGCTGCGGCGGACCTGTTCGACGAGCACGCGCTCGATCTCGGCACCGGTGGCATCGCCCCCGGCGTGCAGGATGCGGGGGAACGAGTGCGCGCCCTCGAGTCCCGCACGGAGCGTCCCGTCGGTGTCCCGGTCGAACCGGACGCCGGCGGCGATGAGGTCCCGGATGCGATCGGGACCCTCCGTGACCAGGACCTCGACGGCTGCCGGGTCCGCGAGTCCCGCCCCGGCGACGAGGGTGTCGTGCGCGTGATCGGCCGTCCGATCGTCGGGGGAGAGTGCGCCCGCGATGCCGCCCTGCGCGTACCGCGTGTTCGCCTCGGCCAGCTCGCTCTTGGTGACGATCGCGACCGTCGAGCCACCGGCATCCGCGTGGAGGGCGGCGGTCAGCCCGGCGATGCCCGAGCCGACCACGACGATCGTGCTCACGGCTTCGCCGCCAGCATCCGCTCGAGGGCGATGCGTGCCGGCTGGGCGACATCCGCCGGCACGGTGATGCGGTTGCGCACCTCGCCCGCGACGAGTCCCTCGAGGATCCAGGCGAGGTAGCCCGGGTGGATCCGGTACATCGTCGAGCACGGGCACACGACCGGGTCGAGGCAGAAGATCTCGTGCTGGGGGAACTGCGCCGCCAGTCGCTGGACGAGGTTGATCTCGGTGCCGATGGCGAACGTCGTGGGCTCGGTGGCCGCGGCGATGGCCTTCCGGATGTAGTCGGTCGACCCCGCCTCGTCCGCCGCGTCGACGACGTCCATCGGGCATTCGGGGTGCACGATCACCCGGACGCCGGGGTGCTCCGCCCGCGCGGCGGCGATCTGGTCGACGGTGAACCGGCGGTGCACCGAGCAGAAGCCGTGCCAGAGGATGACGCGGGCGTCGGCGAGCTCCGCCTCGCTCGATCCGCCCAGGGGCTTTCGCGGATTCCACATCGGCATCTGTTCGAGGGGGACGCCCATGGCCTTCGCCGTGTTGCGCCCGAGGTGCTGGTCGGGGAAGAAGAGCACACGACGTCCGCGGGCGAACGCCCACTCGAGGACGGTCCGCGCGTTCGACGAGGTGCAGACGATCCCGCCGTGGCGGCCCACGAAACCCTTGATCGCCGCGGACGAGTTCATGTAGGTCACGGGGATGACGGGGCGCTGCCCCTCGGCATCCGGAGCGTCCATGTCTCCGTAGACGTCGGCGAGCTGCTCCCAGCACTCCTCGACCTGGTCGATGTCGGCCATGTCGGCCATGGAGCATCCGGCGGCGAGGTTGGGGAGGATGACGGCCTGTTCGGGGCGCGAGAGGAGGTCGGCTGTCTCGGCCATGAAGTGCACGCCGCAGAAGACGATGGCCTCGGCGTGGGGGTGCTCGAGGGCGGCGTTCGCGAGCTGGAAACTGTCCCCGACGTAGTCCGCGTGAGTGACGACCTCCTCCCGCTGGTAGAAGTGCCCGAGCACGACGACGCGCTCGCCGAGGGTCTGCTTCGCCGTGACGATGCGCGCGGCGAGCTCGGCCTCGTCCGCCTCGCGGTACTCGGCCGGCAGTTGTCCCTGCCGGGGCGCTCCCGTGGGGATGACGTCGCCCATCGACGAGCCGGGTCCGTATCCCGGGCGGGTGTCGAAGGTCCAGGGTCCCGCAGCGAGGTCCGTGTTGCACGTCTCGGCCGTGGTCTCACCGGCGACGATGGCCTGGATCTCGTGGTCGACGCTGGGGTCGATCGGGCGGGCGCTGATCGGTCGGGGCTGCAGGGTGACGGGGGTGGCGCTCATGTCGGTTCGGGTCCTTCACTGCGGGAGCGGGCCGCGATCGGCCAGCTCGACGTCCTGGTTGTAGCGGTAGAGGCGGGCCGGCCGGTGGCTCCCGGTGCGGAAGTCGTCGGTGGGGATGAGGGTGCCGGAGCCGTCGACCTGCCGCCGGAAGTTCGCGGGGTCGAGGCGCCGACCGAGGATCGCCTCGTAGACCTCGCGGAGCTCGGCGAGGGTGAAGCGGTCCGGCAGGAAGCCGTGGGCGATGCGGCTGTAGCCGACCTTGTTCCGCAGCCGCCACAGGGCGTAGTCGACGATGTGGTTGTGATCGAAGGCGAGCTCCGGCAGGGCCGTCGCATCGAACCAGGCGACGTTGTGCCGCTCGGTGGCCTCGGCGATGTCCTCGCGCACGAGCGCCCAGTACACGATCGAGACGACGCGACCGGGGGAGCGTCCCACCTCGCCGAACGCGTAGAGCTGCTCGAGGTAGCTCGGGGCGAGTCCCGTCGTCTCCGCAAGGGTGCGGGAAGCCGTCGCCTCGATGTGCTCGGCGGGGTCGACCCATCCGCCGGGAAGGGCCCACTGCCCTTCGTGAGGGTCGCGCGTGCGACGCACGAGGGGCAGCTCGATGCGCGCATCGTCGGCGTCGCGACGGAGGCGGAAGATGACCGTCGACACGGCGACGCCGATCGGAGGGGAAGCAGATGTTCTTGTCATTGTGACCTTAAGTTCTGAAGCGATCTTAGGGTCGGGATGACAAGAACCGCAACACGAACCAGTTTCACAGCGGCCGCGTCCTACGCTGATCCCCGAGGAACCGCCGGCTCTCCCGGGGCGGACTCGTCTAGGGAAGGCCTGCCGTGCTCGTCGTCGACATCATCGTGGTGCTCGTGCTCATCGCGGCGCTGTTCGGCGGCCTTCTCCGCGGTCTCGTCGCGACGGCGGGAACTCTCATCGGGATCATCCTCGGTGCGGTGATCGCCGTCTGGCTGACGCCCGTCATCGCGCCCACCTTCGCCGGCTGGGAGTACCGGAGCCTGGTCCTCGCGATCATCGCGCTCGGCATCGTCGTCCTCCTCGCGTCCCTCGGCACGGCTGTCGGGAGGCGCCTGCGTCGCGGCGTGGACCGAGCCAAACTCGCCCCCCTCGACCGGATCCTCGGCGGGCTCGTGAACACGGTCGCAGCGGCCATCGTCCTCCTGCTCGCGAGCGGTGCCATCGTCGGCTCCGGGATGCCGGTGGTCGCCCCCGCGGTGGCCTCGTCCCGCGTGCTGGGAGCGATCGACGCGATCACCCCACCGCCGGTGGACTCGGCGCTCGCCGAGCTCCGCGGGTTCATCGTCGACGAGGGCATCCCGCGGGTGGGCGATCTGCTGGCACCCGAGGTCGAGCCGACGGCGCCCCCCGTCTCGCTCGACGACCCGCAACTCGAGCGGGCCGCGGCATCCGTCGCCCGCATCAGCGGCAACGCGTACGCGTGCGGCGCCTCGCTGACCGGATCGGGTTTCGTCGTGGCGGAAGACCTGGTCGTCACCAATGCGCACGTCGTCGCGGGCGTCGACACCCCGCTCGTCGAGCTCCCGGGACGGGATGCCGAAGAGGGTCGTGTCGTCTACTTCGACCCGATCGACGACCTCGCCGTCATCAGCGTCTCGGGTCTCGACGCCCAGCCGCTCCCGATCGTCGGCGACGTCGCCCCCGGAACGCCGGTCGCCGTTCAGGGGTATCCCCTCGGCGGCCCGTTCACGAGCACCGCGGCGTACGTCCTCTCGGTGGGGAACGCGATCGTCTCGGACATCTACGAGGACAGCTCGCAGCCTCGCGAGATCTACGCGCTCGAGGCGGACGTCCGCCCGGGCAATTCCGGTGGTCCGCTCCTGACCGCGAAGGGCGAAGTGACCGGTCTGGTCTTCGCCCGGGGGCAGGACGACGCGACGCGCGGATACGCGATGACGACGGAGGAACTCCGACCCGCGCTGGAGGTCTCGCCCGACGCAGCGACCGTGTCGTCGGGCACGTGCGCGCGCTGACGCCGTATCGGCGCGGCGTGCCCCGGTGATAGGCTCGCGCTCACAATCGCACACCGGACCATCGCGTCTGCTCGGGAGAAGCCCTCGCGGCTGCCGAAGGAGCAATCCCTCCCCGGAATCTCTCAGGCCCCCGTACCGAGCCGACATGGTCACTCTGAAAAGCGGCATCTCCGGATGCCCGCCGACGGGGCAAGCGGGCGACGCCCGTGAAATCTCTCAGGCCGATGACAGAGGGGGAGGAACTCACCCGCATCCCGCTGCGCCGTCAGGAGTTCCGTTGTTCCCACCGTCTCATCCACCCGCTCGATCATCGCGATGACTCCGAGCATCGGCGTCTTCGACCTGTTCACCGTCGGGATCGGGCCCTCGAGCTCTCACACGGTGGGGCCGATGCGGGCCGCCGCGGACTACGTGTCGCGAATCGACGCCCGACGCGCCGCCCGGGTGCAGGTCGACCTCTACGGGTCCCTCGCGGCCACGGGTCGCGGGCACGGCACGCTGACCGCGGTGCTCCTCGGGCTCGAGGGGCTCGAGCCCGAGCAGGTTCTCCCCGCGCAGGTCGAGGAGCGCACGGCGGCGATCGCGGACGAGCGCCGGGTCCGACTGGGCGGAACCGGTGATGTGCCCCTCTGCGAGGACGACATCGTGCTGCACCCGCTCACGATCCTCCCCGGTCACACGAACGGCCTGCGTCTCCAGGCGTGGGATGCCGATGACGCGCTGCTCGATGAGGCCGTCTACTACTCGACCGGCGGCGGGTTCATCGTCCGCGACGGAGAGCAGACTCCCTCCGCGACGGTGACCGCCGTGCCGTTCCCCTTCGAGACGGCGGCCGAGCTGCTCGCCCATTGCGACAGCGAATCCGTCTCGATGGCCGAGATCCAGCGCCGCAACGAGCTCGCCTCGCGCAGCGAGGACGAGATCGACAGCGGCATCCTGCATCTCGCCGACGTCATGAGCGAGAGTGTCCGCTCCGGAGCCTCACGCGAGGGGCTGCTGCCCGGCGGCCTTCGCGTTCCGCGACGCGCGCCCGCTTGGCGGGACCGACTGCGGGTCGACGACCCGACGGGCGAGGACCCCGCCCTGTGGCAGGAGTGGGTGAATTTCGTCGCCCTCGCCGTCAACGAGGAGAACGCCTCGGGCGGGCGGATCGTCACAGCCCCCACCAACGGCGCCGCTGGGATCATCCCCGCCGTCCTGCACTACGCGACCCATTACGTCGCCAAGAGTCGCCCGCGCGCCGAGGTCGTCGTGCCCTTCCTGCTGACGGCCGCCGCGATCGGTGTGCTCTACAAGGCGCGCGCCTCGATCTCGGGCGCAGAGGTCGGTTGTCAGGGCGAGGTCGGCTCGGCGTCGTCGATGGCGGCGGCGGGACTCGCCGAGGTGCTCGGCGGAACGCCCCGGCAGGTCGAGAACGCCGCCGAGATCGCGATGGAGCACAACCTCGGTCTCACGTGCGATCCGATCGGCGGCCTCGTGCAGATCCCGTGCATCGAGCGCAACGCGATCGCTGCGGCGAAGGCGATCAACGCCGCCAAGATGGCGCTCTGGGGCGACGGCACCCACCGCGTCTCGCTCGACGAGGTCATCGTGACCATGCGCGAGACGGGGCGGGACATGAGCAGCAAGTACAAGGAGACGGCGCTC
>Ga0207790_1000225_pt1 | contig 22551 bp, 26 predicted proteins | sample HigsolmetaGSP14D_FD_184842 | JGI IMG/M metagenome (GOLD analysis project Ga0207790, IMG submission 184842) | High solid enriched microbial communities from the Joint BioEnergy Institute, USA - SP1-4-D (SPAdes) | ecosystem: Engineered > Bioreactor > SSF (Solid state fermentation) > Aerobic >...
CGCCAGGACGGCGCTCGCCGAGGCACGCAGGATGCGGTTGTTGCCGTCCCCCATGCGCCCACCCCGGCCGCCCAACCCATGAGGGTGTTGTTTCAGAATGCAGCCCGCCACGCGGGCTTCGCCGTTCGCTGCAAACCCCACCTGCGTCGGGGGGCATGTGCCGACCATGGGTCGGCACTACCTGGGTGGCTTTTATTGCGGTTGCTGCAGTTCGAGCAGCTCACCCCAGATGCGGCCCTCACTGCGCTCCACGCGCACGCGCAGCCGTGTGCCGTGATCGATGCGCAGCGCCCAGCAGGAAGACATTGGCAGCCCGCATACCTGCGACAGCACCTGCCGCAGCGGTCCCCCATGGCTGACCACCACCGTGGCCGGCGGCTCCTCATCGTCCAGCAGCCGCTCCAGCGCACGGGCGATGCGGCGTTCAAAATGGCCCCAGCTCTCGCCGTTCGGCGGCGGGTTGCCATGCGGATCGGCATGGAACGCGGCCAAGGCCGATTCCGGCAGCTCATGGATGGCCAGACCGTCCCAGTCACCGAAGTCCAGTTCGGCCCACTCCTCATCCGGCTCGACATCCAGCCCGCGCGGTGCAGCGAGCGCCATGGCCGTATGCAGGGCACGCAGGCGCGGCGAACACAGCACGCGCTCCCACGCCTGCCCCTGGTAAGCGGCCACCAGCGGCAGCGGCAGGCGCGGCAGTTGCGGCGGATCGGTCAGGCCATCGAGAAACGCATCGCGGTCGATGCTTGCATGGCGGACGAGGTCGAGAATCATGGCCCGACCTTGCGGTGGGGGTGCAGCGGAACACAGACAGACATCGGCAACGGCACCACGGTAGAACGAGCTGCATTCTAGTCGCTGCGCCCCGCTGCACCCAACTCCACACGTACACCGCCGCCGGCTTTGGCTTAGACTGCGCGCACTTCCAGGTGACCTGCAGCCTTGGCTGGCAGGTTGAAACGGGAAGCCGGTGACGCATCGTGTGATGCCAGGCCGGCGCTGCCCCCGCAACGGTAAGCGCGTCATGTGCGGACAACACGCCACTGTGCCTTCAGGCATGGGAAGGCGTCCGCGCCGTGGGTTCATGCCCACAGACGGCAAGCCCGGAGACCGGCCAGGAAGCCTCAGGTTGCGCTGCGGTGGGCAGTGCGGCGGCCACCGGTGCGCCTGCGCCTGCGGTGCGCCCCGCTGCCCCGGTTGCGCCACCTCCTGCAATGCCGTGCGGGCGTGCGCGGCTTATGGAGTTTTTCTGCAATGACCGTGAAGTTTCGACTGCTTCCCCTGGCGGCAGCTGCCGCCCTGCCCTGCGCCGCCGTTGCGCAGAACGCAGCCACCTCGCTGGACCAGATCGTGGTGACCGCCACGCGCACACCGATCGCGGTCGAGGACAGCCTGCAACCGCTGCAGGTGCTCGACCGTGCCGAGATCGAGCGCAGCCAGGCCACCTCGCTGCCGGACCTGCTGGCCGGCCGCGCCGGCATCAACCTGACCAACAGCGGTGGCCTGGGCAAACAGACCTCGCTGTTCCTGCGCGGCACCAATTCCTCGCACACGGTGGTGCTGGTGGACGGGGTGCGCATCAACACCGCCGACTTCGGCCTGGCCATGCTGCAGGACCTGCCCGTGGCGCAGATCGAGCGGGTGGAAATCGTGCGCGGTCCGCAGTCGAGCCTGTATGGCGCCGATGCCATCGGGGGCGTGGTGCAGATCTTCACCCGCCGCCGCACCGGCAGCTTCGCCCCGCACCTGCTGCTGGGCGGTGGCAGCAACGGGCTGCGCCAGGCCAGTGGCGGCATCGGCGGCGGTACTGAACGCGGCTGGTTCGGTGTCGATATCGCCTACCAGCATAGCGATGGCATCAACGCCTGCCGGGGCCGTGCCGATCCCTTCGCCGGCTGCGGCGCCGATGAGCCCGATCGCGATGGGTACCGCAACCTGTCCAAGAGCCTGCGCGGTGGCTATCAGTTCACGCCGCAGTGGGCGGTGGAAGGCAGTGCGCTGCGCGCGGATGCGGAGAACCACTACGACGGCTACTACAATTATTCGCAGACGCAGCAGCAGGTGCTGTCCGGCACGCTGCGCTACACGCCCGCCAGCCGGCTGGCAGTGACCGCCCAGCTCGGCCGCAGCGACACCACCGCCGACAACCGCGGCCCGCTGGACGCGCGCGGCAGCGCGCAGACCCACCGTGATACCGCCTCGCTGCAGGCGGACGTCGATGTGGCCAGTGGTCAGCTGCTCACCGTCGGCGTGGACTGGAGCGAGGACGCCGTGGATGGCAGCAGCGCCGGGTATCTGCGTGACCGTCGCGACAACACCGCGGTGTTCGCGCAGTACCAGGCGCGGTTCGGCCGCCACCAGCTGCAGGCCAGCGCGCGCAACGATGACAATGCGCAGTTCGGCAACCACAGTACCGGTGCGCTGGCGTGGGGCATGGACCTGGGCGCTGGCTGGCGGCTGACCGCCAGCCACGGCAGCGCGTTCAAGGCGCCCACCTTCAGCGATCTGTACGACCCGTGGAGCGGCATGCCGACGCTGCGCCCGGAAACCTCGCGCAGCAGCAACGTGGGTCTTGCCCACCAGGGCGACGGCTGGCGGGTGGGGCTGGATGCCTACGAAACCCGCATCGACGACCTGATCACCTACGACGCGGCCACCTTCCGCATCGTCCAGGTGGAACAGGCCCGTATCCGCGGTGCCGAACTGACCGGTTCGACAACGCTGGCCGGCGTCGACCTCAACGCCCAGGTGAGCTGGACCGATCCGCGCAACCGCACGCCCGGCAGCGATCTGTCCGGGCGCCTGCTGGCCCGGCGCGCGCAGGCCACCGCCCGGGTGGACCTGGACCGGCGGTTCGAAGCGTGGAGCGTGGGTGCCACCGTGCTCGGCACGGGCAAGCGGTTCGACGATGCACTGAACCGGGAGCGTCTGCCGGGCTACGGCACGCTGGATCTGCGCCTGTCGTATGCCGTCAGCCGTGACTGGACGGTGCTGGCGCGCGCCACCAACGTGTTCGACAGGCGCTACGAGACGGTGGCCTGGTACAACCAGCCGGGGCGCGAGTACCAGCTGAGCGTGCGCTACCAGCCGCAGTAACGCTCACACCGGCGCGCGCGATGGGTGAGGCGGTGCGGCCGGCGGCTGCGACCGCCCACCTCATCCGTCGGCCAGCCCCGGCAGGGCGCGCAGGTCATCGATGACCGCCACCGCGTAGGCCGCCTGCAGATCCAACCCGCGCGGGTAGCCGTAGCTGACCAGCGCGATGGGCATGCCGGCGTCCTGCGCGGCGCGGTAGTCGGTGAGCGAATCGCCCACCATCAGGCACCGGCCGGGCTGCAGGCCGAACTGGCCGGCCACGTACCGCAGCGGCTCGCCGCTGGGCTTGCGCTGGGGCAGCGAGTCGCCGCCCACGATGCAGGCAAACACACCGTCCAGGCCCAGGTGCTGCAGCAGCGGGGCGACCAGGGCTTCGGGCTTGTTGGTGCAGATGGCCAGCGGGACCCCGCGCGCCTGCAGGCGGGCCAGCGCCGCCTGCACGCCCGGATACAGCTGCGGGCTGCGCAGCAGGCAGGCGCGGTAGTGCGCCATGAAGCCCGGCATCACCGGCTCCACTGCAAGGTCGGCGCCGCTGGCGTGCAGCGCCTGCTGCACCAGCCGGCGCACGCCATCACCGATCCAGCCCTGCACGGTGGCCTGCGGCACGCGCGGCAGGCCGAGATCCTGCAGGGTGCGGTTGAGCGCTTCGGCGATGTCTGCCGCACTGTCCACCAGCGTACCGTCCAGATCGAACACGACCAACGGGAACGGATAGGCGGGCAAAGACGAGGGACGGCTGCTCACAACGGGTACCTGCTGCGGAAAGGATGGCGCCCAGTGTAGAGGCGGCGCGCTGAGCCGCTCAGCAATAGTCGGCGTAGCCGGCGCTGCCGAAACGTGCGGCGATGAACTCCAGGAAGCTGCGCAGCAGCACCGACTGCTGCCGGCGCGAGGTGTAGACCGCATGGAGCGTCATCGGCTCCAGCGTGTAGCCGGGCAGCACCTCGACCAGTTCCCCGCTGCGCAGCAGCGGGTTGACCTGGTAGGTGGGCAGATGGGCAATGCCGGCACCGGCGCGCACCGCTTCCAGCAGCAGCGATGCATCGTTGGCGGTGATGTTGCCGCTCACGCTCACTTCCACGCGGCGGCCCTGGCCGCTGAGCCGCCACACATCGCGGCCCACGTAGTGATGGGCCAGGCAGTTGTGCGAGACCAGTTCTTCCGGCGTGCCGGGCGCACCGTACGCGGCCAGATAGGCCGGCGCCGCGCACAGCAGTGAACGGCAGGGCGCCAACGGCCGGGCGATCAGCGCCGGGTCGATCTGCCGCGAGATACGCACGGCCAGGTCGATGCGCTCCTCCACCAGGTTGACGATGCGGTCCACCAGCAGCAGTTCGATCCGGGTCCCCGGATGCTGGCCCACATAGTCGGCCACCGCACGGGCCAGGTGCAGCTGACCGAACGACACACTGGCGGTGATGCGCAGCTGGCCATGCGGGCGCGGATCGTCGCTGCCCAGTTCGGCCTGCAGGTCCTCGCCCACCGCGCACATCTGCCGCAGGCGCTGCAGCGCCACCTCGCCCGGGCCGGTCAGGCTGATCCGCCGCGTGGTCCGGTGCAGCAGGCGGGCGCCCAGCCAGCGCTCCACCTCGGCCACATGGCGGCTGACCATGGCACGCGACATCTGCAGGGCGCCGGCCGCTGCGGTCAGGCTGCCGCGCTCGGCGACTTCAATGAATACGGCGGCGGCGGCAAGGCGGTCCATCTGCTCGGTTCCTGCAACAAACCTGCTCGTTATACGCTGTTTTTCGCGCGGGTGATGCGGCCTACAGTGACCGCCTTCCCCCTGTCTGAAGGTGTGCCATGAAAATCGCTCTTGTGGGTGCCACCGGCGCCATCGGTCGTGAGATCGCCCGCCACGCGCTGCAACGCGGCCACGCGCTGACGGTGATCGTGCGCGATGCCGGGCAGCTGCCCGCCGAACTGTCCGCGGCAACGACGGTGGTGGCCGCGCTGGACGACCCGGCCGCGCTGGCCGCCGCGGTGGCCGGGCACGATGTGCTGGCCAGTGCATACGGCCCGCGTGCCGGCGATGAGGTGGGCCGCATCGGCGCGGTCCTGCAGCAGCTGGCGGACGCTGCCCGCGTGGCCGGCGTGCCCCGGCTGGTGGTGGTGGGCGGAGCCGGCAGCCTGGAGGTGGCGCCGGGCGTGCAGCTGGTGGATACACCCGGGTTTCCGGCCGCCTATGCGCCGCTGGCGCGCGCACACCGTGAGGCGTTCAGGTGGCTGCAGACCGTTGCCGATCTGGACTGGACCGTTGTGGCCCCGGCCGCGGAAATCGGCCCCGGGCCGGAGCGTGGCACGGCGCGCGTGCAGGCCACCGCCCTGCTGACCGACGCCGCCGGCCACAGCCGGATCAGCCACGCGGACTATGCCGCCGCATTCGTCGCCGAACTGGACGCCCACGCCTACCCGCGGCAGATCATCACGGCGGCCTACTGAGTGGCATCGGCCGCGCGCGTTCAGGGGCTGTCGAACAGGTCGCCCTGCCGTACCGGCTCCTTGTCGCGGAACCCGCCCAGCCCCACGCCCACCAGCCGGTAACGGGTGTCGGCGGGCAGGTCCACGCGGGCGCGCAGTGACAGCGCGATCTCGCGCAGTTCCTGCTCCGATTCCGGCGGCCGCTCCGGGGTATGGCTGCGCGTAAGCGTGCGGAACTGGGCGGTCTTCAGCTTCAGCACCACGGTGTGGCCGATGCGGTCGGTGCGACGGGTGGCCGCCCAGGTGCGTGCGGCGAGCTGTTCGATGGCCTCGCCCAGGTCTTCCAGCGGCCGGTCTTCGGCGAAGGTGTCCTCGGCGGAGATCGACTGCACCGGCTGGTCCGGCTCCACCGGCCGTTCGTCGATGCCGCGTGCGCGGTTGTACAGGCTGCGGCCGAAGCTGCCGAAGGTGGCTTCCATATCCGCCAGCGACCAGGCACGCAGGTCGCCGCAGGTGAGGATGCCGTGCGCGGCCAGCCGGGCCTCCATGACCTTGCCCACGCCCGGCACGCGCTTGACCGGCAGCGGCCGCAGGAACGCGTCCACCCGCTGCGGCGTGATGACGAACTGGCCGTCCGGCTTGCGCCAGTCCGAGGCGATCTTGGCCAGGAACTTGTTCGGCGCGATGCCGGCCGAGGCGGTCAGCCCGGTGGCGTCGCGGATCTGCGTGCGGATGGTCCGCGCGATGTCGGTAGCCAGCGCCGGACCGCCCTTGGGCGCGGTGACGTCCAGGTACGCCTCATCCAGCGACAGTGGTTCGACCAGATCGGTGTGCGAAAGGAAAATCTCCCGTACCTGCCGCGACACCGCCTTGTAGCGGGCGAAGTCGGGCGGCACGAACACCGCATCCGGGCACAGCCGCTCGGCGCGCAGGGCGGGCATGGCCGAGCGCACGCCGAACACGCGCGCCTCGTAGGAGGCCGCGCACACCACCGAGCGTGCCCCGCGCCAGGCCACCACCACCGGCTTGCCGCGCAGCGAAGGATCATCACGCTGTTCCACCGACGCGTAGAACGCGTCCATGTCCACGTGGATGATCTTGCGCATCGGGGTCATTGCGGGCTTTCCGGGGTATTCGACCATGGTAGGCCAAACGCCAAAGTATGGTCGTTGCGTATCAACAGGATGCGTGGTTTCACCTGAAAACACTACGCGTGCGTACGGTCGAAAAGTTTGATCCGGGGCGATTTACTCGGGCATGCTCGGTCGCTTGACACCTTGTTTCCCGCCTCAGGATTGCGTTCTTCATGACTCGTTCCAACGCGTTTTCGCGCGACCAACTGCTGGCCAGCGCCCGCGGTGAACTGTTCGGCGAAGCTGCCGGCCGCCTGCCCAACGACCCGATGCTGATGTTCGACCGCATCACCGAGATCAACGACGACGGTGGCCCGCATGGAAAGGGCATGGTACGCGCGGAACTGGATATCCGCCCCGACCTGTGGTTCTTCGGCTGCCATTTCATCGGCGACCCGGTGATGCCCGGCTGCCTGGGCCTGGATGCGATGTGGCAGCTGACCGGCTTCTACCTGACCTGGCTGGGCGCGCCCGGCCGTGGCCGCGCACTCGGCTGCGGTGAGGTGAAGTTCACCGGCCAGGTGCTGCCGCAGGCCAAGCGGGTCCGCTACGAGGTGGACATCACCCGCGTGATCAACCGCAAGCTGGTGATGGCCCAGTCCGATGCCCGCATGTTCGTGGATGACCGCGAGATCTACACCGCGCGCGACCTGCGTGTGGGCCTGTTCACTTCTACCGAGAATTTCTGATGCGTCGCGTTGCCATTACCGGAATGGGCATCACCTCGTGCCTGGGCAATGACCTGGACACCGTCTCCCGCGCATTGCGCGACGGCCGGGCCGGCATCACCGCCCTGCCCGACCACGCCGAAGCCGGCCTGCGCAGCCAGGTGGGCGGCCGCGTCGACCTGGACCTGGACGCGCTGATCGACCGCAAGCTCAAGCGCTTCATGAGCGATGCGTCGGCTTATGCGTACCTGTCGCTGCGCGATGCCATCGCCGATGCCGGGCTGGACGAGACCGCGGTAAGCAACCCGCGTACCGGCCTGATCGCCGGGTCCGGCGGTGGCTCCAGCGAATGGCAGGTGGAAGCGGCCGACATCCTGCGTGCGCGTGGCGTGCGCAAGGTGGGCCCGTACATGGTGCCGCGCACGATGTGCTCCACGGTGTCGGCGTGCCTGGCCACCGCGTTCCAGATCAAGGGGCTGAGCTATTCGCTGTCGGCCGCCTGCGCCACCTCGGCGCACTGCATCGGCGCGGCGGCGGACCTGATCCGCCACGGCGCGCAGGATGTGATGTTCGCCGGTGGCGGTGAAGACCTGCACTGGTCCATGAGCGTGATGTTCGATGCGATGGGCGCGCTGTCGACCAGCTTCAACGACACCCCGCAGACCGCCTCGCGCCCGTATGACAAGGACCGCGATGGCTTCGTCATCGCCGGTGGCGGCGGCATGCTGGTCCTGGAAGACTGGGACCACGCGGTGGCGCGCGGCGCCCGCATCCATGCCGAGCTGATCGGCTACGGCGTGACCTCCGACGGTGCCGACATGGTCGCCCCGTCCGGCGAAGGCGCGGTGCGCTGCATGAAGATGGCGCTGGAACACGTGGACCGCCCGCTGGACTACCTCAACACCCATGGCACCTCCACGCCGCTGGGCGATGTGACCGAGCTGGGCGCGATCCGCGAAGTGTTCGGCGAGGCGATGCCGCCGCTGTCCTCGACCAAGGCGCTGTCCGGCCATTCGCTTGGCGCGGCCAGCGTGCACGAGGCGATCTACTGCCTGCTGATGATGCGCGACGGCTTCATTGCCGGTTCGGCCAACATCGGCGAGCTGGACCCGAAGGTGGAAGGCTTCCCGATCGTGCGTGAAAGCCGCCCGCAGCAGCTGGACGTGGTCATGTCCAACAGCTTCGGCTTCGGCGGTACCAACGCCGCGCTGGTGTTCGGCCGCCCGGCCTGAGCCAGCGACCGCAACGGCCGGCGCTCAGCCGGCCGCTGCGCTTACCGCGTCGCGGCCAGCCACGGCGCCAGCAGTGCCTGCACCTCGTGCAGCGAGGTGACGATGCGGTGGCCCAGTGCCCGCAGCGCCGCGTCGGGGTGGACCAGGTCCGGCACCTGGATGGGCAGCATGCCAGCCGCCAGGGCGGCACGGATGCCCACGGGTGAATCCTCCAGTGCCAGGCAGCGCTGCGGCGCCAGGCCGAGCCGCTCGGCGGCCAGCAGGTAGACGTCCGGCGCGGGCTTGGGCTGGGCGACATCACTGCTGCTCACCACCACCGGAAACCACGACAGCAGCCCGCAGGCCTGCAGCTTGCGGCTGGCACGCGGCTGCCGGGTGGAGGTGGCCACGGCCCGCGGCACGCCGTGCGCCTGCAGCAGCTCCAGCAGGGCGACAGTGCCCGGCCGCAGCGGCAGACCGTGCTCGATGCGCGCTTCGTACAGCGCATGGCTGCGTGCGGTCAGCGCCGCGATGCGTGGCGCATCCCCCAGCGCGTGCTCCAGCAGGCGCCGGCAATCGGCGTCGCCCAGCCCGACCATGCGCAGGAAAAACCCGTCCGGCACCGCGATGCCCAGTTCCTGCGCGCCCTGTTGCCAGCAGCTGATCGAGGCGCGTTCGCTGTCGATCATCAGCCCGTCCATGTCGAAGACCACCGCCTCCGGCAGGAACGGCAGGGCGTCTGGACGGCTCACGTTCCGAACAGGGTGTCCAGGTCGGCGGCGTGCAGCGTGCGCCACTGGCCTTCTTCCAGGCCCTGCAGACCCATGCCGCCCACGCGGCTGCGGTGCAGCTGCTGCACGTGGTTGCCCACGGCGGCGAACATGCGCCGCACCTGGTGGTAGCGGCCTTCATGCAGGACCAGCCGCGCACTGCGCGGGCCCAGCACGTCCAGTTCGGCCGGCAGCAGGGGCGTACGCTCGGATTCGAGCATCAACGTGCCGCTGGCGAACAGCGCCGCTTCATCGCCGCGCAGGTCCTGTGCCAGCTCTACCTCGTACACCTTGGACAACTTGGACTTCGGCGAGATGATCCGGTGCAGCAGCGCGCCATCATCGGTCAGCAACAGCAGGCCGCTGGTCTCGCGGTCCAGCCGGCCCACCGTGGACAGCACCGGATCGCGCAGGCGGTAGCGCGGGGGCAGCAGGTCGTAGATCAGCCGGCCGGTGTCCTTGGTCGAGCAGGTATACCCGGACGGCTTGTACAGGGCCAGAGTCAGCCCCGGCGGCGGATCCAGCGGCTCGCCGTCCACGCGGACCGCGTCATGCTCCACCTGGTCGTCGGCGTACAGCACCTCGCCGTCGGCATCGGTGATGCGGCCTTCGCGGAACATCCACTGCACTTCCCGGCGGCTGCCATAGCCGAGGTTGGCGATGCGCTTGACCAGCTTCATCGGCCACCTGCCCGGATGGCTTCGATCAGCTTGAAGCCGTCGCGCTCGGCGAGCACGCGCACGGCCCCGAAGCTGTCATTGAGGCTCTGCTCGTACGGCAGGTGGCGGTTGGCCACCACGTACAGGCGTCCACGCGGGCGCAGCGCCTGGGCGGCCACGGCGATGAAGCGGCGGCCGATGTCGGGGCGGTCTTCGCGCGCGGGGGTATGGAACGGCGGGTTGCTGATGATCACGTCGTAGCCCGGCTCCACCCCGGCGGTGACATCGCGCCAGAGAAAGCGCAGGGGCACCGGGCGCGGCGGCGGCGTCAGGTTGCGCTCGGCCAGGGCCAGGGCACGCTGCTCGGCTTCGTACAGGTCCAGCGCGGTGATGCCGGGGCACCGTTCCAGCAGTTCGCGCGACAGATAGCCGTAGCCTGCCCCCAGGTCCGCGGCGCGGCCGGCCAGATCGGCCGGCAGGTTGTCGGCCAGCAGGGCCGAGGCCGGGTCCACGCGGTCCCAGGCGAACACGCCCGGCCGGCTGAGGAAGCGTCCCCCCAGGATCGGGCGTACCGTGTCCAGGGCCGCCCAGCGCTGCGCCAGCGCCGCATCGTGCTGACCCTGTGCCGGCGCCGTCCAGTACACCCGGCAATGGTTCTTGGTCAGGCTGCCGCCCAGCCCGGCGAGCTGCTTCAGGTCGCCTTCGCCGGAGCGCGCGCCCTCGTTGTTGGACTGGCAGGCCACCAGCACGCCACCGGGTGCCAGCAGGCGCAGCGCGCGGGCGAACAGCGCCCGGGCTTCATCGCGCTGCCGCGGCGGAAGCACCAGCACCAGCGCGAAGCGCCCCTCGTGGTCCGCGCCCAGTTCGGCCTCCACCTGGCGGCCAGCGGCCTGCAGCGCCTGCGCGAACGGCGCGAAGCTCTGCTCGCAGATCAGCGCGCGGTCCTGTGCCTGTTCACGCAGCGGCCAGCCATCGCGAGCGCGCAGAAACGCGGCGGGACCTTCCGGCCAGCGCAGCGGGCCCTTGGAGAAAGGCAGGAACAGGGTCTGCAGGGGTGCGTCGTCGCTGGCGGCCATCGGCGGGCGGGAGCCTTGAAACAGTAGGGGGCTGCCATTGTACCGGCTCGCGGGCCGGGCCCGGCTTTGCGAAAAGCGAACATCGCATTGATGCTGCGGCAACATGGCCGCGTTCAGGGTAGAGGCTCCCCTGGTGATTTGGAGACTCTGGCATGCGCGCATTGTTTGTCGGCGGCGTGGTGGACAACAGCGAAATGGACCTGGAAGGCAGCCAGCCGCCGGTGCACTACCCGGAGGACACCGGCGGTGGCCATTCGCGGTACCGCCTGCACCAGATCGGCACGGCCGCCGATGGCACCGTGGCATACGCGGTCTACGGCGCGCCCGACCTGGCCGACGCGGACGTGGAACGCGTGGCCGAAGAACGTGCGTACGCACGCCGCTTCGACGCCACCGCGGCACGCTTCGAGCACTGAGCGGACACACCGCGCGTTGCCGGCAGCCCCGTCAACGCGCGTGCCGGGCGGCCTGGCCGCTCAGCGCAGCGGCGGCAGCTCGGCGATGCTGGCGATCTCGTCCAGCCACAGGTGGTGCGGCTGGTCCGGGTGCTCCAGGTCGTCCAGCCGCAGCTGGCCGTTGCTGCCTTCATCGCCGGCCGCGTTGCGGTACTGCTGCACGGTCGGCCGCACGGCCACGGTGCCACGCAGGCGCTGACCATCGTGCAGGGTGACTTCCACCCGGCGCTCGCTGGCCAGTTCGGGCAGCAGGGCTTCCAGCGCGGCAATGCGGCTGGCGTCGGTATGGATGCGGGGCGCGGTGCGGGACATGCGGGACGATCTCCTTGCGGGAATGAAGGGCTCAGTGCACGGGCGCCGGCGGTTGCACCTGGCGCACCGCAGCCACCAGCTGGGCGACGGAATAGGGTTTGGCCACGTGTTCCTGGAAACCGGACGCCAACGCGCGGCGGCGGTCATCGGCGCGGGCCAGGGCGGTGACCGCCACGGCCGGCAGCGTGGCGGCGTCCACGGCAAGGTCTTCACGCAGCGTCCGGACCAGGCCGTAGCCGTCCATGCCAGGCATGCCGATATCGGTCAGCAGCACATCGAAGCGCGGCTTGCCCTGCGCATCGAGCAGGGCCAGCGCCTCGCCGGCCGAGGCGGCCGGCGTCACCGTGGCGCCCTGCTCTTCCAGCATGCGCCGCAGGTAGTCCAGCACTTCCGGCTGGTCCTCCACCGCCAGCACATGCAGCCCGCGCAGCGGATACGGCTCAACCACCGGTGTCATGATCGGACCCCCGCTGATGACCTCACGCAGGGGACGGGCCTGCTGCTCGCGCTGGTAGCGCGGCAGGCGCACGGTGAACGTGGCCCCCCGCCCATGTCCCTCACTGGCGGCACTGACCGCACCGCCGTGCAGTTCCACCAGCTGCTGCACGATGGCCAGGCCCAGGCCCAGCCCGCCGTGGCGCCGCGTGGTGGTGCCGTCGGCCTGGCGGAAACGCCCGAACAGCTGGTCGATGAACTCCGGCGCGATGCCGTCGCCATTGTCGGCCACGGTCACTTTCCAGGCATCGCCGTCTTCTTCCAGGCGCAGGTCGATGCGTCCTTCGGCCGGGGTGAATTTGATCGCGTTGGAAAGAAGATTCCACAGCACCTGCTGCAGGCGGGTCGCATCGCCGAGCACCAGACAGGGTTCGTCGGGCAGCTGCAGGTGGGTGTCGATGGCCTTGCCTTCGGCCACCAGCTCCTGTGCGCCCTGCGCCTCGCGCAGTTGGGTGCGCAGGTCCAGCACTTCCACTTCCAGCTGGACCTTGCCCAGCAGCATGCTGCTCAGGTCCAGCATGTCCGAGATCAGCCGCTTCTGCGCCGCCGCGCTGCTGGCGATCACACCCAGCCCCTTGTACAGCGGACTGCTGGCGTCCACGCGCTGCAGCAGCAGTTCGCTCCAGCCCAGGATGGTGGTGAGCGGTGTGCGCAGTTCGTGCGACAGCGTGGCCAGGAACTCATCCTTCAACCGCGCCATGTGCTCGGCGGCACTGCGCGCGGCGCGCTCGGACTGCAGCAGCTCCTCGCGCGCCAGTTCCACTTCACGGCGCTCCGTGACATCCGGGCTGCTGCCGGCCAGGCCGATGAAGCGGCCGGTACGCGAGAAGCGCGGCCGGGCATTCATTTCCAGCCAGCGCCATTGCCCGTCGGCACGGCGCGCGCGCACCAGTGCATGCATGGAGCGCTGTGCGGCCAGCGCTTCGCGCAGCTCGTATTCGAACACCGAGACATCTTCCGGATGCACCAGCCCGCGCCAGACATCTTCCGGCACGCGCGTTTCGTCGCCGCCGAAGAATTCGGTGAAGGCGCTGTTGACGAAGCGTGCGTGGCCCTGCGCGTCCAGCACCCACACCGCCATGGGCAGACCGTCGGCGAGCGCGCTGAAGCGCTGCTCGCTTTCGCCCAGCTCGCCCTCGATGCGCTTGCGTGCGGTGACATCGAAGAACAGCACCGCCACCTTGTTCTCGCCCGGCTCGCCGACCCGCACCGCGTCGACCGAGAAGGCCCGTCCCAACGCACGCGCCTCCATGTCGAACTGCACCGGCGTGCCCGTCCGGGCCACCTCGCCGTAGATGCGGAACCACTCCACCTCGTGGTTGGGCTCGAGCGCGCTCATGCGCTGGCCGACGACATCCACCAGGCCGGTCTGGCGTTCAAACGCGTCGTTTACTTCCAGAAACACGTAATCGGTCGCGGTGTCCCCGTCGAACAATACCTGGATCACGCAGAATCCCGCATCGACGCGCGACAACACCTGCCGGTACAGGCCTTCATCGCGCACTGCAGCGGCGGCAGGAACGGGATGGGAGAGAGAGCTCAGACTGGACAAGGGCGCACACGCAGTTACCGCAGGAATGCACAGCATGTTCCAGAGGGCGTGGGCGCAGCGTCAAGCGCCGTTGGACAGGGGTGACACGGATGAATTGCGGCTGAGCAGTGCCGAGGCCCTTGTGCGGCTGCACTTGTGGCGCGCCGCGCCACCGGCTCACACTGGTTCCCGTGCACAATCGCCGCCCGCCGGCGCAGGAGCAGGACCATGAAACGCCTCATGCCCGCCAGCCTGGTGCTGGCCTCGCTGCTGGCCGCCGCGTCGCTGGCGGTGGCCGCGCCGCGCACCGTCACCGATCCGCAGGCACCGCGCGCGCTGCAGGCCGAAGGGCCGGTGAGCGTGCGCTGGAACGACCCTTCCACGTTCACCGAGATCCGCAGCAGCCGCAACCGGTTCGAAGCCGAACGCGGCAACTGGGTGGAACAGCTTGCCCGCTACCTGCGCACGGCGTCGGCCAAGGCACTGCAGCCCGGGCAGACGCTGGAGATCACCCTGGTGGACATTGAGCGCGCAGGGGATTACGAGCCGTGGAGCGGCCCCGACACCCGCGACGTGCGGATCCTGCGCGACATCTACCCGCCGCGCATGACCCTGCAGTACACCCTGAAAGCGGCCGACGGCCAGGTGATCCACAGCGGTGAGGCGAAGCTGCAGAACACCGGCTACCTGCAGACCGGCCTGCGCCTGCAGAGCAACAGCGACCCGCTACGGTATGAAAAGGAGCTGGTGGACCAGTGGGCACGCGGCGAACTGCGCACCGCCGCCGGCCGCTGACCCGGACGCGCGTGGTGACCCGCGCGCGCCCTGCCCGGCTCAGCCCCCGATGTACTGCCGCGCCACCCGCTTGACCGCGCACGGCAGCTGATAGGCGCTGACATTGCAGCGCGGCGCCAGCTGCGAAAGGCTCAGCGCCTGCCCGCCCCACAGCTGCACCTCGCTGCCGATACCGGCCTGCGGGTGATCGGTGAGGTCCACGGTCAACATGTCCATGGAGACCCGTCCGATCAGCTCGCCGGGGCGGCCGTCGATCACCACCGGCGTGCCGTTGGGCGCGAACTGCGGGTATCCGTCGGCATAGCCCATCGCCACCACGCCCACGCGGGTACGCCGCGGGGCCACGAAGCGGGCACCGTACCCCACCGGCTCGCCCGCCTCGATCCAGCGCTCGGCGATCACCTGCGAGCGCAGGTTCATCACCGGCTGCAGCCGTGCGGTGGGACCCTGCTCGTCCGGCAGCGGGTTGGCGCCATAGAGCATCAGGCCCGGGCGGACCCAGTCGCTGCGCACATCGGGCCAGCCCAGCAGGGCCGGCGAGTTGCAGACGCTGGTGGCGCCGCCCAGTCCGGCGGTGGTGGCGGTGAACAGCGCGGCCTGCTCACGGGTGCGCGCGCTGTCCAGTTCATCGGCGCGGGCCAGGTGGGTCATCAGGACGATCTCGGCCACCTGCGGCAGGGCCGCCAGGCGCGCGTGCGCGGCCCGGTACTCGCCCGGATCCAGGCCAAGCCGGTGCATGCCGCTGTCCAGCTTCAGCCAGACCGTGAGCGGGCGCGGGCTGTTGAACGCCGCCAGCGCGTCCACCTGCCACGGGGTGGCCACGGCCGTCCACAGATCGTGCCCGGCAATCAGCGGCAGTTCGCTGGCGTCGAAGAAGCCTTCCAGCAGCAGGATCGGCGCGGTGATGCCGGCAGCGCGCAGTTCCAGCGCCTCTTCGATGGCCGCCACGGCAAACCCGTCGGCGAGGTCCTGCAGGGCCTGTGCACAGCGCACCGCGCCATGGCCGTAGGCGTCGGCCTTCACCACGGCCAGCGCCTTGCCGCCGCCCAGCTCCCGGGCCAGCCGGTAGTTGCTGCGCAGTGCGGCCAGGTCGATCAGCGCGCGGGCTGGGCGCATGCGCGGCTCTCCATCGTGGGGGTGGCACCGCTGCGGCCATAGCGGAAGATGTCCAGCCCTTCGGTGCTGATCTGCGGCTGGCGCGCGCTCATCAGGTCGGCCAGGTAACGCCCCGACCCGCACGCCATGGTCCAGCCCAGCGTGCCGTGGCCGGTATTGAGGAACAGGTTGCGCAGCGGCGTGGCGCCCACCACCGGGGTGCCATCGGGCGTGGCCGGGCGCAGGCCGGTCCAGAACTCGGCCCGGCTCAGATCGCCCCCCTTCGGGTACAGGTCGCTCACCACCAGCTCCAGCGTCTGCCGCCGGCGCGGCGAGAGCGACAGATCGAACCCGGCCACTTCAGCCATGCCGCCCACGCGGATGCGGTTGTCGAAGCGGGTCACGGCGACCTTGAAGCTTTCGTCCAGGATGGTGGACGTGGGGGCCATGCCGGCATCGACGATGGGCAGCGTCAGCGAGTAGCCCTTCAGCGGGTAGACCGGCAACTGCAGGCCCACCGGCGCCACCAGCGCCGGGGAATAGCTGCCCAGCGCCACCACGTAGTGGTCGGCGGTTTCCAGCCGGCCGCCGATGTGCACGCCGGTGATGCGATCACCGTCGCGCTGCAGCCCGGTGATGTCCTGCCCGTAGCGGAACTCCACCCCGGCCTGCTCGGCCATGGCCGCCAGGCGGCGGGTGAACAGCTGGCAATCGCCGGTCTGGTCGCGCGGCAGGCGCAGCGCACCCACCAGCTTGTCGGCCACGTGCGCCAGCGCCGGCTCGGCGCGGACGATGCCCGCGCGGTCCAGCACCTCGTACGGCACGCCGTACTGGGCAAGCACCTCGATATCCTGCGCCGACGCATCCAGCTGCTGCTGGGTACGGAACAGCTGGGTGGTCCCCAGGTCGCGGCCTTCGAAGTCGATCCCGGTCTGCGCGCGCAGTTCGTTCAGGCAGTCGCGGCTGTACTCGGACAGGCGCACCATGCGCGCCTTGTTGGTCACGTAGCGCTCGTGCGTGCAGTTGCGCAGCATCTGCCACAGCCAGCGGTACTGGGCCAGGTCCATGCCCGGCCGGATCGCCAGCGGCGCATGCTTTTCAAACAGCCAGCCGACCGCTTTCTTCGGCACGCCCGGGGCGGCCCACGGCGAGGTATAGCCGAACGACAGCTGGCCGGCATTGGCGAAGCTGGTTTCCAGCGCCGGACCGGGCTGGCGGTCGACAACGGTGACATCGAAGCCGGCCTGGCGCAGATACCAGGCACTGGTGGTGCCGATCACGCCGCTACCGAGAATCAGGACTCGCATGGGACATCTCCAACCCGATCATTCCCTGCGAACGGGCTCGCCGGGACCATAATCGGGGAAGTATAGTGAGCGTCAGCCAGATGATTCGGCTGTTTTTGCACGTTCCTGCAGGCGGTTTCCCTGCAAATCGCTTCCCGAGGTTGACGGCATGGCCACACGTACCCGCGAACTGGACAAGATCGACCGCCGCATCCTGCGGATCCTGCAGGAGGAAGGGCGGATCTCGTTCACCGAGCTGGGCGAGCGCGTGGGGCTGTCCACCACGCCGTGTACCGAACGGGTACGCCGGCTGGAACGCGAGGGGGTCATCACCGGCTACCACGCCCGGCTGGAGCCGGCGGCGCTGAAAGCGGGCCTGCTGGTGTTCGTGGAGATCAGCCTGGCCTACAAATCCGGCGACATCTTCGAGGAGTTCCGCCGCGCTGCGCTGAAACTGCCCAACGTGCTGGAATGCCACCTGATGTCCGGCGATTTCGATTATCTGCTGAAGGCGCGCATCAGCGAGATGGCCTCCTACCGCAAGCTGCTCGGCAGCACCCTGCTGACCCTGCCGCATGTGCGCGAATCGAAGAGCTACATCGTGATGGAAGAGGTCAAGGAAACCTGGGCCCTGCCCATTCCGGACTGAGCCCGCCGCCGCGCGGCGCGCTGCTCAGGGCCTGACCTGCTGCCCACCTGCCGCCGGCACGCTGTCGAGATAGCGGCCGGTGCGCGTGTCGAACACCCGGTTGGGACCGGCCGGGCGCATCCCGGGCACGATGCGGCCATCGCGGTCGTAGACCTTGGCCGGGGCCGTGCTGGCCGGCGGCGCGGGCACCTTCGCCGGCCCCGCGCTGGGAATCGGACCGCTGCTGCGTGGGGTGGTCATCGGCGGCGGCGCGGACAGCGGCGCCGGGGGCGTGGCCGGCACCGGGCCGATCGGGCGCGGCGGCGGCGGCGGCGTCACCGGCGGCGCCACCGTGGTCGCGCTGCGTCCCACGGTCGCCGGCTGGCCGGTGGGCATCTGGGCATGTACGGCGAGCGGCAGCAGGGCCAGCACCAGCAGTGGCAGACGGTTCATGGCGGGGGCCTGTGTACGGACAGGGTTCCAGCCTGCTCCCGCCGCCGTGTGCCAGGCATGAACACCCGGGCCGGCGCGCCTTGCCCCGCCGCCGCGCCGACCCCATCCTGCTGCCATCCCCACGGAGATTCCGCATGAGCGCATTCGACCTGAGCCCCCCTGCCCCCGCCGAACGCGAGGCGCTGATTGCCGGCCTCACCGAGGCCGAGCGCCGCGTGCTGCTGCAGCACGGCACCGAGGCCCCGTTCTGCGGTGTGTTCCTGGACAACAAGACCGACGGTGTGTACTGCTGCCGGCTGTGCGGCCTGCCGCTGTACCGCTCCAATGCCAAGTTCGATTCCGGCACCGGCTGGCCCAGCTTCTTCGCGCCGTTCGACCCGGCCCATGTGCGCGATGTCCGCGACACCAGCCACGGCATGGTGCGGACCGAGATCACCTGTGCGCGCTGCCACAGCCACCTCGGGCACGTGTTCCCGGACGGGCCGCCGCCGAGCTACGACCGCCACTGCCTGAACTCCGTCTCACTTTCATTTACCGCCACCGGGACGCCGTACCCCGATCCGCTCAGGCGCGGCGGTGCGGAAGCCGCACTGGCAGACTGAGACCGCGCTCACACGCTGGCGACGGATTTCACATATCCGCACTTCAGAAATCCGGTGATGGCGCCGACAACGAGGAGACCCCTCCTGTTGCACAGCGTCCATGCTCATCATCATCGGTTTTCTCGTCGTCATCGCCAGCGTGCTCGGCGGCTACCTGGGTGCCCACGGCAAGCTGGGCGTGCTGTGGCAGCCGTATGAGGTGGTGATCATCGGTGGCGCCGCGCTGGGCGCGTTCCTGGTGGGCACGCCGGTCAAGGTGGTCAAGGAGACCCTGCAGGCCACCCTGGGCGTGTTCAAGGGCCCGCGCTACAAGCAGCAGGACTACATCGACGTGCTCAGCCTGCTCTACGAGCTGCTGAACAAGGCGCGCCGGGAAGGCTTCATGGCGCTGGAGGACCACGTCGAGCGCCCGGCCGAGAGCGCGATCTTCGCCAACTACCCCAAGGTGCAGGCCGACCATCATCTGGTCGATTTCATCACCGACTGCCTGCGCCTGATGATCGGCAGCAACATCGAGCCGCACGAGCTTGAACCGCTGCTGGAACTGGAACTGGACAAGCACCACGCCGAAGCGCTGGCGCCTTCGCAGGTGCTGACCAAGGTGGCCGACGGCCTGCCCGGCTTCGGCATCGTGGCGGCGGTGCTGGGCATCGTGGTCACCATGGGCTCCATCGGCGGGCCGATCGAGGAAGTCGGCGCGCACGTGGCCGCCGCACTGGTGGGCACGTTCCTGGGCATTCTGCTGGGCTACGGTTTCGTCGGCCCGCTGGCCGCGGCCATCGAAGCACGCGCCGACCAGGACAGCCGCATCTATGAAGCGGTGAAGACCGCGCTGCTGGCCTGTCTGCGCGGCTACAACCCGAAGATCGCGCTGGAGTTCGCCCGCAAGACGCTGCCCACCGACGTCCGCCCGGCCTTCGCCGCGTTCGAGCAGCACCTGAAGACGGTCAAGTAAGCCATGGCCGAGACCAAGCCCACGCTGATCGTCCGCAAGGTCGTCAAACGCGGCCACGGCGGCCACCACGGCGGCTCATGGAAGGTGGCCTACGCCGATTTCGTCACCGCGATGATGGCCTTCTTCCTGGTGCTGTGGCTGGTGGCCAGTACCAGCCAGAAGGACCGTGCGGCCATTTCAGAGTATTTCCGCAATCCCAGCCCGCTGTCGGGCAAGAGTGCCACCCCCGCGCCCGGCATGGCCGGCCCGGGCGGTGCCAGCACCTCGATGATCAAGCTCGGCGGCGCCACCGATGTCAGCCGCGGCAACAGCAACGACCCGTTCCAGAACCAGCGCGAGGCGATGACCGAGCCGGTGGACCGGCGTGAGCGCGACAAGCAGCAGCTGGAAGCGCTGATGAAGGAACTGCAGGAAGCGATCAGCCGCAGCCAGGCGCTGGAACCGTTCAAGGACCAGCTGCTGCTGGACCTGACCCCGGAGGGCCTGCGCATCCAGATCGTGGACAAGCAGAACCGCCCGATGTTCGATCTGGGCGGGGCCACGCTCAAGCCGTACACCCGGGACATCCTGCACGAGCTGGCCAACTACCTGAACCATGTCTCCAACCGGATCAGCCTGACCGGCCACACCGATACCACCGCGTATACCGCCCTGCACGGCTACGGCAACTGGGAACTCAGTGCCGACCGCGCCAATGCGGCGCGGCGCGCGCTGATCGACGGCGGCATGGCCGAGGGCAAGGTGACCCGCGTGGTCGGCCTGGCCTCGTCGGTGCTGTTCGACAAGCAGAACCCGCAGAACCCGATCAACCGCCGCATCAGCATCGTGGTGATGACCCGCGCCGCCGAGGATGCGGCACTGGCCGAAGCGGGCCAGCAGGTGGGACTGTCGGCGCCCTCGGCAGATGCCGACGTACAGGCGGCGATGTCACCCGGCGTGGACAGCGCGGACAGCCCGGTCACGCCCTGACCGGGCGCTGCCGCAAGCATGCCGGGCCAAGGCCGCCTACAATGGCGGCCTTCTCTTTTGCAGGTGATGCAGACCATGTCCAAGCAGTCCAAGGCCAAGCGCGACCAGCGCAAGAAGCAGCAGGCCAAGCGTCCGTTCCAGCGCCTGGGTGCGCAGCAGCAGGTGCAGAACCACGCCGTGCTGGTGAACGAGGAAAACCAGGTGGTCGCGGCGATCGGCCTGCAGGGCCGGCAGTGGCTGCTGTCCATCGGCGGGCAGACCATGGGCAACGCTGACAACCCGGTGCCGATGCTGGCCATGCTCAAGCACCTGGCCAACGTGCAGGAAACCGAGGGCCGCAAGGTGGAACTGCAGTATTCCGATGGCCTGAAGGAACTGGTGGCCGCGCTGGCCCAGGAAAAGGGCATGGACGTGGACGCCTACCTGGATGAGCTGACCGCCGAGTTCAAGAGCGTGGACGCCGAAGGCGCCGACGACGCTGCCGACGCCGACGCGGATGCCGCCCCGGCGGACACCGCCGCGGAAGGCGATGCCACCGATGCCGACGACGCCGAGGCCGCAGCGGCCGACGACGACGCCAAGCCGCAGGCCTGAGCCTGCGCGGGGCGGCGGTGACGGTCTATGTGGATGATGCGGTACACGCCTGGCGCGGACAGCGCTGGGCGCATCTGATGGCCGACACCGTGGCCGAGCTGCACGCCATGGCGGCGCAGCTCGGCCTGCCCCGGCGCGCCCTGCAGAACAAACCCAGCGGCGTGCATTACGACGTGACCAGCGAGCTGCGCGAGCGCGCCATCGCCTTGGGCGCCCAGCCCATTTCCCGGCACCACGACCGGGCGCAGGTGCGAGCGGTGATCCGCGCCGCGCGGGCCCAGTACCCGGCAGCGCCCTGAGCGCCGCAGCGGCCCTGCCTCAGAACGGATCGCTGCCCAGCCGCACTTCCACGTTCAGCAGCGAGCACAGTGCCAGCAGCGCATCGTCATCGCGGGTGAGCGCCATCCACGCGGTGAAGCCGTCGCGGCCGGCATCGACACTCCACAGCGTGTAGTTGTGCTCACGCAGGCGGTCGAAGGCGGTCGACATCAGTTGCACCCCGTCCAGATCGGCGGTGAAGTCCTCATCATCCAGATCGCCACCCCAGTCCACCTGCACGTTGAAGCGGGCGGCCAGTTCGTTCACGGCCAGCACCAGCGAGTCGAGATCGTCGCGGGCGACCTCGAAACCGGATTGCCAGTCGATCGCACTGAACAGGGACGGCACCCAGTCCGCGTCGGCCTCCAGCGGCTCGCCCGCCTCGGCCAGCAGCTCCCGCCAGCGGTTGAACTGCTGCAGCGCCAGCTCCTCATCGCCCGGGTTGATCAGCACCAGCAGGTTCCAGACCCGCGCTTCGAAGTCATCCTCGTCGAAGTCGTGGGCCGCTTCCTCGAAGTCGAAATAGTCGCTGTTGTCAGGCATGGCTCGGCACTCGCAGGGGCAGGCCGGCATTCTACGGTTTATCCTGTAGCGATGAAGGCGGCCAGGGTGGTCGCCACTGCGAACCGATGATGAGCGATACCCCCCCGGACCACCTGGCGATCAACCCGGCCAGCCCTTTCCACGATGCCAAGGCGCTGGAGCGCGGCGTTGGCGTACGTTTCAACGGCGTGGAGCGTGACAATGTCGAGGAATACTCGGTCAGCGAAGGCTGGATCCGGGTGCAGGCCGGCAAGGCACGCGACCGCCGCGGCAACCCGATGCTGCTGAAGGTCAACGGCACCGTCGAGGTGTATTACCAGGACCTGTGACGGGTAGAGCCGAGCCATGCTCGGCTGCCGCACCGCCACCGCCCGCGCGCGGGGCGCGCGCACGCCGGGCATGGCCCGGCGCCACCTGGTATCCCGCAACACCCATCGCCCATGCAACCCAAAGGTAGAGCCGAGCCATGCTCGGCTGCTGTGACGG